>OOCU01000004.1_pt1 | contig 340229 bp, 302 predicted proteins | sample 1671781 | NCBI WGS metagenome assembly OOCU01 (sample SAMN06348192, study PRJEB24527) | human gut metagenome | reverse complement strand
GAGCATCTGCCTTACAAGCAGAGGGTCATAGGTTCGAGCCCTATTGGTCCCACTTTGCCGACATGGCTCAATGGCAGAGCAGCTGATTTGTAATCAGCAGGTTGTTGGTTCGACTCCGACTGTCGGCTTTCGCGGTGGCTTATCTACGGATATGAAGATGGGTTATTGCGTTTTAATTGAATATGGACGGATTCCCGAGTGGCCAAAGGGGACAGACTGTAAATCTGCTGGCGATGCCTTCGAAGGTTCGAATCCTTCTCCGTCCATTATATTCTTTTATAATTTTGCATATTTGTTATATGTTTTGCATATAATAAATTAAATGAATAACGCGGGGTAGAGCAGTTCGGAAGCTCGTCGGGCTCATAACCCGAAGGTCACAGGTTCAAATCCTGTCCCCGCTACTATGCCTAGATAGCTCAGTCGGTAGAGCAGAGGACTGAAAATCCTCGTGTCACTGGTTCGATTCCGGTTCTAGGCACTAAGTTAGGGAACTCAATCTTTTTGAAAGGTTGAGTTTTTTTTGATTGCAGATTTATAGAACAGAAAAAGAGATAATCCTAAATATAATGGGAGAAGAAAGATACTGTATAATTTTGGACCTTTGTCAAAAGGGGGAAAAAATGGTGTTTTGTCGGGAATAGAAGGTAAAAGTCCCGGAAAATATAAATACAGGTTGAATTATTATATCGATGTGTTATCATAGTAAATGTATGTGCTGAAATGGATTGAAAAAATAAAGTATTTTGAGAACATACACAGGAATGGATACAAAAACATTTTAAATTTATAAGAAAAATGTGCAATTTGCAAAAACAGCGTGAGTTGAAGCATTTTGAGCGGAAATGTTTTTAGAAGAATTTTCGGGGACTGTCCGAAACGGAGGATAAAATGAGTAAAGGAAACATTAATTATAAATATTTAAGAAGACGGAAAAACTGGTTTCAGCGCAATTGGAAAGCACTGATAATCTATATCGTACTGATTCTTGCAGTGCTGGGCGCCGGTGCATTTGTATGTATCCGGTTCACACCGCTTGGCAGTAAGTTAGGCATTACGCAGGGTAATGAAAGTAAAGAAAATAAGGCTTCACCGGGTGCGGATAATAATGCACAGGGTGACGGCAGCAATAAGAATAACGGCGAACAGCAGACCAAAGAAGTGACATGGATAGATTTAAAAGAGCCGGAACAGCAGAAGGAAGTTTCTTATACCGTACCGGCCGGAGTGGCATATCCGTATCACATTAAAGTCAATAGAGCGGCAAACTGTGTAACGGTTTACGGGATTGATGAGAGCGGTTCGTATTCAATTCCGGTAAAAGCATTTGCGGCATCCTGCGGCAGAGCAGGAGAAGAAACGATTACCGGTGAAAATTATAAAACATCGGATATGTATGTATGGCGTTTAATGGTGGACAATACCTATGGACATTATGCGTACCGTATCAGCGGCGGATATCTGTTCCATTCCGTACCGTATTTAAAGGCAGCCAATAATACACTTGAAACAGAAGAATATAATAAGCTGGGTACATTTGCATCACTGGGCTGTGTCAGAATGTGCGTCCGTGATGTATTGTGGCTGTATGAAAACTGTCCGCAGGGAACAACGGTTGATATTTATGATGATGCTGCGAATCCGGGACCGCTTGGCAAGCCGGAATCTATTAAAATTCCGTTAGACAGCCCAAATGCAGGCTGGGACCCGACAGACCCGGATGAAACAAATCCATGGCATAAGGAGAGTGCGACACTTTCAGGAGTACAGGATATTACCGTAAAGGTGGGAGATACCGTTGATTTCTTAAAAGGTGTGACGGCAAAAGATACCTGCGGCAATGATATTACAGATAAAATCGCAGTAAGCGGACGATATACAACCGATGCGGCAGGCGAATATACGATGAAGTATCAGGTAACAGATGCAATCGGAAGCATAGCAACGGCTGAAATGAAATTAATTGTGACAAAATAACAGATTCAAAAGCAGACTTTGACAGAAATGTCGGGTCAGAATATAAAAGCAAAGGAGCTGTCTAAACCGGACAAGGTCAGAAAAAATAGAAATCTGGCTTTTTGCAGGTTTAAGCAGCTTTTTTGCATGAAACGGAGAAAGAATGAAAAAAGATTTATTAGAGCGGCTGGAGGAATACTGCGGTGCAGATTATGTGCCGTTACATATGCCGGGAGCAAAAAGAAATACACAGGAGTTTGTCATGCCAAACCCCTATGCGATTGACATTACGGAAATTGATGGATTTGACAATATGCATCATGCAGAGGATATTTTAAAAGAAGCCTTTGAGCGGACGGCAAAATTATTCGGTGCAGAGGAAAGTCTGTGGCTGATAAACGGAAGCAGTGCGGGGCTGTTGGCGGCAATCTGCGGTGCAACAAAAAAAAATGATACGGTGCTGGTCGCAAGAAACTGTCACCGTGCCGTGTATAATGCCATTTACTTAAATGAATTAAATCCGGTGTATCTGTATCCCAAGGAAGTCACAAGCGGCATTTACGGTGCGGTATCACCAAGTCAGGTTGAACAGGCATTCAAACAGCATGAAAATATCCGTGCGGTTATTATTACTTCGCCGACGTATGAGGGAATTGTATCGGATGTAAAAAAAATTGCGGAAATCGTACACCGGTATGGTAAGATATTGATTGTAGATGAAGCGCACGGCGCGCATTTTGCATTTCATGAAGCTTTTCCGGAATCGGCGGTATTCTGCGGTGCCGATGCGGTAATCCAGAGTATTCATAAAACACTGCCGTCCCTGACACAGACGGCGTTACTGCATTTGCAGGGAAATATTGATAAAGAGCGGGTGCGGCGGTATTGGGATATGTATCAGACCACCAGTCCGTCCTATGTGTTAATGGGTGGCATTGACCGTTGTATGACAGTGCTTGAAACGAAAGGAAAACCTCTTTTTAATGCGTATGTGACACGGCTTCTGGCATTGCGGAAAAAATTAGAAACACTTACGAATATCCGACTGTTTCCGACCGATGACATTTCAAAGATTGTACTGCTTGTACGGGACGGAAAAAAATTGTATCAGGAACTGTTAAATAAATATCATATCCAGCTTGAAATGGCTTCTTTGCAATATGTCATTGCGATGACCAGTATCGGGGATACCGATGAATATTATGAGCGTTTTTTTGAAGCGCTCAGACAGATAGATGATGAAATGCAGACGAAAATCAGAAGAGGACAGAAATCACAACTACAGACGGAACAGAACATAAAACAAAGGAATGAATTGCCAACAGAACTTGAAAACGTAGAAAAAATAACCGCTTTTATGGAATGTTTTCCGGAGGTGAAATGTAATCCGTATGATGCGCAGAATGGGGACGCCGAGCCGGTAGAACTGGGTTTATGCGTGGGAAGAACTGCGGCGGCAGGCGTGTGCTTTTATCCGCCGGGTATACCGCTTATTCAGGCGGGAGAGGTTTATACAGGAGAAATTGCAGAGATTATCCGTGAAGGAATCCAGAAAAATCTGGAAGTTATCGGTATTGAAAAAAGTGAAAAAGGAGTATATGTTTCATGCCTGAAATCATATTTTTAATGGGAAAAAGTGCAACGGGAAAAGACCACATTTACGAACAGCTTGCACACGATGAGCAGCTTCATTTAAAGAGAATTACCATGTATACGACAAGGCCGATGCGGGCGGGAGAAGCGGAGGGCGTTGAGTATCATTTTGTAAATGATGATGAAGCAGCGCGGCTTGAAAAAGAAGGAAAAATCATCGAAATGCGCTGTTATGATACGGTTATCGGCGTGTGGAAATATTTTACGGTCAATGACGGGCAGATACAGTTAGGCGGAAAGAACCGCTATATTGTTATCGGAACGCTTGAAGCGTATGACGGATTTTGCAAATATTACGGAAAAGAACATCTTTTGCCGATATATATAGAAGTAGAGGATAAAATCCGGCTTCTGCGTGCTATTCACAGGGAAGAAGAACAGGAAAAGCCAAAGTATGCGGAACTGTGCCGTAGGTTTTTGGCAGATGAGCAGGATTTTTCCGAAGAAAATTTAAAAAAATCCGGGATTACAAAGCATTTTTCAAACAATGACGGGTTAGAAGACAGTGTGGCGGCAATTAAGCAGGAGATTTTAAGGAATATTGGTGAACAAAAAAGCCGCGATTAAAAATGTTTACTGTATATGTAAATGATATATGGATGAAACTGTGGAAACTTAGGTAAAGATTTATTGGTTTATGCGGTAAAGTATGCTATAATGCTTATATAGTGCCAAAATGGGGGTATTTTTGTGGATATTAAGGTAAATGACGTATCAAAGATACAACAGGTAGAAGAACCGACAAAGAGCGTGGACAGTGGAGATGACAGCTTTAAATTTACGCTGATCCGCAATATCGAAGAAAAGGATCTTCAGGAAAAATTAAATTCCATGATGGAGGAAATCACGGTGCAGGGTGATAAGATTTCCAAACACATGGATATTAAAGATATGAAAAAGTACAGGGAACTGGTTAAGGGATTTTTAAATGAAGTGGTGAGCCGTTCCCATGAATTTTCGCGTGAGAATTTCCTCGACAGACGCGGGCGCCACAGAGTTTACGGTATTGTAAGACTGGTGGATAAGAATCTCGATGACCTTGCGGGCGAGCTGGTCAAGGACGAAAAAGACCACCTTGCCATTATCAGTAAGATTGATGATATCCGTGGTCTGCTTTTGGATATTTCAACGTGATACAATCCGGAAATTGGAACGGAAAACAGAAAGGACAAATCATGAGTAAGTTTGCAGATATTTACGGACACGAACAGATAAAGGAACATTTACAGAATGCAATAAGACTCAATAAGGTTTCACATGCCTATATTTTTAACGGACCGATGGGTTCGGGAAAAAAGATGACGGCGGGCATTTTTGCCGAAACACTGCAATGTGAACGGCACGGACAGGAACCCTGCGGTACGTGTCATTCCTGTATCCAGAGTGAATCGGGCAATCAGCCGGATATTATCTGGGTGCATCATGAAAAACCGGGCAGTATCGGTGTCGATGATGTAAGAGAACAGGTTATCGGCGATATGCAGATTAAGCCATACAGCAGCCGGTATAAGATTTATATTATTGACGAGGCGGAGAAGCTGACACAGCAGGCGCAGAATGCCCTGTTAAAGACGATTGAAGAACCGCCGGCATACGGCATTATTATTTTGCTGACAACCAATGCGGATACATTTTTACAGACCATTTTATCAAGATGTGTCAGACTGGATTTCAGACCGCTGCGGGATACACTGGTAACACAGTATTTACAGGAAAAGTATGATTTAACGGACTATGAGTGCCGTTTTGCAACTGCATTTGCACAGGGAAAAATCGGCCGTGCCGTAACGATTGCAACATCAAAAGAATTTGCACAGTTAAAAGAAGAAGTGATGCACGTTATCCGCTATGCCAAAGAGATGACAACAGCGGAAATTATGGCGGAAGTCAAAAATATCGCCAATTATAAACTCACGATTGATGATTATTTAGATTTAATGGCAATGTGGTACCGGGATGTTTTAGTCTTTAAAAGCACAAAGGATTCCAACGCCCTGATTTTTAAAGATGAAATGTCATTGCTTGCAGAGCAGGCAAAGAACTGTTCTTATGAGGGGCTGGAAGACATTTTAAAATCCATTGACAAGGTGAAGCTGCGGTTAAAGGCAAATGTTAATTTTGACCTTGTTATTGAACTGCTGATTATGGCAATTAAAGAGGCGATGTAGGTAAAAACGGCAGTCCTGCATTTGCAGGCGGCAGTGGAGTTAGAACAGAATGAAAAGAAATAAAATGGAGGAAAACTCGTGACAAAGGTTATTGGAGTCCGGTTCCGTCAGGCAGGAAAAATTTATTTTTTTGCACCGGGAAAGTATGAAGACATTGAAACCGGACAGCATGTTATCGTGGAAACCGCGCGTGGCGTGGAGTACGGACATGTTGTTTTAGGAATCCGGGAAGTTGAAGATAAAAAGGTAATTCAGCCGTTAAAGGCAGTTATCCGGATTGCAACGCCGGAGGATGATGAGCGGGAAGCAAGAAACCGCCGGAAGGAAAAAGAAGCCTTTCAGATTTGTCTGGAAAAGATTGCAAAGCACAAGCTGGAAATGAAACTGATTAAAGTCGAATATACATTCGACAACAATAAGGTGCTGTTTTATTTTACGGCGGACGGACGAATTGATTTCAGGGAGCTGGTAAAGGATCTGGCATCGGTATTTAAGACCCGAATCGAACTGCGCCAGATTGGGGTGCGCGATGAAGCAAAGATTATGGGTGGAATCGGCGTGTGCGGAAGACCGCTGTGCTGTGCGACTTATATGCCGGAATTTGTGCCGGTTTCGATTAAAATGGCAAAAGAGCAGAATCTTTCGTTAAATCCGACCAAAATATCGGGCGTATGCGGAAGACTGATGTGCTGTCTGAAAAATGAAGAAGAAACCTACGAAGAATTGAACAGTCATCTGCCAGGCATCGGCGATTATGTGACGACACCGGATAAGTTAAAGGGCGAGGTATTAAGCGTGAGCGTACTGCGCCAGCGCGTCAAGGTGGTTGTGACAACCGGCAATGACGAAAAAGAGGTGCGGGAGTATCCGGTTGCGGAAATCCGCTTTAAGCCGAAGCGCCGCAACGATAAGATGCATATTGATGATAAAGAGTTAAAGCAGCTTGAAGAATTAGAAAAAAAGGAAGGAAAATCCCATATCAATGACGAATGATAATGAGAGAATTGATGACTTACAGCGCAACGGGTACCGGATTATCCAGAATAAAGACTGCTTTTGTTTTGGAATGGATGCCGTGCTTTTGTCTTCCTTTGCAAAAGCCCAGAAAAATGAGCAGGTTCTTGATTTAGGTACGGGAAATGGGGTCATTCCCATTTTAATGCAGGCCAAAAATCCTGATGCCGCCGGATTTACCGGACTGGAAATTCAGGCGGTCAGTGCGGACCTTGCCAGAAGAAGCGTGGAACTAAACGGAATCGGAGAAGCTGTAAAAATTGTACAGGGTGATATTAAAGAGGCTTCCACGATATTCGGGGGAGCTTCTTTTAACGTTGTAACGACCAATCCGCCGTATATGAATGAGAATCATGGACTGACCAATCCGCATTCCGCAAAAGCGATTGCGCGCCATGAACTGCTCTGCACACTCGAAGATGTGGTGCGGGAAGCCTCGCGGTGTCTGAAAATGCGCGGCAGATTTTATATGGTGCACCGCCCACAGCGGCTTGTGGAAATTTTTGAAGTGATGACACGGCATCATTTAGAACCCAAAAGAATCCGTATGGTATATCCGCATGAAAATAAGGATGCCAATATGGTGTTAATCGAAGCAGTCAAAGGCGGTAAAGCACTCCTAAAAGTAGAGCCGCCGCTGGTTGTATACAAAGAAGACGGCACGTATACACAGGAGCTGCTCAAAATGTACTAAAAGGCCGTTTGGCGGCAGAAAGAGTGAAGTTATGGAACATACGGGAATGTTGTATTTGTGCGCAACACCGATTGGAAATTTAGAAGATATTACCTACCGTGTGCTTCGGACCTTAAAAGAAGTGGATTTAATTGCGGCAGAGGATACCAGAAACAGTATTAAGCTGCTCAATCATTTTGAAATCAAGACCCCGATGACCAGTTATCATGAATATAACAAGGTCGAAAAGGCAAAAGTATTGGTAGAGAAAATGCTGGCAGGCACAACGGTTGCCCTGATTACCGATGCGGGAACGCCGGGCATTTCAGACCCCGGTGAGGAACTGGTGCGCCAGTGCCATGAAGCAGGCGTAACCGTGACTTCCCTTCCGGGACCGGCGGCATGTATTACGGCACTGACAATGTCTGGAAGACCGACCAGACGGTTTGCATTTGAAGCATTTCTGCCGCCTGACAAGCAGGAGCGCAAGGCAGTACTTTCCGAATTAAAGGAAGAAACAAGAACGGTTATTTTATATGAAGCGCCACACCGTCTGCTCCGGACATTAAAGGAGCTGTGTGAGGTGTTTGGCAAAGATCGCCCGCTCACGATTTGCAAGGAACTGACCAAGCGGCATGAAAAGGCGATGCTTACGACCTTTAAAGAGGCGGTTGACTTTTATGAGGAACAGGAGCCGCGCGGTGAATATGTGCTGGTCGTGGAGGGCAAGAGCCGGAAAGCGATTGAAGCGGAAGAACAGGCACAGTGGGCACAGATGAGTATTGCAGACCATGTTGACCTGTATATCAGCCAGGGCATGGATAAAAAAGAAGCGATGAAAGCGGCGGCAAAAGACCGCGGTGTATCGAAAAGAGAGATTTATCAGGCGCTGCTGTAAAAGTGGACGTACGCGGTACGCAACGATTGCAGCGTACCGGCAGTGAAAAAGAAGAATAAAAACGGGAGGAAAAAGTATGTTTCAGATAGGCTGTCATCTTTCGGCATCTAAGGGCTTTCTTCACATGGGAAAGGAAGCTGTTGCACTCGGAGGAAATACATTTCAGTTTTTTACAAGAAACCCGCGCGGCGGTGCTGCAAAGGCAATAGATGAAAAGGACGTGGAAAGTTTTAAAGCATTTGCAAAAGAAAACGGTATCCATGTGATTTTAGCACACGCGCCGTATACGTTAAATGCATGCTCCGCAGATGAAAGCACGAGAGAATTTGCAAAAAATACGTTTGCAGATGATTTAAAAAGAATGGAATATGTACCGGGAAATCTTTATAACTTTCATCCGGGAAGCCATGTAAAACAGGGCGTTGAAATCGGAATTGACTATATTACACAGATGTTAAACGAGGTGTTAAAGCCGGAGCAGACGACAAAGGTACTGCTTGAAACCATGGCGGGCAAGGGTTCGGAAATCGGCAGGTCTTTTGAAGAACTGCGCGCGATTATTGACCGCGTGGAATTAAATGACCATCTGGGTGTATGCCTTGATACGTGCCATGTCTACGATGCGGGATATGACATTGTAAATGACCTTGACGGCGTGTTAAAGCAGTTTGATGAGATTATCGGCATTGACAGACTGTATGCCATTCATATCAACGATTCCAAGAATCCGTTTGAAAGCCATAAAGACCGCCATGAAAAGATTGGTGAGGGTTCAATCGGAACGGAAGCCTTTGAACGGATTATCAACCACCCGATGTTAGCGGATAAGCCGTTCTTTCTGGAAACACCGAATGAATTGGACGGTTATGCAAAAGAAATCGCGCTGTTAAAATCCCTGCGCAGGGAGTAAAAACGGTAAAATTAAAAGAAGAAAGCACCGACAGAAAATGACATCTCATTTTCTGCCGGTGCTTTTTTAAGCGGGTAGTGTTACTGCATTTCGGCCTGCGCCTTTGGTGCGGTTTCATGCTGACGGATAATGCCGCGGATTGTGGTAAATAAATATGGCTTAATCGTTTCGATATTTGCCGGTTCTTCGTAGAGAATTGCGCTGTAGCAGGTGGAGCTGACAAGTTCGGTAATTAAAAACAGCATAATTTCCGGTTCTTCGATTTCGTATTCGGCACAGTCAATCATGGAATAAAATACATCTTTGAAATTTACATCGTCTTCCGCAATGTTACTTGTCAGGGCTTCCCTGAAAATTCCCCAGCTTAAATTTTTGGAAATAAAGGTGAGCAGGGTCTTATCTTCATTTAAAGCATTGATAATGTGGTCCGCAATAAAAATAATTTTATCTTCAAATCCCAGTGTCAGATTATTCTTTAAACAATACTGCGTAAGATTGGCGGCTGCATGTTTAAACAGCTTGCTGGATTCATGCGAAACCAGTTTATTGCGGATATCATATTTATCTTTAAAATACAGATAGAATGTACCCTTGGCAATGCCTGCATTTTTAGAAATCTCTGCAATAGAGGTCTTGCTGACACCTTTGGTCGTAAAAAGGTTAAATGCGGTATTGAGCAGAGAGGTCCGTTTTTGCAATTTATTTGATTCTAACTTTCCCATAACGTCTCCTTATCTGCAATTTTTTATAAATTACGTTTGTCTTCCATGCATAATAGAGGTTTTTAATCCGTTTGTCAATAAAAAATGACTAAAAGTCATAAATTTTTATAAACTATATTGACTACTGGTCATTTTGTGCTATAATGACAATCGCAAATGAGAATGACCAACGGTCAGTAACAATTTTGAGTATTAAAAGGAGGAATAATAATGGAAAAGGTAGGAAAAGCGATAGTTAAGCTTAGAATTCCAATTTTGATTTTAAGCGTATTGCTGCTCATTCCGGCAGGCATTGGATATGTCAAGACAAAAGTCAATTATGATATTTTGTATTATCTGCCCGGTGACATTGACACAATGAAAGGGCAGGACATTCTGATGGATGAATTTAACAAGGGTGCGTATGCCACGGTCGTTGTTAAAGGAATGGACGCTAAAGGAATTGAAAAGATAGAAGATAAAATTGAAAATGTAGAACATGTAACAGATATTATTTCTTATAACAGTATGGTAGGTGCAGAAGTACCGACTGAAATCATTCCGTCAAAGTACCGCAGCTATTTTGAAAATCAGGAAAGCGGCTGTACGATGTTTATGATTTTCTTTGATGATACAACATCAAGTGACGGCACAATGGCAGCGATTCAGGAATTAAGAAATATTGCTGACGGACAGTGCTTCATCAGCGGTATGTCAGCCGTTGTTACAGATACAAAGAACATCACACAGCAGGAAACGATTGCATACGTTGTGATTGCCGCAGTCCTTACAAGTATTGTACTGGCACTGTTTATGGATTCTTTCCTTGTACCGGTATTCTTTATGTTAAGTATCGGTATGGCGATTGTTTACAACTTAGGCTCTAATGTTATTATGGGTGAGGTTTCTTTCCTTACCAAAGCACTTGCAGCGGTATTACAGCTTGGTGTTACAATGGACTACTCCATTTTCTTATGGCACAGCTATAAGGAACAGAAAAGCGAGTATCCGGATGACCATAATAAGGCAATGGCAGTGGCTATCGGAAATACCATTACTTCCGTAGTCGGTTCTTCCATTACAACAGTAGCCGGATTTATCGCACTGTGCTTCATGACATTTACACTGGGCTTAGACCTCGGTATTGTTATGGCAAAGGGTGTTGTAATCGGTGTTATCGGCTGTGTAACGATTCTTCCTTCCATGATTCTGACATTTGACAGGGCATTGGAAAAGACAATGCACAAAGAAATTATGCCGGCAAAATTCGATAAGCTTGCAAATTTCGTTGTCAACCACGCATGGCTTCCGATTATCGTTTTCCTTGTATTATTATTCCCGGCAATTTACGGATATAATCATACAAATGTTTACTATAACTTAACAGATACATTCCCTGAATCTACAGCCTGCTCACAGGCAAATAAGATTCTGGAAGAAAATTTTGATATGAATTCCGTCTACATGATTCTTGCAGATACGAACATGACAGCAAAAGATGCAACGAAGATGTTAGACGAACTGGAAAATGTTGAAGGTGTTTCTTTTGCATTAGGATATAATTCCCTTGCAGGAACAACCATTCCGGACGAACTTATTCCGGATGACTTAAAGGATATGTTAAAAGGTAATAAGCATCAGATGATTGCAATCGGTTCAGATTACAAGCTGGCATCCGATGAAATCAACAATCAGATTTCTACGATTGATGCGATTGCAAAGAAATATGACCAGAACTCCATGGTTATCGGTGAAGCACCGTGTACAAAGGATTTGATTACCATTACAGATAAAGATTTTAAGACCGTAAGTGCCGTATCCATTGTGGCAATCTTCATTATTATCTTCTGTGTATTTAAGTCCGTTTCATTGCCGATTATTCTGGTTGCGGCAATTGAATTTGCTATTTTTATTAACATGGGACTTCCGTATTACTTAGGAACGACACTTCCGTTTATCGCATCGGTTGTAATCGGTACGATTCAGTTAGGTGCAACGGTCGATTATGCGATTTTGATGACAACAAGATATAAGAAGGAACGTAATGAGGGTGCAGGAAAGAAGGAAGCCATTGCAACGGCTCTTTCAACCTCTATTCCGTCTATCATCGTAAGTGCCTTAGGCTTCTTTGCCGCAACATTCGGTGTTGGTGCTTACTCAAGCGTAGATATGGTTGCTTCTCTTTGTAAGTTAATGTCAAGAGGTGCGATTATCAGTATGTTTGTCGTTATCTTTGTATTACCGTCATTCTTCGTTGTATTTGATAAGGTTATCAGATACACAAGTATCGGATTCGGACAGAAAGATAAGAAAGAAAAAGCTAAAAATGTGGCTTATGCTTCAACAGATACTTACAGCAAATAGTTCTGACGGCAGATGAGAAATGGAAATTAGATTGTAAAAGCCGGATTACGGCGGAAATGGAGAATTATATGATTAAGAAGAAATTATTCAAATATGGTTCAGTATTTATGTGTGCAGCATTAATGGCGTGTTCTTTCGCAGCCTGCGGAACAAATACATCATCAGCAGTTCAGAATGAAGTTGCTGCAAACGAACAGGATACAGACACAGAAACAATGATTGCAGATGTCCTGACATCACAGCTTTCTTCAGCACCAAAGGTTGCAACCGAAGCAAAGACCGATTCAAAGGAAGAAACCGTTTTTGTATTTACAAAGGCTGACGGACAGCAGGATCATGTTATCGTTAATGAAAAATTAAAGAATGTAACAGGAAAGTCTTCTATTACAGATGTTTCAAGCTTATCAAACATTACTAATTTAACAGGTGATGAAACAAGCACAACCAACGGAAACAGCCTGACATGGGCAGCAGACGGCAACAGCATTACTTATCAGGGTACAACAACACAGACCGCACCTGTCAGCATGAAAGTAACTTACTATCTGGACGGCAAGGAAATTTCAGCAAGTGACCTTGCAGGAAAGAGCGGTAAAGTCACAATGCGTTTTGACTATACAAACAATGCGAAAAAGACCATTACCGTAAACGGAAAGACAAAGACGGTTTATGTTCCGTTTACAATGGTAACAGGCATGCTTCTTCCTTCCGATAACTTTTCAAATATCGAAGTAACAAACGGAAAGATTACAGAAGTCAACGACAGCAATGTTGTATTCGGTATTACAATGCCGGGCTTAAAAGACAGTCTGGATATGAAGTTTGACAATGAAAAACTGGATTTAGATGTTCCGGAATACTTTGAAGTCACAGCCGATGTGACAGATTTTGAACTGGATATGATGATGTCTATGGCAACCAGCAACTTCTTATCTGACATTGATACAGATGATTTAAGCATTGATAACTTAAAGGATAAGGTCAATGAATTACAGGATGCGGCTGACCAGCTCACAGACGGTACGAACCAGCTTGCAGATGCAACTCCGCAGCTTGTAGACGGAAGCAAGGCACTTGCAGACGGTACACAGCAGTTAAATGACCAGGTTCCGACATTAACAGACGGTGTATCCCAGTTAGACAACGGTGCAGGACAGCTCTCAGACGGTTTAAGCACAGTAGTATCTTCTATGCCGACATTAACTTCCGGTATTTCACAGTTATATGACGGTTCAGGTAAGTTATTTGACGGTGCTAAGACTTTAAATGACGGTGTAAACCAGTTAAAGGCAGGTACATCCCAGCTTGCAGATGAAACAAACGGACTTCCGGCATTACAGGCAGGTATCAGCCAGTATACAGAAGGTGTTGCAAGTGCGGCAGACGGTTCTGACGCACTCGCAAGCGGTTCCGCACAGGTTGCAGACGGACTGGCACAGTTACAGGCACAGCTTTCAGGTGAAAACGGACTGATGGACGGTATGGTAAAATTAGCAGACGGTTCAGCACAGGTCAGCAATGGACTGGCACAGTTATCAGACGGACTGACAGCTTCTATCAGTGAGTATGAAAGCAATAAGACAAAGTTAAAGACAAGCGCACAGGCACTTGAAGCCGCAGGCACACAGTTAAACGGTACACTCTCAGCATTAGGAAATGATAACCTGCTGATCCAGCCTGCTACGGATATGTATTCAGAAAGCGGACTGACAACAGCAGCTCAGACAGCACTTGCCAATAAATACATGGATGCATATTCATTTGTAACAGCAAATGCTTCTAATCCGGTTGTAACAGCTTTAAATGCCGGTATTGCGGCAAACGCACAGTTACAGGCAGCAGGCATTACCGATTTAGCTTCTATTTATAAGAATGAAATGGTTATCCTTGTAAATACGGCAGCCAATGAAAGTGCCGGTAAGGTAGAAAATACTGTAAACAGCAGCGTGGCACAGCTTGCCGCAGGCGCAGCACAGGTTAACGCAGGTTTACAGAGTGCCGTTGCAAAGAAGGATACATTAGAAACAGCACTTGGACAGCTTGTAGCGGGAAGCAGCAGTGTTTCTTCAGGAAGCGCCCAGTTAAACAGCGGACTTTCACAGTTAAAGAGTAACAACGATACGTTAAACGGCGGTATTGCAAATGCTGTATCCGGTGCAAAGCAGCTTGATGCAGGTGCATCACAGCTTACAGCAGCATCCGGTGTTCCGGCACTCGTATCCGGCACATCTGATTTAAAGAACGGTATCGGTCAGCTCTCTGAGAGCAGCCCGGTACTTGTAACAGGCATCAATGCTCTTGATGATGGTGCAAAGCAGTTAAAGATTGGTACAGCACAGTTATTACAGGGAGCAGGTGCATTAGCAAGCGGTGTAACCCAGTTAAATGACGGCGCACACGAATTAAGCGACGGTGCAGAACAGTTAAATGACGGTGTGGTTGAATTAAACAACGGTATGATTCAGTTCAACGAAGAAGGAATCAGCCAGATTACATCTCTTGTAGGCAGTGATGCAGACGATGCAATTGATACAATTAAGAAGGTTATCAACCTTGGAAAAGATTATCAGTCCTTTGCAGGAAAGGCAGATGACATGGACGGTTCTGTAACATTTATCTACAAGACAGAAGGCGTTACAAAGTAATCTGATTTTGCGGCTGTTACAAGTAGTGCAAAATATATTTTAATAAAATAAATCAGAATCCGCCGGTGGGAATGACCGGCGGATTCTTTGTTGCGTTTTTAGCAGTTGCAAGGCATGGAAAAAATGTGTATGATGAAGAAAAAAGCGTGGACAAAGGGGGATGGCATGGAAATTAGTAATATATTAATGAGGGATGGATTATCGTTAGAAGTTTTACATAAATTGTCGTTTGAGTCGAAGCTGGGAATAAATTTAAAAAAGAATCTTCATTATTTTGATAAAGAAAGTCTTTTGGAAGAACTGCAAGAAGCAAGTAATTGGTACGATGAATTAGAGGTGCTTCATGAACTTGCATTAGATTATAGAATAAAAAGTATACAATCTATTAACATGAAATATAATAGATACTACCCAGACCATCAGACTAGAAAAGTATTTGACGATTTATTAGGGTTCCGGTCGTTGTGTAATGATTATGATGATATTTTGCAATTAGAAAAATTTCCGAGTTTTAGAGTAGCCAATATGTCTTTTGGTAAAGCAAATGACGATGGATACAGGGGAGTACATGTATATTATCAACATTCAGGAATCCACTATCCGATAGAAATACAATATAATACTTATTATGATAGGCAGTTTAACAACTGGCTTCATAAATACACATATAAGAAAAATTATCCGGATAAAGTGGGGCAGACATTGAGATATTGTTATGAAAATGGTAGAATTACAACGGAAAAGGAATTTAAGGAGGTGCTTTTAAATGTGTTATCTAGTAGCGAAAGATGTAAATAAAATAGGAAGTATTGCATGGCAGACAACACACGGAAAGCAGCTTGCCGAGTTTAAGAGCGGTTTAATAAAAAAATTTGGTTATGACAGGATTCAATTTGTGACAATCAGCAGACCGTCTGCATATGGCGAATATGAACCTTATCAATTTGTTCAGACACAAAAGGAATTTGAACAGGCTGTTGAAATGCTGTAAAGGGGTGATTCTATGATAAATAACACACTTGCAAAGAAACGGATTATAGCCGCAGTGGCAGTGACCGTAGTTTTGATTGCGGCGATAGTGGCAGTGCCGGTAATACGGCGTGAAATTTGTTATGGGACAGTTGTGGGCGAATGTGACAATCAGGAACTGGTTGAGCGCTGGCAGCAGTATGGAGAGGCTTATGCGATAGGTGCAAATAAAGACGGAATGCCTATTTTTAAAGACAGAAAGGCAGCGATGAAGCAGGCAAAGAAGGATTACGGGCTGGGATTTGAGTATTTAAGGGAATACCGGAATTTTCCAAAAATATCAGATAATCCAAAGGTCTGCCAACAGTATAAAATGTTAGGCTGGCAGACTGTACCGCCGATGACGGTGGAAAATTATGAGGAAATCGGAAGACAGTGTGGTATGGTATCTAGATTTCTGGATATTTACTGCAACAGCTTTGGGGAGGATGGATAGTATACCGGCTGAAATACAAGGAAATGAGGAATATACAGATGAAAATGAAAAAAACAACGTTTATTACGCAGGGAGCGGTCATTGCGGCAATTTATGTCGTGCTGGTATTTGTCTTTGACTACTGGAGCTTTGGTCCGATACAGTTCAGGGTTGCGGAAGCACTTACAATTCTTCCGGTATTTACACCGGCGGCAGTGCCGGGACTTTTTATCGGCTGCCTGATTGCTAATATTACGGGTGGTGCGGTTATCTGGGATATTGTTTTTGGCAGTCTTGCGACACTGATTGGTGCAGTCGGAACCTATATGCTGCGCAAACACCCGTGGGCAGCGCCACTGCCGCCGATACTTGCAAACACTGTTATCGTGCCGTTTGTATTAAAATATGCGTATGGTACAGAAGGCATGCTGTGGTATTTTATGCTGACCGTGGGACTTGGGGAAGTGATTGTCTGCGGTGTATTAGGCAGTCTGCTCAGAGTGGCATTAAAGAAGTACCGCAGTACACTCTTTCATGAATAAAAAAAGCTGCGTTTATAAGACGCAGCTTTTTAATGTTTATCTGTCCACTGTCCGAAAAATGTTTCCAGACGGTTAAAGGTCTTATTTAACACAACGGCTTCATCTTCGCTTAAATCCTGCATAATGCTGTCAATCATACTCTTATGGAATTTCATGTGATGATGATATGCGGCAATTCCTTTTTCGGTCAGCGAAGCGTATACGATACGGCGGTCACGGTCACTGCGGTTGCGGACAACGTAGCCTTTGCGGACCAGTCCGTTGATACCGGTTGTCAGTGTGCCCATTGTGACACCGAGGGACTTTGAAATCATAGACATAGTACGAGGTTCTGCAATACCAATCGCTTCGATAATGTGCATATCCGTTACGGAAATATCTTTAAATTCTTCTGTAATTAATGCCTTTTCTTCAATATTTAAAATATCGTTGAAAAGCTTTACCAAAATGGAATTGAGTGCTGCAAATGTATCCATATTATGTACCTCTTAAATCCTGTTCCGTGTGAAAATTTCGTAAGTTTATTATAGCTTACACGCAGATAATATGCAACAAAAATAGAAAATGAGGGAAAGCATGAAAAGGTATGCTGACGCGGCGGTGACAGCCGTTATCGGATTCTGCATTTTTGAGGGCATTACAGACGGCAGTGTGTCCGTAAATCCGCTGTTATGGGTTGTGCTTGGCGGATTGGCAGGCAGATAAAAGACGGCAAGATTTATGTTTGCATTTTAGTGCAATCCGTAGTATGATTATTTTGTAGTATTAGCGTTTATACGACTGTGAAAATACAGAGAAGGAGACAACATGAAATTTATAGCAATTGGAGAACTGATGTTAAGATTATCTCCGCCGAATTATGAAAAAATTGTTACAACACATGATTTTATCGTAAATTATGGCGGTGCGGAAGCAAATGTTGCAGTATCATTGGCAAATCTTGGCGTAGACAGTACATTTTTTACGGTACTTCCGAATACCGATTTAGGAAAGTCTACGATTAATTACTTAAAGGCAAATGATGTACATACAAAGCACATTATCAAGGCAGACGGAAGAATGGGTCTGTATTACCTTGAGGAAGGTGTTGCCGTAAGAGCTTCCCAGGTTATTTATGACAGAGGAAACTCCGCATTTGCAGAATATGATTATAGTGATGTTGACTTTGAAGATATATTAAAGGATTATGACTGGCTGCATTTAAGCGGTATCACACCGGCGCTTTCTTACAACTGCCGTCGTATGATTGATAAGGCGGTAAAGGTTGCAAAGAAGCTGGGATTGACAGTCAGCTTTGACCCGAATTTCAGAAGTACACTCTGGTCTTTTGGAACGGCAAGAGATGTATTAAGCAAGTATCTTCCATATGTAGATGTATTAATCGGTATTGAGCCGATTCATGTATACAATGAAGACGGAACAGATGTAAAAGACGGTCTGACCATGGACCCTTCATTTAAAGATATGGATAGGGTATTTAAGGCGATTGATAAGCAGTACCATATGAAGGCGATTGCAAGAACAGTCCGCTATGTCCATTCAGGAAGCAACAACTCCTTAAAGGCATTCTTCTATACCAATGGGGAGACTTACGAAAGCAAGACCATTAATTTCGATATCGTTGACCGTGTCGGCGGCGGCGATGCGTTCTCATCAGGTCTGATTTATGCGTTGATGGAAAATATGGATCCGGAAGATGTTGTCAACTTCGCAGTGGCTTCTTCCGTAATGAAACATTCTATCCGCGGCGATACGAATATTACAAGTGTTGCACAGATTAAGAGTCTGATGAACAATGCTTCCTTTGATGTACAGAGATAATTTTTAAAATAAAACAGACGGCAGGAGTATTTTCAGGCAGTAATCGTACTGGCTGTCGATGCTCCTGTTTTTGTTTTAATTCTTAGAAAGCAAAGAGCTGAGAAACAGCGTATTGTGCTTTATTATATGAAGAAAGCAGGAAAATGAAATGTTTGCACAGTTAAAAGAAAAGACGGTATGGACGGCGATTGTAAGATTGGGTGTATTCTTTTTTGTCTTTTTGGGGCTGGAGTATTTATTTGACAATCTCATGGCGGCAGTGACAGATTCCACCGGCGTTGTGCGGGCGCAAAGCTACGTGCTGGGGGTCAGTGCCATGGGATTTCTAGCATATGGAATGTTACCGGAGCGGATAAGAAATGCAGGACACCGCAGATACAGAGTGCTGTTAGAAGGGGCGGCGGGAGTGATTTGCACCGTTTCTATTATGATAATATGTCTGCATAAAAATTACAGTGTGCTGCTGTTAAGCGGCTGTCTTTTATTTTTTATGCTTGGCATGACAGGCAGTGCAGTCCATATGGATATGGCACTGCAAAAGCAGGCAGGAAAAGGACTTGCGGTGCCTGCGGGAATTGCTTATGCGCTTGGCATCTGCTTACAGTTTTTAGACCACCGGTTTTTAAAAGATAAAGTGACGGAAACGGCGGTATTTGTCATTGCGGCAGTGGGACTGCTTTTTTTTCATGAAAGGGCGGTACACCTGCGGGAAGATGAAAATATGCCGGCTGTTGAGGAAGAAAAGTTGAGCATGGATTCAAATGGAAAGAAAGACAGTGGTAGAGAGGTGTATGCGCAAGAGCGTATACAAGTCACAGAAAAGCGTGTCAGGGCATTTTTACTGGCGGCAATCGTATTTTTTATGACATTTATATTTGCGGAGCTGGATAATGCGGTCACGCTGGTTCATGCAGAGGGCAGTGCGGACGTCGGACAGTGGCCGCGACTTCTGCTTGCCGTGAGCGGACTTGCGGCAGGCATGCTGTATGACATTCGAGAATCGCGGTATATGCACATGGTGATGTACTGCGTGATGATGTTATCGACAATCTGTATGATGAGTATGATGCTTGGAATGCCGTTTATTGTAGGACTGGTCGTATTTTATCTGTCAGCGGGCTTTTTTTCCGTATATTTCACGGCGGGATTTATGGAAATAGCACCGGAAATGAAACACCCCGGCTGTTGGGCAGGCATGGGGCGTGCGGTGAATAATTTTTGTGCGCTGATTACGGTATTTATTACGACACGGGTTGAAATGGGAAACGGATATTATATGATGATTGCTGCCGTTGTGCTGTTTGTGGTAATCAGCATTCTGCTGTTCTTGTATCAAAGTCCGGTGAAAGAAAAGAAATCCGGGGAACAGGAAAAACAGCCGCTATCTGTGGGGAATACCGATGAAAATATTAGTGGAACGGCTGATGATACCGGCATTGATACGGAGCGTTGCCCGGATTCTGACGATTCATTTGCGGCATTTTGCGGGAAGTACGGGCTGACACAGCGGGAACGGGAGGTTTTGCAGGCACTTGTGACCTCGGATAAGACTGCACAGGAGATTGCGCATGAGATTGGCATGTCGCGAGCGGCATTTTACCGCCATATTGCCAGCTTAAATGAAAAAACGGGGACGAAAGCAAGGGTGGGGCTGTTACAGTTCTATTATAATGATATCAATGGGAAATAATATTTACGGCAGTCCATTCTTGACAAACGGATATAATATGATACATAATGAATTTGTATCATATTATATCCGTTTTTGCATTGCCAATAGAAAGGATGATTGCCATGAATTTATCACAGATGCAGTATTATAAACAGCAGTACGGTTATTCGTATGACCGGCTGTCACAGCTTACGGGAATTCCCAAAGGCACGATTCAGAAGATATTCACAGGTGTTACAAAGTCGCCAAGATACGAAACGCTTCAGGCGCTGGAACGTGTGTTAAAGCCGGAAAATCCGTCCAAAGCCGCGGAAAGCACAAAGGGGCTGTATATGGAGTCTCGGCAGTCCGGGGTGGATGCTGGGGTAAATCAGGCGGACAGAGTTTGTGAAACGGCAGTACCGTATGGACAGAAGAAGCAGGGGGAATATACGCTTGAAGATTATTATGCACTGCCGGAGGATAAAAGATATGAACTGATTGACGGTGTCCTTTATGAAATGACAGCACCGACAACGGTGCATCAGATTATTGCATTGCAGATGTGTCATCAAATTGAAAGTTTTATAGATGAGCATGGCGGTAATTGTATGTCTTATATAGCGCCGGTCGATGTCCAGCTCGACTGTGATGATAAGACGATGGTGGAGCCGGATGTGATTATCCTGTGTGACAGAAGCAAGGATATTAACCGGTGTATTTACGGCGCACCGGATTTTGTGGCAGAGGTTTTGTCAAAGTCCACAAGAAGAAAGGATATTGGTGTTAAGACCTATAAATATGCCAACGCAGGCGTCCGTGAATACTGGATGATTGACCCGAAGGATATGAAAGTGATTGTCTATACATTTGCACAGAATGATGATGCAGAAGATACGGTCAGTATTTTCGGATTTCAGGATAAGATTCCTGTGGGAATTTATAACGGGGAACTTAAAATTGATTTTGCTAAAATCAGTAAAAGGCTGGAAGCATAAAAATATTTTCCAAATTCAGATGTTTTTGTGTTATCATAAAGACATCTGAATCGTGTTGAATCACGATATCAAAGGGGAGGAAATGTATGATGGTTTACTTTCTGATTATCATACACGGGTAATATATGAAATTTGATGATGATTTTTTTAAAGCAGAAGTAAGAGAAGGATTTGAGATTACATCTATGATGAAACGGGCATGGGCGGCTCAAATGGAAGTATTTCAGGTTGTAGCGGATGTATGCAGAAAAAATAAATTAAGATATTTTGCAGATTGGGGAACCCTGCTTGGCGCCGTAAGACATAAAGGAATGATTCCGTGGGATGACGATATTGATATATGTCTTATGAGAGAGGAATATAATGAGTTAATAAAAATACTTCCGAAGGAACTGCCACACGGATTTGTTGTGGCAGGAATGTATGCAGATTCACCACGTTTGCAGACGGCCGCTTTTGTACCACAATTAAGAGTAATCGCAGATGAGGAACTGTGGGATTTTAACGATTATATGAAATATTTTCACGGTTTTCCGTATCAGCGAGCAGGTATTGATATTTTTCCGGTGGATTATTTATCAAGGGACCCAGAATTTGTAACTGCCCAGAAAGAAATCATAAAAGCAGGTATGCTCATACTTGAAAAATGGGATGATTTGCGAAAAACAAATTCCTTAATAGAATGTTTAACAGCGTTTGGTAATCTGTGCAATGTAAAAATTGAATTAAAGGCAACGGTTGCAGAGGTTGAAAACCAGATATGGAAAATTATAGATAGCATATCTGCATTATGTTATAAAGAGGAAGCCGATTATGTTACCGAATTTCAATTTTGGATTGAAAAAGAAAGCTACAAAATGCATAAAGAATGTTTTAATTCAGTTATTAAAATGCCGTTTGAGCACTTTAGTGTAAATGCTCCGGCAAGCTGGGATGAAGTGCTCAGTGCGGAATTCGGTGATTATATGACACCTGTAATCGGAAGTGCCGACCACCGTTATCCATTCTATGGTCATATGGAGGAGGAGCTGATTCGTCAGATTAGAAATGTTGGTTTTAAGGGCAGTGTTGATGAATTCTGTGAAGAAGTTTCAAGCGGAAGACTGCGAGTATAATAATTGAAGGAACAAAGAAATTTTGATTGGAAACAGCTTAAATCACATTCCGTAAATTTCAATCTAAAACCTAAAAAACAGACTTTGGATTTTATTACCCAAAGTCTGTTTTAATCTTTCAGTCGGTTTAACAGCATTTGATAATGCCGCTGTCCGATATGACGTCCTGCGTGCTGCAATCCGGTGATACATTCTTTTAACTCATCGGTCAGAACAATGGCTTCACTCTCGCCGAGGTCAAGTCCCGTTGCTCTTTTTAAGATACAGATTGTGGAACATTTACAGGTTTTATGGAAATGAATTTCTTTTGACGGATTTGTTCGGCTTCTAATTGAAAACGTTCATCAGCTGTCAGTTCGTTGAATACCGCCTGTGGAATAAATACTTCTCCAAACAATTTTTCTAACAAATCCAAACGATTGATTTTAAGAAGCGATATAAGCGGTGTTGTATCTGATACAACAATCATATGGCAGCCTCCTTCTTTTTTAACTGTCTGAAAGTATTCAGTTCATCGTCTAAGTCATCCATTGTCATATCAAAATAAGAATAGCCTAATGTATCATACAAATCAATCAGTTCTGATTTTCTAATACCAAGAATTTCAGCTGCACGACCATGAGATATCGTTTGATTTAATATATATGGGTATAGTAGTAACGCATTTCTGGTAAGTTCAGCTTCCGGATTCATTGTTATCAAATATTTTGCCATTTCTGTTGGAACGTTAATAGTTACAGATTCTGTAGTTACCATTATATCACGACCTTTCTCTATGCTTCTATATCTTTGCTTTTAAAAATTCTATATTCTAAAAACAAGAATGTACTTTTTACATTTATTTCTTTATTATCATTATAGCCAGTATTTTCAATCTCTACAACTGAATTTTTTATAACCAAATAATTAGCGTAAAATTCTTGACAAGAACCATAATCTCTTATAAAATGAACCTAAATGCTATGACGAAGACAGTAGGATATCTTTGAACGCAAAAGCGAGCCGGGAGGGTGAGAGCCGGTGCAAGTAGAATTTATCTGAACATCACTTCCAAGCATCCAAACTGAAAGCAGGAAACCTGTAAGTAAATGAGGACGGTAATCCCACCGTTACAGGGGACGCATATGCTGGTATGTCGTAATTGGTTTTGGATTTTGGATAGAACGAATGATTTTACCCTCCGCCGTATTACGGCGGAGGTTTTTTGTGTAATATTACACAAAAGGCACTACGTGCCGATGATGCGCACTCGCGCGAAATTGCAGTTTGCCGCAGACGACCGCACTCGGCGTGGGAATGTGCAAAACCTCAAAAATCAGTAGTTTATAAATAGAAGTTATTTGCCGGAGGGCAGGAAAGGAAGTATCAATATGGTTTACGAAAAAGTATCACCGGATATGAAGTTCGTAGAAAGAGAAAAAGAAGTAGAAAAGTTCTGGAAGGATAATGACATTTTCCGGAAAAGTATAGACAACCGCAGAAAAGGTGAAGTGTACACATTTTATGACGGACCGCCTACTGCAAACGGAAAGCCGCATATCGGACACGTGCTGACACGTGTTATTAAGGATATGATTCCAAGATACCGTACAATGAAAGGCTATATGGTTCCTCGTAAGGCAGGATGGGATACACACGGACTGCCGGTAGAACTTGAAGTTGAAAAGATGTTAGGCTTAGACGGCAAGGAACAGATTGAAGAATACGGTCTGGAACCTTTTATCAAGCATTGTAAGGAAAGTGTCTGGAAGTACAAGGGTATGTGGGAAGATTTCTCATCAACCGTTGGTTTCTGGGCAGATATGGAACATCCGTATGTTACCTATGATAATAACTTTATTGAATCAGAATGGTGGGCTTTAAAGCAGATCTGGGACAAGGGTCTGTTATACAAGGGCTTTAAGATTGTACCTTACTGCCCACGCTGCGGTACTCCGCTGTCTTCACACGAAGTAGCGCAGGGTTATAAAAATGTCAAGGAACGTTCCGCAGTCGTACGTTTCAAGGTAAAGGGAGAAGATGCGTATTTTCTTGCATGGACAACAACACCATGGACACTTCCGTCAAACGTTGCGCTCTGTGTTAATCCGGAAGAAACTTATGTCAAGGTAAAAGCGGCAGACGGTTATACCTACTATATGGCAGAAGCCCTGCTTGACAAGGTACTTGGCGGACTGGCTGTTAAGGCAGGTCAGACTGTGGCAGGCGTTCAGGCTGAAGAAGGTAAGGAACTCGGAAGCGGCGCAGGTGTTGACTACGAAGTTCTTGAAAAATATACAGGTAAAGATTTAGAATACAAGGAATACGAACCGTTATATGCATGTGCGGCTGAAGTTGCCGAAAAGCAGCATAAGAAAGGACATTTTGTAACCTGTGATACGTATGTTACGATGTCAGACGGTACCGGTATCGTTCATATCGCCCCTGCATTCGGTGAAGACGATGCCAAGGTCGGCAGAAAATATGACCTTCCGTTTGTACAGTTCGTAGACGGTAAGGGTGAATTGACAGAAGAAACACCATATGCCGGATTATTTGTAAAGAAGGCAGACCCGGAAGTATTAAAGGATTTAGACAAGGAAGGCAAGTTATTTGATGCGCCGAAGTTTGAACATGATTATCCGTTCTGCTGGAGATGTGATACACCGCTGATTTACTATGCAAGAGAATCATGGTTTATCAAGATGACAGAAGTAAAGGATGACTTAATCCGCAACAACAACACCATCAACTGGATTCCTGAAACAATCGGTAAGGGACGTTTCGGTGCATGGCTTGAAAATGTTCAGGACTGGGGTATTTCAAGAAACAGATACTGGGGTACGCCGCTCAATATCTGGCAGTGTGAAGACTGCGGAGAAATGATGTCTATCGGAAGCATTGAGGAATTAAAAGAAAAATCCGACAACTGCCCGGACGATATCGAATTACACAGACCGTATATTGATGCGGTAACCTGCAAGTGTCCGAAGTGCCAGGGTACGATGAAACGTGTGCCGGAAGTTATCGACTGCTGGTTTGACTCCGGTTCAATGCCGTTTGCACAGCACCACTATCCGTTTGAAAATAAGGAAATTTTTGAACAGCAGTTCCCGGCAAAATTTATTTCTGAAGCCGTAGACCAGACACGAGGCTGGTTCTACTCACTGCTTGCGATTTCAACGCTGCTGTTTAACAAAGCACCTTATGAAAATGTTATCGTTTTAGGACACGTCCAGGATGCAGACGGACAGAAGATGAGTAAGTCCAAGGGAAATGCCGTAGACCCGTTTGATGCGTTACAGACACACGGCGCAGATGCAATCCGCTGGTATTTCTATGAAAATTCCGCTCCGTGGCTGCCAAACCGTTTCCACGACAAGGCAGTAACGGAAGGTCAGAGAAAGTTCATGGGAACCATCTGGAATACGTATGCGTTCTTCGTATTGTATGCAAATATTGATAATTTTGATGCAACAAAATATACACTGGAATACGATAAGCTTCCGGTTATGGATAAGTGGATTCTTTCCAAGTTAAATACGGTTGTCAAAGAAGTGGACAACAATCTTGAAAATTATAAGATTACGGAAACAGCCAGAGTGTTGGAAGACTTTGTAGACGAGCTTTCTAACTGGTATGTAAGACGCTGCCGTGAACGTTTCTGGGCAAAGGGCATGGAACAGGATAAGATTAATGCATACATGACATTGTATACAACACTGGTTACGCTGTGTAAGACAGCCGCACCGATGATTCCGTTTATGACAGAAAGCATTTACAGAAATCTTGTATGCAGCATTGATAAAAATGCGCCAATCAGCGTTCATCTGTGTGACTTCCCGGAAGTTCATAAGGAATGGATTGACAAGCAGCTTGAAGACAATATGGAAGACGTATTAAATGCCGTTGTTATCGGACGTGCATGCCGTAACGCAACCAATATCAAGAACAGACAGCCAATCGGACAGATGTTCATTAAAGCGCCGTGGAAGCTGGATGATTTCTTTACCGATATTATCGCAGACGAATTAAATGTAAAGAAAGTTGAATACAAGGACGATGTCAGAGATTTCACTTCTTACACATTTAAGCCGCAGTTAAAGACACTCGGACCGAAGTACGGCAAGTTCTTAGGTGAAATCAGAAAGCAGCTTGGTGAACTTGACGGCAATGCCGCAATGGATGAGTTAAATAAGGTTGGATTTATCACCTTACAGGCAAACGGACAGGATATCCAGCTTGAAAAGGCAGATCTGTTAATTGAAATGACACAGCAGGAAGGCTTTGTGGCAAGCTCCGATAAGGGCATTACGGTTGTTATGGATACGAATTTAACACCGGAACTCTTAGAAGAAGGCTTTATCCGTGAAGTCATCAGCAAGATTCAGACCATGCGTAAGGATGCAGGATTTGAAGTAATGGATAAGATTCATGTAACGGTCAGCGGAAATGACAAGATTTCTGCACTGATTGACAAAAATGCAGCACAGATTACAAAGATTGTTCTGGCAGAAGACATTACAGAGGGAGAAGCAAAAGGCTTTACAAAAGAATGGAATATTAATGGTGAGCAGGTAACACTGGGCGTAGAGAGAATTTAGTGTAACACTGCACAGTACTGCAACGGACAAATTGCATCAGGTTATTTCAAAAATATGCCTGATGCAATTTGTGTTTTAAGCGTAAAGAAAGAATGGAGATGAATATGGAGTTTCTAAAAAAAGTGTATCATGCAGTGGCGGCAGTGCTGCTGATGCTGGTGACATCGTTGATTTACGGCGGCTATATACTGGAATGGAGAGGTAAAAGACCACTTTGTATCCTGATAGCGGCAATGGCAGTGACAGCAGTGCTGATTGCTCTGGTGTGCCGGTATCTGAAAAAATACGCAGGTCAGATTGCGGTTGTCTGTATTGTTCCGATGACATTCTGTCTGGCAACCGGACTTTATAAGCTGTATATGGTGGCAGCAGACAGCCGGAGTATTTTCTATCTGGCAATGATTTTTTTCGCTGCGGCTTATTTTATCACAGAATATCTGTTAAATCTGTGTATGGAAAATGCTTCGCTGCAAAATATACGACAATTTTTCAATACGCATAAGTGGGTACTGATTCTTATTTTTATTGCAGTTTTATGCCGTGTGCCGCTGCTTTCACAGCTTCCGCGCTGGGATTCGGGAGAATATTATTATCGGCTGATTCTCGGAACACATCATTTTGAATATACGGGTTTTAAAGAGTTCGTGGAAAATTATGCGCTGTGCGGACATCCGACACTGGGATTCTGCCTTGTATATCTGCCGGGAGAACTTGCTTTTTCGCAGGAAGTCATCGGTGTTACACTGACCAGCCTGATTCTGACGACACTGGCGCTGTGGTGTGTGTACCGCATATTCTTAAAAATCCTGCCGCAGGTTACAGAAGGAAAAGCAGCGGTGTGTACATTTTTACTGTCATTTTCACCACTGTTTTTCGGTATGACCATGTATTTTAATCCGGACTATGCACTGGCGGTATTTTTTATATTTCTGTTATACAGCTATGTGTATGACAAGGCGGTTCTTGCGGCGTTTTTTTCGCTTCTGTGCTTTCAGACGAAAGAAACAGGACTGGTGCTGGTCGGCGGACTGGTGTTTGGCATTTTTATCCAGCATATTGCAGAAAAGAGAAGCCATGCCGTAAAAGCAATTTTTAAAGATGTAAAGTTATATGCAATTCTTGCAGTGACACTGTTACAGCTGTATTATACAAAGTTTATCGGTGGTATTGCAACGTGGACACAAAACGGAAATGAAGAACCGGGACTGCGCTGGGACAGCACAGGAGAGAATTGTCTGGGCTTTCAGCCGGCATTTGTGGCAGTTAAATTAAAACAACAGTTTTTGTTAAATTTCAATTGGATACTGACAGCCGGTATTGTCATTGCGGTTGCGTGGTGGTTTATTTTAAAAGTAAAAGGCAGGAAAAAAATTCAGGCATCGTGTAAAATCTGCGGTATCGCCGGAGCATTTGTTGCATTTTTATCGTTTTCATGTCTGTATATTACGGCATCGGTGGCAAGATATAATGTAGCGGGTGATGTTTTGCTGTATCTGATATTTTTTTATTGTATGGCGCTTTTTGCGGCAGAATTGCCGGAAAGCACATTTTTAAAGAAAAAATATGCAGGCATGGCAGTGACGGCAGTATTTGGCGTTTTACTTGCCGGTGAGTGCGTATTTACGGTTGACCCGGTGACAAGAGGGTTGTTTTTAAAGCTGGATACCGGAAATACAACGCTTTGTTTTACGGGAAAGGTCAGCGATATCAACAGCATTTATTACGGGGATTACCTCATTTATAATACGCAGTATACGTATATTGACAAGGCATATGATAAAGTGCTTGCAGATGTGGATTACCACCCGGATACAACGGATATTTATATCCCGGACAGCAACGGTTCATTTATTTGCGGCAATCTTCCGTTTTATTACTTAAACTGGGATGAAAAAACGAAAAAGAGAGTTTTTTATGAGAATGAAAATACACAGGAAATGGAATTCTATAATGAAGTAAAATATTTTTCTTCCAAAATGGTATCAGAGGGAAAGGATAAGGCGGTACTGATTGTAAACCCGTACATGATAAATGTCCATGAGGAGGAGCATCTGGCAAAGCTTGCGCCGTATTATGAAATCGGCGAGCGTAAAGAAGTAAAACTGTTGCAGGGCAGTATTGTGTACTACGAACTGACAAGAAAATAAGATGGAATTCATAGGAAAGCAAAAAAGATACTGATGTTGCATAAATCTGGTTCGCAGTGTATAATTATTGGTATATTATTACTTTCTTAAAGAAAAGACAGAAACTTTTTGTGAGCGGAGGGACGCAGATGGTTAGAACAAATACTTTTAACAAAGAGGAATTTAAAAAGGATATCAAGGATAATTGTAAGCTTCTGTATCGTAAGAATATCGATGAATGTGATGATCAGCAGAAGTTTCAGGCAGTTGCGTATTCTGTGAAGAATATTATCATTGATAAATGGATTGCAACCCACAAGGAATATGAAAAGCAGGATGTTAAAATTGTCTGCTATATGTCTATGGAATTTCTGATGGGCCGTGCGCTCGGCAACAACATGATTAACCTTATGGCATACGATGAGATTAAAGAAGTGCTTGCAGAGCTTGGCATTGATATTAATGTGATTGAAGATCAGGAACCGGATGCAGCACTTGGTAACGGTGGTCTGGGACGTCTTGCAGCGTGCTTTTTGGATTCTTTAGCGACACTGGAATATCCGGCATACGGCTGTGGCATCCGTTACAGATACGGTATGTTTAAGCAGGAGATTAAGGACGGCTATCAGATTGAAGTGCCGGATAACTGGTTAAAAGACGGTAATCCATTTGAAATTAAGCGTGACGAATATCGTTATGAAGTAAAATTCGGCGGCTATGTACGTTCTTACCGTGATGAAAAGACCGGCAGAGATATGTTTGTACAGGAAGATTACCGTTCTGTCATTGCAGTACCGTATGACCTTCCGGTAGTCGGCTACGGCAACAATACCGTGAATACATTAAGAATCTGGGATGCAGAGCCGGTCAATACCTTTAATCTGAACTCTTTTGATAAGGGTGATTACCAGAAGGCGATTGAGGAAGAAAACCTTGCAAAGAATATTGTCGAAGTGCTTTATCCGAATGATAACCATTATGCAGGTAAGGAGCTGCGTTTAAAACAGCAGTATTTCTTCGTGTCAGCCAGCGTCCAGAGAGCGGTAGACCAGTATAAGAAGCACCACGACGACTGCAGAAAGCTTTATGAAAAAGTTACATTCCAGTTAAATGATACCCACCCGACCGTTGCGGTTGCGGAACTGATGCGTATCCTTATGGATGAAGAAGGCTTAGAGTGGGATGAAGCATGGGACGTAACGACAAAGACCGTTGCATATACCAACCATACGATTATGTCAGAAGCGCTTGAAAAATGGCCGTTAGAGCTGTTCTCAAGACTGCTTCCTAGAATTTATCAGATTGTTGAAGAAATCAACAGAAGATTTGTTGAAGAAATCAAGGCAAAATATCCGGGCGACCAGGAAAAAATCCGCAAGATGGCAATCATTTATGACGGACAGGTCAAAATGGCACACCTTGCAATCTGCGCAGGCTACTCTGTAAACGGTGTTGCTAAGCTCCATACAGAGATTCTTGAAAAGCAGGAATTAAAGGATTTCTATGAAATGATGCCGCAGAAGTTTAACAATAAGACCAACGGTATTACACAGAGAAGATTTCTCTTACACGGCAATCCGTTGTTATCCGCATGGATTACGGATAAGATTGGCGATGCATGGGTAACAGACCTGCCGCAGTTAAAGAAGCTGCTTCCGTATGTGGATGATGAAAAGGCACAGCAGGAATTTATGCAGATTAAGAGAAAGAACAAGGTCCGTCTGGCAAAATATATCAAAGAGCATAACGGCATTGATGTAGACCCGGATTCCATCTTTGACGTACAGGTAAAGCGTCTGCATGAATACAAGCGCCAGCTGCTGAATATTCTGCATGTAATGTATCTGTATAATGAATTAAAGAAAAATCCGGATATGGATATGACACCGAGAACATTTATTTTCGGCGCAAAGGCAGCCGCCGGATACAGGATTGCGAAGCTTACGATTAAGTTGATTAACAATGTGGCAGATGTGATTAACAACGATGCTTCCATCAACGGAAAGATTAAGGTTGTATTTATTGAAAACTACCGTGTATCCAATGGTGAAATCATCTTTGCGGCAGCCGATGTCAGCGAGCAGATTTCAACGGCTTCTAAGGAGGCTTCCGGTACGGGTAACATGAAGTTTATGTTAAACGGTGCGATGACACTCGGAACAATGGACGGTGCCAATGTTGAAATCGTTCAGGAAGTCGGCATTGAAAATGCAGTGATTTTTGGTCTGAGTTCAGATGAAGTTATCCGCTATGAGAATGAAGGCGGCTATGACCCGATGGAAATCTTTAACAATGATCAGGCGGTCCGTGAGATTTTAACAGAGCTGATTAACGGTAAATATTCACCGGAAGACCCTGAGATGTTCCGTGATATTTACAATTCACTGCTGAGTAACCAGGGCGGAAGACGTGCAGATACGTACTTTATCTTAAAAGATTTCCGTTCTTATACAGAAGCACAGAAACAGATTGATGCCCGTTATAAGAACAGCGCAGGCTGGGCGAAATCCGTGATGTTAAATGTTGCCAATGCAGGTAAGTTCTCATCCGACAGAACGATTGAAGAATATGTATCTGATATCTGGAAGTTAAAGAAAGTCCACGTTCCGATGAACTAAATGGAAGTGTTGATAAATCATGCAGGTCTGTGACCGGATATAAAAATGATTATAAACGGAATTGTGCAGGCAGTCCGGAAAAGTAAATCTTTCCCGGCTGTCTGTACATTTTTTTTGATTTCTTTCATAAACTGTTATAGCAGACCTTAAAAGGTTTACGGAAAGAGATGGAAAACGCGATGAACCGGACAAGAATTTTTTTAAGAAATAAAGCCGCCGTACTGACAGCAGTGATTCTCATAGACCTGTTTGTGCCGTATGCCGTAACAGCCACCGTGACAGGCAGAATTGAGCAGAATGTGTCGGAAAGCGTAATACAGGGCAGGAAAGTCATTATTCAGTATAAAAATGCCACGCAGGCGGTGGATTTGAATCAGTTTATTGTGATGGTGCTTGCGGCACGGTTTGACAAATCGCAGGAAATTGAAGTATTAAAAGCGGAAAGTGTCATGGTGCGTACCGATATTTACCGGGTGATGGGAGCGGCGATGCAGGCGGACAGTACAAGCCTTGGTCTGGAATTTTTCACCGAAAAGCAGATGAAGGCATCATGGCAGGAAAATTATGAAAGTAATTATGCGTTGATTGCAGACTGTGTGGCATCAACCGGAAGCAGTGTTTTGATGTATCAGAATGCATATATTGAGGCAAAATATACAGCAGTCAGCGCCGGAAAGACGTTGTCCGGGAGTGAGATTTCAGAAGAAAAATATGCGTATCTTGCGGCGGTGGACTGCCCGGAGGATATTAAAAGCACAGATTATTTAAGGGTAGAAACATTTACGTATAAAGACTTTGTCAAAAAGATAAAAAGCGGCTATGAGCAGGCAGGGCTGCACGAAGAAGCGCCGTTTCAGGATATTCAGATTGTGTCGAAAACCGACAGCGGTTATGTGACCAAAATACAGGCAGGCAATGTCATTATGAGCGGAACGGAATTTGCAAAAATTCTGGGTTTATCGTCTGCGGCAATGACGATTGAAAACAGTAACGGCAAGATTAAAATTACGACAAAAGGCTTAGGTGATGGTATGGGTGTAAGCCTTTATACCGCAGATTTTATGGCAAAACAAGGCAGTTCTTACGAGCAGATTTTAAAGGCATTTTACAGTGGAATTACCATTGTTTCACAGTAATCAGACGTATAGTTTGATGAAAACTGGCAATCATATTAACATCAAAGGTCAGTCAGATATCTGGCGGAAAAAGGAATGGAGGTTCATATGAAAGACAGTGGATTCAAACTGAATAAAGAAAAAGTCTTTGGCACAATCATATCATTTGCTATTATTCTGACACTTGGATACGGAATTTATTCGGTGGCGGTCAATTCCGGACGAAAAGAAAATCAGGAAAATATCGTCAACTTAAATGAATCGGGACAGGATAATGTAGCACTTCGGACAGAAGATGTAACACAGGAATATTCTGACATTTTACAGGTTCCGGAAAAGACAGACGGCAGTGATGATGCGGAAGCTGCCAATGCCGGTGCAAAGGCAGAAGGACTTTCTGCCGCGCAGGAAAATATCACAACCGGTAAGGAAGCACAAGGAACAGACACGGCAGAGGAATCGCAGGAATCACAGGCGGCAAAGACTTCTGCCAAGGCAAATCCGGCTGCGGCGTACTCTTTTGATGAAAGTGATACGCTGATGTGGCCAGTAACCGGCGATATTGTTTTAAAATACAGCATGGATACGACCATTTATTTTAAAACACTTGGAATGTATAAATGTAATCCGGCAGTCAGCATTGCGGCAGAAGCGGGAACCAATGTCGGTGTGGCAGCAGACGGCGTTGTGGAATCCGTAACTTACAGTGAAGAAACGGGAAATACCGTGGCAGTAGCAATCGGTGACGGTTATGTGACAACGTATGGACTGATAGATAATGTGGTGGTAAAAAAAGGCGACACGGTTGTGGCAGGACAGCTTTTGGGAACGGTATCCGACCCGACAGCATATTATGTAGAAGAAGGCCCGAATCTGTATTTTATGCTGACAAAGGACGGCGAACCGGTAGACCCGGCGGCGTATTTTGAAGACTAGTATGCAAAGGATAAGAAAATAAAGCGCCTTTAAAATTCACACAAAAAGCAAAGCAATAAAATCAGCCATACGGCAGGAATGGAATTTAAGTGGGTAGATAAAGGTACGCGGGCGCTTGTATTATAGATTGTGGGAGGCTTCAGACATAACAGTCGGAAGCCTCCTTTTATTACGCGGTCTGTACGGGAAAGCGGATTTGTAAAAAGACAGACGGAATATGCAGCGTGGGACTTGTAAAAGGGGATTGCGGGCGGGTATAATAAAACGAAAAGAAAAGGAACATGGATAATAAATGAATAAGAAACTTAAAGGAGAAAGCATAATGAAAAATAAAAGTGTACCGGGGTACAAGCGTGTATTCGCGTGGATGATTGCGGTATTTGCAATGGTGATTCCGTGGATTTCGTATTTAAGAATCTGGAAACTGACAGATGCGCAGGCAGATGTCTTTGAAAATTACAATGGATATGTGTTTGATTTCTTTTTGTATTACAGGGAAGTCCTGCTTGTGGTTATGGCAGTCGTCCTGCTGGCAGTGATGATTGGTGAAAAATTAAATGATTATGGCTGGTGGTATATCAGAAACGGTGCATTGGATTTGACGTACAATGGACCGGCAGATAACCAGTATGGAACATGGAATGTTGTAAACGGACATGTAGAGGTTTAAAGCTGAAATAAAATTCAGATAAACAGCGGAATAAAATAAAAAGAATGATATACGGAAATTATGAGAATTCTCAAAAAACGTATATCATTCTTTTTTGTCTTAAGCCAGCGGAAGAACCGCAACATATTCAAACATCATAATAAAATGGCAGATGCTGCCTGCCATAACAAACAGATGAAAAATTTCGTGTGAACCGAAGTATTTGTGATGTGCGTTAAAAATCGGAAGCTTTAATGCGTAAATAATACCGCCCACCGTATAAATAATACCGCCCGCAAGCAGCCAGTTAAATGCGGCAGCAGGCAGGGAATTTAAAATCTGTGTAAATGCAAGCACGCAGACCCAGCCCATGGCAATGTATAACACAGAAGAAACCCATTTCGGACATGTAACCCAGCAAAGCTTAAAAATAATGCCGAGAATCGCAATGCTCCAGACCAGTGCCAGCAGCATAAACCCTGTGCGGCCATGCAGGACAATCAGGCAGATTGGCGTATAAGAACCGGCAATCAGTACAAAAATCATGCAGTGGTCGAGTTTCTTTAAAATTTTATTCGTGCGTTCAGACAAATCAAAAGTGTGATAAGTTGTGCTTGCCGCATACAGCAGAATCATGCTCACAATAAAAATACTTAAAGAAATGACATGAACGGTATCCGGAGCGCGCATGGCACGCAGAATCAGCGGTGTTGCGGCAAACATTGCCATCATCATACCGATAAAATGAGTAATGGCACTTCCGGGGTCTTTTAATTTAAAATGTTTCATAATTTCCTCCAATCTCCGAGTACACTGTATTTCCATTATTTTATTGGATTTTTCGTGTTCGGCATGTCCTGATATTTTTATGTTTTGACATATACATTATAAAATATTATATGCACTGGTATTTAAAATAATCACATGTAGTATTGAATACTACATGTCGATGTAATGATAATACATCAGCGCTTTTTAAAATGCAATCCTTTTTTTCAAAAATTTCAAAAATCCGGTTCGGATTTTAAGATTGTCTTATTGATACAGAAAAAACGCACAAAACCGCCCATTTATTCCCTTAATTTTATTAAACAATAACCGGAAGAAAGTAAAGAAAACAAAGAAGAAAAACTTTAAAAAACTTAATCAAATACGGGAGATGCCCCGGATATTCACGAACACGGGTTTATTTTCGTTAAATTTGAGTTTCCAAACCTTTTACAAATTAAGGAAAATTTCAAAAAGAAAAAATTATCGAACAAACAAAGAAAAGGTTATTGACTTCTTTTTTTGACAAGTCTAACATACGCAGTGTTTTCGGAAACGGCTTTTTCATTTTGTAAAAACACGGGGTTGCCGACGGGCATCGTGCAGAATTAAAAAAATTTAGGTTTCGGAGGTAATGTCTGATGGCATATGTAGATGAAGTAATCAAGGAAGTATCTGAAAAAAACAGTAATGAGCCGGAGTTTATCCAGGCAGTGACAGAAGTATTGCAATCTTTAAGACCAGTTGTAGAAGCAGATGACCGTTATGAAAAAAATGCAATTTTAGAGCGTATGTGTGAGCCGGAACGAATCGTTTCCTTCCGCGTACCGTGGGTGGACGATGCAGGAAAGGTTCAGGTAAACAGAGGCTTCCGCGCACAGTTTAACAGTGCAATCGGTCCGTACAAGGGCGGAATCAGACTTCATCCCAGTGTCAATCAGAGTATTATCAAATTTTTAGGTTTTGAACAGACTTTTAAAAATTCACTGACAGGACTGCCAATCGGCGGCGGCAAGGGCGGCAGTGATTTCAATCCAAAGGGGAAATCAGACGGCGAGATTATGCGGTTCTGTCAGTCCTTTATGACAGAGCTTTACAGATACATCGGACCGGATACGGACTGTCCGGCAGGCGACATCGGCTGCGGTTCCAAAGAAATCGGTTATATGTTCGGTATGTATAAAAGAATTGTCGGCGGTTATAAAAACGGTGCGTTATCCGGCAAGGGCATTCCTTACGGCGGCAGTCTTGGAAGAAATGAAGCAACCGGTTATGGCGCTGTTTACTTTACGGAAGAATTATTTGAATCTATTGGAAAGAAGCTTGCCGGTACAACATTTGCATTATCGGGCTTCGGCAATGTGTCATGGGGTGTTGCAAAGAAATTAAATGAACTGGGCGCAAAAGTCGTTTCTATTTCAGGACCGGACGGATACATTTATGATAAAGACGGCATCAGCGGGGAAAAAGTGGATTATATGGTAGAAATGAGAGGTTCCCTGCGTGATCGTTGTGAAGATTATGCCGACAGATTCGGTGTGGAATTCCATGCCGGCGAGAAACCGTGGGGACGTGTAAAGGCAGATGTGTATATGCCTTGTGCAACACAGAACGAAATCGGATTGGAAGATGCAAAGCGCATGATAGAGGAGGGTACATCAAAGCTTTTAATCGAAGTTGCCAACATGCCGACCAAAGCAGAAGCCGTTGAAGAACTGCAAAAAGCAGGATTTATGATTGCACCGTCAAAGGCAGTCAATGCAGGCGGTGTTGCCGTATCTGCCCTTGAAATGAGCCAGAATGCCATGAAGCTTTCATGGACGGAAGAAGAGGTTGATGAAAAGTTAAAAAAGATTATGAAAAATATTTTTAACAACATCGACAGTGCGGCAAAGAAATACGGCATGGATGGAAACCTCATTGCAGGCGCGAATATTGCAGGATTTTTAAAAGTTGCGGAAGCCATGCTTGACGAGGGTATTTTCTAAAAAAGACTTTTAAAAACCGGAAATCGTCGAAAATCATAAAATACACAGGGAGAATTCAGATGAAGGCAGATTACTTGGAATTTAAGGATAAATGCATACAAATGCTTACCGAAATTGATTTTTTAAATCAGGTGCAGATGACAAAGGAAGAAATTTTATCGGTTCTTGCAGGCTGTCATTTAGAAGAAGCATATGATGCACTTTTAATCCGTTCGGAACAGGTAAGCTGCCGGAAGCTGATGCAATACTGTGAAAAGAAGCTTTGCAGTGAAATTCACATGACAGGTAAAGAGCTGCTGCAGGCGGTTTATGAATGGTGCCGTCATGTGATGTTTCCGTGTAATTTTACAGAAGAACCGTCTGATGCAGTAAAGCAGAAAATGCTGTTGTTCTGCCGCATTTTAAGAGCATTTTTAAAATGTGAGGAACAGACCGGACCGTTTAAGCGGACACGGTATTTTAAACTGGTTACGGCAGAAGAAGAAAGTCTTGGAACACGGCAGGAAACGGCGGCAGAATACGCAATCTTTTTAAAGTGCCTTGAGAATCAGTATATCATGGAGTTTATGCGGATTGCGGCGGAAATCACACCGTTTGACACGCTGGGGCATGTGGCAGGGGTCCACTATGTGGCAATGCACGTTGCAAGACAGTTAAAAATGCTTGGAAAGCCGGTGGATTTAATGCTGATGTCAGCCGCTGCCGCCCTTCATGATATCGGCAAATTCGGGTGCCGTAAAGAAGAAGCCGCGCGCGTTCCGTATCTGCACTATTATTATACCGACCGCTACACCAAAAGGTTTCATATGCCGGTCATCGGTCATATTGCAGCCAATCATTCAACATGGGATTTAGAGCTTGAAGATTTGTCAATTGAAAATTTAATTCTGATTTATGCGGATTTTCGTGTAAAAAGTATCCGGACAGCTTCCGGTGCAGAACAGGTCTGTTTTTATTCTTTAAAAGATTCTTTTGATGTCATTCTTTCCAAACTGGACAATGTAGATGAAAAGAAAAAGAACCGTTACCGTCTGGTTTATGCGCGGTTAAAGGATTTTGAAGAATATATGGTGCATCTGGGTGTCAATATTGATTTTCGTTCGGAAGAACCGTCCTGCACACAACAGGAAGACTATGTGTTAATGACACCGCAGGAAATCATAGACAACATGAAGTATCTGGCGATTGACCACAATATTTACGTTATGGAACGGCTTACCGGTGAAATGTCCCTGCGCAATCTTTTGGAAGCCGCCCGCGGGGAGAAAAACTGGAGAAATCTGCGCGCGTATATGAATGTATTGCAGGAGTATTTTACGTATCTGACCCATGAACAGACACACCTTGCACTTCGTTTTTTATTTGAACAGCTTATGCACGGTGAAGTGGATATCCGGAGGCAGTCGGCACATTTAATCGGACAGATGACTGCCAATTATGACAGGGCATACCGCAAAGAACTGCCCAAAGACGTAGAACTTCCGTCCGATGATATTTCTGCGGCATACCTTTTACAGAAAACGGTTGAAACCATTTTATATCCGGACTATCAGGTGACTGAACAGCACCGGAAATGGCAGGGATACTCGCTGCGGCGGATTGTTCATACCCTTATGGCTTCATTACAGCAGGCAGACCGTGAAATCTACAGGCAGGTATTACTGCCGTTTTATCAAAAAACGGATTATGATGCGTGGAACACATTTTTGCTGCTCGATACGGCAAAGGCTTTGGATTATGCGGAAATGGACAATAAAGATATCCGTACAATCTGTGATTTTACAATATCCTGCCGGGAATGGGACAGCCGTGCAAGGCAGATGAATAGTTTACAGCTATATTACAAAATGGCACAAGACGGTGTTTCTTATCAATGTCTTTCTTCCTATATAAATCAGTGCTTTTTATTGGAGCGGGAAACGGATTGTATACAGCTGGTATTTTTACGTGACCGTCTGGCACAGCTTCTGGGACTGCAAAGAAATGGTATTTTTGCAGTCCGGCGCATTGCAGACAGGGAAGAAGAACTGCTTTCCAAAATGTTTCTTGACGATTTGAAAGTAGCGGCGGGTGCAACCATGAAACAGATTAATATCGCGATGATGGAACAGGTGATTGAACAATATCCGCAGGAAGCGCGGACGGTTCGTATTGCCACGCACCTTTGCAGTCTGATGTCGGCGAGCCAGCGCCTGACAGTGCGTGAAAAAGCAGGCGAACTGCTTGTAAAAATCATGTGTAATATTTCTTCTGACCAGTGTAATGAAATGGTGATTGAACTGACGGAAAGCCTGGATTCGGGAGATTATCAGTATGCAAAATTTATTCCGCATTATCTTGGCTGCATGGTTTTGTACTTACAGCCGCAGGAGCTTGATGAACTCATAGAGGATACCTTTTATAAAAGGGTAAACGGAACGAGTGAAAAAGCAGCAGTATACACCCTGCATACGATTGGGACGATTCTTGAAAATTACGGCAGTTACCGGGGGCGTGATAAAGCACCGGAGGCTTATGAACAGCGCAAAAAAGTATTGCTTGGATATTTGATGAAAGGTCTGGTGCATTTTAAGGAATCTATCAGTATTGAAGCCCTTAATATTATCGGACACGAACTGTTTGGCAGTGAAAAGCTGGCGCCGGATGAAAAGTGTGCCTATTTTTCTTATATCGCAAAACATCTGATGAGTGCGGTGGGAGAGCAGTCCAGGGATGCATTGTCATTTTACAACCGGGCATCGGCGCTTAGTTATCTGTACCGGTTTATTACGGCATACGAATTTACATACGGCAGGTTTGAAATACCGCAGATATCGAAAGTGGCATTTTTTCCGGGGACATTTGACCCGTTTTCATCAGGACATAAAGGCATTGTAGAAGCTGTGCGGAAAGCAGGGTTTGAGGTGTATCTTGCAATTGACGAATTTTCATGGTCGAAAAAGACACAGCCGCGCTTAATCCGCCGCCGTATTGCGAAAATGTCAACGGCAGATATCGGTTCGGTCTATCTTTTTCCTGACAACTGTCCGGTAAATATAGCCAATCCGTCCGATTTAAAAAAATTAAAAACACTGTTTCACGGCCGCCCGGTCTATATTGTCACGGGGATGGATGTGATTGCGCACGCATCGGCATATCAGGCACCGCCGGTCATGGATTCCATTCATCACTGCAATCACATTGTCTTTACAAGAAAAACGTCAAAGGATAAAAATGCGCTCGATGAAAATCTGCTGATTGCACAAAACCTATATGAGGACACGATAAAACTGGAGCTGGGCAGTGAATTAGATGATGTCAGTTCTTCTAAAATACGGGAAAATATTGACCGCGGACGGGATATTTCCAATCTGATTGACCCACTGTGCCAGCGGTTTATCTATGAGTATGGAATTTATCTTCGTGAGCCGCAGTATAAGGAATTACAGCTTACAAAAGCCTTTGTGGCAGAAGCAGAGCCGCTTGGAGAAAAGCTTTCAGAAAACCGGTATCTTTTTTTGGGCAATGCCGGGGTTTTTGCACACAGAAGCGGTGCAGAGCAGATGATTGTCCGGCGCAGCATGGGAAACGGCGAAGTGCTTGCCGCCGTCGGCTATCATGAAGTGTTATCCGACCGATTTTATGAAGAATTTCAGGACGAAGCCGCAGTGCATTATCTCCGTAAAAATGCGGCGGGCAGACTGGCGGTGATTACAGGAGTTGCAGGGCTTCGTGATGAAAAGATTTATGAGTGGATACAGCTTGCCGTGACGGAAACGATTGCCGCGTGCTTAAAGCTTGGATTTACCCATATTGCCTGCCGCTTTGAGAATGAAGAACGGGAAATGGATCTGGAAATGGAAAAACTGCTTTACCGCTTCGGCTTTTTAAAAATGCCTTCCGGCGTGAAAAATAAAGACCGCTATCTTGTGGATATGACGTATCCGCTGGTGCTGATTCAGAATGTATCCACCGTGTTAAAAGCGCCGTTTGACAGGAATCCGCGTGTCAGAAAGGTACTGCTTGAAACAGGTCATGCGCTTTTGGATGCCATGAAGGAGTTATATCCGGGCAATCTGGTAATATCATTTGATGCACAGCACATGAACCAGCAGATGATGGACCTCATTACCTTTGAAAACCATGTAGCGGCACAGCAGGGGGCAAAACGTGTGCCGGGTAAAAAAATGTGTGTGCCGTTCGGTAAAATTTTAAGAGATGTCGTTGTACCCAATACCGTGACCAAAGCCATTTATACGGAAAAGGTGTATACAAGGGATGCATCGGCTTCACGGATTGAAGAATATCCGGACTATTCGCCGCTTCCGACACAGATTGAAACAATCAAATCCTTTAAAAGACCGGTGATTTTAGCAGACGACATTCTGCACAAGGGCGACCGCATTAAAAAGCTCTACCCGATGTTAAAAAAAAGCGGCGTGCCAGTAGAACGGCTTGTTGTCGGGATTCTGTCCGGCCACGGAACGGATTTGTCGAGTATGTTAAAGCTTCCTGTGGAAAGCATTTATTATATTCCCAATGTCAAAGCATGGTTTCAGGAATCGACCCTGTATCCGTTTCTTGGCGGGGATATGATTGAGCAGACACAAAAAAGCCGGACGGGACTGCTTCCGGCAATTAATCAGATACTGCCCTATGTTATTCCGCAGTTTTTGCCGGAGCTTGGCTGGCAGCAGTTTAACAATCTCTCGCTCACCTGTCTTTTAAATACACAGAAAATCCTGCGTGTGCTGGAGGCAGAATACCAGAAGGGGTTTGGCAGAAATCTGACACTGGGACGGCTTGGAGAGGCAGTTAAAGACCCGTACTGCGTGGACGTAGGCAGTCATGTCACGCTGGATTTAAATGTCCCGGCATCAGAATACATTGAAAATGACATTATCCGGCTTAAACATTTAAAAAATCTTGTGGACTAAAAAATCCGCAGAATGGAGAAGACTATGAACAATCTAAATCAGCTTGGAACAGAAAGAAAACTGCGCAGTGAAAAAGGAAAACATCCTTTTAAAAATCCGCGCTGGGTGTATGAGGGGGAAAAATTAAGGGTTCACATCGCGGCACTCGGCGATGTCGGCGCTACCACCCTTATGGGGTTAAAGCTGCTCGGCAGTGATGTGATTGAAACCATAGGAATTATAGATTTAGATGAAAACCGGATGAAGCGGTACGAGGCAGAATGTAACCAGATTTGTTATCCGTGGGCATATGATGTGCTTCCTAAAGTCGTCCTTTTAAAGGAAGATGAACTTTTTGACTGTGATGTTTTTATTTTTTGTGCAACCAAAGGCGTGCCGCCGGTCGGTACGGCAGTGCAGGATGTACGCATGCAGCAGCTGAGAGCCAACCGCAGTATTGTGGAAAGCTATGCAAAAAAAGCGCGGACTTGTGGATATGACGGACTTTTTGCCGTGGTTTCAGACCCGGTTGAACCGCTGTGCAACGCGGCGTGGCAGATATCAAACTGCAATGAATCCGGTGCATTTGATGATAACGGACTGCATTTAGAGCAGGTGCAGGGCTACGGACTGGGTGTGATGAATGCGCGGGCGGTGTATTATGCAAAGAAAAATCCGGGGAAATATGGATTATTTTTAACAGAAGGGCGGGTTTTCGGACCGCATGGAAAAAGTCTGGTGGTTGCAGACAGTATTACGCAGTATCACGACAAAGAATCAAGAGAACTTTCAAAGCTGGCGGCAGAGGCAAATCTAAGCGTGCGCGCGCTGGGCTTTAAGCCATATATTGCACCGGCGCTTTCATCTGCCGCCATTTCCATTCTGCTGACCATGCGGGGCGCAGACCACTACGGCTCGGTCGCACTGCATGAAATCTATTTCGGCTGTAAAAATAAGTACACGAAAGAAGGTCTGGAAACAGAGTGTCAGGAACTGCCGGGACAGCTCTATGAACGGATCCGGTCCGCCTACCGTGAACTGGAAGAAATCAGTGATAACTGCTGATAAAAGATTTGTAATAAGAAACCGGTAGTAAAAGGGCGTAACTGTAAGCTAACAGACAGAAAGGAAAAGAGGTGAAACGAATGCTGGCAGTGGTCTGCCCGATAGAAGGCGCCGTACCGGAAAGATACGGACAGCTGATTGATACGGTACTGCAAAATGCAAAAAAAGTATCCGGTGATAAAAAGGATACGGAAGCGGCAGTTATTCTGCGTGATGAGAAAGACTTTCTATACTGGTGCAAAACGCAAAAAAAGCCGGGCAGCTGCATTGTATTTGCGGTGCATCTTGACCGTTCGGGGATTAATCTGCGGCTTTATGCCATTTTAAAGGAAATGGATTATCATACGGACTGTCTTTTGGGCTGTACAGGGGCAATTCTGGTTGACGGGGAAAATGAACTGTATACAAAAAACATGGCGAAAAAAATCGCATTTTCGATAAACCGCGCAGGCTGTATGCTGCCGGGCCACACCTTTGCAGAGGCAACCGGCTCGTTAAAAAACCAGACAAAAAATGCAATGCACAGAAACCTTTCATTAAAAGAAGCTTTTTTTGCCAATGCAGGAGAGGCGGTTTGTCATGCACTGGAATACGCAGACGGGCGTACTCCGGCACACACAGACCGACCGGCACGCCTGCTGTGCATTTATGCGGGCAATAAACAAAAGAGCAATACCTGTTTATTCTGGAAGCTGGTACGCAAGTTCCTTCCCGAAGATAAAATTGTAATCCGTGAAATCAATCTAAGAAACGGGGAAGTTGCAGACTGTCTTGGCTGTCCGTTTGAGGTCTGCCTGCATTACAGTGAAAAGGGTTCGTGTTTTTACGGCGGTGTCATGGTGGAACAGGTCTATCCGGCACTGCTTGAAAGTGATGCGCTCATGATACTCAGTCCAAATTACAACGACTCGGTCAGCGCAAATATTATGGCATTTATCAACCGTCTGACCGCATTGTACCGGAAGGTCGATTTTAAGGACAAGCTGCTGTTTTCCATTGTCGTATCCGGCTACAGCGGTTCTGATATCTTAGCGGAACAGCTGATTAGCTCCCTTCATTTTAACAAAGGCTTTGCGCTTCCTGCCCATGCAATCCGGATGCTCACGGCAAATGACCCCGGAGAGATTTTGTCCTGTAAGGATATTGAAAAGGAAGCCGAGGTCTATGCAGAACGTATTACGGCTCATCTGGGAGCGCTCCGTCAGAAAATTTAAAGTAAGTAAAAGAAGGGTAAATAAAATGTAAATAAAACTGCTGTACATTTTCATAAAACTGATTTATAATAAACTGAGTTTATATAAACAATTCTTAAATTTAAAATTGTAAAAAATAACGATACAGTTTGAAAGAATAGGGAGAGCGTGTAATGCAGGCAATTATTTTAGCTGCCGGAATGGGCAAAAGATTAAAGGAATTAACAAGTAATGCTACAAAGTGCATGGTTGAAGTGAATGGTGAGATGATGATTCATAAAACTTTGATGCACCTTGAAAAGTTAAATTTAAACAAAATTGTGCTTGTTGTAGGATATGAAGGACAGCAGCTGATGGACTATGTTAATTCACTGGGATTAAAGACACCGGTAGAGTACGTTGTCAATGACGTATATGATAAGACCAATAACATTTATTCTTTATATCTGGCAAAGGAATACCTGTTACAGGATGATACATTATTACTGGAATCTGATCTTGTATATGAAGAAGCGGTTATCAGAAAGCTTGTAGACACGCCGTATCCGTCACTGGTGCTGGTAGATAAGTTTGAAAGCTGGATGGACGGAACCTGTATTACGGTTGATGAAGATGACAATATTACGTCATTTGTCAGCAAACGTGAATTTGATTTTACAAAGACAGATGAATATTACAAGACAGTAAATCTTTATAAGTTCAGCAAAAATTTCTCAGAAAAATATTACGTGCCTTTTTTGGAAGCATACTGTAATGCAATGGGACTGAACGAATACTATGAACAGGTATTAAAAGTAATCACATTTTTAGGTGATTTGGAAATTAAAGCGGTTAAGTTAAACGGTGAAAAGTGGTATGAAATTGATGATGTGCAGGATTTGGACATTGCAGAATCCCTGCTTGCCGGAAAAGAAGAAAAGCTGGAGAAAATGCAGAAACGTTTTGGTGGTTACTGGAGATATCCGAAGCTGATAGACTTCTGTTATCTGGTAAATCCGTATTTTCCGAATAAGAAGCTGGTTTCTGAAATGCAGACCAATTTTGAACGCCTGCTGGGTGAATATCCGTCAGGAATGGGTGTAAACAGTCTGATTGCCGCAAAGATTTTCGGACTGCATGCAAGCCAGGTGATTGTTGGAAATGGCGCAGCAGAACTGATCAAGTCCCTGATGGAGCGTTTTACAGGCAGACTTGGCATGGCATTTCCTACATTTCAGGAGTATCCGAACAGAAAGGCAGAAAAAGATGTTGTTCCGTATTTTGTAACCAATGACGAATTTCGTTATACTGCTAAAGATCTGATGGATTTCTATGAGGATAAGGATATTGAGGTGCTGACACTGATTAATCCGGACAATCCATCGGGAAATTATATCAGACGGGAAGATGTTTTAAAGCTGTCTGAGTGGTGTGAAAAGAAAAATATCCGTTTTGTTGTTGATGAATCCTTTGTGGATTTTGTCGATGAAGAAGAAACGACGACATTATTAGATGCAGGAATTTTAAAAGCAAATCCGAATCTGATTGTGGTAAAGAGTATTTCAAAATCTTATGGTGTGCCGGGACTGCGTCTGGGTGTACTTGCAAGCAGCGATGAGGAACTGATTGCAGAGATGAAAAAAGATGTTGCCATCTGGAATATCAATTCTTTTGCAGAATTTTATCTTCAGATTTATGAAAAATATGCAAAGGACTATGCCAAGGCAATTGAAAAATTCAAGCAGACAAGAGCTGCATACATCAAGGATTTACAGGCATTGTCCGGTTTAAGAGTGCTGCCGACACAGGCAAATTACGTACTGTGCGAAGTAACTTCCGGTGTTACAAGCCGTAAACTGGCAGAAGACCTTTTAGAGGAGAATATTCTGATTAAAGATTTATCCACAAAGAAGGGATTTGACGGGAAAAATTATATCCGTCTGGCAGTCCGTGATGAAAAAGATAATGCAATTTTAGTTGAAGCATTAAAGAGATATTTATAGGAAGTATCTTGCCGGAGTAAGATGGCTTGCAAATCTTGACAATCCGGGCCATAAAAGGTATAATCAAAGAACCGCGCAGCCGGGGCATTAGCGGCGCCTTGTACCTGCAATCCGCTATAGCAGGGGTGATATCGGGCCGAGGGCAGTTTTCTGTAGAGCTGCCCGGTATAAGTGGTGTTGACGTCTGGGTCTTTCGCAACAGGAATTCATGAACCATGTCAGGTCAGGAATGAAGCAGCATTAAGTGAAACCTCCTGTGTGCCGGAAGGGTGCCTGGGCCGAGCTAACTGTACCGGTAACGTCTGTGGACAGCTGTACGACGTCCGGTGCGCGGTTTTATGATGAGAATTGTTTTCGTCAGCACATATTATATGTAACACATATTACGTGTAACACATAGTATGTGGTGGCTTTTTTTACATTTATAAAGTAAAAGCAGTTCGCAGCGGTATTTTTAGAAAAGCGCCGTCCGTGGCGGAAGAATGAGAGAAAATATGGCATATCAGGCATTATATAGAAAATGGCGTCCTTTGGAATTTGAAGATGTCAAAGGACAGGAACATATTGTTACAACATTAAAAAATCAGATACGGGCAGACAGAATCGGGCATGCGTACCTTTTCTGCGGAACGCGCGGAACCGGTAAGACAACCGTGGCAAAGATTTTTGCAAAGGCGGTCAACTGCGAGCATCCGGTGGACGGCAGTCCGTGCGGGGAATGTCCGACCTGTAAGGCGATTGCCGAAGGGCGTTCCATGAATGTCATTGAAATCGATGCCGCATCGAATAACGGTGTTGACAATATTCGTGAAATCCGTGACGAAGTCCAGTATTCACCGACGGAGGGCAGGTATAAGGTTTATATCATCGATGAAGTGCATATGCTTTCCATAGGGGCATTTAATGCACTGTTAAAAACACTGGAAGAACCGCCTGCATACGTTATTTTTATTCTGGCGACAACGGAGGCACATAAGATACCGGTTACGATTCTGTCGCGCTGCCAGCGCTATGACTTCCACCGCATTTCTATTGAAACGATTGCAGGGCGGTTATCGCAGCTGATGGAAGCGGAACATATCAATGCCGAAGAAAAGGCAATCCGGTATGTTGCCAAGGCGGCGGACGGTTCCATGCGAGATGCGTTAAGTCTGTTAGACCAGTGCATCGCCTTTTACCTCGGACAGGATTTAAAGTATGAAAATGTGTTAGAGGTGCTTGGTGCGGTGGACACGGCGGTATTTGCCGAAATGCTGTCGTACATTTTAAAGGCGGATACGTATGCGTGCATGCAGCTTTTAGAGCAGATTATTATGCAGGGCAGGGATTTAGGACAGTTTGTCAGTGACTTTGTATGGTATTTAAGAAATCTGCTGCTTGTAAAGACAACGGATGATGAAGCGAAGGCGGAGGACATTATCGATGTTTCGGCAGATAATTTAGAGCAGTTAAAAAAAGACAGTAAACAGGTCGATGTCGATACACTGATGCGCTATATCCGCGTGCTGTCGGAGCTGGCAAATGAGCTGAAATTCTCAACACAGAAGCGTATTAAAGTCGAAGTGACACTTATTAAGCTGACGCGTCCGGCGATGGAACAGCGGCAGGATATGGGCGATGTGATAAGCCGCATCACCCTGCTTGAGCAGGAAATGCAGGAAGCCATGGAAGCGTTAAAAAACGGCGTGGTGGCAGGTACACAGGGCATAAGCGGTATGGCAGATATAGCGGGTGCGGCAGGCAATGCCAGCGACTATGCGGCAGGCAATGCCAGCGACTATGCGGCAGGCATGGCAGTGTCCCAGCCGGTACAAAAGCGCGTAATAGAGGCAATGCCGGAGGATATTAAGCAGCTGGCAAAGCAGTGGGACTCCATTGTCCATTCGATTGAAGAACCGCTAAAGCGCACCCATTTATTAAATTCACATGTAACGCTTGCAGAGGATGGGCAGAGTCTGGAACTGATGACGTCTTCCCCGACAGCCTATGAGCTGTTTTCAAGGGAAGATGACAAGGCAGAACTGGTTGCGCTCATTGAGGAGCGGACAGGAATCCATGTGAATCTGATTGTTACAAAGCTACAGGATGGAGAAGATTTTCAAAATCGATTTACAGATATCAGAGAATCCGTTAATATGGAAATAGAAGTAGATGATAAGGAGGAATATATCTAATGGCAAAAAGAGGTGGATTTCCGGGAGGTATGCCGGGCAACATGAACAATCTGATGAAGCAGGCACAGAAAATGCAGAAGCAGATGGAAACACAGCAGGCAGAGCTGGAAGCAAAGGAATTCAGTGCGGCAGCAGGCGGCGGTGTTGTAGAAGTAACCGTTACCGGTAAAAGAGAGGTTACAAAGGTCAAGATTGACCCGGAAGCCGTAGATCCGGATGATGTAGAAATGTTAGAAGATTTAATTATGGCAGCAACCAACGAAGCACTCCGCAAGTGTGAAGAAGAATCACAGGCGCAGATGTCTAAGATTACCGGAGGACTTTCAGGACTGACAGGAGGCCTGTTCTAATGGACATTTACAGCGGTCATATGAACAAGTTAATAGAACAGCTGTCGAGATTACCAGGGGTTGGGGCAAAAAGCGCCCAGCGCCTGGCATTTCACATTATAAATATGCCAAAAGAAGAAGTTGAGGGACTGGCATCTGCCATGACGGATGCCAAAGCGCATATTAAATACTGTAAAGAATGTTTTACGCTGACAGATGATGAAATCTGCCCGATCTGTGCCAATGAAAAGCGCGACCACAGTACGATTATGGTGGTGGAACAGACACGCGATATGGCGGCATATGAAAAGACCGGAAAGTATGAGGGTGTTTATCATGTACTGCACGGTGCAATCAGCCCGATGCTTGGCATCGGTCCGTCCGACATTAAGTTAAAGGAACTGATGAAACGGCTCGAAGGCGATGTGCAGGAAGTCATCATTGCAACCAATTCAAGTCTTGAAGGTGAAACGACAGCGATGTATATCAGCCGCCTGATTAAGCCGATAGGCATTAAAGTAACCCGCATTGCAAGCGGTGTGCCGGTTGGCGGCGATTTGGAATATATCGACGAAGTGACACTGCTGCGTGCATTGGACGGCAGAACGGAATTGTAGGATACTATGTTAAACGATATTATTACAGAACACAAAGAGCGTATGCTCAATCTCAAAAAATATTATCCTTTTTTTAAGCTGATGGATGTATCCTTTGCCCAGTTTCAGGAAGGCAGATATGAAATGCTGGACATGGGATATATTGTCATGGGGATTCTGCGCTTTTTTATTGAGGAGAATAACTTTAAAGAAAAGGACGTCACTTACCCGGAATATCTGGACTTTATTACATCATTGCTCAAACGGGACTTTGGGCTGAATCTTTCAGCACAGGAATACAAAGAACTTGCCGATTACATTTTCGATAAAATTAAAAATGAAGGCAGACCGTTTACATTTCCATATTATGATCCTATTGAAAAGAAAAAATGTATTTCACGTATCAAGGTACTGGAAAGTGCCATCCGTGACCATACGGTATGGTATTCCATCAGTTCCGATGCAATTGAATTCTATCTGGATACGAAAGAAATTAAAGAAGAAAGCAGAATCAGTGTGCAGCAGCTGCTCTTAGAAAAAATGATACAGGCACAGAATTTTCAGGGCGGCAAAGATGTAATTGTGCGGATTAATGAAGAAGTGGCACGCCTACAGCGCAGAAAAAATGAGATTATGGAATTGCTCGGCAAAGATGTCTTTGCGGGGATTGAAGCATATGAAGATTTTGTCCATACGGGTATGCGCTGGTTTGATGAAGAAGAAAAGCTGTTTAAGAAAAATAAAGATTTTATCGAGGGTGCGCTTGCAAAGATGGAAGCCGAACCGGTACAGTCGGAGAGCTATTACCGTACTTTAAAGGAGATTTACGAGCTGGACAGCCAGTTACAGATAGCCATGACAAGGCACGGACAGCTTTTATCGGCATGTACACAGATGCAGCAGATGACAGAAGAAGCCGTGAAGCGGGCAAAACTCGGACGGTTAAGAAGCCATATCCATTTTGGGGCGCTTCTGACAGATTTAATCCGCAGCGACAATGCGGGGCTGTTAGAACAGCTTTTGTCGCCGGTATTACTGCCGCATATAAAGAAGCGGTTTACGCTGGATTCACTTGACGAGGCACTGACCGTGAAGCCAAAGCAGGCAGAAGCGGCGGAGAAAGTAGAAGAAGAAGCGCCGCAGGAAATTCAGTTTGCAGATGAAATAGAAGATCAGCGTATTCGTAAAAACTATACATTTTTAATGAATAATCTGCTGGCGGCATTTGAAAAGAGAGATACGTTTACGCTTTCGGAATTTGGCGCGGCAATGAGCAGAATGTATTCGCCGGATATTTTAAAAAATGCGGATTACTATTCCTTTTTTGTCAACCTGTGTCAGAAACAGGAGTATGTCATCGGCGGTCAGACGGAAAACGAGAGTTTTCTCGATGACATTTTAAGCGGCGCATTTGCAGACCGTGAACCGGTACATTTTACGATTACGCCAAAATCCGCAGGAGCGCAGGACGAACAGCCAATGGAACAGTCTGAACTGGTGTTTGAACGGAAGGGAACAAAGTAATGGAAAGCAGAAATATAGAAAAGGCACTGGAAATATCCGCAAAACTGGCGGCAGGGGAAACGGTAAGCGAGCAGGGGACAAATGCTGCCCTGTATCAGGAATACAGTACCAACCCGGAAGTGTATGATATGGTATTGTTGTCGTTAAAGAAAATGGAACTTTCGGTTTATGAATATAATAATTCGCTGTTTGCTGCGCCAAAAGCGCACGGCAGCCTGTTTGGCTACAGCAATGAAGCGCTGCGCCGGGAGCTGGGACTGCGTACCAACGGCGAACTCTATCTGGCGTATTTTATCATCTATAATATTATTATGGAGTTTTATACGGATACCATCAGTGCAACGTATGCCGAATTTGTCCGCGTAGAAGACATTGTCCGCAAGGTGGACGATACAACGGCAGGCATTGTGGATAAGAAAAATGGCTTTGTTTTAAGTGAAATTGAGGAAAACAGCTTCCGCAGCCTTGCGTTAAGCTGGGACAGCCTGCCGGCGGCAACCGTGGAATTGTCGGAATTAAGGGCGGCGAAGAATTCCAAGTCGGGTTTTGTAAAGCTGGTCTGCAACTTTTTAGTCAGCCAGCAGTTATTAAGTGACAATCAGGAGCGGTACTATCCGACAGACCGTTTCCGCGCAGTTGTTGAAAATTATTTTGACGAATCCAGAGGAAGAATCATGGAATTGTTAGACCAGTCAGGAGAGGAGAGGGACGAACATGCCGCAGATTAACAGAATCCGTGTAAACAACGTAAAATACAATTTCGGTACGCAGTATTACGATGACTTTATGATGCGTTTTCACTGCCGTAACACGATTTATGACCTTGCAAATGGCGGCGGAAAGAGTCTTTTAATGCTCCTGCTGCTTCAAAATGTGATTCCGAACTGTACGCTTGATGAAAAACAGCCGGTTGAAAAGCTGTTCCGTCCGGGCGGCGGCAATACAGTGATCCATTCATTGATTGAATGGAAGTTAGATGCCACTAACAACGACGGCTATAAATATATGACAACGGGATTCTGCGCAAGAAAGGCAAAGGATACGGAAGCAGACGGCACGGAAGCGGACGGCATATCCGGGCGTTTTTCTGCGGCAGAAGAAGCACCGGCGGGACGTGACAATGCCAGCGTGGAATATTTTAACTACTGTATTTTTTACCGGGAGTTTGGTGAAAACGATATTAAAAATCTGCCGCTGACAAAAAACGGGGAGCGCATTACTTATAATGGTTTAAAGCAGTATCTGCGGGAGCTTGAACATAATGATTTCCACGTTTCGGTAAAAATATTTGACCGAAAGGGCGAATATCAGAGTTTTATCAGCAAGTATGGGCTGTATGAGAGCGAATGGGAAATTATCCGCGGCATCAATAAGACCGAAGGACATGTAAGAACATATTTTGAAACCAATTATAAGACAAGCCGTAAAGTTGTAGAGGATTTATTAATAGAAGAAATTATTCAGAAATCTTTCCACAATAAGCTGGCAGTGGGCAATGACGAAGGTCAGATGGCACAGACACTGCTTGATATTAAGGATACGCTTGCAAGACTGTCAAAGAAAAATGCACAGATTACCAATTATGATAAACAGATGGAGCTGCTCGATGCTTTTTCAGAGTATATTCTGGGATACCGCTCTTTATATGAAGAAAAGGGAAATCTGCGGGGACAGCTGTTAAAGCTGCTTATGCAGTGCAGACAAAATCTGTCGGGATACCGCGCGCAGGAAGAAAAGCAGAAGGACGAACTGCTTCATTTACAGGAAGAATTATTAAAACAGCAGCGCATGATCCAGACTGCCGAGGTGCTTACAGAACAGGCTTCCCTTGCGGGAATGGAAGAACTGATTGCTGCAAATGAGAAGAAGCGGGCATATTTTAAGGAACAGGAAGAACACTTAAAAAGGCAGATGGAAGAAACGGAAAGTCTGGTAGAATACCGCGAATATTTACAGTATCAGAAGCTCTACGATGAACTTTTGGCAGCCATTGCGGCAAATGGACAAACGGATGAAGAACTGATAAAACAGCTCTATGCACTGGCAGCGGTGATTGTGCCACAGCTTGTACAGAAAAAGAATGCTGCCGGTGAAGAATTGCAGAATGCAGAAACACAGTACCGGGCGTGTCAGAAAGAAGCGGCACAGGCAAAGGCAGATTATCAGGAATTACTGGGCGGGGCTGCGGCGGCAGAACAGATTGCAGTGCATACTGCCAAAGAGATTGAACAGGTAGAAAAAGAACTGGGTGCCTGTATGGAAAAGGCAGGAATTCTTGTGATGGAAAAGGCAGGCGAAGAATACAGTGCCTGCACACAGAAAATTAAAGAACAAGAAGAACAGCTTTTACAGACCGAGGGACAGCTTTCACAGGTGGAAGCACTGCTTTCAAAGGGCAGACAGCAGCAGGCATCCTGCCGTGCGCGGATTGAACTGCTGACAGAACAGTTAGGACAGGCGGAAACCAAAAAAGAACAGGAACAGAAAGAAAAGCAGCAGCTTTTACAGTTAAAGGCCGTCTATGGGGAGCAGGATACCCGCCGGGCATGCCGCGTTGTATTGGATAACCACCGCAGACTGGAAGCGGAATGTGAGCAGCTTACCGCTGACTGTATGCAGCTTACGCAGTTCCTTGAAAATATGAAGCACGGGATATTCAGTGCGGGCGGAAGACACCGGGAGAAGGTAAAAAGCTATCTTTCAGGGCGGTATGGAGAAGATGTAAAAGAAGGCAGCGAGTGGCTTTCGGGGCTTTCGGAAGATGAAAGAAAACAGGTGCTTGCCGCATTCCCATATGCCGAGTATGCATTTATTGTTGAAAATGATTTTTCAAGAATCAAAGAAGACCCGGTGCTTGCGGACTTTGGCAGAAGTGCCTATGTGATTCCGGTATTGTCTGCACAGGCGGCAAAAGCACAGCTTACGGCAGAAAATGAACAGTATGTTGTATATGCCAGAAAGGATATGGCATTTTTAAAGGATGAAAAGCTGCGTGGGCGGGAAGAAAAGCTGGCGCAGGAAGAACTAGCGGCGGCACAGGAAAAACTGGTCAGACTGACCGACAGAAAAGAAATTGTCTGGAATGACTACGTGCGCATACAGGAACTTTCAAAGCTGGAAGAAGAACCGGCAAAGAAAGAGTTTGAAGCGCTGTCTGTGCGTTTAGAGGAACTGCAAAAGGAAGCACAGCGTTTACAGGAAGAAATGGAACAGGAGGAAGCCCTGCGTAAAAAAGGCCGGGAGCGGAAAGCACAGGTGCAGGAAAAGCTGGCACAAAACCGGGAGCGGTATCCATACGTGCAAAAGTGCGCAAAACTGGCAGAGAGTCTTCTTGTACAGTACCGTGAAAAGCAGGAATACACGCAGAGGGCGGCAGATGCAAAGCAGGAACAGCTCTTAAAAGAGCAGGAAATGCAGGCGCAGGAAAAGGCAGAACAGACCGCCTTACAGCGCAAAAATGCACTGGCAGAAGAATATGACCGTCTGCAAAGCCGTCTTGACAAGCGTTATCAGGCATATATAAGCGTGGAAGCCGACGGCGGACAGTCCGCAGGAATTCATGTGCTGCAGTCAGCGGCGGATGGCAGTGCGGTAGCAGGGTTAGCGGATGCTGACGGACATGCGCTGTCATTAGAACAGCTGGAGAACCGCTTTGCGGGAGTGAAAAAGGCATTGGATGAAAAAAATGCCGATGTGCATGATAAAGAAGAATTATTAAGACATTACCGTGCGGCAATGGGAAAATGCAGTACGGCAATTGCACGCCGCCATTTTACAATGGAAGAACTTGCGGCAAAAGAGGCACAGGGAGAAGCTGTCCCAAATCCGGATGATGCGCTCCGTGCGCTTGAGCAGGAACGTGAGCAGGCGGTACAGCAGGAAAAAGCGGCAGCAGAAGAACTGGAAGCGCAGAATGCATTAATGAACCGTCTGCAGGGAAGTATTGCACACGGAAAGAGCCAGATTGAAGAAAAGTACGGTGCTTTTGAAGCGTTTGACTGTGATAACCCGGAGCAGTTCATTGTACAGCATAAAAATTATAAGGACAGCATTGCAGGACAGATCAAAGAACTGGAAAAAGAGCAGAAACGCCAGACAGAAAAAATGCAGGATTTCCTCGTAATGGAAAAGGATTTGTCAAGAATTGTTGCCAAAGCGGGCATTGAAGTGCCGGAAGCGTCAGAAACGGAAAATGCAGATACCATGGCAGGACAGCCGGAGGATACAGACATAAATGTAGCAGATTTTTCGGGCTATGAAACGGTACAGAAAGAATTTGAAAAGCTGTGTGCGCTTGAGGTGCGCAAGCTGGAAGAATTTTTAAAGAAAAAGGATAAGCTGACGGAAGAACTGACGGCATGTGATGCAAAAGAACTGGCATTGGAGATTAAAATGTCGGTTCATGTGCCAAAGGACATTGAAGCCGTGAAGCAGTTAAAGTCCAGACTTTCCGAAACCAATACGCTGATTGCACTGGAAAAAGAGCGCGTATCCAAAGGGATTTCCGATATGGAGCGTATCAAGGATAACTTTGAGAACCGGTGTGTCCAGATTTGCTGTAATATCAAGACGGAACTTGACCGCCTGCCAAAGCTTTCAAGCATTACGATGGATAATGAGGTTATTTCTATTATCGGGCTGTCCGTACCGTATGCCAAGGAATCCGATTATAAGGAAAGAATGGCGGCATACATTGACGAAACGGTCCTGATGGCGGAAAGCTTTGACAATACACAGGAGCGGTTAAAATATATCCGCAACCGGTTAAGCTGGAAACGCCTTTTTGCCGTGATTGTAACCGATATGAACGCCATCCGCGTAAGTCTTTATAAAAGAGAGCGCATGAAAGACCAGAGCCGGTATCTGCGGTATGAAGAAGCAGTGGGTTCAACCGGACAGTCACAGGGTATTTATATTCAGTTTTTAATTGCGGTAATTCATTATATTTCAAGTATCAATGCGCCGGCAGACAGTGCGGGTGTACTGGGCAAGACCATTTTTATTGATAATCCGTTCGGTGCGGCAAAGGATATTTATATCTGGGAGCCGATTTTTAAGCTGTTAAAGACCAATCACGTGCAGCTCATTGTTCCGGCACGAGGTGCAACCCCGGCGATTACGGGAAGATTTGATGTCAATTACATTTTAGGACAGAAGCTTGTACATAACCGGCAGCAGACGGTTGTTGTCGATTACTACAGTCGTACAAAAAATGAGGAACTTGAATATACGCGCATGGATTATGAGCAGGCAGTATTCGACTTCACACTATAGGCAAGAAACGCCTCAACGTTGGCATTTCTTTTTAAAAGAGTTTACAAGAATACTGCGCTGTGATAAACTTGAATAGAATATGTTTAAATCATTTATTTGATATATACAGTAAAGGTGGCGTTTGTTTTGGATAAGTATGAATTTAATATAAAAGTAGATCAAATTAAAAAGCTTGCTGCCAAGAAGTCATTTCAGGAGGCGGCAGCGATTGCCAAGGAAATGAACTGGCAGAAGGTGAAGGACTGGTCCACGCTGGCAACTGTTATTAACGTACAGGAAGCGGCAGGGGATTATCTGGAAGCAAGAGATATGGCAATTCTTGCATACAACAGAAATTTAGGCGGCAGAAAGCTGGTTTATAAGCTGGCGGAGCTGCTCATTAAGCTGGAAGATTTTGAAACGGCAGAGGAACTTTATGAAGAATATGAAAAGATGTCACCGCATGATGTCAATCGTTTTCTTTTGTATTTTGATTTAAGAAAGGCACAGAATGCCTCGGATAATGAACTTGTAGAAATCTTAGAGGACTACAAAGAGCATGAAATTGATGAAAAGTATATGTTTGAACTGGCAAAGTTATATGCCAAAACAGGCAGAAAAGAAGAATGTATCAAGACCTGTGATGATATTGTACTGTGGTTTCAGGATGGACAGTATGTGGAGAAGGCGATTCAGTTAAAGCAGGAATTTGGCGTTGAACTGACCAATACACAGAAAAAAATCTTAAAGGATATTAAGAATCAGAAGCAGGATATAGAAGCAACCAGAGAAATCATGTTTGAGGAACAAAAGCAGCTTGCGGCAATCCAGAGCGATGAAATTGAAGAAGCGGTGGAAGAAGCAGAAAGTGATGCGGACGATGATATTATTCTGCCGGAAGACGATGAAAGTACCCGTGGCATTAAATCTTTCTTTAAGAAAGCATTTCATTCGCGGGCGCAGTCAGAAGAAGATATGCGCGAAATAGGCTATGAAGATGATGACGAATCCGATGATTCCGATACATATGAGAACACTGGTGCGCAGGATACAGAAAAAACACCGGAAGAACCGGTATTTTCAGCGGAAGAATTTGTAAAAGAAAAGACAGTGACGGATACCGCACCAAAAGCAGAAAAAAAGGAAGCTGATACAACGGTGGATTTGTCTGAAAGTATTGACAAGGCATCCTCATCTTTACGTGAACTGATAGAAGATGCAAAGAAGAAACTGGAAGACAGCTGCGGCGACTTGTCAGGTAAAGAGGATTCATTCCGGCAGAAGGCTGTAAATACGGTCAAAGAACCGGCAGATGAAGTAGAGATTAAAGTGGACATTCCGGCATATAACAATCCGTATGATACACAAAATTTACAGGCGGCACTCGCTAAAAATTTAAGTGAATTCATGGAGGAAGAAAAAGCAGAGGCAGAGGCACTGCGTCCTCAGCCGGCGAAGCAGGAAGAAACGGCCGGTGAAAGTCAGGAAGATGAACAGATTGAAGGTCAGTTAAGCCTTGCAGACTGGTTAGAAGCGGTCCGTGAAGAAAAATACGGAAAGCAGAATACAAGGGAATTCTCAAAGACAGAGCTGGAAAAGATGTTAGATGAGAAGGACGAAAAGAGTGCGGCATACGAGCGCATTATGGTTGAGCAGAAAGCAGCGGCACAGGCAGCAGGCAAAGCCTTTGATGAAAAAGAAGCAAGCCGCCATGCACACGCACAGGTGATGTTACAGGCAGCAAAGACCGATCTTGCAATCCGCACCGGAAAAGCAACCGTACACTTAGAAGAAGCAGCAGCACAGGATGTCCGTCGTCAGCAGGCAGAGGAAGAAGCAAGAAGAAAAGCGGAGGCCGAAGTACAGATTCAGAGGCGCATGGAAGAAGCCCAGAAAGCAAGAGCCGAGGCAGAAGCCAGACGGTTAGCCGAAGCACAGCGTGCAGCTGAAGAAGCCAAGCGGGAAGCTGCAAAGAAAGCCGAAGCACAGCGTATAGCCGAACAGGAAGCAGCGCAGCAGGCAGAAGCCCAGCGGTTGGCGGAAGAAGCAGCACAAAGAGAACAGGCACAGCGTGCGGCAGAGCAGGAAGCGGCACAAAGACAGCGGGCGGCTGTCAGTGAGGAAGTTTCATTAAATACACAGCAGCTTCCGCCGATGGAAGACCATCTTTCCGATATGAATCCGCTGGAAGCAATCAGCAGTGCAAAGCTTGCCAGTGCCGTACAGCAGGAGAAAGTTTACACCGGCATGGGCGAAGGCACGGAAATTGATGAAGAAAAGAAGTTAAGCGGAGAACTTGCAAAGATTTTCAGAAAATACCGTGAAATGCCGGGACTGGAAAGCCAGCTGGCAGCATATTTTGAAAGCCTTGAACAGGAAATGGCGATTTCAACGTCGCAGATCGGCAATATTATCATTTCCGGTAATTCAAGCTCAGATAAGTCTGATCTTGCAAGAGCCATTGTGCGTGCGGTGAATTACCTGTATCCGGAACACACACGTAAGATTGCAAAGACGACCGGTGACAGTATCAATAACCGTGGACTGGCAAAGGCGATGAATAAGTTAAAAGGCACCGCACTGATTGTTGAAGGTGCGGGGGCAATCCAGCCGAAGCGTATGAGTGAAATGCTGGAATGTCTGGAACAGGATACGGAACGTATGATTGTTATTCTGGAGGATTCGGATGCAGAAATGAATGTACTGCTCAATTTCAATCCGGAAATGACACAGAAGTTTAATCATCGCATCGTGTTAAAACAATACACGGTCAATGAACTGGTTGAAATGGCAAGAAAATTTGCAAGAAAACGCCAGTATGAAGTCAGTGATGATGCGCTGCTGGAACTTTATTTAAAGATTGATAAATTACGTAATAATGTAGATAATATCCGTATGGATGATATTAAGGAAATTATCAATCACGCAATTGTAAAAGCAGAAAAACGCGGCTCAAAAAGATTCTTTGGCGGTTTAAAGAGAAAACGCGGCGAAAACGGAGATGTTACCATCCTTGTTGAAGCAGATTTTAAAGATTGATAAAAAAAATAAAAATGCCGGTACAGGCAGCACAATAAGAAATGGAGGAAATGAATCATTATGAAGAACATAGAGGAACTGTCAGTAAATACAATCCGTGTGTTATCAGCAGAAGCGATTCAGAAAGCAAAATCAGGACATCCGGGACTGCCGCTTGGCGCAGCACCGATGGCATATGAATTATGGACAAACCATATGAACCACAATCCGGCAGACCCGGAATGGGCAAACAGAGATCGTTTTGTACTCTCAGGAGGACACGGCTCGATGCTGTTATATTCTTTATTACATTTGTTTGGCTACGGAAATCTTTCTATGGAAGACTTAAAGAATTTCAGACAGCTGGGTTCATTGACACCGGGACATCCGGAATACGGTCATACCGTTGGTATTGAAGCAACGACAGGCCCGCTTGGACAGGGTATGGCAATGGCAGTCGGTATGGCAATGGCAGAAGCACATCTTGCCGCTGTATTTAACAAAGACGGTTACGATATTGTAGACCACTATACTTATGTACTTGGCGGTGACGGCTGTATGATGGAAGGTATTTCATCAGAAGCATTTTCACTCGCAGGAACATTAGGACTGCATAAGTTGATTGTATTTTATGATTCCAACAACATTTCTATTGAAGGAAGCACCGATATTGCATTTACGGAAGACGTAACAAAGCGTTTTGAAGCATTCGGCTTCCAGACACTTGAAGTTAAAGACGGCAACAATCTTGCAGAAATTGCTGCAGCGATTGAAGCGGCAAAAGCAGATACAACCCGTCCGACAATGATTAAGGTCAATACGGTGATCGGCTATGGCTGTCCTGCAAAGCAGGGTAAGGCAAGCGCACACGGTGAACCGCTCGGTGAAGAAAATGTTGCGGCTTTAAAGGAATATTTAGAGTGGCCTTGCAAGGAAGCATTTACTGTTCCGCAGGAAGTATATGATCATTTCAACGAAGCTGCCAAGAAGAAAGCAGCAGTTGAAGATGAATGGAATGTATTATTTGAAAAGTACAGAAAAGAATATCCGGATATGGCAGAAAAATGGGATGCTTATTACAACGGATATGATTTATCAAAGCTGTTTGATTCAGAAGATTACTGGAAGAAAGCAGAAAAACCGGAAGCAACCAGAAGCACATCCGGCAGCATTTTAAATGAAATTAAACAGCTCATGCCAAACCTGATTGGCGGTTCAGCCGACCTTGCACCGTCCAATAAGACAAACATGAAGGATGCCGGTGATTTTTCAAAAGACAATTATGCAGGCACCAATCTGCATTTCGGTGTCAGGGAACAGGCGATGGCGGCAATCGGCAACGGACTTGCACTGCATGGCGGATTAAAGGCATTTGTAGCGACATTCTTTGTATTCAGTGATTATACAAAGCCAATGGCAAGACTGTCCGCATTAATGAATCTGCCGCTGACATTTATCTTTACACATGATAGCATCGGTGTCGGAGAAGACGGACCGACACACGAACCGGTTGAACAGCTTGCGGCATTCCGCTCCCTGCCAAATTTCTGTGTATACAGACCGTGTGACAGAACAGAAACCGCAGCGGCATGGTACCGTGCAGTTACTTCAAAAGACCAGCCGACAGCACTTGTGCTGACAAGACAGAATCTTTCACAGATGCAGGGTTCTTCAAAGGAAGCGTTAAAGGGTGGCTATATCTTAGAGGATTCTAAGAAGGAAGTGCCGGATGCCATCATTATTGCCAGTGGTTCGGAAGTAGAACTGGCAGTTAATGCAAAGGCAGAGCTTGCAAAAGACGGCGTGGACGTGCGTGTTGTCAGTATGCCGAGTATGGAAGCATTTGAAGAACAGACAGCAGAATACAAGGAATCCGTTCTTCCGAAGGCATGCCGGAAGAGAGTTGCGGTCGAAGCGCTTTCAGACTTCGGCTGGTACCGTTACGTGGGCTTAGACGGCAAAGTAGTTTCCATGACAGGCTTTGGCGCATCCGGTCCTGCGGCATCACTGTTTGAAAAATTCGGATTTACAACAGAAAATGTTGTAGCGGCTGTAAAATCTGTTTTATAAAAGTATTGAAAAATTTATGTAAAACATACAAAAAATTCAAAAAAAACACTTGCAATTCACAGCAGATAATACTATAATAAACTCAAGATTGTTGAAAAATTAACAAAGTCCTGCGGGGACATTCAACAAAATACATAGTATATGGAGGATTTTGAGTTATGACACGTTTTACATTACCAAGAGACTTATATCACGGAAAAGGATCATTAGAGGCATTAAAGACACTGGAAGGTAAGAAAGCCATTATCTGTGTAGGCGGCGGTTCTATGAAGCGCAACGGCTTCTTACAGAAGGCAGAAGACTACTTAAAAGAAGCAGGAATGGAAGTAAAACTGTTTGAGGGCATCGAATCCGACCCGTCAGTAGACACTGTCATGAAGGGTGCTAAGGTTATGGAAGAATACGGACCGGACTGGATTGTAGCGATTGGCGGCGGTTCTCCGATTGATGCAGCAAAGGCAATGTGGGTAAAATATGAATATCCTGACATTACATTTGAAGAAATGTGCAAGGTATTCGGTATGCCGAAGCTTCGTAAAAAAGCACATTTCTGTGCAGTATCTTCTACATCCGGTACAGCAACGGAAGTTACGGCATTCTCAGTTATCACAGATTACGAAAAAGGTATTAAGTATCCGCTGGCTGATTTTGAAATCACACCGGATGTTGCAATCGTAGACCCTGAACTGGCTGAAACAATGCCTGTAAAGCTGGTAGCCCATACAGGTATGGATGCAATGACACATGCCATTGAAGCGTATGTATCAACCGCAAACTGCGATTATACAGACCCACTGGCACTTCATGCAATTAAGATGATTCATGAAACACTGATTAAGTCATACAACGGAGATATGGCAGCCCGTGATTCTATGCACAACGCACAGTGTCTTGCAGGTATGGCATTCTCCAACGCATTACTCGGTATCGTTCATTCAATGGCACATAAGACCGGTGCTGCATTTGAAGGCGGACATATTATCCACGGTGCTGCCAATGCAATGTATCTGCCAAAGGTTATCAAATACAATGCCAAGAATGAGGAAGCTGCCAAGAGATATGCAGAAATTGCAGATTTCATTCACTTAGGCGGTAATACAACAGAAGAAAAGATTGATAAACTCATCGAACTGCTCCGCAAGATGAATGATGAACTCAATATCCCGCACTGCATCAAGCATTATGGTGAAGGCGGACTTCCGGCAGAAGAAGGTATTGTACCGGAAGATGAGTTCTTAAAGAAGCTTCCTGAAATTGCAGCAAACGCAATTCTTGATGCCTGTACAGGTTCTAATCCTCGTCAGCCAAATCAGGAAGAAATGGAGAAATTACTGAAGTGCTGCTATTATGACACAGAAGTAGATTTCTAATCAATAAGCTTATAACGGAAAAATAAATTTTCCATTTTACGTTTCTCCTTTCATAAATGCCGTATTTTTCATAGAATATATGAAAATACGGCATTTTTTTTGCAACTATATCATGTCCGGTTTCGTATAAAGAATAAGAGGAGGTGGCAGGAAGTGTTTGAAACAGATGAAACGCTTATCAGGCGCATATTACAGGGGAAAGACCGTGAGGCAGGTGAACTGCTGGTTGAACGGCATTATAAAAGAATATATAAAGAGATTTACTTAAAAACTTCAGATGAGGAGCTTGCAAAAGACCTTACGCAGGAAGCATTTATACAGATATTAAAAAATCTATATCAGTTTGACAGTAAAAAGGCGTCCTTTAAGACGTGGATTACAAGAATTGCCTGCAATAAAGTGATTGATTACATGAGAAGCCGCCAGCACCATGAAATGCTTATGACTGAAATTTTGGACGATTATGATAAAGAAGATGCGCACAATCTTGAGGAACGTGTGACAAACCGCATGGCAACACAGCGGGTAGAGCAATTACTTGAAAAAGAGGAAGTACAAAACCAGAAGATATTTAACCTGAAAGCACAGCAGGGTTACACATTTGAAGAAGTCAGTACGATTACGGGGGTAACAAAAACTGCTGTAAAAAACCGCTATTACTCCATGGTGAGAAAGATGAGAAAGGAGCTGAGTGATTATGAGTAGGATTAAATATCCGGGTGAACAGGAAATGAAGCGCCAGATTCAGGTGATTTTGGATGAGTCCGGCATGTTTGAAGATGACGAAAAAAGTCAGGGTTATACAGAGTGTGTGCAGGTGAAGAAACGTCCGGCGGTAAAGACGGCGATTTTATTTCCCCTGGCAGCCGCGGCGGTAATGTTTCTTGTTGTCACTGCGGCAGGACTGATACCGCAGCAGACAAATTCCAGGGTCGAACCGATGACAAATGTGCTGACGGATGATACAATAAGATCAGTATCAAAAACACAGCTAAGCGACGATATTACGGTTCAGATTTGTACAGACTGTTCTTATCTGCCATTAAAAGCATCCGGGTCAGACAGCGTATCGGACAGACAGATACAGTTTAGTTATACGTATCCGAAAATTTATTATCAGGGAACAGAGGTGGAGTCTGTTACGCGCTATTACGAGGACAGAATCGAACAGTTAAAAACACAGGCGCAGACACAGTTTAAGAATGTTGCCTTTGTAAAGGATTTGGATATTCCGGTAAAGATTTCATATCATTGTTCGGCATTAAACGATGTGACCGCACCGGAAAATAATCTGGTGTCAATTTATGAAAATTATTCGGAGAGTTATACAGCATACGATAAAGATGGGGCGTATGTTACGGTAATGACCAATGCTGTTTATGGTGGAAATTTTAATGCAAAGACAGGAAAGAAGCTCTCTTTAAATGAACTTTTTGAAGAAAATGACTTGTCAGGGCTGGAAAAAGAATGGAGCGGTATCGGACAGACAGAACAGGAATTACAGACGATTGCAGATACGGACGCATGGTATTTATCGCAGGACGGACTGGCACTGTGTATCAACGGCTGTGAAAACGATTATGAGAATAACGCAGGAAAGCTGCGGTATCACAATGTTTCATGCAAAACAAATGTCGTGGCTTATGACACGCTTTCCGGATTAAAGAAAGGCTAAAAATCCACAGGCAGAATGAATACAGGAAGATACGGCAGAATGTGAGGAGAGTATGCCAAACGAGATGGAAGAATTAGAATTTTATTTAAAAAAGGCAAAACAGGTTGTATATGAAGTCAAAAAGACAGTTGTCGGCAAAGATGAGGCTATCTGCAAACTGCTGATGGCAATCTTAGCAAAGGGACATATTCTGATTGAAGATATTCCGGGGGTCGGAAAGACAACGATGGCGCTGGCATTTTCAAAGGCATTGGGATTGGAATGTAACCGGCTGCAGTTTACACCGGATATTATGCCGTCGGATCTGACGGGATTTAACTTATACAACCGTCAAACAGGGCAGTTTGAGTACAAGCCGGGAGCTGTGCTGTGCAATATTTTACTGGCAGATGAAATTAACAGAACCTCGCCAAAGACCCAGTCTGCGCTGTTAGAGGTGATGGAGGAGCGCAGGGTGACGGTGGACAGCCAGAGCATTGAGCTGCCAAAGCCGTTTATGGTCATGGCAACACAGAATCCGTTTGGTTCAATCGGAACACAGAAACTTCCGGAATCCCAGCTTGACCGTTTTATGATTCAGATATCACTGGGATATCCGACCGTGGAAGATGAAATTGCCATTTTAAAAAATAAGACAAACGGCAGTCCGAAAATTATTTCGGAAAAGGTGCTGACAGCAGAAGAATTAATGGCAATGCAGGCTTATGTGGAACAAATCTATGTCGATGACAGGGTTTATGATTATGTGGCGCGGATTGCAAAGGCAACGAGAAACAGCCCGGAGATTTTACAGGGCATCAGTCCGAGAGGAAGTATCGCGGTGCTTGCGATTGCCAAGGCGGAAGCGTTCTTACGCGGACATACTTATGTGCTGCCGTCGGATATCCAGTATGTATTAATGGATGCTGCGGCACACCGTATTATTGTGGATAACGGATTGAGAAATGGAAATGTGACGGCAGAAACGGCATTAAAAAATGTGCTTGAAACCGTTTCCGTGCCGAAACTGGATGTGAAAAGGGTCGTTTAAATGAGAAAAAGAAGACTTTTGTATATCGTCTGTCTGCTGGGGGTATTCTGGCTGAATGTCATCTATGTCGAATACCAGTTCTTTCTGCTGCTGGTACTGCTGATTGTTGTTCCGGCGATTTCCGGGGTGCTGTTTGAACTGGCGGCAAACGGATTAAAGCTGTATCTGAACATTCCACAGAAGGAAGTGCATCCCGGACAGCTGGTGACAGTGTGCATTAAGGCCGTAAACCGCCATGTGATATTTTTAGGGAAACAGCAGTTTCAGATTGGCGTGGCCTATCTGAATACTCCGGGAAATGAAAAGGAAATGCTGCAATGTGACGGAGTTACGGAAAAAGTACAGCAGACAATGGCGGAATTTAGTCCAAAGCACTGCGGCATCGCACAAATTGACATTGAAAAAGTATTTTTGCAGGATTATCTGGGGCTGATTGGTACACAAAAGAATTTTCGCGGAGGCTGTCAGCTTGCCGTACTGCCGGAGCCGGTTTTATCCACGCGGATCAGGACGGGGATGGAAAAACAGCAGGAATACCGCTATTCAGCGGTAGCAGATGACGATTCGGATATTCTGGATTTGCGGGCGTTCCGTCCGGGTGATAATTTAAACCATATCCACTGGAATTTAAGCCTTCGTACAGATGATTTGATTGTGCGGCAGTATGGAGAACAGATTGATGTAAAAAAAGTGATTCTTGTGGATTTAAGCATTTTGAACACAGCGCAGTACAGGAGCCGGATGGATGCAGTCTATACAGCAGTGGCTTCCATTGCCAATTTATACGTTGAAAATGAGGTGAATACGCTGATTCTTGCATGGAACGGACAGAAACAAAGTGCAGAGTATCTGGAAGTCCATGACCGGACAGAATTAAACCGTGCTATGATACGGCTGATGCAGATTCCATGCAGCAGCAGGGCAGGAGAGCATGCAGCGGCGGTATATTTAAAGGACATTGAAGCACAGGGACAGCAGGTATTATTTGTGACAGCAGGAAGCTATGAGAATAACAAAGTAAGAATTGTCAATGTGGAAAAGATACAGTTACAGGAACTGATCGATGAACTTTGGGAAAAGATATAAGGGACAGAAATTAGAAACAAGGGGTAAGACAGCATGGAAGAAAATCGTGAAATCAGTTACATCGTAAGAATGCTTCTTACAACAATCGGATCATATGGAATTATAAGGGTGCTGACTTCATGCGCCCTTTTTCAAGTGTCGGATATGGCAGTGATTTTTGGAATTTTGGCGGCTGCTGTTATTTGTGTGTACGGGCTGTACGGCAGAAAAAAGCATTTTTTAATCGTGACGGGGATTATATTTGCCGGATTGTCCGTTTTGAGTTTTGGCATTTTAAGAGCCGGATTCTGCCACATTTATAATGACTGTATGACAGCCCTTGAAAAGCCATACGGACTGAGTCTTGGCAGAATTGCCGTAAAGGAAACGGCGGCGCGGCCGATGCAGGAAACAATAGCGGTGTTGTTTATTGCAGTTCTTGTGACATTTGCAGCAGCAGTTATTGTGATTTACCTGCACAGTATGCTGGGGACACTGCTTTCTATTCTGCCGTTGCTTATTTTATTCGTATCGCTGGGAGCAGTCCCGGACAGCTGTACATTTTTTCTGTGTATCAGCTACGTGCTTGGTGTTTCGGCTTTGCAGGGGCAAAAAGGCGGGGAACAGCAGTCACTGATGGTTTTGTTTTTATGTCTGATTGCACTGACGGTTTCGGTTATTGTGCGCCCGCCGGTAAACTATGAACGGTTTCAGGTATTTCAGGTGTTAAATGAAGAAGCGAAAAACTGTTTTTCATGGGTCGGCGGAGATTTAGAAACAGATGTTGACCTTGCAAACGGTGGAATTAATAACGGGGAACTGGGGAAAATTGATGGTATCCGCTACAGCAACCAGACCCTGCTGACAGTAACCACGCAAAGTACTGGGAAAAATCAGTATTTTCCGAGGTTTATCGGGTTGGATTATGATACAGGCCGGTGGTCAGAGCTGCTAAGCAGTACACTAAAAAACGATCAGAAGGAAAATCTTGTGGATTATATGGATACACAGGCGCAGGCGCAGCAGTATATTGAAAATACAGTGGGCAGTTATTACCAGATGATAAAAAAAGTACCATATATTCTCCGGTATACGGATGGAACGACACAGAACGGAACCAATGTCATTGCCGGTGTGAATAGTTACAGTGCTTTTAATAATCTTTTGGAGTATCTGCGGTATGAGTATCTTGGCGGTGGTGCGCCTTTGTATAAAAATATGGTTTCTTATCAGAATCTGGTAAAAAATAATTATCTTGATGTGCCGTATGATGTACGGGAAGTGATTGAAAATCTGCTCGGAGAAACCAGCGTTACAACGACGGAACAAAAAGAAAATTATATTAAATATGTAAAAGATTATCTTTCACAAAACTATACTTACAATATGTTTCCGGGGAAAGTGCCGGAAAATGAAGATTTTGTAAAATATTTTCTGACAGAAAGCAAAGAGGGATATTGTACATATTTTGCAACGGCGGCAGTACTGATGTACCGCTGTGCAGGAATTCCGGCAAGATATGTCGAAGGATATGTGGCGGCAGATGATACTATAAAGTCGGGAGTTCCGATACAGACGACACAGACAAGAAAGACATCGGACAATGTGCAGACGGAAGAAAATGTTGTTGAATATCAGGTGGATTTAAAGGACAATGCGGCACATGCATGGGCAGAAGTCTATATGGACGGTTACGGCTGGGTTACGGTGGAAGTGACACCGTCGGCATCGGCGCAGGGCAGTACCGGTGCAGCCACAGAAGCAGGCGCATCATCCGGGGAAGGACAGAATATACAGCAGGAATTACAGACAGAAAGCCCGTCAGAAGTTTCCACAGACGGACAGGAACTGACACAGGATGCAGCCGTACAGCCGTTGGAACAGCAGACAGATTCAGTTCCGGAAATTTCACAGGGTGCAGCCGGAGAGGCAGATAACACGGCACAGGATGACAGCAGTGCAGGTAGTACGCATGTGGGGAAGGCGCAGACAGAATCTGCTTTTACACGGCTTGTAAAACAGTATCCGCTGCTTTGGATTCCAATCGGACTGATATTGCTGTTTACAGTAATGTCTGCTATAATTCTGATACGGTATTTTACTGTCAGACAGATGCGTACAGCAAAGAAAAGAAAGACAGATATTAAGAGTATGGTACAGGAAGAACGGCGGGAAATGGTGATGGAGGCTTACCGTAGTTTTGAAAAAATGCTTGCGGCAGCGGGATATGGCAGAACAAGCGGTCTGGAGTACGAAGCGTATGCGGGCTATCTGACCGAGGCGTCGGAAATTTTTAAGGAAAATCATATCAAACGGATTTTTGATCTGGTACTGCGGTGTTCATTTTCCGAAATACCGGTCAGTGAGCAGGAGTACCGCGGATACCGCAGGGATATGCAGAATATCCGCAATGCCATAGAACAAAAGCTTGGATTTTGGGAAAGACTGTATTTTAAGTATATACGGTTGTTTTAAATAAGGAGAGGTATGTTTGATTTAGAAGATGAGTTAAAGAAACTCCCGGCAAAGCCGGGAGTTTATATTATGCATGACAATACGGATACGATTATTTATGTGGGAAAAGCTGTGAGCCTGAAAAACAGGGTGCGGCAGTATTTTCAAAGCAGCCGGAATCATTCGTCCAAAATAAAGAAAATGGTTTCGCACATCGCTTATTTTGAGTATATTATTACAGATTCCGAACTGGAAGCGCTGGTTTTGGAGTGCAACCTGATTAAGGAGCACCGCCCGAAGTATAATACGATGTTAAAGGACGATAAAACCTATCCGTTTATCAAAGTTACGACAGGTGAAGCGTATCCGAGAGTTTTATTTTCAAGGGATATGAAGCATGGCGCGGGCAGATACTTTGGCCCGTATACTTCGGCAGGGGCGGTCAAGGACACGATTGAACTGCTCTGCAAGCTCTATAAAATCAGAACGTGCAGCCGCAATCTGCCAAAAGATGAGGGGAAACAGCGCCCATGCCTGAATTACCATATCGGGCAGTGCAGTGCGCCGTGCCAGGGATACATTTCTGAAATCGAATACAGAAAAAACGTAGATAGTGTGCTGGAATTTTTAAACGGCAATTATGATAAAATTTTAAAACAGCTGACGGCGCAGATGAATGACTGCGCGGAAAAACTCGAATATGAAGAAGCGGCGCGCTTCCGGGATTTAATCCAAAGTGTTAAGCAGGTGGCACAGAAGCAGAAAATTACGGCAGATGACGAAACCGACCGTGACGTGGTGGCGTGTGCAAGTGACGGCACGGATGCGGTGGTACAGATTTTTTATATCCGCAGCGGAAAGCTTCTCGGCAGGGATCATTTTCATATGAGCGTGGCGGAAGGTGATACCAGAAGTGATATTATCAGCGGATTTTTAAAGCAGTATTACGGCGGAACACCCTATATTCCAAATGTAGTAATGTTACAGGAAGAAATCGAAGACGCACAGATTATCAGCGAGTGGCTCGGCAGTATGAAAAAGCGCAAAGTGTCTGTTGTGACACCGAAAAAAGGCACAAAGGAAAAACTCGTGGAGCTGGCATATAAAAATGCACAGATGGTGCTGCTTCAGGATACGGAAAAGATTAAACGGGAAGAACAGCGGACGGTCGGTGCAATGCAGGAAATTGCAGACTGGCTTTCCCTGCCGCATCTGGTACGCGCGGAAGCTTATGATATTTCCAACACCAGCGGTATTGAATCCGTTGGTTCAATGGTTGTTTTTGAAAACGGACGGCCAAAGAAAAATGATTACAGAAAATTTAAGATAAAAACGGTGAAAGGACCGGACGATTATAAAAGTATGCGCGAAGTACTGACAAGGCGTTTTCTGCGCGGAAAAGAGCAGTCGGAAGGATTTGCGGTATACCCGGATATTATCATGATGGATGGCGGCAGAGGACAGGTCAATATTGCACTGGAGGTTTTAAAGGAGCTGGATTTACACATTCCGGTGTGCGGCATGGTCAAAGACGACAATCACAGAACCCGCGGACTCTACTATAATAATATAGAAATTCCAATTGACAGGAACAGTGAAGGGTTTAAGCTGATTACAAGGATTCAGGACGAAGCACACCGTTTTGCCATTACGTATCACAGAAGCCTGCGAAGCAAGGCACAGGTTCATTCGGTATTAGACGGTATTGACGGTATTGGTCCGGCAAGAAGAAAGGCACTGATGAAGCATTTCTTAGACATTGAAAAAATCCGCACGGCACCGGTGGAGGAGCTGATGAAGGTGGACGGCATTACGGAAAAGGTGGCAGAAAATATTTATGCGTTTTTCCATTAAAAACCCATAATTGACCGCGTACTATACGGTGTGATAAAATAAAAATACTAAAAAGTCAGCGTAAAGAGTGCGACAAAGTCGCCCAGAAATAAGAGGATAGTGTGAAAAATCCTTAAATCAAAGTTTTTTCACACAACAGAATTTGTGCCGCAGGCGTCACGAATTCTGTTTATATCGCAGGACTGAATAATCAGTCCGCGATTCCTCCGGCATTAAAAATGCCTGCGGAAAGAGGAGTAGTATGAATGGAAGCGAAAGAGTGAAGCTGTCTAAAGTCGTTGAGAAGATGCAGCTTGAGAACATGACACCACAGATTGATATTTCAGGAACATGGCTTCATATTCCGGAGGTCAACAGACCGGCATTGCAGTTGACCGGGTTTTATAACCAGTTTGATAATGACCGGTTACAGATTATCGGAAATGTAGAATATTCATATTTAAAAAGCCTTTCGGAAACAGAGCGGTATGAGCGGTATATGCAGCTGCTTTCAAGCAATATTCCGTGTCTGGTATTCTGCCGCGGATTAGAGCCGGAACCGAAAATTTTAGAGCTTGCGGTGAAATGCCAGATACCGATTTTTAAATCACAGGAAGCGACATCTTCCTTTATGGCAGAGGTTATTGGCTGGTTAAAGGTACAGCTTGCACCGTGTATTGTTATTCACGGGGTGTTGGTTGATGTATATGGTGTCGGTGTGTTAATTACCGGTGAAAGTGGTATCGGTAAGAGTGAAGCGGCATTGGAACTCATTAAAAGAGGACACCGTCTTGTAACCGATGATGCAGTAGAAATCCGCAAAGTCAGCAACGAAACGCTGGTCGGTTCTGCGCCGGGTGTCACAAAGTATTTTATTGAACTGCGTGGTATCGGCATTATTGATGTTAAGACCCTGTTTGGTGTAGAAAGCGTTAAAGAAACCCAGCAGATTGATATGGTTATGCAGTTAGAAGACTGGAATAAAGACAGGGAATACGACAGACTGGGTCTGGAGGAAGAATATACAGAATACCTTGGCAATAAAGTGGTATGCCACGCACTGCCGGTACGTCCGGGACGAAATCTTGCGGTTATTGTAGAAGCGGCTGCGGTCAACCACAGACAGAAAAAAATGGGTTATAATGCGGCGAAGGAATTATACCGCAGAGTACAGGAAAATCTCATGCGGGGAGATGATGATGATGAATAAAGTTCTTTTTGGCATTGATATCGGCGGTACAACTGTAAAATGTGGATTATTTACACTGAATGGGGAACTGCTTGAAAAGTCAGAAATTCCAACGGATAAGCAGGATAACGGAAGCCGGATTCTGTCTGATGTGGCAGCACATATACGGAATATATTGGGAAAAAGGTGCCTGACAGTTTCAGATGTGGCGGGTGTCGGTATCGGTGTGCCGGGTGCGGTGACACCGGACGGCATTGTTAATAAATGTGTTAATTTAGGCTGGGATATCAAAGATGTTGCAAAAGAAATGCAGACATTTCTGCCGGTCTTTGTAAAAGTGGGAAATGATGCCAACATGGCGGCACTCGGTGAATTCTGGAAGGGCAGTGCGAAAGGCTATCAGAGCGTTATGCTGGTAACGGTAGGAACCGGTGTCGGCGGCGGGCTGATTATAGACGGAAAGCCGGTTGCCGGTGTACATGGTGCGGCGGCGGAAATCGGGCATCTGCCGATTGTGGAAGGCGAACAGGAAGCCTGCAACTGTGGGAAAAAAGGCTGTCTGGAGCAGGTAGCTTCCGCGACAGGCATTGTACGTGTTGCAAAGCGGATTCTGGCAGCAGCAGAAACAGAATCGGTTCTTAGAAATATAGACAATCTTACGGCAAAGGATGTATTTGATGCGGCACAGGCGGGAGATGCGCTTGCTGTGCAGACGGCAGAAACGGTCTGTGAATATTTAGGCAGGGGGCTTGCGTGCGTGGCGGCAGTTGTAGATCCGGAGTGCTTTTTAATCGGCGGCGGGGTATCCAAGGCAGGTAAATATTTTACGGATTTAATTGGGAAATATTATCAAAAGCATGCATTTCACCCAAGCCGCGGTACGAAGATTGTAACGGCACAGCTTGGTAACGATGCAGGCATGTATGGCGCGGCAAAGCTGGCGGCAGACAATATAAAGAATGGAGCGGAATAAAGAAATGGATAGGCTGGCAGAAATATTTGGAAAAGAAAATGTACTCAAAGATGAACCGATGAGCAGACATACGACATTTCGTATCGGGGGAGCGGCAGATTTCTTTGTTAAAGTACAGACAATATCGCAGCTTCAGGAAGCCATGCGCTATTTAAAAAAAGAGCAGATTCCATTTTATATTGTCGGAAACGGAAGCAATCTTTTAGTGCGTGATGAGGGTGTGCGCGGTGTTGTATTGCAGCTGGGGGAGCGTTTCAGCGGTTATGAATTTCTGCACGAAACGCCCGGCAGTGTGGCACAGTCAGGCACGGCGGTTGACAAGAATCAGATTGTCATGGTGCGTGCAAAGGCGGGTTCCCTGCTTGGCAGACTGGGTAAAGAATTTGCGGAATACAGCCTTTCGGGATTTGAATTTGCTTCGGGAATTCCGGGAACACTCGGCGGTGCGGTTTATATGAATGCCGGGGCTTACGGCGGAGAAATCAAAGACATTTTAGTGCGTGCAACCCTTATGGATATGGACGGCAGCCTGTTTGAATTTACGAATCAGCAGATGCAGTTCGGATACCGCAAAAGCATTGCGGCAGAGAAAAATTATATTGTACTGGAAGCCGATCTAGCGCTGCACGTATCATCGAAAGAAGAAGTGCTTGCAAAAATGGCAGAGCTTTCCGCACAGCGCAGATTAAAACAGCCGCTGGAATATCCGAGCGCCGGAAGTACGTTTAAACGACCGGAAGGATATTTTGCAGGCAAGTTAATTTCCGATGCCGGATTAAAAGGATTTTCTGTCGGCGGCGCACAGGTTTCCGAAAAACATGCCGGATTTGTGATTAATACCGGCAATGCAACGGCGGCAGATGTCATTGCACTGACTGATGCTGTGCGCGATAAAGTATTTGAAAAATACGGTGTAAAACTGGAATTAGAGATAAAGCAGTTAGGATAGGCTTTCAGTGAAAGGACGGCTCATCGTTATGAAAATGGTTATTGTTACAGGAATGTCGGGTGCGGGCAAATCAACGGCACTCAATGTATTGGAAGACGAAGGCTATTATTGCGTCGATAATATGCCGATTTCCTTAGTCGTAAAATTTGCGGAGCTGGCGGCAGGTCAGGAAGAAGGATATTCAGACATTGCGCTGGGAATTGATATCCGCAGCGGCAACGCACTCGGGGAATTCGATGAGGTTTTAGATGAGCTTTCCCGCAGGCACTACCGGTATAAAATCCTGTATCTGGACTCAAGCGATGAGGTGCTTGTCAAACGCTATAAAGAAACGCGCAGAACGCATCCGCTTGCAAAAGATGACCGTGTTGATAAAGGCATTGCAAGAGAGCGCAAAAAGCTGGAGTTTTTAAAGAAGCGCGCGGATTACATTATTGATACCAGCCAGCTTCTGACAAGGGAATTTAAGCAGGAGCTTGAAAAGATTTTTATTCAGGGAGAGCATTACAACAACCTGTTTGTAACCGTGTTATCCTTTGGATTTAAATACGGGATTCCGTCGGATGCCGACCTTGTTTTTGATGTCCGTTTTCTGCCAAATCCCTACTACGTCAGTGAATTAAAGCCGCTGACGGGAAATGATAAGGCGATTCAGGATTATGTCATGGGATTTAAGGCGGCAAGGGATTTTTTGGACAAAATTACGGACTTAGTGGCATTTTTACTGCCCAACTATGTGCAGGAGGGAAAAAACAGCTTAGTTATTGCGATAGGCTGTACCGGTGGAAAACACCGCTCCGTGACACTTGCAAATGCCCTTGCGGACAGGTTAAAACACACGGAATACGGCTGTAAGGTCGAACACCGGGATATAGATAAAGATACGAAACGTAAAAAGTGAGGACAGGAAACATGTCGTTTTCATCTGAGGTGAAAGAAGAATTAGGAAAAAGGCTGGATACGGCAAGGCACTGCCAGATTGCGGAATTTGCCGCCATTATGGCATTTTGTGGAAAAATGCGCAGTGACAGCGGTGAGGAAATGCAGATTGAGGTCATGACGGAAAATGAAGTCGTTTTGCGGAAATTCATCCTGCTGGCAGAAAGCATTTTTGAAATGGAAGAACACGATTTTGTGATTGAACATGAGGGAAAGAAAAACAGTCTGATTCATGTGTATATTAAAGAGCCGGTTTATGTTACAAAGATTCTGATGACATTAAAGTGGTGTGATGAGCAGTTTACGCAGATTGAGCCGGTTTTTGTGCATCCGATTCTGGTGCAGAAGGAGTGCTGTAAAAAAGCATTTATCCGCGGGGCGTATCTTGCGGCGGGTTCAATCAGCGACCCTAACAAATTTTATCATTATGAAATTGTCTGCGAATACGAAGAAGATGCGGTGCAGCTACAGGAATTACTGCTGTATTTTGAGCTGGATGCCAAGGTGATTCAGCGCAAGCGCAATTACATTGTATATTTAAAAGAAGGAAATAACATTACAGATGTACTCAATCTCATGGGTGCGGTGGTGTCCCAGATGAATCTGTATAATATTATGATTTTAAAGGGGATGCGAAATGATGTAAACCGCAAGGTCAACTGTGAAACTGCCAATTTAAATAAGACGATTGAGGCGGCGGTCAAACAGATCCGCGACATTGAATATCTGCGGGATACGGTCGGATTAGAGAGCCTGTCGGACGGACTGCGCCAGGTCGCCTATGTGCGCCTTGAAAATCCCGATATGAATTTAAAGGACATCGGGGAACGCTTAAATCCGACAGTTGGCAAATCCGGTGTGAATCACCGCCTGCGTAAAATCAGTGAAATGGCAGAACAGCTTCGCGGAGAAGCCTAAGGCGCCAACCGGCATAAACAGACATAAAGGGCAGATGAGAAAACGTCCGTGCGGATTTCTCATCTGCCCTTTGCAGTTAGTAGCCTTTCTTTTTTTGCTGTTTAGAAAGAATGGAAAGTAAAATATTTTTCGGTGTAAAGCGGCTGCCCCATACGGCGGCACGCATAAGTGGTGATGGTACAATCGTAAGCGTACCTTTTGACATTTCCTTTAAGCAGTAAGAAACACAGCGTTTTGCGGAAATGCCCGGAAGGGCGAAAGTGACATTTGCCGTTTCGTTAAAATTTGTATTGACAGGACCCGGACAGAGCATACTGATATGGACATTGCTGTGTACTTCCTGTAATTCCTGATAAATGGCATTGGTCAGGCTGGTGACGTAGGCCTTGGTTGCGTAATAAGTAGACATATACGGTCCGCCGGGCAGCAGTCCGGCACTGGAAGCAACATTTAAAATGTAGCCGCGGTCTTTTTTCATCAATTCCGGCAGCAGTTTGCGCGTTAAAATGTGCAGTGCTTTAATGTTCACATTAATCATGTCCAGTGATTTTGATAAATCCGACTGCGCGAAGCGGTCTAAGTCGCCAAATCCTGCGTTGTTAATCAGAATGTGGATATCAAGCGGTTTTAATTCTTCTGCAAGCTGCATACACTGTGCTTCTTTGGATAAGTCGCAGGAAATGATGCGGCATTTGCAGGCAAGTTCTGCGGCAAGTTCTTCTAACGCTTTGGTGTTACGTGCCACTAAAATCAAGTTGTAGCCGCGTGCGGCAAGCTGCGCTGCAAATTCTTTTCCGATGCCGGAGCTGGCACCGGTGATACATGCTGTAGGCATAAAATCCCTTCTTTCTTTAATTTATGATGTTTCCTTTTTCGATGTTTTCACGAATGATACGGTCAACGACCTTAAATAACTGTTCTGAGCCGAGGCGGGTTTTGGACTGACGTCCGTAAACCTGTTCTGCGGTAACACCGTGTTCACGCCAGTCTCCGCCGCCGTTGCTGTTATTTAAAAGTAACGGCTGTAAATTATCCATGGAATGTGCAAATTTGGATTCCGGTGTTTCATACGCTTCAAATTCGTCAAACAGCGCAGTAAGTTCTTCCTTTTGTTCGTCCGGAAGCAGGGAGAAAATGCGTTCCTTTGCGGCATCTTCCCTTGCTTTCTGCGTTTTTAAGCCCTCGGCATCATACGCATACGTATCGCCTGCATCAATTTCCACAATATCGTGAATCAGGCACATCAGCATAACTTTTGCAATGTCTACAGGCTCATTGGAATATTCCTGCAGCAGATATGCCATGATAGCCATATGCCATGCGTGTTCGGCATCATTTTCATTTCTTCCGTGCCCCGACAGGTGGGTCTGTCGGAAAATATTTTTTTCTTTGTCAATTTCCAGCGCAAAATCCAGCTGTTGTTTTAATCGGTTATTCATACTATCCCCATTCCTGAGCAACTTGTTGCGAAGTGGCGATAAGAAATTCGCGCAGGCGATTTCTCATCTGCCATTAGGGATATTTGTTTTTGCTCAAAAACAAATATCCGTATGAAAAATAAGCGCATCAGCGTCATTTTTCACATTATCTCCATTTCATACTAATCTCCTGATTCTTATTGTAACTTTTTCAATTCTGATTTACAATAAGAACATATTTGTTTTTCATAAGGGAAAAGAAAATGTCCGGACGTCGGATAAAGGGGTATAAGTATATGGTAATAAAGAATCAGACAAAAATGAAAAAGGAGCATATTCAGGCAGTCATGCGCGCGGCAAATTTCGACAATGACCGCTATAAAAAGTTTAAGCTGATGTACAATTTTTTCGGACTGTTATTCGGCATGATGTTTGTGCGCTATCTCATATTTGAAATGCTTGGAAGCAGTGAGCGCCAGCCGGTCATGATGGTGTTATACGGCATTGTGGGAGCGGTCTTTTTGTATATCGGCATGTACGGCATGGATAAAAGCAATTATAAAAAGTATTACCGCATTTACGGCAATATGATAGGAATTACGTTTACTTACGAGGCAGACAGTGAAGGAATCCGCATGACTGATGAGGAAGGCGACAATGAATTTTTTGAATGGGAACGCATGTTAAAATGGGTAGAAGATTTAGACAGCTTTTTTGTATACATGGGGCTGGAGGAGTGCCTGATTTTAGACAAGAACAGTTTTGTGGAAGGAACGGACATTAATTTTAAGGAACTGCTGACGGCGGTTGCGGGACTGAAAAAAGAGGAAAATGGAGATGAGTATGAAAAATAACGCTGATGCGCTTATTTTTCATACGGATATTTGTTTTTGAGCAAAAACAAATATCCCTAATGGCGGAAGAAAAATCGCCTGCGCGAAATTCTCTTCGCCTCTTCGCAACAAGTTGCTCAGAAGTGAGGAGTAGTGTGAAAAATCCTTAAATCTAAGATTTTTCACACAGCATTTTGTGCCGCAGGCGTCACAAAATAGCTTTTATCGCAGAGCCAAATGTAACTTTGGCTCGCGATTCCTCCGGCATTAGAATGCCTGCGGAATGAGAGGAAATATGACAGAAAAGGTATATATGCGTGAACTGACCGAACAGGAAATGACAGAAATTTATCAAAGTCACCTGGTTGAGGATTTTCCGGCGGGGGAGGTAAAGCCGCTGGCACATATGTTAGAGGGCAGAAAAAAGGGACAGTATGAGGCATACGGGCTGTTTGAGAAAGATACGTTAAAGGGTTATGCGTATTTTATCAAAAACAGCACACAGCCGGCTGCACTGCTGGACTATTTTGCGATTGTCCGGGGGTTGCGGAGTGCCGGTTACGGTTCGCTGTTTTTAAAGAAATTACAGGCAATGTGCATAGAACAGCAAAAACAGCTGATTCTGGAAGTGGAAAACCCGGATTATGAAACGAGGGAAGATAAAAAGGTACTGATGCACCGCCGCATTGCATTTTATCAGAAAAACGGCATGCAGTTAAGCGGTGTGACATGCAATTTTTATGACAATGAATACCGCATTATGTATGCGGGAGCGCATTGTGAAGATACAAAAGTGCAGGAAATAACGATGAATACATATCTGAACTTTTTCGGTGCAGATGTTGTCCGGAAACGTGCGGTATTTCATGCGCTTTAATGCTGTAACGAATTGACAAAGAAAAGTAAATGTTGCATAATACATTGAAGACTTTTTTGAAAATGAGAAAAGACAACGGGGAAAAAAGGAGGAAGCAATATGAATAATCAGCAGATGATGGAATTGACAACCGTAGAAAAGAGTGAGTTTGAACAGTTGGTATCTGAATGTACCCGCTCCGGTTCGATTGATTCCAATTTGTATATTGAATACGACGTTAAGAGAGGTCTGCGTGACAGTAACGGTAACGGTGTGCTTACCGGCCTGACAGAGATTTCCGACGTCTGCGGATGTCATAGTGTGAACGGACGAAAGATTCCGGTGGACGGTGAATTATATTTCCAGGGATACAATGTGGAAGATATTATCAAGGGTTCATCCAGAGACCGTTTCCGTTTTGAGGAAGTGACGTATCTGCTGTTATTCGGTTCGCTGCCGGATGATAAGCAGTTTGAAAGCTTTCTTAGAATCCTTACGGATTTACAGGAACTTTCCGGTGCATTTATCCGTGATGTTATCATGAAGGCAACCAGTGCGAATCTGATGAATTCCCTGATGAAAAGTATTTTAAGCCTGTATTCTTACGATGAAAATCCGGACGATATTTCCGTGCCGAATGTCCTGCGCCAGTCTTTACAGCTGATTGCAAAAATGCCGCTGCTTGCGGTTTATGCATATCAGGCATACAGACATTACAAGCTGGACGGCACACTGATGATTAAGAATCCGAAAAAGGGCTATTCCACAGCGGAAAATATTTTATATATGTTAAGAGATGACGGACAGTTCAGCGAACTTGAAGCCAAGGTACTCGACATCTGTCTGGTACTTCATGCAGAGCACGGCGGCGGTAACAACTCTACATTTACAACACACGTTGTTACATCTTCCGGTACGGATACGTATTCTGCGATTTCTGCATCAATTGCATCTTTAAAAGGACCAAAGCACGGCGGTGCCAACTTAAAGGTACAGAAAATGTTTGCAGACATCGAAGCAAACTGCAAGGATTGGGAAGACAGAGAGGAAGTCTGTGCATATCTTAACAAAATTCTTGATAAGGAAGCCTTTGACAAGGCAGGACTGATTTATGGTATGGGACATGCCGTTTATACCAATTCTGACCCGCGTGAAGTGATTTTAAAGAGATTTGCAAAGCGCCTGTCAGAGGAAAAGGGCATGCAGAGAGAATTTGCACTGTATGAACTGGTAGAAAAGGAAGCCGGGGAACTGATTATGCACAAGAGAAAGCTGTTTAAGCCGGTTTGTGCAAATGTCGATTTCTACAGCGGATTTGTATACAGTATGCTGGGAATCCCGGAAGAATTATTTACTCCGATTTTTGCGATTGCAAGAATTTCAGGATGGTGTGCACACCGCCTGGAAGAACTTGTTAATGCAGGAAAGATTATCCGTCCGGCATATAAGTATGTGGGACATCACAGACCATACTGCACAATGCAGGATCGAAATGAAGGAAAACAGCCGAGATAGGCGAATATAGATAAAAGCAGGAGAAGAAAATGTCACAGTATAAGGTAAAAACAGTTCATCACCCGCTGAACTGTACGGTTGAAGTACCGGGGTCTAAGAGTATCACAAACAGGGCACTGTTAATGGCGGCGCTTTCAGATGGGGAGTGTACGCTTCATAGCGTGTTATTCAGCGATGATTCAAGACATTTTTTGACAAGTTTAATTGCCCTTGGATATGTCATTGAAGTCAATGAGGTGGATAAGTATGTGCTGATTCACGGAAAAGGCAGACAGATTCCGAAGAAGGAAGCAGCGATTGATGTAGGAAGTGCGGGTACGGCAGCAAGATTTTTAACGGCAATGCTGGCACTTTCCGATGGGGCATATACCATTCAGGCATCAGAACAGATGAAAAAACGTCCGATGCTGCCGCTGTTTGAGGCGCTGACCTCGATGGGGGCGGAATTTACATTTTTAGAAAAACCGGGACATCTTCCGGTACAGGTTAAGGGTGCGGCATTTGGCGGAAAAAAGCCTGCCGATAAGGTACAGGTAGATATCAGCGAAAGTACACAGTTTTTAAGTGCATTGCTTATGGTTGCGCCGATGCTTGAAAATGGTTTAAAGATTCACATTACCAGTAGAAAAACAGACGGCTCGTATATCCGCATTACAACGAAGATGATGCACCAGTTTGGCTGTAACGTAGTTCATGAAGGCAGTTTATATGCGATTGCACCGGCAGAGCGGTATATACCGGGAACATATCAGATTGAGCCGGACGTATCGGCGGCATGCTATTTTTATGCAGCAGCGGCGCTGACAGGCGGACACGTTATTGTAAAAAATGTGCATTCAACCTCCATGCAGGGTGATATGAAATTTATTGACGTTTTAAAACAGATGGGATGTGCCGTTACGGAAGAACGAGAAGGCATCTGTGTGACAGGACCAAAAGACGGTGTATACAGTGGCGTGGACATTGATATGAATGATTTTTCAGACCAGACCATGACACTGGCGGCGCTGGCACCGTTTGCCCAGACACCGACGTATATCCGCAACATCGGACATATCCGTTTACAGGAGTCTGACAGAATCCATGCCATTGTAACGGAGCTTACACGGCTTGGCATTGAAGTAAAAGAAGAAGAATCTGCAATTTTAATTTATCCGGGAACGGTAAAGCCTGGAATTGTCAGTACATATGATGACCACCGTATGGCAATGGCATTTGCACTGCTCGGTATTCGTGCGGAAGGAATTGTGATTGATAATTGTGAGTGCTGCCGAAAGACCTTTGAAGATTACTTTAAGGTACTGGATCGGGTACTTGCGTAAATGACAGCAAATCAGCGGGAAATGGGGTGTGCAGTTGGACAGCAGGCGACAGGGGTCAGCGAAAGACTATGTGGTACAGGAGCTGATTCATGACATTGTAAATATAAAGTTAAAGCCGGGAGAAAAGTTATGTGAACCGGCATTGTGTGAGCGCTTCGGGGTCAGCCGCACACCGTTTCGGGAAGCGGAACTGGAACTGGCACAGCGGAAATTAATCGTTGTCCGTCCGAAGATTGGCACATTTGTATCGTTTATTGATAAGGAACTGGTAGAGGAAGTGCGCCATTTAAGAAGCGTTCTGGAAGCGGAGCTTGCGGTGATGGCATGCTCTATGCTGACAAAAAAAGATATTGACCGGCTCTGGGAAAATGTTGCGGTCTGGGAAATGTATATGCAGCGGGGCGATTACGAGAAAATTTTACAGCTGGATAAATCGTTTCATGCCATGGTGTATGAGATGTGCGGCAGAACTTACTGGCATGAACTGGTGGAAAGTATTTCACCGCATTTTGACAGAACGACCGTACTGAGCCTGCAATGCCGTCCAACCGATAAGATTTTGTCCGACCATAAAAATGTTGTCGAAGCTATAGAAAAAAAAGATGCGGTGCTTGCCGGGCAGGTGGCAAGACAGCACATGGACCGCTATTCGGAAAACATTGACACGATTTATCAGCAGTTTGGTGAATATTTTGCAAAATGATGGAAGTTACAGCTCTTTACGGACTGTAATTTTTTTATGGGGTGCGCTGGCAATCAGCGGTGCATGAAAATGTACAGTATAGTAAAACATTGGTAAAAAAATATCAATGTGGTATAATGTGCATAGTGAAGCTTGCTGTTGGCTATATTGTTTTTGAGCAAAAACAAATAGTTATACTGGCAGATGAGAAATCGGCTGCGGAACGGAGGAGATTAGTGTGCAGATTCATGTATTGGGAGATTCAATCGTAACGGCATATGGCAGTGACGAGAATAATTTTATCGGCGGATGGGGTGACCATTTAAACAGTTTTTTTAAAAATGAAGTACCGGTGTTTGTTTATGCAGAAGGCGGCAGAAGCAGTCGGAGTTTTCTAAACGAGGGCAGGTTTATTAATTATGGAATATTTTCAAAGGATAAATTTCCATATGGCATGGGACCGGCATATGACAGGATTTGCCTCGGAGATTATGTTCTAATGCAGTTTTGTCATAATGATGATGAGAGCAAAGGATACGGCACCTATGTAGACAGGCTGACGCCGCTTGGAATACCGGACGGTCATGGAATCTATCCGACAGTCGTGCCTGATGAACAGATGAAGGTGTCAACCGGAGAAATTCCGCCGGAATATGTTACATTGCTGAGAAAAAACGGAATGGCAGAGCAGGAAATAGCTGTTTATGAAAGAAAGTACCGGGAACTGATTGCGCAGTATGGTGAAAAATATTGGTCGTATGATTGTGGTGCAACATATAAAGGATATTTGAAATTTTATATTGATAAAATAAGAGCGCGCGGAGCAGTTCCGGTATTAGTAACACCACCGCCGCGTCAGTATTATAAAAATGGAAAAATTGCGGCAGTTGCAGGACAGCATGGTGGAGAGGATGCATTTGGCGCATTTCCTTATGTGAGGGCAATCAGGCAGCTTGGAAGACAGGAAAATGTTGTTGTATTGGATTTGTTTCAAAGAAGTCTGGAGTTGCTGGAGCGGCTTGGAGAAACGGCGGCAAAAAGTCTTCAAAGCATTAAAGATAAAGATGGTGTAACAATTGGAGAAGCACGGTATGGCAGACCAGAGAAATGGGTGGAGGATTATGATATATATTGGGAAAATGGAGATTTTACAGTAGATAACACACATCAGAATCGCCTGGGGTCATATCTGTATGCGGCAATAATTGCAGATTGTATTAGTGAGCAGATTTCCAATCTGACACAGTGGCAGCTTCCATGTGCATCAAAGTCTATGCGTTGTCCGGCGCGGATTCGGACATTCATTCCAGTAATGGAAGCCGCAGTGCATCATATTGGTATAAAGATAGTATAAAAATTACAGTGTTTTTTCCATATAAATATGCGGGCAGTTTTCGTCCAGGTATTCTTCACCCTGACGGACAAAGCCCAGTGTTTCATAAAAGCCTGCGGCGCGCACCTGCGCAGAAATGCCGATTTTTTTGGCATTTTTAGCAGTGACATAGGACTGTGCTTCTGTTAAGAGCAAAGAACCCAGCCCCATGCCGCGGTAAGGCTTTAAAACGGCGATTCTTCCAAAGATATAGATATTTTTTACTGTATCATAAAAAATTCTGCAAGTTGCAACCGGCTTGTTACATTCGTAGCCGACAAGAAAATGCGCTTCGTTATCTTTCTCGTCAAATTCGTTTTTAAATCCCTGTTCTTTTACAAAAACTTCTTTCCGGATAAAAATGGCGTCTTCAGGTAAAGTATCAAAATGTTTTATCTTCATAATGGTTCTCATTTCTGTGGTTGTTTTATAAATGTTTTTGTTAAATTGGTAAATTGTATGATACTATATTGGAGGGGAAAGTGTCAATTTAATCGATGGAGGCGTAAATTCGGTGGTAAATGATGTATTAGAATTGGAGAGCGATAAAATTATTGCGCGGATTCGTGCGGAATTATTAAAGTAGAAAATCATAAAAACAGGGAGCGGTTCAGCAATTCCTGAATAACTCCCTGTCTGATTAAAGAAAAAGTATGCTTACCATTCCGAAGAAGAGACGGAATATAATTTTGATAATGCCGAGAATAACACCGATCAGTAAAGCAATTTTTACAGTCTTAAAATTAGATTCATATTTTTCATAATTGCCCTGCATATAAGCGGTGTTTGCAAAAACAATGTATACAATGGCAACGATGCCGCAGATTTTATTGGCAAGAAGCAGACATACAATGCTTAGTGCCAGCCACAGACCAAAGGAAGGGCAGGACTGATTTGGAGGCATTGGATTATTATTATAATTGTTCATGAGAAAATCTCCTTTAATTTTAGTAAGAGTATATATGCTATTGTAGAGGATTACACAATATTCGTCAAGAAGGAAATAATAATCGGAATTACAGGAACAAATACTGGGAAAAAGCACATTAGTAGTAGAAAGGAAAAAACGTGAAAATTATCTATGAAGATGCAGAAAAATTGATTGTAGAGAAGCCAGCAGGGGTGCTGACGCAGTCGGCGCGCTCCTTTGATACAGACCTTGTCAGTGAAGTGCTGACATACAGAAGGAGCAAAAAAGAAACGGCATATGCGGCAGTTATTAACCGGCTGGACAGACCGGTTGGCGGACTGGTGCTGTTTGCAAAGACAAAGCAGTCAGCGGCGCGGCTGTCGAAGCAAATGCAGCAGGATACACTGAATAAACAGTATTATGCGCTGATTTGTGGAAAACCGGAGCAGTCAAAGGGAATGTTTGTGGATTACCTGCAAAAAGATGCGAAAGCCAATGTGTCTAAAGTGGTTTCAAAGGAAAGCAAAGAGGCAAAGCGGGCGGAGTTAGAGTATGAAGTGTTAAAAACAATGTATGCCGGGGAAGGTGAAAATGACCCGGTTACGCTGGTGAAAATTCATCTGCTTACCGGAAGACATCACCAGATACGGGTGCAGTTTGCTTCCCGCAGTCTGCCGTTACTGGGTGACACGAAATATGGCGGACAGACAGAAGCAGACTGCCGGATGGCTTTACAAAAAAGCGGAAAACCGCTGATACAGCGGTATGAAATTGCGTTGTGTGCGTATGCACTGACCGTAGACAAAAAGACTTATGAACTTGCACTGCCGTGGCAGGTTTAAATTCTGAAAAAATGGAAATACTGTTCTCATGAAAATTGTTGATTTTGCAGTCGTCACCTGACGTTGGCTATATTGTTTCTGAGCGAAAACAAATAGCCATGCAACAAAGTCGCTCAGAAATGGGAACGGGTATGGAAAGTAAACAGACAATATGGACATTCCGGCGGAGGCTGGTATTGCTTTTGGGAAGCGGTGTCATTGTTTTTTTGGTATATCTGGCGGTGCGGTATCTTTTTGTACTGGCATCTCCGTTTATTATTGCTTATGGTATTGCACTGGTGATTGAAAAACCGGTCAATGCGCTGGCAAAGGTGTTCAGAGGGAAAAAGGCGCTGGCATCGACTTTGATTGTAACAGGGCTGACCATTATCATTGCGGCGGCGGTTTTTTATATTACATGGCTGGGTGTGGCAGAAATTAAGAGTTTTATTGCTAATTTTGAATATTTATTTATTATGGTACGGCAGAAAACCGCGGGGATTTGTCTGGATGTTGATGGAATGTTAGGGCTTTCGGACGGATGCAGCCTGGAATTTGTATGCAGCTGTGCAGACAGAATCCGGCGCATTTTCCGAAACGGACAGCCGGAAGAAGTTGTTAGCAGTGTGCTGCGGATTTCCTTTCCGATTCTTGTAAACACGGCGGTTATTGCAGGTGCAGTCATTGTGTGCCTGATTTCCGTAGTGTATTTATCCGGTGTGCTTGAAAAGGTAAGAAAATGGCGGGAAAACAGCATTTTCAGGGAGGAAGTCTGTGCGCTGACACTGGAACTCAAAAAACTGATACAGGTTTATTTTAAAATAGAACTTATCATCATGCTTATTAATGCCGGAATCTGTATTGCGGGATTGCTGCTTATTCACAATCCGTATGCGGTTGTGATTGGCATTTTAATCGGACTGGTGGATGCACTGCCGTTTTTTGGCACGGGGACGGTACTGATTCCGTGGGCGGTTATTTTACTGCTGTTTCGCAATTACTATGCCGGTGCGGTACTGCTGTCCGTGTATGTGATGACGTATTTTGTCCGCGAAATCATGGAGTCAAAATGTATGGGCGACCGGCTGGGCATTGCACCTTTTACAATGCTGATGGTCATATTTACTGGCATTATGGTGTATGGAATTTTGGGATTTATTTTAGGACCGTTGTCATATTGTATGATGAAAGCACTCATAAGATATTTTGCAAGTGTTCTTGAAAATGCGGGGGGAACGTGGTACACTTGAAGCTATCTAGCGATTGCGAGGAAAATGGAGGAGAATCATGGCTGAAGAGAAGAAGTTAGTTGAGGCAATTACATCCATGGATGTGGACTTTGCCCAGTGGTATACAGATGTTGTAAAAAAAGCAGAACTGATGGGATATTCCAGTGTCAAGGGCTGCATGATTTTTAAACCGGCAGGTTATGCAATCTGGGAAAATATCCAGAAGGAACTGGACAGAAGATTTAAGGAAACAGGCGTTGAAAATGTATATATGCCGATGTTCATTCCGGAAAGCCTGTTAGAGCGTGAAAAAGACCATGTAGAAGGCTTTGCACCGGAAGTTGCATGGGTAACATACGGCGGCTTAAATCCGCTTCAGGAAAGACTGTGTGTCAGACCGACTTCCGAAACACTGTTTTGCGATTTTTATAAAGATGAAATCCAGTCTTACAGAGATTTGCCAAAGGTATACAACCAGTGGTGTTCCGTTGTAAGATGGGAAAAGGAAACAAGACCGTTCCTTCGTTCAAGGGAATTCTTATGGCAGGAAGGCCACACAGCACATGCGACAGCAGAAGAAGCTGAGGCAAGAACACAGCAGATGTTAAATGTTTATGCGGATTTCTGTGAACAGGTGCTTGCTATTCCGGTTGTAAAGGGACGTAAGACGGATAAAGAAAAATTTGCGGGTGCAGAAGCAACGTATACAATTGAAGCATTAATGCATGACGGTAAGGCATTACAGTCCGGTACAAGCCATAACTTCGGTGACGGATTTGCCAAGGCATTTGGTATACAGTATACAGACAAAGACAATAAGTTAAAGTATGTACATCAGACTTCATGGGGTATGACAACACGATTAATCGGTGCGCTGATTATGGTACACGGCGATGATTCGGGACTGGTGCTTCCGCCAAAGATTGCGCCGGTACAGGTTGACGTGATTCCGATTATGCAGAATAAGGACGGTGTGCTTAATAAGGCATATGAAGTGAAGGAAGCCCTTGTAAAGGCGGGTCTGCGTGTCAAAGTAGACGACACCGACAAGAAGCCGGGCTGGAAGTTCTCAGAACAGGAAATGAGAGGTATTCCGGTCAGAGTTGAAATGGGACCGCGTGATATTGAAGCCGGACAGGCAATTATCGTAAGACGTGATACCAGAGAAAAGACAACGGTTGCAATTGAATCACTTGCAGAAGAAATCAAGAACATTTTAGACAAGATGCAGACTGAAATGTTAGAGCGTGCAAGAACACATCGTGAAGCACATACCTATGTTGCGACAAATTACGACGAATTTAAAGATGTTGTTGCCAATAAGCCGGGCTTTGTAAAGGCAATGTGGTGTGGTGACCAGGCATGTGAAGATAAAATTAAAGAAGAAACAACGGCAACTTCAAGATGTATGCCATTTGAACAGGAACACCTTTCCGATGTATGTGTATGCTGTGGCAGACCTGCAAAGAAAATGGTTTACTGGGGTAAAGCATACTAAGAGTTGAAATATGTTAAATAAATCCGTCTTGTACGGGTGATTATGGGCGCAACGCAGCATAATGGCTTGTATAAGGCGGATAATTTTATTTATTTTCAAAAATTACGGTGACAGACAGAAACAAAAATGAAAAGTGGAATTGAAATGGGAGCAGGAATGGAACAACAGGAAAAAAATGAAATCAGGCTGGAACTGCCGGAAAAAGTGCGGCAGATAATAGAACAGATTCAGAAACACGGATTTGAGGCATATGCGGTTGGCGGCTGTGTAAGGGACAGTCTGCTTGGCAGAACGCCGGATGACTGGGACATTACCACATCGGCAAAGCCGCAGGAAGTCAAGGCAATTTTTCCAAGGACGATAGATACGGGTATTGAACACGGCACGGTAACGGTCATGATGGGAAAAGAGGGATTTGAAGTGACAACCTACCGGATTGACGGCGCTTATTTAGATGGCAGACACCCGGAATCCGTGGAATTTTCTTCAAATCTGGTTGAAGATTTAAAGCGCAGGGATTTTACGATTAATGCCATGGCATATAATGAACAGCAGGGGCTGGTAGATGTATTTGAAGGCATAGAGGATATGCAGAGGAAAGTTATCCGTTGTGTCGGCAATCCCAAAGAGCGTTTTGGCGAAGATGCACTGCGCATGATGCGCGCAATCCGTTTTTCGGCACAGCTTGGTTTTGAAATTGAAGAAGAAACATACCGTGCTGTAGAAGAACTGGCACCGACACTTGAAAAAGTCAGCATGGAGCGGATACAGGTGGAACTGGTAAAGACTCTTTTGTCCGCACACCCGGATTACGTGCGGTTTTATCAGGAAACAGGACTGTTTTGTGATGTATTGCCGCAGGCGGATGTTATTTTGTCCGGAAAATTTAAAAATCCGACGTTAAAGCTTCTTACACATGCTAAAAATACGTCGGTACTGCGCTATGCGGCGCTGTTTTACCATGCCGGACCGGATACGGCAAAAGAGGCGTTAAAGCGGCTGAAACTGGATAATTACACGGTCAATACGGTATCAAAGCTTCTGTTGTATACACAGAAGTCTATAGAGGAAAATGAACCGGCGGTGCGTGAGGCAACTTATACATATGGAAAAGAGATGATGCCGCTCATTTTTGCACATCAACATGCGCTGTTAGATACGACAGAGGAGCTGGTCGGCATTGGCATGACAACAAAGCGCAGGCATCTGGAAACCGTAGAGCGGATGTATGAAGACATTATAAAGCGCGGCGACTGCATTTCTATCAAAGACCTGGATATTACGGGAAATGACCTTATGGAATACGGACTTACCGGAACGCAGATTGGAAAGACGTTAAAAGACCTGCTCCATATTGTGCTTGAAAATCCAAAGCTCAATGAGAAGGAAACGCTGGTTGCCATGATAGAACATTTAGACCTCTAAAAATGTGTTCATTTTTTACCATTACCCCTCATATGATAAGTTGGGAAGTGCGAAAATCCATAAATCAAAGATTTTCGCACGACACTTTGTGCCGCAGGCGCCGCAAAGTGTTATTATCGCAGAGCCAAATAAGATATGGCTCGCGGTTCCTCCGGCATTAAAATGCCTACGGAGTTTGAAGAAGCCTTAAATCAGAGCTTCTTCAAACGGCTATTTGTTTCTGAGCGAAAACAAATAGCCATGATTGCAGATGAGAAATCGCCTGCGCGAATTTCTCATCGCATCTTCGCGACAAGGTCGCTCAGGAATGTGGGGAATGGTATGAATGAGAAATCGCTAGAGGTGTTGAAACAGTATGATTTTGAAGTGAACCGCGTACTGCGGGGGCGCGGCGGTATGATTTTAAATACGGACCGCGGTGTGAAATTATTTCTGGAATGTGTAAAAAGTGATAAATATTATGAGCGTGAAAACGACATTACAAGACGTGTTGCGGACAGCGGATTTTTGTGGGTGGATACCTATGTGCAAAACAGCAGTGGGGAGATTCTGACACCGGATGAAGACGGCAGACGGTTTTATGTCAAAGACTGGTATGAAGGAAAAGAGTGTAATGTGCGGGATTTAAAGGATTTGTGCAGGGCGGTGCAGACATTGGCACAGCTGCACCTTGTGCTTTTAGAGGTTGCAGGAGAGTTTTCCGGTACCACAGAAGAACAAAATGAAAAGGATGTGAAAGCCAAAGCTTTGTCAGGCATTGAAGCGGGAGGAGAAACCCAGCTGCGCCTGATGTATACACGCCATATGAAAGAGCTGAAACTCACGGGAAATTACCTGAAAAATAAAAAAAAGAAGTCCGAATTTGAGCAGCTTGCATATAAGAATATAGGAGGCTTTTTTTCGGAGGCGGAAAAAGCAGTACAGCTGCTTGCAGGACCACAATTTCAGGAGCGTCTTTCTTATGCGAAAAAAACAGGTGAGCTATGTCATGGCAGCTATAATTATCACAATATTATATTTTCTAACGGAAATACTGCGGTTACTAATTTTGATAAGTATAAAAATGAATGTCAGATTAGTGATTTGTATCAGTTCATGCGTAAAATTCTTGAAAAATACGACTGGGATATCCAGACAGCCTATAAGATGATGGAAGAATACGACAAAATCAAGCCGGTCAGCGATACCGAGCGGGCGCTGCTTGCGGCACTGTTTGCATTTCCGGAAAAATTCTGGAAAGTCATGAATTACTATTTTAATTCCAATAAGGCATGGATTCCGCCAAAAACGAAAGAAAAACTGGAAAAAGTCGTGCAGCAGAATGAAAAAAGACAAAAATTTTTAGAAACGCTTTTGTAAAAATATGAAAAAATGATGGCAATAATTGCATATACCGTCCGCTTGTGATAGAATTGCCCATGACAGTCGAAAAGAATATTGGGGTACAGATATTTATGAATAATAAAAAAACGATAAAAAAAATATTTGCGGTTTTCCTGCTTCCGGCGCTTTTATTGTCCGGCTGCGGAAAGCAGAGCAGCAATAAGACACTGATTCCGGGCAGTTCTATTCTGCCGGCACCGACAAAGGCAGTAACGGAAATGGAAACGAAGAAAGCCAACCAGATTGATTTAACAGGAGTGCTTACGTACGTCAATACAGACGATCTGATTATGCACTTTGTGGATATAGACACAGGAACAGAATATGAAGTAGCGTATACGGGTGGTACGGATATTCAGGACAAATACGGAAAAATTATTGCGGCAACAGGGACGCAGCTGGGTCAGATTTATGATGTGACCTGCAATAAGAGCGGAAAAGCGACTGAGATTCACGGCTCATCAGATGCATGGGAAAAGAACAGCCTGACCGGTGTTGAGTTTGATGAAAGTGCAAGGAGAGTGAAGCAGGCAGGCAGCTCTTATGTTTACGCTTCCTATGCGGCAGTGCTGTCAAATGCCAATAAGATTAATATTGCACAGATTGTTGCACAGGACGAAGTGACACTGCGCGGTGTGGGAGATACCGTTTATTCAATTACAGTTGATAAGGGGCACGGATACATTACCTTTCAGGGTGTAGATGCATTTATCGGCGGCTATGCAAGTATCGGAACAAAGCAGTTATTTGAAGTGACAAGCGGAATGCTTACAACAACACAGGAAGGAACTTATACAGTTGAGCTGCAAAAGGGAAGCCTGACGGGAACAAAGACCGTGACAGTGGCAAGAGATGCTTCCGTGACAGTGGATTTTAGTGAATTTACAACAAAAGCGACCCAGCGGGGAGCTGTGAACTTCTCGATTACACCGGCAAATGCGGTGATGACGATTGACGGCGTAGAAACGGATTATTCACAGCCTGTTTCCTTAGCCTACGGAAAACACCGCGTGGTATTGTCCGCAAACGGCTACGAGCAGTATGTTGAAACGGTTGCAGTCAGCCAGGCGTATCAGACGGTTGTGATTGACATGACGGCATCATCAGCAACGACGACAGCCGCAAGTTCAACCAAGACGGCGACAACGGCAGCGAATAAAGCAACGACAGCAGCGGATTTAACTTCGGGCTATACCGTAAATATTACGGAGCCGGAAGGGGCGGCACTGTATGTAGACAGTGTTTACATCGGACTTGTGCCATGCTCATTCCATAAATCCTATGGAAGTAAGACGATTACGTTATCCAAGAGCGGATATAAGACGGTCAGCTATACGGTTGCCATTGCCAATGCAGCAGGAAACTTAACGTATGCGTTCCCGGATATGGAGGAAGGCAGTGATACGCAGTAGCCGCCGTTCTGCATAGAAGAATACAGGATAAATTAATGAATAAACCGGTTTTGTACGGATAAGCTAGTATAAAACGGATACCACGCCGTCAGACGGCAGATTGTGAGGAACTATGACGAAGAAATTAAACATACCGTTTTCACCTCCGGATATTACAGAAGAAGAAATTCAGGCAGTGGCAGAAGTGATGCGGTCAGGATGGATTACAACAGGACCAAAGACAAAACAGTTCGAAAAAGAGATTGCGGCATACTGCCATACACAAAAGGCAGTGTGCATGAATTCGGCAACCGCCTGTCTTGAAATGACACTGCGGCTGTTTGGAATCGGAGAGGGCGATGAAGTCATTGTTCCGGCATATACTTATACAGCATCAGCAAGCGTTGTCTGCCATGTGGGGGCAACGCTTAAGCTGGTTGACTGCGCGCCGGGCAGTTTCCATTTGGATTATGATGCGTTAGAACAGGCAGTGACGGAAAAGACAAAAGCCATTATTCCGGTAGATATTGCGGGTGTTATGGTGGATTATGACAGAATCCGCGCGCTTGCAGAGCGTAAAAAAGCACTGTTTCACCCGGCATCGCCGTTACAGGAAGCACTGGGACGCATTTTGATTCTGGCAGATTCGGCACATGGCTTCGGTGCGAAAAGAAACGGAAAAATGAGCGGAGAGTGTGCGGATTTTACAAGCTTTTCATTTCATGCCGTAAAGAACTTAACGACCGCAGAGGGCGGCGGGCTTGTATGGCGTGATATTCCGGGCGTGGATAACGAAGAGCTGTATCACAAATTGATGCTGTTAAGCCTGCACGGACAGTCCAAGGATGCACTGGCAAAGACAAAGCTTGGTGCATGGGAATATGATATTATAGGAACGTATTATAAATGTAACATGACGGATATTATGGCGGCTGTCGGACTGGTGCAGTTTGCGCGCTATCCGAAGCTTCTTGCAAGAAGGAAAGAGATTATAGAGCGGTATAATAAAGGGCTTGCAAAGCTTCCGGCAGAGGCACTTACCCATTTTGACGATACGGTAACTTCAAGCGGACATCTCTATCTTGTGCGCCTTACAGGAAAAGGTGAAGAATACCGCAACGATATGATTACCAGGATGGCGGAAAACGGTGTGGCATGCAATGTCCACTTCAAGCCGCTGCCAATGCATACGGCATATAAAAATCTGGGATTTCATATCGAAGATTTTCCGAATGCCTATGAAATGTATCACAACGAGATTACACTGCCGCTGCATACCTGCCTGACGGATGAACAGGCAGATTATGTGATTGACACATTTTGCAGCCTTGTAAAATAATAAATGGTGGCAGCAGCCGTTCACAGTAAATGGCGCCCGGAATAGGAACAGATTATGGAATTAAGAGAGTGGACAAACCTTCCCGATAAAATGCGGACAAAAGAGGTCCGGAAATATTACAACATCCTGGTAAAACGCAGCGCGTGGTTTAGGGCAAAACGAATACTTGATGTGATTGTGGCTTCCATTATGTTTGCCGTACTTGCACTGCCGATGCTTATTGTCGCGGTATTGATAAAGCTGGATTCTCCGGGACCTGTATTTTTCAGGCAGGAGCGTGTAACCCAGTACGGAAGGATTTTTAGGATATATAAATTCCGTACCATGGTCAACAATGCAAGCCGCATGGGTACGCAGGTGACAGTCAGCAATGATGCGCGTATTACGCGTGTCGGAAGGTGGCTTCGTAAATTAAGAATTGATGAATTTCCGCAGCTGTTTAACATTTTAGCGGGTGATATGACACTGGTCGGCACAAGACCGGAGGTTTTAAAATACGTGGATGCCTATACGCCGGAGATGTATGCGACACTTCTGCTTCCTGCAGGACTGACTTCAAGGACAAGCATTGCGTATAAAGATGAGGAAAGGCTGCTTTCAAATGCAGAAGACGCAGATAAGGTTTATATAGAAGAAGTGCTTCCGGCAAAAATGAGATATAATCTGGAAAGCCTGAAAAAATTCGGACTGAAATCGGATATGAGTGTACTATGGAACACCTTTGTATCGGTGATTCATTAAGGAAAAGCAAATATCGGATTTTTGCAGCCGAAGTTGTTTAGAATGAGGAAAGTTATGTTTATTACGATATGTGTGATTGCGTATAATGAAGAACAGACACTGCCTGCGATTTTAAAGGATATTGCGGCGCAGGATTATGCACACGGCAGCATGGAAGTGGTGCTGGTCGATTCTGCATCGACAGACCACACGAAGAAAATCATGCAGGAATTCGCAGCACAGAATACAACACAGCCCGATATGGGATTTGTAAGCGTAAGCGTGCTTGACAATCCAAAGCGGACACTGCCGTGCGGCTGGAATGTTGCCCTGAAAGCCTACCGCGGAGAAGCCATTTTAAAGGTTGATGCGCATGCATCCATTCCGAAAGACTTTGTTACGAAAAATGTGGCGGTGTTAGAGAGCGGGGAAGATGTGTGCGGCGGACAAAGACCGAACATTATCGAACAGCCGACACCGTTTCGCAATACATTGCTTCTGGCAGAAAGCTCCATGTTTGGTTCGAGTATTGCACCGTACCGCAACAATCCCGGCAAAAGCTATGTGAAATCCATGTTTCACGCAGCGTACCGCAGGAAGGTATTTGAATCCATCGGCGGATTTGATGAGCGGCTTGCAAGAACCGAAGACAATGAAATCCACTATCGTATGAGAAAGGCGGGCTTTAAGCTGTGCTTTGACCCGGAGATTATTTCCTATCAGCATATCCGTCCGGATTTAGGAAAAATGTTAAAGCAGAAATATGCCAACGGCTACTGGATCGGACTGACAACCGGTGTGTGCGCACCGTGCCTTTCCCTGTATCATTTTGTGCCGTTTGCCTTTGTGATGGCAATTATCCTGTCGGTACTTTTTTGTACAGGCTTTGCCATTGCAGGCAGCATAACGGCACTTAGCGGGGCGGCGCTGGTGATTTTCAAAGTTATAGCGGGGCTTACGGGGCTGATGTGGGTGCTGTACGGACTGCTGGCGGTCATTATGGCGCTGGCGGCGGTGATTGGTGCACCGGAAATACGAAATAAAACCTGTCTGGCACTTCCGTTTCTATTTTTAATGCTGCATGTCAGTTATGGAACCGGAACGGTCATAGGATTGATAAAAATGCCTTTTTGGGTGAAAGGAATAAAAAATGGAAGAAACTAGAAAAGACAGGATACAGCTTCTCGTCAGAAGAATATGCCTGATTATTACGGATATCCTGTTAGTAAACGGATGTGTATTTTTATCGCTGCTGATGCGTTTTGAAATCAGCATTTCGGCAATCCCGGAGGAATATCTGCTCAAGTATCAGAAAAACATGATTCCTTTTACGATTGTTGCCATTATTATATTCTGGTGTTTCAGAATGTATCACAGTTTATGGCAGTATGCCAGCATTGCGGAACTTTATAAAATTGTGGAGGCCTGTATTGTAACGGAATTTGCCCATATCTGTGTAACGGCATACATGGGCTGGATGCTTCCAAGAAGCTGTTATTTTACATCCGGGGTATTTTTAATCGTTGCAATGAGTGCCAGCCGTTTTATGTACCGCATGATACGTACCGTCTTGCAGAATTACCGCCACACCGCAGAGCAGGTGCGGATTATGATTATCGGTGCGGGTGAGGCAACCAACGTATTAATGCGTGAAATCCAGAATTCGCGTTATATGGACAACTCCAAGGTGGTCTGTATTATTGATGACGATACACAGAAGGTCGGAAAATATATCCGCGGCGTCAAGGTTGTCGGCACAAGAAATAAAATTAAAGAAGTTGCAAAGGTCTATGACATTGATGAAATTATTTTTGCGATTCCGTCTGCATCCATGGAGGACAAGCGCAACATTTTAAATATCTGCAAAGAAACCGACTGTAATTTAAAGATTCTGCCGGGCGTTTACCAGATGGTAGATGGCGAAATTAACGTCAATTCTATCCGGAGCGTTGATGTTTTGGATCTGCTCGGCCGTGACCCGATTGAAGTCGATCTGGATTCCATTATGGGGTATGTTAAAGATAAGACAATACTTGTCACCGGCGGCGGCGGGTCTATCGGTTCGGAGCTTTGCAGACAGCTTGTAAGCCACAAGCCGAAGTGCCTGATTATATTTGATATTTATGAAAATAATGCATATGAAATCCAGCAGGAATTAAAGATGACCTACCCGGATGCCAATGTGGTAACACTGATTGGTTCTATCCGGAATATTTCCCGTCTGGAAAGCGTTTTTGCACAGTACCGTCCGGAAATTGTATATCATGCGGCGGCACATAAGCATGTACCGCTGATGGAAGACAGTCCGAATGAAGCCGTTAAGAATAACGTTGTCGGCACATGGAATGTTGCGAAAATGGCGGACAAGTACGGTGTCGGCAAGTTTGTAATGATTTCTACGGATAAGGCGGTCAACCCGACCAATGTCATGGGGGCAACCAAGAGAATCTGTGAAATGATTATCCAGTCGTACAACGAGCGTTCACAGACGGATTTTGTAGCCGTGCGTTTCGGCAATGTACTCGGAAGCAACGGTTCGGTCATTCCGCTGTTTAAAAAGCAGATTGAAGCGGGCGGTCCGGTAACGGTCACAGACCCGAACATTATCCGTTATTTTATGACAATACCGGAGGCGGTTTCGCTTGTTTTACAGGCGGGCGCTTACGCAAAGGGCGGAGAGATTTTTATTCTGGATATGGGAGAGCCGGTCAAAATCGATGATCTGGCAAAGAACCTGATCCGATTATCCGGCTATACGTTAGGCGTCAACATGGAGATTAAGTATACGGGATTACGTCCGGGTGAAAAGCTCTATGAAGAACTGCTGATGAAAGAAGAAGGTCTGCAGGATACCGCCAATAAGCTGATTCATATCGGCAAGCCGATTGAATTTGACAAAGAACATTTCTTTGAGCATCTGGAAGAATTAAAAGAAGAAGCTTATGCAGAAACGGGAGATATCCGCACACTGATACAAAAAGTGGCGCCGACATATCACCCAAAAGAAAACTAGAAACAAGGAATTAAAAATTTATGGGACAGTATTATGCAATCAACGGCAGCTTTCTGCTGGAACCCGCACTGGGCGTACAGCGGTATGCGGCGGAGATTCTAAAGCAGATGAATAAAATGGCTCCGGCATATAAGGAGTGCCTGCGGCTGGTGCTGGTGCTGCCTGAAACACCGCGCATTGAGGAAATCCGCCGGGAATTTTCAAATATTGAAGTACGCTGTGCGGGAAAAAGCAGGCGTGTAAAAGTGTGGGAGCAGGTCTGTTTTGCACGTTTTTTAAAAAAAGAGAAGGCAAAGGGAATCTGCCTGTGCAATACCGTGCCGCTGTTTTCAAAGGGCGGGCTGGTCTGTGTCCACGATATTGTCTTTAAGACACACCCGGAATATTTTAAAGAGCCGGGTGCATGGCATGAAATTTTATACCGTAAATGGATGTATACACACGCATTTCATAAGGCAGATATCATTGTGACGGTCAGTGAGACGTCCAAAAAAGAAATTTTAGAGCAGTACAGGGTGCATGCAGGACAGATTTATGTGGCAGGGAACGGCTGGCAGCATATGGACCGTAAAGATACAGATGAAACCATTTTCCAGAAGTATCCTAAGCTTACGAAAGGGGCGTATTACTATTATCTGGCATCGCTTGCACCGAATAAAAATCTGTCATGGATTTTAAAAAATGCCGCAGGAAATCCGGATAAAATCTATGTGCTTTCGGGAAAACCGCTGGGCGATGATTCCGGGGTGGAAAAACTGGATAATGTCATCTGCACGGGCTATGTGTCCGACAGCGAAGCGCGGGCGCTGATGCAATACTGCCGGGCGTTTTTATTTCCTTCTACGTATGAAGGCTTTGGCATACCACCGATGGAAGCGTTGTGCATGGGAGCGCCGGTGGTGCTTGGCGATATTCCGGTGCTGCATGAGATTTACGGAAATGCGGCATATTACGTGGACTGTGACAATGCGGACATCAGCATTGAACAACTGTTAAAACAAGGCGGCAGGGAAGCACCGGAAACGGTATTATCCCGGTATTCGTGGGAAAAATCCGCACGGATTATGATGGAAGCTTTGACAAAATAGTGTAAAACGAGTATAGTGATACTGTTTGATAAAAAGTTACAGCTGAAGAATAAATACACCGAAAACGGTTATCATAAAAACAACGATAAAAAAGCCGCACAGACGGCAGAATGGATAGAATATGAAGATTGCAGTAGATGCCCGTACATTAGGCAGCAGACCTAGTGGTGTGGGGATGTATCTGAATGATTTCTTAAAGGTTCTGATGAAATACCGGGAATTTGAGTTTGTACTGCTTTCCGATGTGGCAGAAAGCGAGTACATCCGATATTTTATGGAAAAGGGAATCCCCGTAATTACACAGGGGAAAGCCGTATACCGCAGTGCGGGCGTGTATTCCTACTTTTCATTTATTCAGAAACAGTTAAATGAAATTCAGCCGGATTTATTCTGGGAGGTCAATACCATTATCCCAATCCGCTTAAAAGGAAATTTTAAAACCATGATTACAATTCATGATATGTTTCCGATTGAATATGTCGAATATTTTGGCATTGTTTACAGCCTGTATTTTAAACATAATCTTGCAAAGACATTAAGAAATACGGATATGATTCTGTACAATTCAATACAGACGCAAAAGACAACAGAAAAGCTTTTTCCGGCGGCACGAAAAATTGCAAACTGCAATGCCTACATCATTGCCAATCCGTTAAAGGACACATGGGAAACAACGGATAAAGGTTACTTTTTATATGTAGGCAATATGGAAAAGCGAAAAGGCGTGGATCTCTTATTAAAGGGCTACCGCAGATACCGGGAGCTTGGCGGCACAAAGGAGCTGATTCTTGCAGGGAAAATGCAGGAAGACGATATTGACAGTCTGTTAAAGCAAACCATGGCACAGACAAAGGGCATTACGTATCTGGATTATGTGACCCATGATAAAAAACATCAGCTGTTTGCAGACTGCTCCTGCTTTGTATTTCCGTCTAAGGCGGAGGGCTTTGGCATGCCGTTAATTGAAGTCATGAAGTTTGGAAAGCCGATGATTGTGGGCAATCTCGATATTTATGATGAAATTATCGGACAGCATGGAGACCGTTTTGATTTAAACGGCACCGAACAGCACCAGATTGACAATCTGGCAGAAAAAATGCTGCATTTTAACAGTAATGTCGATGAAGAAGCCTATAAAGAGATTATTGCAAAATATGCACCGGAGAAGCTTGGCAGAATCGTCCGGGATTTTATTTTAACGATACAGAAAGGTTGAACCGTTTATGAGTCTTTCAAAAGCAGCATTAAACATGGCGGAAGCCCTGCGTCCGGTGCTGGTAAAGCTGATACCGCAGAAAATGCTGAGTGCAGTTAAAGCAAAAGTCATCGAAAAAGGTGCAAAAGACCTTGAAAAAACAGAGATTACACCATTTGAGCCGCAGGCACACAAAAAGGGCATCAACCTGATTGGCAGCATCAAAAGCGATACGGGATTGGGACAGAGTATGCGCCTGGTCGCTGAAATTTTAGAAAACAGCACATGGGATTATACAGTGTATGATTATTTTGTGCCGCCGGGGGGCAGCAGAACCAACGAAGCTTTTGACGGTAAAATTACGCAGACCGGTCCGTATAATATCAATCTGATTCACGTTAATCCGAGTGAACTGCCGCTTGCCTTTATGGACGTGGGTAAGAATCAATGGGATACGCGCTACAATATCGGATACTGGCTGTGGGAATTAGAGGAGTTTCCAAAGGAGTGGCTTCCGGCATTTCATCTGCTCGATGAAGTGTGGACACCGTCCGAGTTTATTTCGCAAAACTTAAGAAAATATACAGATAAGCCGGTCTATACCCTGCCCTACAGTGTTACGGCACCGGCAGATGCGGCATATGACAGGGATTATTTTCATCTGCCAAAAGACCGCTTTTTATTTCTGATGATGTATGACAGCGGGAGCGGCATGGTGCGTAAAAATCCGCTGGGTGCGATTGAAGCATTTAAACAGGCATTTGACCGGGGAAATAAACAGGTCGGGCTGGTCATTAAAATGAACCGCTCGGAACAAAGTGAAAAAGATATTGAGAATATCCGCACAAAACTTGACGGATATGATAATATATATTTTATATGCGAAACACTGTCTAAAACGGCAGTCAACAGCCTGACGGCATGTGTGGATGTTTTTGTATCCTTACACCGGGCAGAGGGCTTCGGACTGGTCATGGCAGAGGCGATGCTGCTTGGCACGCCGGTCATTGCAACAAACTGGTCTGCCAATACGGAATTTATGAACCGGGAATCTGCCTGTATGGTGGATTACAAAAAAACGGCAATAGAACAGGATATCCCGCCGTTTAAAAAGGGGTATCACTGGGCGGAAGCCGATGTGGCACAGGCGGCGGCTTATATGAAGCGGCTTTGTGAAGATTCTGCATTTTATGAGCAGAAAAAAGCGGCGGCAGGGGCATATATCCGGGAAAAGACCAAAATGCAGCATTCTGTCAGTCTGTTAGAGGACAGACTGGGAAAAATATTGGAGGAAAGAAAGTGAAGCAGTTAAGAGAATTATATGAATACAGGGAAATGATTTTCAGTCTTGTCAAAAAAGATTTACGCGGCAGATATAAAGGCTCTGTATTGGGATTTTTGTGGACATTTATCAATCCGTTATTACAGCTTGTCGTGTTTACCCTTGTGTTTTCGGTTATCATGAAAGCAGGCTATGAACAGTATTATATGTTCTTATTTGTGGCACTTGTTCCATGGATGTTTTTTGCTTCCAGCGTACAGGACGGTTCAACGAGCATTTTAAGGGAAAAGGATATGGTCAAAAAAATCTATTTCCCGCGTGAGGTACTGCCGATTGCAACGGTAACGAGCGGCTTTGTCAATATGCTTTTAACCTTTATTGTTATTTTTGCGGCACTGCTTGTCAGCGGAAGAAAAGTGCAGTTTCTGGGACTTGCCTGCCTTCCGGTCGTTATGATTGTAGAATACATACTGTGTCTTGGCATTGCATTAATTGTTGCATCCCTGACCGTGTATCTGCGTGATTTACAGTATATTCTCGGTATTTTAGTGATGGCGTTACAGTATATGACACCGGTGATGTACGGAAGCGATATGGTTCCGGACTGGGCAATGCCGATTTTCAGACTCAATCCGATGACACCGGTGATAGAAATTTATCGTGATATTTTATACTACGGCAATGTGCCGCAGATGTCATCTTTACTGCTTGCACTATTTATCGGTATTGTATTTATTATTGTAGGCGAATTGTTATTTAAGAAGCTGCAAAAGGGCTTTGCAGAGAATTTCTAATAGAGAAAGGCTGTTTTTGGATATGAAAAATGAGGAAAATGCAATCGAGGTAAGGGACGTTACCAAGACCTTTAAAGTGTATTATGATAAAGGAACGGAATTAAAGGAAAAACTGTTGTTCTGGAAGCGCAACCGCTACGAAAACCGTGTGGTTTTAGACCATATCAGTTTTGAGGTCAAAAAAGGCGAAGCCATCGGACTTGTCGGTAAAAACGGTTGTGGAAAGAGTACAACCTTAAAAATGCTTACAAGGATTATCTATCCGAACTCCGGTGAAATCGAAATGTGCGGACGGGTATCAAGCTTAATCGAACTGGGTGCCGGTTTCCATCCGGATATGAGCGGCAGGGAAAACATTTACACCAATGCGGCAATTTTCGGACTGACAAAGAAAGAAATTGATGAGCGTCTAGAGGAAATCATCGCATTTTCTGAGCTGGAGGAATTTATCGATAATCCGGTAAGGACCTATTCCTCCGGGATGTATACACGACTGGCATTTTCTGTTGCGATTAATGTTGATGCGGATATTCTGCTGATTGATGAAATCCTTGCCGTAGGGGATGCCAATTTCCAGGCAAAGTGTTTTAATAAATTAAGAGAAATTAAGGCAAGCGGCACAACGATTGTGATTGTATCCCATTCTCTCGGACAGATTGAGCAGATTTGTGACCGTTCAATCTGGATATGCGAAGGTAAAATTGCAATGGAAGGAAAACCAAAGGAAGTCCATCTGGAATATCTGGATTATATGAATACCCAGAGAATCGACCAGCAGGAAAAAGAACGGTTACGCCTTCAGAAGCTGGAATTACAGAATATGCAGGCAGAAGAAGAAAAAAAGCGCAAGGCAAAAATGAAGCGTTACGGTTCGGAAGATGCCAAGTTTACACAGATTAAGATGTTAGATGCCGACGGAAAAGAGCAGACGACGTTTCGTACCGGTGAAAAAATGGTGCTGGATTTAAGCTATCACGTAGAAAAGAAAGTAACGGATGCCGTATTCGGCTACGGGATTTTCAGAAGTGACGGACTCTGGGTTTACGGAACCAATACCCGTATTGACCGCGTAGACAATTTTGATATTGATAAGGATGGCAGGTTTGTCATTACCATGCCGGAACTCAATCTCATTCCGGGACAGTACTGGCTGGATATTACGATTGAATACGGAGAAGGCAATCCGGTGGATTACTATAAAGAAGCCCTCAAATTTGAAGTGGTATCGAATATGACGGACGTGGGTGTCGCAAGAATCGCGCATTCATGGGAACTTGAGATTTAAGGATAGAGGAGAGAACAATGGAACAGGAACAGATTAATATTGAGGATATTATGCAGGAAATCCGTGCGGAAATCCGTGCAAAGGGATATGAAGACAATGAAATTCCGTTTAGCGATATTGCCTGTCTGGTAGGCGGTACGGAAGTGCCGTTTGACCTGAAGGATTACTTAGACGATATTTCTATGATGGATGAGAGCAGAACCGTGCTTGCATACCGTGACATTTCATCGACACGTAAAGGGGTAGGCAAACTCATTACCTTTGTTAAAAAGGTGATCCGTAAGATGGTATGCTTCTATGTAGAACCGCTTGTAGACGACCAGAACCGCTTTAATGAACTGACAACAAGGGTTGTGGCACAGACGGTCCGCAGATACAATGATGATGATGCGCGTATTGAGGAACTTGAGAAGAAGATTTACAAGTGCGAGCGCCGTATCCGTGAACTCGAAGAAGAATTAAAAAAGAATCAGGCGTAAATGTTTAAGAATGAGGATTAGGAGGATTTACCGTGAAAATCTATCAGCTCCTTCCGACGCTTGCATTTGGGGACGCAGTCAGCAATGATGCCCTTGCGTTGGAAAAAGTGATTCGGGAAATGGGATATAAAACCGAAATCTTTGCAGAAAGCATTGATGCGCGCCTGCCAAAGGGCAGTGCAAAGTTTGTGGAAAAGCTGCCGAGGCTGAATGAAAAGGATATCATTTTATATCACTTATCTACCGGAACAAAGTTAAATTACCGGCTGGCACAGATGCACTGCAGAAAAGTTATGGTGTATCACAATATTACGCCGCCGCAGTTTTTTGAAGAATACAGTGTCAAGGCGGCGCAGCTGTGCCAGAACGGATTAGAAGGTGCCTCTTATCTTGCCGATAAGGTGGATTACTGCCTTGCCGTGTCAGAATACAACAAACAGGATTTAATCCGTATGGGATACACCTGTCCGATTGATGTCCTGCCGATCCTGATACCGTTTGATGATTACGCAAAGACACCGTCACAGCAGGTTATTGACCGCTACAGTGACGGTTATACCAATCTTATTTTTACGGGAAGAATTGCACCGAATAAGCGTCAGGAGGATGTCATCCGTGCATTTTACGACTATAAAAAGTTTTATAACCCGAAATCCCGCCTGATACTGGTGGGCGGACATAACGGCATGGAGCGGTATTACCACCGCTTAAAAAGTTACATTAATGCACTGGAACTGGAAGATGTGGTATTTCCGGGACATATTAAATTTGATGAAATCCTCGCATATTATAAAATTGCAGACGTCTTTTTATGCCAGAGCGAGCATGAGGGCTTCTGCGTGCCGCTTGTAGAAGCGATGTATTTTGATGTGCCGGTTGTGGCATACGATTCCTCGGCGATTGCAGGTACGCTCGGCGGGGGCGGATTTTTATTAAAGGATAAAAATCCGGTAGAAACGGCAGGTGTGATTAACCGTGTTGTGACCGATGAAGCACTGCGGACACAGATCATCAAAAATCAGCAGGCAAGACTTGCCGATTTTGACCACAAGGTAATTGAGGCGCAGTTTAAGACGTATCTGGATACGTTTATAAACGGCGGACGGAAAGGATAAGTCATGAAAAGAAAACTGGCATTTGTTGTCCAGCGCTACGGTCTGGAAGTAAACGGCGGCGCGGAGCTGCTTTCCAGACAGCTTGTTGAACATTTACAGCAGCAGTACGATATTGAAGTGCTGACAACCAAAGCGATTGAATATACAACATGGAAAAATGAATATACCAACGATGTGGATGTGATTAACGGTGTGACCGTCAGACGTTTCGGTGTGGACAAGCCGCGTGATTTAAACCGGTTCGGTAAATTTTCAGGAAAAGTCATCGGCAATCCGGAGCATACCATGGAGCAGGAAGAACAGTGGTTTGAAATGCAGGGACCGCATGTACCGGAACTGATTGATTACATCAAAGACCATGCAGATGATTATGAAGCATTCATTTTTATGACCTATCTGTATTATACAACCGTTAAGGGACTGCCGCTTGTTAAAGATAAGGCAATCTTAATTTCAACGGCGCATGATGAGCCGCCGATTTACTTAAAGACATTTGATACACTGTTTCAGATGCCGAAGGCACTTTTCTATCTGACCGTGGAGGAAAAGAAGTTTGTGGAACGCAAATTCCGCAATGAGCGCATTATCAACAATGACGGCTACGGCGGAAGCGGCGTGGAAGTGCCGGATACGATTGATTCACAGTTCTGTAAAAATAAATACGGTATTGACAATTACATGGTTTATGCCGGAAGAATTGATGAAGCGAAGGGCTGTAAGGAATTATTTGACTATTTCCTGCGTTATAAAAAGGAAAATCAGAACGATTTAAAGCTTGTCATGATGGGAAAACCGGTTATTCCGATTCCAAAAAGTGACGATATTGTAAGCCTTGGCTTTGTGAGCGACCAGGAAAAGTTCGATGTCATGTCCGGGGCGAAGTTTCTGATTATGCCGTCACCGTTTGAAAGTCTTTCCATTGTGGTACTGGAGGCGATGACACTTTCCGTTCCGGTTGTGGTAAACGGCAGATGTGACGTCTTAAAGGGTCACTGTGTCCGCAGTAACGGCGGACTGTATTATAAGTCTTACTATGAATTTGAAGGGTGTGTAAACTACATGCTGACGCACCCGGATACGGCGGCAGGCATGGGTGCAAACGGAAGGAAATATGTCGATGCCAACTATACATGGGAAAAGATAACGGACAGATTTATTGATATTGTAGAAAGGGTTTGCAATTAGTGTAAAAAATCACACTGATGTTGCTCAGAAACAGAGGTAGTATGAAAAGAATTGCATTTGTGGCGCCTTGGTACGGGGATAATATTCCGGGCGGTGCTGAGGCGGCATTGCGGGGCATAACAGATCATTTATTTGCAGCGGGCATGGATATTGAAATCCTGACAACGACTGTGGAAAAATTTACGGCAGACTGGAATAAGGATTTTTATAAGCCGGGCAGTTATACGAGCAAGAACGGAATCCCAATCCGCCGTTTTAAAATCAGAAAGCGCAATACGGCGGCATTTGATGCGGTCAATGCAAAGCTGATACAAAAAAGCGGACTGACATTGGAAGAAGAAAATACGTTTCACAAAGAAATGATTAACAGCCCGGATTTGTATGACTATATCCGTGAGAACAGAGCGCAGTATAGCTGCTTTGTTTTTATTCCTTACATGTTTGGTACAACGTACTGGGGTGTGCAGGCATGTCCCGGACAGGCGGTGCTGATTCCGTGTTTTCACGATGAAAGCTATGCACATATGAAGACTTTCCGTACCGTTTATTCGGAAGTGGCGGGGATGCTTTTTAACGCACAGCCGGAGCAGGATTTAACGGAGCATCTGTGTGATACGAGCCGCATGAAGACGGAAGTCATGGGGCTGGGCATGGATACGAAGCTGACTTATGATGCGGATCGTTTCCGTAAAAAATACAATATTAACGACCCGTTTATTTTGTATGCGGGACGTAAAGATAAGGGTAAAAATATCGACACACTGGTACAGTATTTTAAGCGCTACAAACAGAATGAGCAGGATAACTTAAAGCTGGTGTTAATCGGCGGCGGGGAGCTTGAAATCCCGACGGAAATTAAAAACGATGTCTATGACTTAGGCTTTGTGGATTTACAGGATAAATATGATGCGTACGGTGCAGCGGCACTGCTTTGCCAGCCTTCTAAAAATGAAAGCTTTTCCTTTGTGATCATGGAAAGCTGGCTGTGCAGACGTCCGGTACTCGTACACGAAGGCTGTGCGGTTACGAAAAATTTTGTAAGCTGCTGCAACGGAGGACTGTATTTCGGCAATTATTATGATTTTCAGGAAACTGTAAAATATATTTTAAATCACCCGGATATCGCTGATATCATGGCAAAGAACGGACACGACTATGTGTGTGATAATTTTGCCTGGGATATCATGGTGGAAAAATATAAGCGCTTTTTTAAAGAATTAGAGGAGCAGCATGCGAAGTAAAAAGAAGTATTTGATTGACGGAAGATTTCTGAATTCAATGACAACAGGGATTGACCGGTATGCGTATCAGCTGTTGGCGTGTCTGGATAAAATCTGTAAAGGATTAGATATTGCCATTTTAGTTCCGGCAAATGCAAAGGAAATTCCTGCGTATAAAAATATCCGTGTGATTGTCAAAAAACGGACACGCTTTTGGACACAGCTGGTATTTGGCCCGTATGCACGGCTGCACGGCAGGATACCGGTCAATCTGTGCAATGAAGCTTCGGTGCTTGCACCGAAGGGCATTGTCTGTCTGCACGATGTCTGTTATGCGGAATCTGAAAAAATGTATCCGTTTCTGACAGAATTTCCGAAAGAGGAACGGGACTGGTTTTTAAAGATTTATCAGAGAATCTGTAAAAAAGCGGACAGGCTGGTTACGGTATCGGAATTTTCAAAGCAGCGGATTCATGTATTGTTAGGCGTGCCGGACGAAAAGATTGCGGTAATTGGCAACGGCTGGCAGCATTTTAACGGCGTTACGCCGGATATGCGCATTTTTGAGCAATATCCGCAGCTTAAAAGAAAAAAATTTTTTTTTACACTGACTTCCGTCAACCGTAATAAAAATCTTGACTGGGTTTTAAAGGCGGCTGAAAATAACCCGCAGGCGCAGTTTGCGGCGGCGGGCAGGAAACTGGACAGCGCCGTGGATTTTTCGCAGTATCCGAATGTGACATATGTTGCAGATGTTTCGGATTGTGAGATTAAAGCGCTGATGCAGGAAGCAAAAGCTTTTATTTTCCCATCTTTTTATGAGGGCTTTGGAATCCCGCCGTTAGAGGCGATGAGCGTGGGAACACCGGTCATTGTATCCCATGCGGCAAGCCTGCCGGAAATATTCGGTACGGCGGCGCATTATATAGAGCCGGATAATCCGAGGGTTGACATAGAAAAGCTGCTGGCACAGCCGGTATCGGAAAAAGAACCGGTGCTTGCACGTTACAGCTGGGAGAAATCAGCAGAACAGCTGCTGTCATTATTAAAGGAGAATTAAAACGAAAATGAAAAAGAGTATGCCATGGATCAGGTGTGCGGGATTTTTAGTGGGACTGGCGGTCATTCTTGGGATTTGTGACTTTTGCTTTGCACCGTCTGGTTATGTAAGGTTTATCCTGCATGAAGTGAACCGAAAAGATACGCAGTATGATACGATTATACTGGGTGCATCGCATGCACGAAGTGCAATTAATCCGGAATATCTGGATGAAGAACTGGGAACCAATACACTCAATCTTGCAATTCCAGGGGAAACGGTAAAAGATGCGTACTATCTGTTAAAAGATGCGTGTGAAAGCAATGATGTGAAGACGGTAATTATGGATGTGGATTACCAGTACTGGATGGATGAACAGCCGCAGGGCTATTTTACGGAACCGTTTATCTGTCAGAATATTACGAATTTAAAGGTAAAGACGGAATATCTGCTGGATAACTGGGATACGATTGATTTAAGAAATGTTCTGGTAAGACGGTTGAGCTGGGACTGCACATGGTCTTCCGTAAAGCAGAACGTCAGTACGAAAATGACAGAAGCTTACCGTGAATATTCTATTGAAGCAGCAGGGGTTGACGGCAAAGTTGAAGGCGCAGACGGTCCGTATATCGGCAAGGGCTTCTTTTACCGTGACACTTTTGGCGGTAAACCGGGTGGTGCCGATTATATTGATTTGTGGGTCGGCCGTGATAACGCCGGTGTCGACGTAAATGTATCTGAGCAGTTTGGCTGGATTAACGATTACTGTAAGGAAAACGGAATTGAACTCATCTGCGTGACGTCACCGATTGCGCCGGCAGCGATGCAGAAACTCGGCATGGGTAAAGTACATGATACGCTGCAAAAAGCTTTTGATGAATTGGGGCTGAAGTATTATGACTTTAACAAGGCACTGATGAGTTTTGTCCCGAGAGATGATATTCACTACGGTGATCTTGAAGGCCATATGGGCGGTGCGCTTGCCAATACATATTCACAGGCGTTTGCTAAATTGTTAAAAGATGCACAAGACGGTGAAATTCAGGAATCGGATTATTTTTATGCATCCTTTGATGAAATGTATCAGACGATGAAAAGCGATTACACAAAAGCTACGGGACTTGAATGGGAGGGATATTAAAAATGTCATTTACAACACTTCATTTTTTTCTGTTTCTTGCAATGGGTGTGCTGATTTACTATCTGCTTCCAAAGAAGCTGCAGTGGGTATGGCTGCTCGTATTAAGTTATTTATATTACTTTACATTCAGTATTAAGACATCGGTCTTTTTGATATTTACAACGGTCGTCACGTATACGGGCGGCATCCTGTTGACCCGCATGAATGAAAGCAGTAAGGCCTATCTGGCAGCCAATAAGGAAACATTGGACCGTGCGGCAAAAAAAGCCTATAAAGAAAAGGTCAAGAAAAACAAACGCCGTGTCGTAGTGGCAATGCTTCTGCTGTGCTTCGGACTGCTTGGCATTGTAAAATATTTAAATTTCGTGATTGAAAATATTGATGCACTGGTGCTGGCGGTCGGACACGGACAGTATTTTGAACCGGTCAGTATCATTTTACCGCTGGGAATTTCATTTTATACATTCCAGTCTATCAGTTATATTATTGACGTTTATCAGGGGAAATACAGTGCAGAAAAGAATATTTTTAAATATGCGCTGTTTGTATCCTTTTTCCCACAGCTGTTACAGGGTCCAATCGGACGTTTTGACAGACTGGCACACCAGCTTTATGAAGGACGTTCTTTTTCGTTAAAGGCGGCAGAGTTTGGATTACAGCGGATCCTTTGGGGCTGTTTTAAGAAAATGGTGCTGGCAGACCGTGTGGCAGGTTTTGTTACAACGGTATTCGGCAATTATACGGAATATGGCGGCTGGTATAACTTAGTGGCAGTCTTACTGTACTGTGTACAACTGTATGCGGACTTTTCCGGCGGAATTGATATTGTTATCGGTACGGCAGAGATTTTTGGAATCCGCATGGACGAAAACTTCCGTCAGCCGTTCTTTTCAAAATCGATTGGAGAATTCTGGAGAAGATGGCACATTACACTGGGGACATGGATGAAGGATTACATTTTCTATCCATTTTCTCTTTCAAAGCAGATGAACCGCTTCGGTAAGTGGAGTAAAAAGCATCTGGGCAATACCGTGGGAAAGGCAATGCCAATCTGTCTTGCCGACCTTTTGATTTTCTTCGTTGTCGGTATATGGCATGGCGCAGCATGGAAATATATCGCATACGGTATGTATAATGGTATTATTATTGCCGTAAGCAGTCTGTTAGAGCCACTGTATGCAAAGGGCTTTGAAAAGACAAAGATTCACAAAGAATCGAAGGCATGGACGGTGGTTCAGATTATAAGAACCTTTATCCTTGTCAATATCGGCTGGTATTTTGATATGGCGGTGTCATTTAGTGCGGCACTGGTCATGATGAAAGAAACCTTTACAAAAATGAGCATGAGCCAGTTTACCGGTACGGCATTTTTAGAACTTGGCATGGGAAGGAGAGATTTCCTGATTGTGCTGGCAGGCTGTATCATCATTTTTATTGTCAGTCTGCTTAAAGAACGCGGTGTGGCAGTCCGGGAGGCAATTGCGGCAAAGCCGCTCATTGTCCGCTGGGCAATATGGTATGTGTTTATTGTCATTATTTTTATTTTTGCCTATACAGGTGATGGTTCAGCATTTATTTACGCGAACTTCTGATATAACAATCCATAAGCGGAGGAGAGGCAGCCATGATACACATGAATTTGTATCATGGCTGCTGTTTTTTATGTGTAACTTCGTAAACAAATGTACATAATGATATACGGACAAAGTGCAGGAATGGTTTGTATATAAATAAGAAATACACGCTTGTTGACAGGAAAAACAGAAAACGGTATAATTGACATCAAATTGAGAATGCCGCAGGAGCGGCAGAAATGGAGATCAGTGTGACAAAACCTTAAATCAAAGCTTTGTCACACAGCACTTTGTGCCGCAGGCGTCACAAAGTCGCTTTTTATCGCAGAGCCAAATAAGATTTGGCTCGCGATTCCTCCGGCATTAAAATGCCTGCGGAATGGAGATTAGTATGAAGAAAACAGCACTCATTATGGCAGGTGGCAAGGGTGAACGTTTCTGGCCGAGAAGCCGTGTAACACTTCCAAAGCAGTTTTTATCCCTGACGGACGACGGAAAGACCATGATTCAGCTGACAGTTGAGCGTATCCGCCCACTCGTAGAGCTTGAAGATGTTTATATAGCAACGAATAAGAATTATAAGGAGCTTGTAAAGCAGCAGCTTCCGGGTCTGCCGGAGGAAAACATCCTCTGTGAACCGGTTGGAAGAAATACAGCACCGTGTATCGGACTGGGTGCCGTTCATGTGGCAAAAAAATATGACGATGCCGTGATGATTGTATTACCGTCCGACCATCTGATTAAGCACAATGATATTTTTGCGGAAACTTTTACAAATGCGTGTGCGCTTGCAGAGGAAGGTGAAAATCTTGTAACCGTTGGTATCACACCGAACTATCCGGAAACAGGCTACGGTTATATCAAGTATGACAGCGCTGCAAAGAATGGGGAGAGCTATCCAGTACAGCGATTTGTGGAAAAGCCGGATCTGGAAACTGCCAAGTCTTATCTGGCAGATGGCAGCTATCTTTGGAATTCAGGCATGTTTGTCTGGAGAGTGTCTACGATTTTAGACTGCTTCAAAAAGTATATGCCATCCACCCATGACGGTCTGTTAAAGATTAAAGAAGCCGTGGGAACACCGCAGGAAGATACCGTGCTGGAAAAGGAATTCCCGAACCTGGAATCCCAGTCCGTCGATTACGGTATTATGGAAAAGGCAGAAAACATTTACACACTGGCAGGAAACTTCGGCTGGGATGATGTCGGTTCATGGCTGGCAGTCGGAAGAATCAAGCAGAATGACGAGAACGGCAATGTCGTCAATGGCAATGTTGTTGCAGTCAATACGAAAAACTGTGTCATTGAAGGAGCTGACAAGCTCATTGCAACGGTAGGACTCCGGGATGTTGTGGTGGTGGATACAAAGGATGCCACGCTGATTACAACGAAGGAAAATGCCGGAGAAATCAAGCAGGTACTCGCAAAATTAAGAGAGTCCGGCAGAAATGAATATTTATAAAAATAAATAATTATCCAATAATAATAATTGTATAGGAGAAGAATGATGAAAAACGCATTAATTACAGGAATCACAGGACAGGACGGGTCTTACCTTGCAGAACTTTTACTGGAAAAAGGTTATAAAGTATATGGCCTGATGAGAAGAAAGAGCGTAGTAGATTATGGTAACGTAGACCATATCAAGGATAAGATTCACTTTATCTATGCAGATATGCAGGATATTGTATCTTTAATCACAGCCATGAAGATTTCGCAGGCAGATGAAGTCTACAATCTGGCTGCACAGTCTTTCGTTGCAACTTCATGGGATACACCATGTACGACAGCAGACATTGATGCCATCGGTGTTACCAATATGCTTGAAGCAATCCGCATTGTAAAACCAGAAGCAAGATTTTATCAGGCTTCAACATCAGAAATGTTCGGTAAGGTACAGGCAATTCCACAGGACGAAACAACACCGTTTTATCCGAGAAGCCCATACGGCGTTGCAAAGCTTTACGGACACTGGATTACAAAGAATTACAGAGAAAGCTATGATATGTATGCCTGCTCAGGTATTCTTTTCAACCATGAAAGTGAAAGACGTGGTCTGGAATTCGTAACAAGAAAGATTACACATGCGGTTGCACGCATTAAGCTGGGTGTACAGGATCACGTAGAACTGGGAAATCTGGATGCAAAACGTGACTGGGGTCACTCAAAGGATTACGTGCGCGCAATGTGGCTGTTATTACAGCAGGATCATGCAGAAGATTACGTAATTGCAACCAATGAAACAAGAACGGTCCGTGAATTTGCAGAAGCTGCATTCAAGGCAGCCGGCATTGAGGTGGAATTTGAAGGCGAAGGCGTGAATGAAATCGCAAAGGATAAGGCAACAGGAAAGGTTGTATTAAAGGTAAATCCGGATTTCTTCAGACCGGCAGAAGTAGAACTTTTAATTGGTAATCCTGCAAAGGCAGAAAAAGAACTTGGCTGGGAAAGAGAAATCAGTTTTAACGAACTGGTAGAACGCATGGTAAAGAATGACCTTGCAATCGTAGAAAAAGAAATCAAGTCAGCCAACTAAAATACATGCCAAATGGGAGAAAACTATGAAAGCATTGATTATCGGGGGCGGCGGATTCGTAGGCCCGTATCTGGTAAATCATCTTCATGATGATTTAGGATATGAGGTCGCCGTAACAAAGACCGCAAAAGAACAGCTTGCCCTTTCAAATGCAGTCGTCTATGATTGTGATATTCTGAATAAAAGTGAGATTACCGATGTGTTGGAAACAGTGCGCCCGGATTATATTTTTCATCTGGCTGCACAGTCTTCGGTATCGGTATCGTGGAAAAATCCGGCGCTGACCATTGATGTCAATATCAAGGGTGCAGTCAATATGCTGGATGCTGTCCGCGAACTGGATTATAAGCCGCGTGTACTGTTGATTGGTTCAGGAGAAGAATACGGACATATCCGACAGGAAGAATGTCCGATTATTGAAGATACGGTGCTTCGTCCGGGAAATATCTACGCGGCAACAAAGTCCTGCCAGAATATGCTTGGCAGCATTTATGCGGCGGCATACCATATGGATGTCATGATGGTCCGTGCATTTAATCATATCGGTCCGAACCAGACACCGCTTTTTGTAGTTGCGGATTTCTGTAAACAGGTGGCAGAGATTGAAAAAGGAATCAAAGACCCGGTGATGTATGTCGGAAATCTTTCGGCAAAGCGTGATTTTACCGATGTGCGTGATGTTGTAAGAGCATACGCCCTACTGGTGCAGAAGGGAAAAGCCGGTGAAACCTATAATATCGGAACAGGACATGCATTGGCAATTCAGGAAATTTTAGACCGGATTATTTCACTCTCGGATAAGGAAATTGAAGTCCGGGTAGATGCACAAAGACTGCGTCCGGTCGATGTGCCGATTATTGAACCGGATATTTCAAAGGTACATGACTGTACCGGCTGGAAACCACAGATTCCGTTGGAGCAGACCTTACGGGAAACACTGGAATACTGGAGAGTACAGGACTTATGTCAGAAGTAAAAGTTTTTAAATTTATAAAAAAAACAATTGCCAACGACATAAAGATATGATAAAATAACAAAATGTGAGCGATATGCTCACGTTTGGACGGATTCCCGAGTGGCCAAAGGGGACAGACTGTAAATCTGCTGGCGATGCCTTCGAAGGTTCGAATCCTTCTCCGTCCATTCTGTTTCATCTATATAAAAGAAACGGAGTAACAATCAGGCCGGCGTGGCGGAATTGGCAGACGCACAGGACTTAAAATCCTGCGGGACTTATACTCCCGTACCGGTTCGACCCCGGTCGCCGGCATATAAATTTTGGAAAAAGACTGTCGTTTATACGGCAGTCTTTTTTGTTTTAATAAAACGAAAAGGAACGAATCATTTTATGAAAAAAGAACAAGTATGGGAATTTGTGAAAAAATGGTATAAAGATGCGGCTGCACTCGTATTTATTACGTTGGCAGTTACTGTTTTGGTAGTGCATTTTCTGGGACTTCGAGGACAGGATTTAACATATCCGCTTGAATACAAGGGCGGTGATGAAATGTCAGCGCTTGTATCTGTAAGGCTGGTGCAGGAATCCGGATGGAATATCGGAACGGACAAACTGACAGCATTGGATGGGTATTATTATAATACCTCGGATGTCATTGCAGGTCTGCATAATGCAGATGTATTTTTTGAGAAATTATTTTTATGGATTACGGGCGGACAGGTTGCCAAAACGGTCAATCTTGTCTATTTATCCGCATTTTATATGATTGCCTATGTGGCATATTTTGTGCTCAGACAGCTCCGCATTAAAGAGTGGCTGTCAACAGGCGGGGCACTCGTATATGCTTTCCTGCCGTTTATCTTTATCCGCGGCATCGGACACATTGTATTGTCCTGCTACTATTTTGTTCCGCTTGCGGTATTAATGTGTATCTGGCTGTATGAAGATGAACGCTTTATGCTGCCGGGCAAGGGCTTTTTTAAGTATAAACGCAACTATGCGGGCTTTATTATGGCATTTTTAATTGCCAGCGAAGGCATTGGTTACTGGCAGATATTTGCATGCTTCTTTCTGATGGTGGCAATGCTTACGGCACTGCTTCGCACAAAAGACTGGAATTATTTGAAGCGCGGCTGTATCAGTATCCTCAGTGTGATTGTATGCGTTGTGATTTCCATTATCCCGGAAATTTTTTACAGGATTGTACACGGTGGAACAGGACTGGAAGGCAGAATCCGCAGTGTTGCCGATTCTGAAACGTACTGTTTAAAGATTATCCAGCTGCTGCTTCCGGTAAACGGACACGGTATCAGACCGCTTGAAAAGCTGATTTATGCGTATAATGAATATGTACCGTGTGTCAATGAAAACTGGACGGCATACATCGGCATTGTCGGTGCGGCCGGATTTTTATTCCTGCTGGTATGGCTTTTTACAAGAAGAAAGAACGAAAGCACGCTTACAAAGCGCCTGACAGTACTTGCAGACCTCAATATCTGCGGGATTCTGCTGGCAACAATGGGTGGTTTCGGTTCTATCATATTTATGACGGGCATTGAAATTATCAGAGGATATAACAGAATCTCCGTATTTATCGGATTTTTTGCCATAACCGCGGTCTGCCTGCTTTTAAATGAGTGGGAAGGAAAGATTGCGAAAACCGTATGGAAATGTGTATACATGGGCGGAGTTGCCCTTGTGATGCTGTTTGCCATCTGGGAGCAGAATCCGTCCGTATCTTTTAATTTTGAAAGTAATAAAGAAGAATGGATAAGTGATGCGGATTTCTTTGCACGGGTGGATGCAGTCATGGATGAAGATGACAGTATATTCCAGCTTCCGTATGCAGAGTATCCGGAAGGGGATATTCAGAATGATATGGGACATTTATCACATTATATCGGATATCTTCATTCTGATAAGTTAAAATGGAGTTTTGGTACAACAGACGGAAGTGACACGGATATCTGGTATGAACAAACGGCTTCCCTGCCGGTTGATAAGATGATTCAGGAAATTTTATCAAAGGGTTTTGACGGTCTGTATATTAACCGCGATGCCTATGAAGAACCGGAGTGGACGGCGCTGGAAAAGAGCGTGCAGGAATATACCGGTGTGACACCGGTTGTAAGTAATGATGAAAGACTGGTTTTCTATAAATTAAGATAAATTTAAGAGAATATTGGAGGGTTTGACGTGAATAGTACAGCAGTGGTACTGATGATAATAACAGTGCTTACGTATGGAATTGTATGTATCGGAAAAAGGATGGAGCTGATGGATGCAGTCACCGTTTCTTTTGCAGTGCTGCTTGCAGGCTTTGGCATGTCAGGAGGAATTCTTGCCCTTTTCGGCAGATTTTCGCTCAATAAGACACTGGCGGTTTTATGGCTGTTGTCTGTTGTGGCGGCGGTAATCTGCCGGATTGCGGGAGGAAAACCAAATGTCTGTTTAAAGCAAACGGAAAGTATCGTCAGACCCTTTTTGCGTACACTCATTTTATTATGTCTGGCAGGTCTTGTGTATGTGGTTACAACGCATTTCCAACCGGAAGATGACGTCATGATTCATGCAGGCAAAGGGTTTGCACAGTATCTGTGGCTGGTATCCGGCATTGTGCTTGTGCTTGTGTGTGTGGCGGATATCCTGATACACTGCATGGGGTATATAAAAGCAGAAAAAACGGCACAGAAGATTTTGCCGGAACTTTTTGTGACAGGAATTGTTATAACGGCAGCAGGCATCGTTATTGAGGCAGGCGTGCACAGCGGAATAGCAGGCATTTTGACGGCGGTGCTGCTGCTTGTGGCAGCCGGGGCAGCAGGCGTGGGACTTTCGATGCTTTATCAGCAGAGAGATTTTGCAGAACTTGTCCTGCTTGGTGTATCGGAAACAGTACTTGCATATCTGCTTTCAGCGGGCATTTTAATCGGATTGAATATTTTTTCACTGGAAAGAGCGGCAGCGTTGACACTGGGATTTACAGTGGCAGTGGCGGGAGCGGCTTATGCATATAAAAAGACAAAGCCGTCCTGCACATTCCAGTGGAAGAAAAATCTTATAGGGATTGGCTTTTTGCTGGCGGTGATACCGCTTGTGGGGACGACATTCGGAATGTTTGGCATGGGACAGGACGAAGGCGTTTATCAGGCAAAGGCAATCGGATATGTCTATGGTTATAATAATAATTTTATGACATTTGACGAGTATGGGGACTGTGTATCAGCATCGGATAAAAGTGATTACATGGCGGCAATCGGAAATCATCTGGAGGGATATAATTTTACGCTGGATGAAGAACAGGTGCAGGGCGTGGCACAAAATGATACAACCGGCAGTCTACATGGGGTACATACATTCAGTGCGCTGCTTGCCGTATATGCAGAAATTTGCGGCGTGGAGCATATGATGCAGCTGGGAACATGGATTCTGGCATTATCTGTATTTCTTTTATGGCTTGTGCTTGAAAATCTGGAAATAAAGACACTGTATAAAGCGATTGCACTCTTTTTATATGTATTGTCACCACAGGTTTTGTGGCAGGCAAAAACCTCTCTTGTGGAAACAACGCTGGCATTTGTCATTTTAGCAATGCTTTATCTTTTAACAGACAAAAAGCATGAAGAATACCGCTGGCTCTTTTGCATACCGGTCGTTGTATTTGCATTTTTACATATTACAATTTATGTATTTATGCCGTTATTTGTGCTGATGGCATACGGATTATATTTTAAAACAGGCAGGAAAAGCTATATTGCCGGGGCAGTTGTCATGCTTGCCGGATATCTTGCAGGTTTTTACATGATGTGTGCAAGTTCGCTTACGTATGTGTATGGCAACTATGACCGTTTATATATCGGACCGGTAGGCCCGTCAAACCTCAAAGCCTTTGTAACGGCGGTGTCCGTGGCAGGAATCGTGTTTTCGCTGGTGCTTGGACTTCTTCCGGTAAAGAAAAACACAAAAGCGGTATCCGTAAATGCACAATCTATGCGGAAAGAGCAGAATCGGTTCAAGAATACCTGCTGGCGGATTTTTGTATGGGTATTTGCAGCGGCAGGACTCGCAGCATGCCTGCTGGTAATGAAAAAAAGTGCGTATCCGTCAGCCTATATGACAAGCTATGCGTATCTGTTAAGCAGTGGTATAATACTCATGCCGGTGATTTTTATCGCGGCTTTTTTACGTCCGTCATGGTTTAAAAAGAAGGATTCTATTGTACTTTTGACGGCAATGTTTTATTATTGTGTTATCATTTATTCAGCCGTATTTAAGAAAGAAATACTACATTATTATTACTATGGAAGATATATTGTGCCATATATAGCAGTAATCGTTGTACTGGGGGCGTATATATTGTCACGGACGGCGGAAAGTATGGCTCATATCCGGATTTTAAGGGACGGATACGGTATGCTCTGTGCAGCGGCGGCGCTTGCGGTGGCAGCAGTTCTGATTCCGTATGCGGGGATTGTAGTGAACGGTCAGGATCAGACCCAGCTGCAGTGGAAAATTCTTACAGAGCTTGCAGAAACCGTAGATGAAAAAGACAGTGTGGTGGTACTTGGGGAAGAAGTCGTTCCACAGCTGATGGTTTCGTTAAAATATATGACAGATTGTCCGGTATATCCGTTAAAGGAAGATAAAGAAGCGGCAGCAGTGCAGTGTGCAAGGTTAAAAGACCGTTACAGCCATGTCTATGTAATCAGCGGAGAACCTGAATCCGGAGCGGTAGCGGATAGCGGGATGGACACCGTTTATCATAAAGATAATAAAATACAGATGGATGTAAAGATGCCGGAAGAACTGGACGGTATTGCAGCGTGGATTCCGTATGCACAGGAATTTGTAAGCAGCATACAGCCGGTGGCGGTATATGAATATATATCTGAATAACAGGGTATTGGAGAAGTATGTATCAGTTAAGGGGAAAATTATCAATTGTCATGCCAGCCTATAATGAGGAGGCACTGATTTATAACAGTATTATGCAGACACTATCCATCGTGGAGCAGTTTGCACCGGATTTGGAGATTATTGCCGTCAATGACGGCAGTAAGGATAAGACAAAGCAGGAAATTGAGCGTGCCATACGCGATGATGCGAAACAGCCGCACCCGGTTGTGCCGGGCATGCGGGTGTCCGGCACACGCATAAAGCTGGTGACATCCAATAAAAACCGTGGCAAGGGCAATGCCATTATTTCAGGAATCAGTCAGGCAGAGGGCGATTATATTGCGTTTGTGGATGCGGATTTAGAGTTAAATCCCGCACAGCTTGAGGGCTATTTAAAGAAAATGCAGGAAAGCGGAAGCGATGTTGTGATTGGATGTAAGTTCCACAAGGATTCTGAACTTCACTATCCGTTTGTACGCAAGGTGATAAGCCTTGGCTACTATATGATGCTTCTTGTGCTGTTTCATCTGAATGTGCGTGATACACAGACCGGATTAAAGGTTTTTAAGGCAGAGGCTGTAAAGCCGGTGGCACATCTGGTGCGGACGTCCGGGTTCGCATACGATATTGAACTTTTAGTAGCGGTTCACCGCAGAGGGTTTAAAATCGAGCAGATGCCGGTGAAGGTTGTCTATGTGCGGGATAAGAATACCCGAAGAATCGGGATGTCCGATATTGTAAAGGCATTCCGGGATACGTGGGCGATTTTCTACAGGGTATATTTTAAACATTATTACGATGAGCCGTCCGAATAAACGGCATTAAAAATGTGAATGTGGTGAGAATGATGAAAGAGGATGAACAGAAAAAAATACTGCTTAATTATATATATTTGAGCCGTCAGCATGCCGGGGGAAAAGACCAGGTTGCGATAAATCTGCTGGAAGGCATTTGTAAAAATAAAGACATGGGTGCGTGCGTTGTGCTGTGCTATGACTATGCAAAGGCTTATCTGGAGCAGATTGCACCCGGAGTGACGGTGATCACGGTAAAACCGCCGAAAAAAGAGTCGGAGCTTGTACGTCTGCTGGATATTGAGCGGGTAAATACATGGATTGTGCCGAAGGTCATCCGTAAATACAATATAGGGGTTGTCTTTCATGCCAGCTGTACCAACGGACTGAGAAAACTGAAGGTACCGACCGTCATGATTCCACACGATATTAAAGCAGTATCGCACCGGGTGATGGGCAGTGTGAAGGTGGCATGGTATAAATATCTGTTATACAAAGTCATGTATGCAGTGGATTTTAAGCACGCAGATAAAATCATTGCTATCAGTAAAGCAGACCGTTCGGAAATCCAGAATTATTATGCGCGGTATAAAGATAAGATTGTGCAGATTTATAATCCGATTAAGGTACATGTCAATGACGTGATTCCGCCGACACCAAAAAAAGGTGATATTGTTGCAATTAATCTGCAGTTTCACCATAAAAATATTATTACGCTGATTAAAGCATTTGAAATGATTGCAGACTGCATTGACAGGAATCTGGTGCTGGTGGGCAATGTGCCAAAGCGCGTAGCGTATTTAAAGGAGTATGTAGAGCAGCATAACCTGTCCGGACGTGTCATTTTTACGGGTTTTGTGGACGGAAAGAAAAAAAGAGAGCTTCTGGTAAACAGCTGCCTGTATATTAATCCATCCCTGTTTGAGGGCTTTGGCATGACGGCGGTGGAAGCGATGATTTTAAAGGTGCCGACATTGCTGTCCAGAGTATCCGCAAATTATGAGGTGACAAAGGGACTGTGCCATTATTATGAACCGGCGGATGATGTGGAAGCACTTGCCGCAGCGATTCTGGCTTTTTTTAAAGAACCGGAGAACGGTGAGGCGCTTGAAGATAAAAGCAAGGAAATGCTGAAAATGTATGATTACCAGAAAATCGCGGCGCAGTATATGGAATTATTCAGGGAGTGTCTGTAAATATGAATGAAATCAAAGTAAGCATTATTACTCCATTATATAAAGGAACAGACTATATTCCGGGTCTGATGGCGATGATACGAAAAAATGCAGAGCTGCTTCCGGCTGCGCAAAAAGGTAAAAATGTGCCGAAGGCAAAACTGGAATTTATTCTGGTCAATGACAGTCCGGCAGACGGCCTTTTGAAGGAAGAAGAACTGATACGAAATTATGTACCTGACCAGGCTTTTGAACTGACTGCCGTCAACCACACGGAAAATCAAGGAATTCATGCGGCAAGACTGACAGGGCTTTCAAAAGCACAGGGAGAGTACATCTTATTTTTAGACCAGGACGATGCCATTTCAGACAGTGCGGTACGGACATTACTTACAGCGGCAGAGCAGACCCACGCAGATGTTGTGGCGGGCAATGGCTGCCGCTTATTTTTTACGCCGGAGCATATTTTAGAAAAACAGATTCCAATTTATGCCAAAAAGGCGGTACTAAAAGAAGTGGGGCATGAAAAAATGTATCTGTATGGCACAGATATGATATTTTCACCGGGACAGTGCCTGATCCGTAAAGCTGTGATACCCAGGGACTGGTGCAAACGCCGTCTTACCGTAAACGGCTGTGACGATTTTCTGCTGTGGCTGCTGATGTTTCACGAAAAAAGAAGCTTCTGTGCCATAGAGGATAAAATCTATATCCACAATGATACCGTAAACAGTTATTCATCATCGTATGAGGCAATGGAGCGTTCTTTTTATGCCGTCTGCGAATTTCTGGAACAGACAGAAGGATATGATAAAAAGAAAATACAGATTCTGCGCCGCCGCTATGCGTTAAAATCAAAGCTAAAACAAAATGGAAGTAAACGGCAAAAAATAAGTGTAGTACTGATGAATCTGGACATTCTTTATTATACTTTAAAATACAAAATAAAGGGATACTATTAAAAATAAAGAGATATCCTATAAAAATGCAAAGGGTTATCAAAGATTTGTATTGTGTAGATATTACAAATGTGTTACGATTAGGAATGGTTTATTACAAAGAATTAAAATTCTTGCAATATGAAAGGATAGAATCTTCATGAAAGAACGAATCAAAGACATTATTTCCTACAGCGATATGATAGGAAGTCTTGTGAAAAAGGATTTAAGAGGGAAATATAAGGGTTCCGTATTAGGATTTTTATGGACGTTTATCAATCCGCTTTGTCAGATTATAGTATATACAATTGTGTTTTCAGTGATTGTCCGAAGCAACCTGGACAAGTTTTATGTTTACATGATTGTGGGCATGATTCCGTGGCTGTTTTTTGATATGTCACTCCGGCAGGGGTCCGGCTGTGTACGGTATCAGGGGGATATGATTAAAAAAATCTATTTTCCGAGGGAAGTCCTTCCGGTTTCCTGTGTGACCTCTAATTTTATCAATATGCTGTTTTGTTTTGTCATTGTATTTGCCGTATTATTTATTTCAGGAATCGGTGTGCGCATAGAGGCACTGCTTTACCTGCCGCTTATTATGGCAATCGAATATCTGCTGTCACTGGGCTTTGCCCTGATTGTATCGGCAGGAACCGTATTTTTTAAGGATTTGGAACACATTACAACCGTTGTTTTAATGGCATGGATTTACGGAACACCGATTATGTATTCCCTGGAGATGATTCCGGCGAATATCAAGTGGCTGTTTAAGGTGAATCCGATGACTGCGGTTATTGAGTCTTATCACAGAATTTTATACTGGAAAGAGCTTCCATTAGGAAAAGATGTATTATATTCAGCCGTATTTGCGATTGTCATGGTAATTATCGGAGAACTCGTATTTGCCAAGCTGGATGATAATTTTGCGGAGGAATTATAATGAGTGAAATACAGTATTCCGTAGAAGTAAAAGATGTTGAAAAGCATTTTAAGGTTTATATGGACAAGGGAAGCACGCTCAAGGAACGTGCAATATTCCACAACAGAAACCGCCACGAAAACAGACAGATTCTAGACGGTATTTCCTTTGAGATTCCAAAGGGACAGGCAGTGGGACTGATTGGGCGTAACGGCTGTGGCAAAAGTACAACATTAAAGCTGCTCACAAAGATTTTAAAGCCGAATTCCGGCACGGTAAAGGTCGAAGGCAGGGTATCGAGCCTGATTGAACTGGGTGCGGGATTTCACCCGGATATGTCCGGCAGGGAAAACATTTATATCAACGCGACTATTTTCGGTCTGAAAAAAGAAGAAATTGACGAGCGGCTTGAAGAAATTATCCGCTTTTCGGAGCTTGAAGAATATATTGATAATCCGGTGCGTACCTATTCGTCCGGTATGTATATGCGTCTTGCATTCGCTGTCGCAATTAACGTCAATGCCGATGTACTGCTGATTGATGAAATCCTTGCCGTTGGTGACGTCAGCTTTCAGAAGAAGTGTTTTGAACGCTTAAAAGAGATTAAAGAGCAGGGAACGACCATTGTTATTGTATCACATTCCATGGAGCAGTTATACAGCATCTGTGACCGTTTAATCTGGCTGGAGGAAGGCAAAATCAAAGAGGACGGCAGTCCGAAGCTGATTGGCATGCATTATCTGGATTCGATGGAAGATGAGCGTATTGCAAGGCTGGCAGAGGAGAGCAAAGAAAAGCTTTCCGATGAAAGAGGACGCTCGATTCTTGAACTGACACAGAATGTCCACCCGGAAGCGCGCCGGGACGGAAGCCATGAGGTGCGGTTTACTAAAGTGGATTTATACGACAAAGACGGAAATCCATGCCAGACCTTTAGTACAGGCGATAAGGTTGTTTTAAAGTTTTCATATGCGACAGCCTTAAAAGGCATTGCCGTCAATTTCAATATGGATTTTGTCCGCGATAACTGGCAGTACTGCTACGGCAGCTGCTTTGCAAAGCCGGGAGATAATCTTCCGGTATTAGAGAAAGAGGGAACCGTTACATTTACGATTGAAAAGCTGATGCTGCTTCCGGGCAAGTATTATCTGGATATCGGTATCAACGGCGAACACGGAGAACTCTACGACAATGTCCGCAACATTATGCAGATTACGGTACGCGATTATGTCCACAATGAATTTGGACCGTGTACATTTGAACACGATTGGGAAATAGTATAAAAAACAAGCTGCTATGATGGCAGATGGGAAATAGGAGGTAAAATCCTCTGCTCCTGCTTGGGGCAGAATGTGAGTAAACTCACATGGCATTTTGCTTCGCAAAACAAGGAGGTAAAATCCGCTGCTCCTGCTTGGGGGCAGTCGCATTTTGCTTCGCAAAACAAGGAGGATTAAAAAATGAAGTATGATTATTTAGTAGTAGGTGCAGGTCTTTACGGTGCAGTTTTTGCATATGAAGCCAAAAAGAAGGGAAAGACCTGTCTGGTGATTGATAAGAGAGACCATATTGCAGGTAACATTTACTGTGAAAATGTATCCGGCATTAATGTGCATAAATACGGTGCGCATATTTTTCATACATCTGATAAGAAAATCTGGGAATATGTTAATCAGTTTGCGGAATTTAACAACTATATCAACTCACCGGTAGCAAGATATAAGAATGAACTCTACAATCTGCCGTTTAACATGAATACCTTCAGCAAAATGTGGAATATTGCAACACCACAGGAAGCAAAGGACATTATTGCATCACAGATTGCAGACTTAAATATTACAGAGCCAAAGAACCTTGAAGAACAGGCACTTTCCTTAGTCGGAAAAGACGTTTACGAAAAGCTGATTAAGGGTTACACCGAAAAGCAGTGGGGACGTGACTGCAAGGATTTACCGTCCTTTATCATCAAGCGTCTTCCGCTTCGTTTTATCTATGATAACAACTACTTCAACGACAGATATCAGGGTATCCCGATTGGCGGTTACACAAAGATTGTAGAAAAGATGTTAGACGGCATTGAAGTCCGTTTAAATACCAATTACCTTGACAACAGAGAAGAATTTGATGCAATGGCAGATAAGATTGTATACACCGGTATGATTGACCAGTTCTATGATTATAAGCTGGGTGTACTTGAATACCGTTCCGTACGTTTTGAAACAGAAGAGCTGCCGATGGAAAACTATCAGGGAAATGCCGTTGTCAACTACACAGAAAGAGAAGTGCCGTATACAAGAATTATTGAGCATAAGCACTTTGAATTCGGCAAGCAGCCGACAACCATTATTTCAAGAGAGTACTCAAGCGAATGGAAGAAGGGCGACGAGCCGTACTATCCGGTCAATAATGATAAGAACAATGCACTGTATCAGCAGTACAAGGAGCTTGCCGACAAGGAACACAAGGTCATCTTCGGCGGACGTCTTGGTGGATACAAGTATTACGATATGGATAAGGTGATTGCCGCAGCACTTGAAATGTGCGAAAAAGAACTGTAAAACAGGGAAAGATAAAGATAAATACTCCAAAAGCGGAGTGGATTAGATAGAATGGGAGAAATGAATTAAGATGAAGCTTCAGAAAATACTTTGGCCGACAGAGGGATTATGTACCGAGGAAAAATTATATCTGCACACCAATGTGATTGATGATGATTTTAACATTAACAGAGATGAGAATCATTTAAAAAGCGATTTAAACTTTATCAACCGCAGCAAAGTCTATATGATGCCGGGCGGAGGCTTTTCGCTGGATAAAGGCGGTAAAGTGGAATTTGATACTTATTTTAACGGATTTTCCATTGAAAAGTGGAGAAAGTACACACAGGTTAAAGAAGTATCCGTCAATCTGGAATTACAGGGTGATGTACTGGTGACACTTTCAAGCAAGCTGTTTCTTCACGGAGAAGTTTTAAAGAAAGAACTTGTAAGACAGGAAGTGCATACGACAGAAAGAAGCTCCTATTCATTCCCATTCGGCAATGAAGAAAAAGGCATGCTGTACTTTGAAGTAACCGCACTGTCAGACGGCGCTGTGCTTTACGGCGGCTATTATGAGGATACAGCGATTGAAAAGCCGGTAAGACAGCCTAAAATCGGGATTGATATCTGTACCTTTAAGCGCGAGCGTTATATTGAAAAGAATATCGGTCTGTTAAATGCGCATGTATTTAACAATCCGGACAGCCCGTTACAGGAACATCTCGAGGTTTTTGTATCCGATAACGGACAGACATTGGATATTGACAAGCTTGGCAGTGACAAAATTCATATCGTACGCAACAAAAATACCGGCGGTGCAGGCGGATTTACAAGAGGTCTTATGGAAATCTTAAAGAACGGCAATCCGCATGGCATTACCCATGCGCTGTTAATGGATGATGATATTACAATCGATACAGAATCCATTGAAAAGACCTATACGATTCTTTCGCTGTTAAAGGATGAATATGCCGATGCGTTTATCGGCGGTGCAATGCTTCGTATTGATAAGCCGAATATACAGGTGGAATCCGGTGCATCATGGAATGCCGGGAATTTGATTTCCAATAAGTCCAACTTAAACATGAATGTGACATGGGACTGCCTCTTTAATGAAATTGAAGAATATACGGAATTTAATGCATGGTGGTACTGCTGTTTCCCAATGGACGTTGTATCAGAGGAAAATCTGCCGCTGCCAATTTTTATCCGTGGCGATGACCTTGAATACGGCCTGCGCAACATGAAGCATCTGATTTTGATGAACGGTATCTGCGTATGGCATGAACCTTTTGAAAATAAATATTCTTCATTTTTGGAATACTACATTATCCGTAACAGACTGGTGGACAATACATTCCACTTCCCAGACTGGGGCAAGGCACAGTTAAAGAAGGCAGTCTGGGGACAGTGGCGCAGAGAGTGTAAGTTCTACCGCTATAAGAATGTGGATTTACATACCAGAGGTGTCAGGGATTTCTTAAAGGGTGTGGATTTCTTCTTAAGTACAGACGGTGAAAAACTGCACAAGGAAATTATGGCAGCAGGCTATAAGGCAGTGCCGATGGACCAAATTAGTGTGCCGTTCCACTATAAGACATACGAGGCATCCAGAACGACAAAGTTAAGCATACTGCACAATATCGTGCGTAAGCTGACCTTAAACGGTTATCTGCTTCCGGCGAAGCATATCCGTATTGTATCCATGGCACAGGTAACATTCCCGGCAGTATGGAGAGCAAAAAAGATTGTATTTTACGATGTAACAGCCAATAAAGCATTTGAATGTGAAAGAAGCTGGGGTCAGGCTGTTGCAAAGTTTTTCCAGGTACTGGGACTTACCATTCAGATTGACTTTAAATACAATAAAGCGAAAAAAGATTTCTTAAAGCGTGGAAATGAAATTAAAAACATTCAGTTCTGGAGTAAATACCTCGGACTGGATAAGCAGTAAAATGTCTGTGGTATGGAGGAGCAACATTGAAAAAGCGAAGGAATAAAAAGAGGATAATCATTGCGGCGGTGATTGTATACCTTGCGGTTATCGGCATTGTAGCAGTCTGGGAATCCGGCAGGCAAAAGCCGGCAAATCCCGATACTGCGGCGGCACAGGAGGAAGCTTATAACCGTAAGAAAGCAGTGATTGATGCACAGGAGAAAGCAGAGCAGCAGGCTTATGATAAAGCGGTACAGTTGCTGGATTATGACGTGGACAGTGCAGCAATGAAAATATCACTGGCAGATTGTTACAGCATTATGACAGCCAACAAGCTTCCGGCATTATCGAGAATGGCAGCAGAAGATTCAAAAAAATATATGGGGAATCTTCAGGTGTTACAAAAGATTGAAAAGCTCGGTATTGATACGGCGTCCTTTGAGACACCGGAACTCAACTGGAAAAATGTATACAACCGGGTTTCAGACACAATGCAGAAAGAAAATACATTTTCAGATAAAATTTCCTTTACAGGAAGCACAGCTTCCCAGTTAAATACCCTGATTGCACAGAGTACGGATGCATATATTACAATTGAGAGCAGTACGGTACGGATGGATGAACCAATCAGCATGAAATCCGGTATTGCGCTGGATGCAGCAGGAGTTACATTTACAGGAAGCACGGATGACCGCGTGGCACAGGCAGTAATTGCAGAAGACTGTACGAATTTTGCACTGTATAACCTGAATCTGACAGCGGGCTGTTATGAGTACGGTATTTATATTATCAGAAGCAATACATTTACAATCGAAAACTGTACCATTTCCAATGCTCTTTATAAGGGACTGGTTATGATGGGTGAAAACAAGAATTTCACAATCAGAAACAATACGGTTTCGTATAATGGTAACGGCGCAGTTTTTCTGAATGGAAATATCAGTAATGGTATTATTGCAGGAAATGATGTCGTTGATAATTACGGCACCAGAAACCTCACAGCCGGGATTGTCATGACTTCGATGGAAATTGACGATTACTACACGGCATACAATGAATTTAAAGATGAGCATTTATACAATCTGTTAGATACGCCGCATGATATTGTGTTATATCAGAATAATGTAAAACATAATAATTCATCAGGTATTTATTCCGATGGGGCATATCAGATTTATATTGTTGAAAATATTATTTATCAGAATGATAAAGAGGGTATGTGTCTGGATTACGGTACATTCGGTGCGTATGTCAGCAACAATATTGTCAAAGAAAACGGCGGACGTCTAAGACAGTCCGATGAAGATTTAGAAGCGGACTTTGTAACGGCGTTTGGACGTTTGTCAGATGGTTCGTCACCGGCAAAGCTTCCGGGCATTTCGATTGATAATTCGGCATATAATACGATTGTCAATAACAATGTTACGCAGAATTACGGAAGCGGTGTGAAGATGGTGCGTTCCGCATACCGCAATATTATTATGGAAAATTCTGTATCAGATAATAATAAAGGAAAAAGCGATGATTTCCATTTCTTTGGAATTGAAATCGGACATGAAAGTACGCCGGATGAACCGGTTAAAGGACTGGACTTTACAGCTTCCTATGAAAATATTGTATGTAGAAATATAGTGACAGGAAGCAATTATGCCGGTGTATTTTTAGCAGTGGAATCTTATTGTAATGACGTATTTGACAATACGATTCTTGGCAGTGAGTGGTATGCAATTGAGTGCCACAGTAATATGTTTAACAGTATGCCAAACAATATTATGGACCAGGAGATCCTCAATTTGTATGCACGCTGATTACATAAAGGGAAAATGTAGATAGTGTTTGACGGGCATGGAAATTGCGATATTTCATGCGGAAAAGAGGTAAGATGAAAAAGACATTCGTAGGCGCAGTGGCTGCACTGTTGTTTATGTTTTGCTTTAGTTTGCATCCGGTAAGCGCGCAGGCGGCAGAACATATGCTCCAGATGGAAAATGATGAATGGGTATGTTATACCGGTGGACAGCGTGATAATTCTTATACCGGGATGGCTGTTAATGAATATGGCTGGTGGTATCTGACAGATGGTGAAATTGACTGGGATTATACCGGAATGGCATGTAATGAATACGGCTGGTGGTATATGAACAATGGTGCATTGGATTTATCTTATACGGGTATTGCTGATGTAAACGGTGAGCCGTGGTATGTAGTCAATGGCACAATTGATTTCAGTTACAATGGCATGGTAAATGCAAGCGGCAGCTGGTGGTATCTGAATCAGAATAAAGTAGATACAGATTTTACCGGTCTTGCATTAAATGAATACGGCTGGTGGTATATGAATGCCGGTGAAATTGATTTTTCATATACCGGACTTGGATATAATGAGTATGGCTGGTGGTATGTTGATAACGGTACTGTAGATTTATCGTATACAGGCATGGCACAGTTAGGATATGACTGGTGGTATGTGACAAATGGTGTCTTAGACAGAGATTATACCGGAATGACTGTTTATGATGGAAACTGGTACTATCTGATAAACGGTTTTCTTGACAGAAGCTATGAAGGTCTTGCAGATAACGAGTATGGCTGGTGGTATATTTCGAACGGAACAATTGACTTTACATATAATGGAATGGCAGCAAATGAGTATGGCTGGTGGTATGTAAGCAGCGGCGGAGTCGATGGCGCTTTTACGGGTGTTGCTTCAAACAGCTATGGTTCATGGTATTTTGAAAACGGTACAATTAATTATAATTACGATGGTGAATATACCTATGTGGGAATTACATATATTGTTAAAAATGGTCTGGCAATTCAGCTTCAGGATTCATCCGTTGGAATTGATGTATCAAAGCACAACGGAGAAATTGACTGGGATGCCGTAAAAGCAGACGGGATTAAATTTGCTATTATCCGTGTCGGTTACGGTAATGATGATACAGATCAGGATGATGTATGGGCAGTACGCAATATGCAGGAATGCGAACGCGTAGGTATTCCGTATGGTGTATATCTGTATTCGTATGCAGTCAATGAAGATGAGGCAAACAGCGAAGCAAATCATATTTTAAGAATGTTACAGGGATTTAATCCGGTATTGGGTGTGTATATTGATATCGAAGATACAGAATATTATAACAAATATGATATTGATCCGTACAGCTCCGAGGGCAGGGAACTGATTACCCGTATAGCAGTCACTGTAATGGACAGAGTCAGCCGCGCTGGTTATACTGCCGGTGTGTATGCTAACTGGAATTATTTCCAGAATGTATTAATCCAGAGTGAGATTCAGGCTTATAAGTGGCTCGCATGGTATAAAGAAGATACATCTGAGGTTCCGGAAGGTGACTGGATTATGTGGCAGTATACAAGCACCGGACATGTAAACGGTATAGAAGGTAATGTCGATATGAACTTCTGGTATGGATTTTAAAGATGGAAAAAACAAAACAAAGAATAAGCTGGATTGATGTTACAAAAGGAATTGCCATATATCTGGTGATTCTCGGACATTCGCTGATTGGTCTTAAGGTCAATGATTATATTTTTGCGTTTCATATGCCATTATTTTTCATTGCTTCAGGACTGTTATTCCGCGAAAAGAGTATCAAAAAAACCATTACAGGCAATATTAAAAAGCTGCTTGTTCCATATTACATTACGAGTGTATGTGTAATTCTTGGAAGGGCAGTCAGTGCGTACTTACAGGGCTGGACGGTTCAGAATATCCGGAATTTGTGCTTAAATACAATGATTGGTGCAGTTTTTGGATATGGTGTAGATGGAAGTAAATGGTTCTTTACAGTCTGGATGATCGGTGCAATCTGGTTTTTATGGGCATTTTTCTGGAGTGACATTATTATACATGTAGTATTTCGTTATACAAAGAACTGGCAGGAATGGCAGAGAGCGTTTTTAATCATAGGAATCTCGGCAGTTTCTTATATTGTAGGACAGTATATTTGGATTCCTACGAATTTAGATGTGGGTGGATTTGCAATTTTATTTGTTTATATCGGCTATCTGCTCCAAAAAATCCGGATATGGGAGCAGGGAAAGCTTCCGTGGATTTGCTGGATTCTTTGTGTAATTGTATGGGTCTATGCTTCCCATACGGGCGGGATTAATATGGTAATCCGTGCCGTGCCAAACTTCGTCGTTTTATTCGGTGCAGTTGCAGGAAGTGTCATGACGATGAAGCTTGCCATACAACTGGATAAAATTCCGGGAATCAGCAGATGCCTTTCCTGGTTTGGAAAGAACAGCATGAAAATCTTATGTGTGCATTTATTTGAAATATTGATTCTTTCGTGGGATTTTATAGAAGTGAAATGCCATGTGCCGGTTACAAGACTGACAACCATTATTTTAAGGACAATATTTATTGTGGTTGTTGTTTTATGTATCAACGGAATGCAGGGCATATATAAGAAACAAAAGAAACAGAAGTAAAAAAGGGCAGCGGCTTTACAATTATTGTAGAGCCGCTGCCCTTTTTTAGGTGCGCCCGATAATAAGCGCTGTGTTTGAATGGGAGCTAGTTTAAAGTAATATTGTTTTTTACAGTACTGCTCATAGATGAGAAATCTGCAGCGCCAAATGTATAGGCTGATGAGAACTTATTGTACATAATGACATTTTCACAAGAAGAACCACCGTTATTTGCAGTATCATCATCGGCGATAAATACACCGAAATCGTGTGAACCTGTTACAGTATTATTTAAAACAACATTCCAGTTGCTTCCTAAACCATCAATATAACCAAGGTTTTCGGTTTCAACAGCAAGCGGTTCAATATCAATACCGGAACTCTTTGCACCCATCTGGTTGTATGCATTATCCGTACAGATATTGTTTACGATAATATTACCCAGACCGGTACGAACCAGTTTAATACCACTGCAGCTGTTGTTATAGACGTTATTGCTGTCAACAATATTGTAAATACCATTATCAATAGATACACCCGGGAGTCCGCCTGCAATACCGTTGTTTACAACTTCATTGTGGGCAAAGTAGTTGCCGATGCAGCCACTGTCAAGGCATACGCCTTCAAGGATACTGTCACGCAGTGTATTATAAGTGATATATGTCTTATAAGAACCGATGCAGTATAAAGCTTCACCGCTGCAGCCTGAAACAACATTTCCGGTTACAATGATATCATGAGGACCGGTTGTTTCATTGTCAACACGGATCTGCTGACCGTTCTGCAGACAGCTGATTGCAATACCTGCAAAACCTTTTGCGCCTGAAATACGGTTGCTGTCAATCAAAAGGTTTGAATGATTGCCATAAACGGCAATAGCGTCATCGCCGACATTGTTAATGGTGTTGCCGCGGATGATTCCGTTTACGGTTGAACCGTATTCGTCAGAAATCATGATACCGCTCTTAGTAGCATTATTTAATGTATTGTTTTCAATCAGAATATTGTCAGCACTGAATACATTAATGCTGTTTACATAAGGAATATCGGTAGATAAATTCTTTACGCCGCAGTTTGTGGATGGAATTACACCATCTTTATACACATATAATACAACGCCGACATCAGGAGCTTCGGTATAACCGGCTTTCATAACAAGACGGTGGCCATTTCCATCTAAAATAGTATCAGATGGAACCATGATAATACCAAAAGAACCATTGGTGTTCTTATACACCTGAATGTCCTGTGTAAGCTGTACAATCTTTCCGGTGTTGTTTTGTAAGAACTGATTTAAATCGTCTACGTCAGTTCCGGTATACTGTACAGTCTGTGTAGGTAATCCGCTTAATGCACTCTGAATATTTGTATTCAATGAAGTCATATTGGCTTCCGGGTTCATAAGGTCAGAACGGGAAAGTCCTAATGTGTGTAATCTTGAAATAACCTGGATGCCGTTTAAGGAATCCAGCGCATTCAGTGCAGATAAATCGTATTTCACGCTGTAATCCGTTACAGAAGCATTCAGATCAGAAATTGAAATATTTTCTGTATTGCTGCTTAAGCCTGCATCAGATGTCATATAAGTCTGATGTGCGGCAGACTGGAAAACATATCCGTCAGAAGTCTTTGTTACCAGCCATTTTGCTTCTGCAGCGTCAGAAGATGCCGCAAAATACATAGAACCATTACCGTTTGCTGCACAGAATCCGTTCTGTGTTAATGAATATACGGTATAAACGCCGTTTCCTAAAGAAGAAATACGGTAATTGTTATTACCGAAAGAGTAAATACCGGTTGTTAAAGATTCCTGACCAAAAGATTTTGGTGTCAGAACAAAACGCTGGGCAGAAGTATCATGTCCGATGGCCTGCTGCAGTGAAGTTCCAAAAGCAGCTGCACCGCTTAAAGTTAAGTACTGATAGCTGTTTGCGGAAATAAAACTGTAAGTGCCGTTTGTGTTTTTCTGAATATACCATGTCTGGTCAATATTATCAGTACCCTGCGCCTGCATTACGGCAGTGCCGATAGAAATAGAACCCTTTGTATACACAAAACGCTGTGAATTGGCATTTTTAATTTTATAAAGACCCTTTGAAGAATCAATACAGTTGATATAGAATAACTGTTCAGAACCTTCAGAAGCGTCAGCCAGTGTAATCGGTGTATCGTCTTTTACAGAAGCATCCTTTGCAGAAAGCATCGCAGCTGTGTTATCAGAAGCAGCGATGGTATAAGCACCATCAGCAAGAATCTGTGTATACGGAGATACAAAGTTAAAGGTCTGTGTTCCTGCATTAGACCATAAAGCGGTTCCTACATTGGAATTATCCTCGCTGGTCATGTAGAAGGTATAATCCGTACGCGCAATAGCAATCGTATATACACCTGCAGAAGTTTCAGTAACCGTCCAGTTCTTTGTTCCGTTTACGGAATCAGAAGTAACCTGTACATTGTCTGTAAAAGCATTGGTTCCCCAGCCGTGGTTGTAAGAATTAATCAGCCACTTGTGTGATGCATCATCTCCGTTGGCATCAATATAAGCAAGGGACATGAAACAGTAGGTTGAGCTGGCTTCATCTTTAACAACAAGGAATTTCTGGCTGTTCGCGCCGGTAATCTTAGACATTACCAGATTGTAGCCGCCTTCTGCAGTAGCGGATTCCTCTACTGTTAGGGCATAGTTTGGATTGCTGTTGCTGCGGATCATATACACACCGCCGGTGAGTTCTCCTGTAGCAGCATTGCCGACACGGAAAATGTCTTCACGCGGAACGGCAAAACCGCCGGTAACATCATAAGTCATACCGTTAAAAGTGAATTCGCCGTTGAAATTAAAATCAATTACGCCGTTATTGTAGTACCAGTAACCGTATGCGTTACTGCCGATGCCGTGGAAACTTAAATCCAATGCACCGTTGGTGATATACCACCATCCGAAATCATTGGCAGCCATACCGGTGTAGTTCCAGTTTAAGGCACCGTTAGTCATATACCACCATCCAAAATCGTTGGCAGCCATACCGGTGTAATTCCAGTCTAGGGCACCGTTAGTGATGTACCACCATCCAAAATCATTGGCAGCCATACCGGTGTAATTCCAGTCTAAGGCACCGTTAGTCATATACCACCATCCGAAATCATTGGCAGCCATACCGGTGTAATTCCAGTCTAATACACCGTTGGTGATATACCACCATCCAAAATCGTTGGCAGCCATGCCAGTATAATTCCAGTCAATTGTACCACCGGAAACATACCACCATCCGAATTCGTTGGCAGCCATACCGGTATAATTCCAGTCTATTGTACCGTTGGATACGTACCACCAGCCAAAGTCATTCTGGGCAAGACCGGTATAGGACGTATCAACCATACCGTCTACATAGTAGTACCAGGTATTGTCCTCGGGATTCAGGTACAGCCAGCCGCCGCCGGCAGCCTGTGCAGTATTTGGTTTTGCAAAAAGGCAAAGCGCAAATACAAATGCAGCAATAAAAGCTGCACACATTTTTTGTACTGCTTTCTTCATAGAAATCCTCCTTTAGTAAATAAATTTATATTTTAAAAAACCGTCACCTGGCAGTTTTTAAAATAACAGATTGAAAAAATGTTTTTATGGCAATCCACAACACCAGCGTAGCACAAATACAGATCATACGCATTAAAAACTGCATAAAAACGTCTGCATTTAAAAGAAGTCCTTCCCAGTGGATAAATTGTGCTTCAATACAGTGAATGCCTAAAACAGCAAGGCTGTTTCTGCCAAAAAACTTCAAAACCGCCGTCGGTATCGTGTAACGGCTGAGCATCTGACAGCACAGGCATAAAATGACCGTTCCGCATACAGCACCTGCCAGACTCAGTGGAAAAAGCGGGTAGGAACGTATGGATAATTCAATTCCGCCCTTTTGTATCTGCAAAAGCCAGATACAGCCAGTCAGCACAATGCTTAAAGGATAGCGTTTTAAATACTGCCAGACAGAATATTTGTTTAAAAGATATCCGGCATAAATGAACGCAGCTGCGGTCATGGAAACATCAAAACTTTCCGGTAAAAATGCAACATGCGTGCCGATATACCAGCCGGTGATGGTGACAGCAGCCACCAGAATGCATGTAAGTGCTTCTTTTTCGCGTGAAAGCTTTAAAATGGCAATAAAAAGCATCCGGGCAAAGAAAAGGCAGATTACAAACCAGATAACAAATACACTGCCAATGTCCGTAAAAACAGAAGACGAGTAACTCATGCCAAACAGTGCAATTTTTGCCTGCATGCGTAACAGTGAAACGGTTGTATCCATGCTGATTCCGACATAAAGCCATTGGCGCCATACACGGACAAATGCAACCAGTACTTCAATGCCAAAGTAAGGTAGAAGAAGCCCTTTCCATGTGCTTTTAAAAAAGTGCTTCCAGGAACAGTTTTTGGTAAAATAGCCGCTTAACAGCATAAAAGCCGGCATATGGAAAGAAAATATAATCTGGCGGATATTGCTGTCAATTGGCATATGTGCATAAAGCATAAGCAGAATACAGGTGCCTTTTGCCATATCAACCCATTCTACGCGTTTGCTTACCGGAGCTGCACCGGATTCTGTGGTCAGTGTATTTTTCCCGTGTCCGGCGGGATGCAGCCGCCGGAGTAAAAGGCATATCAGCAGTCCGCCGGTTATCAGCAGGATATGGATTAAAAAAAACAGTACAGACTGTACATAAGTATTTGTTATCCGGTGTTCATTGAAGCAGGTCAGTAAAGAACTCCATGGAAAACAGTTCAGTTCGGTTAAATGCAGACAAAAAATAAGCATAAAGTGCGAACCAATCCGGTTTCCGAGGGCGGTTAACCGTGGACAGTGCTGCTCAATAAGCATTGCTGCATAAAAAAGAAAAATGCAGGCACAAAAAGCAGCCAGCCAGTCCCAGATGCCATAGCCGTAATTGTTATTTACCATGAATAACCTGCCGCCGCCTTTGGCGATGTATACCGCAGAAAGAACAAAACAGACAGCCGGAATAAAAGGTGCTTCTTTTAATCTGGCAAGGATATTCTTTTCGCGGAGCATAAAGCCGCAGAATACGAAAATGGTTCCTGTCATAGCAGTCTGGATACTATAAGGAAGCCAGAAAATCCGGCTGGTAGCAAAACCGGCAAGTGCAGTCAGTACAATGCCGATGACGGCATACCGGGTACGCAGGCACAAATGTGTAATATTAACGGCAAAAAATAATGCCGGAAGAAAACACAGCGAGCCGATCATGCGGATATATGCAGGTGTAAAGTAATCCACACCGGAGCCGTAAAAGGCTGCCCATACCCATAACAGCAGCTCATGAAAAGACTCTGTAAAACCGGATCCTGTAAAAAAAATACGGACTGCCATAATAGCAATAATGACCGCACAGGTAATAAAATACGGAATCATCAAAGTGCGGAAAGTATAAAGCAGTGTCTGCTGGGTGCTTTTAATTTCTAAAAAATATCCACTGATAATAAATAAGACCGGAATATGAAAAGTGAAAATAATCCGGGTTATAATATCAGGACATAAATACCATTGACTGCCTACGATAATACATAAAATTGTAATGCCAGACACAATGTTAAAAAGTGGTTTTGAATCAAGCTTATCCATTGTAAATTTTCCTTTGCAGATATACTAAAATAATATTTATATTGTTATGTACAGTATACCGTAAAAACAAGGAATTCTCAAGAAAATTAACAGGTATTTACAGCGGATATTGAACCGTAAACCGCGTTGTGTTATCATTTGCAGAATACGAAAGCTTTACGGGGAAGGAATTCGTATATTAATAAGAAGGCAGATTTTTGCAAATGCCTAAGCAGGGATTTAAAGAAGAAAGGAAAAGATACAAGTGAAAAAAATATTTCGAAAAAAGAAGGCAGTTGTATGGATTGCCGCAATAGCAGGGATGATAGCAGCATTTGGCTGTTTTACAGAAAAAGCGCAGGCAGCGGGATTTTCCGGCATGACCTTTTATCACCGCTTTTTGATTAACTGCTGGGGTGACTCGATGACAGCGGGACAGGGCGGAAACGGTGTAACTTATCCGCGGGTATTAAAAGAATTGACGGGATTTCCGGTCAATAATTTTGGTGTCAGCGGGGAAAACACTTATGAAATCGTAGACCGTAGTGCAGAATACGGAGATCAGTCCGGTAACATCATGATTATCGAGATGGGGGATAACGGAACATGGGAGAATATGGATGATTTAATTGAGCAGTATCAGAATATGCTTGATGAGGCAGACTGTTCTAATTATATCATCATCAGCTCGACAGATGATCCCAATGATACCGACCAGATATGGGGAGAGAGCGGTTATGAACCGGGTATGCAGGATACATGGTATGAGGCAGCATTAAAAGATGCATTTGGGGAACACGTGGTTACGGCAAGAAAGTATCTGATTGAAAACGGGCTTTCAATTAACGGACTGGATGAAACAGACGAGGACAGGGAACGTGCCGAAAAGGGGCTGATTTCGTTACAGTTAAGAAATTACTGGATTGATAACACTCATCTGAACGGATATGGATACCGTGCGCAGGCTTATGCCGTATATGAAAAAGGCATAGAACTGGGATACTGGTTTGCGAATGGCGGAGATGTTACTTCTGACAGCTGGGTAGTTGTAGAGGATGATGTCATTCAGGCAGATTACACAGGAATGGCATCCAATGAATACGGCTGGTGGTACATGACCAATGGCACACTGGATTTAAGTTATACGGGAATGGCATCCAATGAATATGGCTGGTGGTATATGACCAATGGCGCCTTGGATTTAAGTTATACGGGAATGGCATCCAATGAATACGGCTGGTGGTACATGACCAACGGCGCACTGGATTTAAGTTATACGGGAATGGCATTAAATGAATACGGCTGGTGGTACATGACCAACGGCGCACTGGATTTAAGTTATACAGGAATGGCATTAAATGAATACGGCTGGTGGTACTTTAACAATGGGCTGCTTGACTTAAATTATACAGGAATCGCATCCAATGAGTATGGCAGCTGGTATTACAGAAACGGAATCATTGCTTATGATTATTCGGGAACCGTAGCGGATAATGGAAAGACATATACCGTACAGAACGGATTTGTCATCGCTTAAAAAGCACAGAATTAGAGTTGTAAAGGCGGCAGTACCATGCACGGTATTTGCCGTCTTTTTGCGGTTAAACCGCCGGAAAAGGGGAAATACTGTTGTTGTATGATACAGGAGCTTAGGGAGTATGAGTTTCAGGGGAATGGAGACCAGTATGCAGGATGGCGTGTTTTATCAGATTGTATCGTCCGGTCTGAAAACGGTTTGTGAAGATGAATTCTGGGAACAAAAAGATACAATTGCAGTAATCGATGCGCATAAACTGGAAAACAGCCAGTCATTTGGACAGTTTTGCTGTGGATGCAGCGGAGGGGAATATATCCGCGGGTGCAGGGTGATACAGGATAAAAGCCATACGCTGATAGAATGGCATGTGCCGGAAAAAACAAAAAAGAATGTGTCGTGGCATTTTGCAGTTTTTATAACAGCAGAAAAAATTGTCTGTATACAATATACAGGCTCAGCCGGAAAAGTGCAGGAACTTATAAATACGTTTCTTCATAAAGAAGCCTATACCAAAGAACGTTTTTTGTATGAGCTGTTTGGTGCAATGACCGCAGATGATCTGCAGTATATGGAAAAACTGGAAAGGACGTTATCCGTATTAGAAGAAGAAGTGTTTCGTGCGGGCGGAATGGATTTTAACAGCAGTATGTTACAGGTAAAAAAGAAAATTTTTCAGTTTTACCGTTATTACAGCCAGTTCATTGAAATCGCAGCTGCGCTGGAAGAAAATGAAAATGCTGTTCTGGATGCACAACACACGGCTTATTTTGCAAGAATCAAAGAAAAAGCACAGCGGCTTGCCGCAGAAACACAGGTGCTTAGGGAGTATGCGGTGCAGGTACAGGAGGTTTATCAGTCGGAACTGGGAATCCGCCAGAATCACATTATGAAAATACTGACGACAGTAACAACGGTGTGCCTGCCGCTGTCACTGATTGCCGGCTGGTACGGCATGAATTTTTCTTATATGCCGGAATTATCGTGGCGGTACGGTTATCCGATGGCAGCAGGAATCAGCGCGCTGGTACTGGTTTTGCTGCTGTGGCTATTCCGCCGGAAGGGGTTTTGGTAGGGGAAAAAGATATTGTACATCATCTATCTGAAATAAATTGTATCAAAAAAAATGCAGGGGGGGGGTATAAGTATGCCCACCCCTTTGCATTTTGGGAAAATCAGATGAAAACAGCCGCAAAATTGTTGCAGACAAGGCAGTTTATACAATTGACAAGAATAAAGAGTTGGGATAATATAGAAAAGATAGGAAAAATACCTACAGATTAGAAAAATTAGTTGAGGATAAAAGATGAATCAGGGAGAAGAAAAAGTTCAAAACGCCCTTCTGTTTATCACAGATATCATCGGATTAATTGCAAGTTATTATATCGCCGGGTATCTTTGGCTGGCACTGTGGAAAAATGTATCAATACCGGTCTATTTTTCTCAGATGGGGGACAGTCTGGTATCAGTAGTGGTATCCTATATGCTTGCGTTTTTATTCTATTCAAAGAATAATGATTTTTTACAGAGGGGAAAATTTGAAGAACTAAAAGCGGTAGTACATCTGAACGTTATAATGGCATGTATTATTGCCATTTATGAATTATTAAAAAGAACAAACCAGCAGTTTCCGAGAGGGGTCTACGTGCTGGTGGTTGTGTTTAATGTTATATTGGCATTTATTATTAGAAGAATCGTGAGAAAATCCATTTTAAGCCATGCAAAGCTTGGAAAATCCGTAAACCGGGTGGTGGCAATTACGACAAGTGACCGTGTGGATGGATTAAAAGAAATTGAAAAATGGAATACAACAAAGCAGATTTCAGGCATTATTATTGTTGACCGGGATATGCGTGGAACGGAAATAAACGGCATACCGGTTGTAGCAGATGTACACGATATGATTCCATACATAAAAGGCGGGATAGTAGACGAGGTGTATATTGATCTGAACACTGCCCGGATGGAAAAAATCACATCCCTTGTGATGGAACTGGAAGAAATGGGTGTGGTTGTTCATCTGCACTTAAATACGCTTGAAAATTATAAGGACTTTGATATGAGCCTTGGAAAGCTCGGCAATATTCCGGTTGCGACATTTGCCAACCGTTTCTATGATTATAAGGAACTGGCATTTAAACGGGCGATTGATATTGTCGGTTCGCTCGTTGGACTCTGCATTATGGCAGTTGCCATGATTTTTGTTGTCCCGGCAATCAAGCTGGAATCTAAGGGACCGGTATTTTTTAAGCAGAAACGTGTCGGAAAGAACGGACGGTATTTTTATGTATACAAGTTCCGCTCCATGTATATGGACGCAGAAGAACGTAAAAAAGAACTGATGGCACAGAATGAAATGCAGGGACTGATGTTCAAGATGAAAGACGACCCGCGTATTACAAAGGTCGGAAAGTTTATCAGAAAGACCAGTATTGATGAACTGCCGCAGTTTATTAATGTATTAAAGGGCGATATGAGCCTTGTGGGTACACGTCCACCAACGGTGAATGAATTTAAGCAGTATCAGGGACACCACAAGCGCAGACTGTCCATGAAACCGGGCATTACCGGCATGTGGCAGGCGTATGGCAGAAGTACGGTAAAAGATTTTGAAGAAATCGTAAAAATGGATTTGGATTACATCGACCACTGGAGCCTCGGACTGGATATGAAGATACTTTGCAGAACGGTTGTGGCAGTGTTCCAGGGGGGATGAGGAAAATCATAGGATGAAAGTGAAATAGAAAAGATGAAAAACAATTTGAATATTGTGATGTTAGGACAAAAAAGGATTCCATCCAGAGAGGGAGGAGTTGAAATTGTTGTAGAAGAATTAAGTACTAGAATGGTAAAAATGGGACATTCTGTTACATGTTTAAATAGAAAGGGACATCACATCAGTGGGAAACAATATGATGGACAGGTATTAAATGAATATAAAGGTGTGGTATTAAAAACAGTTCCTACTGTAAATAAGAAAGGTTTAGCAGCCATGACGGCATCATTTACAGGTGCATTTTATGCCGCATTTGGAAAATATGATGTGGTTCATTTTCATGCAGAAGGACCATGTGCAATGCTGTGGCTGCCTAAGTTATTTGGCAAAAGATGTATTGCAACAATACATGGATTGGATCATAAAAGAGCAAAATGGGGTAAGCTGGCTAGTGCATATATAATGTTAGGAGAGAAGGTTGCAGCTAAATATGCAGACAGTATTATTGTGTTAAGCAGGGCAGTACAGGAGTATTTTAGAAATATATATGGCAGAGAAACTGTGTTTATTCCTAATGGTGTAAATAAACCTCAAATAGTATCTCCTGATTTAATAACAAGAGAATATAATTTACAAAAAGAAGGATATATTTTATATTTAGGAAGACTGGTTCCGGAAAAAGGAATTAAGTATTTAATTGAGGCATTTAAACAGGTTCATACCAATAAAAGGCTTGTAATTGCTGGAGGAGCAAGTGATACAGATGAATATGCGAAAGAGTTGGTAGAACTTGCGCAAGAGGATAAAAGAATTATTTTTACGGGTTTTGTGCAGGGTAGGAAATTAGAAGAATTGTATAGTAATGCCTATTTATATGTATTGCCATCGGATTTAGAGGGGATGCCTTTAAGTTTACTTGAGGCAATGAGTTACGGAAACTGTTGCATTGTTTCGGATATACCGGAATGTTTAGATGTAGTAAGAAATAATGGAATAGTATTTAAAAAGGGAAATGTTTTGGAACTTGCGGAAAAATTGCAGGATGTGTGCGATTATCCAGAGAAAGTTATGCGATATAAAGAAAACTCAGCACAGTATGTTTGTAATAAATATAATTGGGATGACGTAGTGAAGAAAACTTTAGAATTATATAAGAATAGTTGAAAGAAAGGAATTCAGAATGGGAGAGAAAAAATTAAATGGTACAGTTATTGTAACCTATAGATGTAATGCGCGTTGCTCTATGTGTAACAGATATAAAGCACCATCTAAACCGGAAGAAGAAATTACAATAGAAACTATAAAAAAATTGCCTAAAATGTATTTTACAAATATAACAGGAGGAGAACCGTTTATTCGTACAGATTTAAAGGACATAGTAAGAGAATTGTACAAAAAATCTGACCGAATAGTTATTTCAACGAATGGATTTTTTACAGATCGAATAGTTGATTTGTGCAAGGAATTTCCTAATATCGGTATAAGAATATCTATTGAAGGTTTGGAACAAACAAACAATGAAATACGTGGTTTGGAAAATGGATATCAAAGAGGATATACAACATTAAAAAAATTGCGTGAGATGGGGATGAAAGATGTTGGATTTGGTATGACAGTACAGGATAAAAATGCACCAGATTTGGTGCCATTGTATAAGATATCAAATGATATGGGAATGGAGTTTGCTACAGCATCATTACATAATAGTTTTTATTTTGTTGAGGCAAGAAATATCATAAAAGATAGAGAAATGGTTGCAAAAAATTTTGAACTGCTTGTAAATGAACTGTTGCATAGTAATAGTCCCAAAAAGTGGATGAGAGCATATTTTAATCATGGGTTAATAAATTATATATATGGCCAAAAAAGATTACTTCCATGTGATATGAGCTTCGATACTTTTTTTATAGACCCATATGGAGATGTTATGCCTTGTAATGGAACAAAAGATAAAGAAGTTATGGGAAATCTGACTACTCAGACATGGGAACAATTATGGAATAGTGCAGAAGCAGAGGAAGTTCGTAAAAAAGTAAGATGTTGTGACAGAAATTGCTGGATGATAGGTTCAGTATCTCCAGCAATGCATAAGTATATATGGATTCCGGGAGTTTGGGTGGTTTGGCATAAATTCAAATCCCTTTTTACAAAAAAACCATATAGTATGTATGAGAATAAAATTGTACGTGATTATAGAGATGGTAAAGTTACAAAGGAAGAATTGGATAAATGTTCTACATGTGATATGTGTGCAAATGTAAATAATGGGTTATCAGTAGAAAGCATGGAACAGTTAAAAGATAAAAGTGGCGAGCAAATTGTAGATGAAGATATTGCAAGACAAATGGGAGAGTAAGCATGAAAGTAGTTGTGAGTGGTTATATTGGCAAAAAAATTACTGGAATTGGAAGGAATTTGGAAAATTTGTTAAATAACTCAAAAGGAACAATCCAGTATATTGTGTATACTAATTATGATATGCTCAATGAGTTTGATTTCACAAATAAGAACGTTGAGATGAAAACGTATAATGTCAGTAAGAATAGCTCTATGAAAAATTTATTGTGGACAACTTTTGTATTTCCATTTAAAGTGTTGCATGAAAAGGCGGATATTGCATTGATACCTAATTTTACGTTGCTTTTGTTAAAGTTTAAACCAACTGTGGTTATTATGCATGATTTGATAGAATTTAATGTCCCTAATAAATTTTCAAAACTAAAAATGTTTTACAGAACCAAATTGGCAGATCCTATTACAGCCAAAATGTCAAATAAAATAATTACTGTATCACAAAATTCAAAAAGAGACATTGTAAAATATTTAAATGTTAAAGAAGATAGAATTGCAGTTGTGTATAACGGTGTGGATACTAAAAAATTTCATAAAATGGAGGAACAAAAGGCAAGTGAGATTATAAAAAACAGAAATTGGCCAACGGAATTCATTTTGTATGCAGGAACGATAGATCATCCGGGGAAAAATGCAATGAATGTAATAAAAGCATATGAAAAATTAGTACAGCGTAAAGTATATGATGGAAAGTTAATTTTAGCTGGAATGCCAGGCTCAGGATTTGAAGAGATTGAACATTATATACAGAAGTCTGAGTATAAAGAAGGAATTGTTCTGACAGGATATGTAACAGATGAAGAATTGATTGCATTATATTCAATGTGCAAGGCTTTTTGCTTTGTTTCATTATATGAAGGTTTTGGGATTCCACCGTTAGAAGCACTTGCATGTGGTGCTAAAGTTATTGTATCAGATAGTTCAGCATTGCCTGAAGTTGTGGGAAGTGTGGGAGTTACGGTAAATCCATTGGATGTAGATGCAATTGCAGACAGCATACTTACGGAAATGCAGGGACACAATAATAAAAATGTAGATGAAGTAAAAAAACATATTGAACAGTATGATTGGAAAAAGCTTTCGGCTGAATTTGAGGAAGTACTTATTAATGTAGGTAAGTAACCTTTGGAAAGGAAACAAGAAATTGAAAACGGTGGCTGTATTAGGAGATACTTTTTTAAGTGGGAATGTATATGGGATTCAACGATATGCATATGAAATTTTAAAGCAACTGGATACCATTGTGAAAGATATACATATAGAAATAATTGTTCCAGAACATTTTGATGTTGATTGCAGTTTTAAAAATATAAAAATTGTAAAGTTTGGTAAGCTTAAAAACCTCTTTTTATGGCGGCAAATATGTTTCCCATATTATCTTATTAAATACAAAAGATTTGGATTGGACTTGACATTGGGATTGTCATATTTAAAAACGGATGTGGTATGTATTCATGATTGCATCTATGAAACATACAAAGATGATTTTCAAACAGTCAAAGAAAAACTAAAAAGATTAAATTATTTGATAAAGGTAAGACATATTGTAAAACACAGCACCAGACTTATAACAGTCAGTGAGTATTCGAAAAAACAGCTGATGCAAATATATAAAATACCAAGTACTAAGATTTCGGTGATTGGAAATGCATGGCAGCATTATCAAGATATTATACCGGACTTTAAGATATTGGATGAATTAGGGCTTAAAGAAGGTCAAGAGTATTTTTTTACTTTAGGAAGTGGATTGCCTCACAAAAATTTACGGTGGATTGTGAAAGCAGCTATGAATAATCCTAAGAAAATATTTGTTGTTACAGGGAATAATAAAATTTCAAATTATATTAATGAAATTGGGTTGAATCAATTAAAAAATGTGATTGTGACAGGTTATATATCTGATCAACAAGTGAAAGCATTAATGATGAAAGCACGGGCATTTATACATCCGTCATTTTGTGAAGGCTTTGGAATTCCACCATTGGAGGCATTGTCAACTGGTTGTGAAATTCTTATATCTAATGCAAGCTGTTTGCCAGAAATATATGAGGATTCGGCAAAATATTTTGATCCATATGATTATAATATTAGTATTACCTCAATATTAAATGAAAAAAGCAATAGTTGTGATAAGGTGTTAAATAAGTATTCATGGAACAAATCAGCAATGCAATTGTTAGAGTTATTAAAAAATGAAATTGCGTGTGAATAATATTTGGAGGAAAAATGTCAATATTTTCTTTGGTAATAGTAGGAATAATTGCAAAATGTATTGATGAAAGAAGACAACTGAGTGATATCATAGTTTCATTAACGTCAATATCAATATTATTAGAACTGGGAATATCGGTAGGTTATTTTATACGAGTAGGCAGTTTCGAAGTAGGTTTTAGTGAAGCAGTGATAATATTAGACACTTTTTTTTGTATGGTATATTTAGTCCATCGGAAAAGAGTTGATAAAAGAGCAGGAATATTGGGGACATTATTATTAGGTTCGGCAATGATTAGTTTATTTTTACTTATTGTAGCACCATATTCCGGAGCAGTTGTACAGAGTGCAGAAGAATGGGATTACTACTATTTCCATGGAGTAAAGCCGGTTAGTTTACACATTTCACTTAATCAAGTAAAAGAATTTATGCATTTATTTTGCTATGTTATATTGTTTACTTGTGTTTTTAGCTTAGAAAGAGAAAAAGTATACGACATTTTAAAGAAAACCCAAAAAGGAAGTAAAATATTTTTAACAGCAGGCATTGCTGAAATATTATTTGTATATATACTAAATAAACAGGAATTACTGACTGCTATTGAAAAGAAAATATTTGGCGATAGTTATTTTACAGATGGTTCATTGTTGTCAATAGGTTATTCTAACCGATTAAGAGGATTGAAGTCAGAACCTTCCATGTATGCATATACATTATTTGTTTTTGGGTTAATATTTTTAATCGGCTGGTTGTATCAAAAAAATAAAAATGATAGAAAATGGTTTTTGTTATCAATGATTTTAATGATATTAACGAAGTCATTTTCAGCGGTACTTTGCATGGGACTTGTAGTTGTGTATGTGTTAATATTTCATTATAAAAACACAAACAGTGCAAAAAAATTATTGTATTTTATCATAAGTGTAGTAATAATTGGTATTTCATTTGCTGTTCTTGTAAAAATAGCAAATACAACCCGTTTTGATAGTTATTATTTAGAACGAATTAGAAAAGGAATACTGAGTATGACGGATTTATCTATAGGCGGCTGGACTGGTGATTATGCGACATATGATGGTTCGACAAAGGTAAGACTGATTAGTATAGTAGGAACATGGGCATATGTTTTAAAAAGACCGTTCTTCGGATTGGCATTAGGAAGTACGTATGCACATAGTACAATGATTACCGTTTTGGCCAGTTTAGGGTGGGTTGGAACTTTGATATGGGTTGCTTTTACGTTTTATTTAGGTAAAAATAAAAAAGGAATATTTTATACAATAGTATGTACTATACATGTATTGGCATTAATATTATTTGGAAACGGATTTTTCCCGTTTTATGGAGTGCAGAATATATTAATAATAGAATTGTTTGATATATATGCATCGAAAAGTCAGTATATAACAAATGCTTAGTTGCGTTAAGATTTTGATATGAGAGGAATAATGAAATGAAAACAAAAATATTTGCTGCATATTTGCCGCAGTTTCATCAAACAAAGGAAAATGATATGTTTTGGGGAGAGGGATTTACAGACTGGGTGAATGTAAAAAATGCAAAACCACAGTATCAGGGACATATTCAGCCTAAAGTGCCTCAAAATAAAAATTATTATGATTTAACAAATGTAGATGTAATTAGATGGCAGGCAGAACTTGCAGCTAAATATGGAGTAAACGGATTTAATATATATCATTATTGGTTTAAAGACGGGGTGCATACACTTTACAAGCCAGCAGAAATATTATTAGCACATAAAGATATAAAAATACAATTCTTTTTTTCATGGGATAATTGCTCATGGGTAAGAACATGGGGGAAGGATGCAGGAAATGCATGGTCGCCTGTATCAGATAAAGGAAAGAGCGGAAATTCAAGGTTATTAGAACTGGATTACGGCAATCAGGAACAGTGGAAAAAACATTTTATGTATCTTTTACCGTTTTTTAAAGATGAAAGATATTTAAAAATAAATGGAAAACCTATTTTTGCATTTATGACAAGTTTTGAAAAAGAAACATTAGTTGAAATGTGTGAGTATTGGAAAAAACTGGCCGTTGAAAATGGATTAGATGGATTGTATTTAATTTCAAGACATGATGAATTTTACAATAAACATCTGCTGGATAATCAGTTTTTTTATCAACCACCGGCAGCGGCTTGGGGAAAAAGAATGTCGATAGAAGGAAGGCTAAAAAAGTATTTTCATATTGTTCTGAAGCAAAAAGGAAATGTAAAATATAGCTATGATTATGATTTCGTGTGGAAAAGATTATTAAGAAGAGCGGAAAAAGAAAGAAAAAATGCATTGATATTAGGTGGAATAGTGGCTTTTGATGATACACCAAGACGAGGAAGTCAGGCAAGAATGATATGTAACTCGACTCCGGAAAAATTTAAATATTATTTTAAAAAGTTATATAGGTTATGTTGTGAAAATAATAAAGAATTATTATTATTGACAGCATGGAATGAATGGGGGGAAGGAGCATATTTAGAACCGGATGAGGAAAATGGGCTGGCATATCTGGAAGCATTAAAGAGTGCTGTTGATGATGTGAATGGGGTTTAGAGGAGGCACAGAGAGTGGCGTTAAGAGAAAGATTACAATGGTCATTAGTGGGAGAACTTAGAGGAAGACAAAAACTGAATAAGTTTAAAAAATATTGGAGAAAAAGCAATAAACATAATGATACAGTACCGATGAATGTGTTTAATAGTGATAATGTGTCAGTTGGCAAGGCGACTTATGGGGAACTAAATATTGTTCAATTTAATAATTTATCAAAAATTCATATTGGAAATTATGTATCAATTGCGCAAAATGTAACTTTTATTTTAGATGCAGACCATAATATAAATACAATAACAACTTTTCCACATAAAGTCAAAACATTACATATTGTAGAAAATGAAGCGATAAGCAAAGGTAATATAGTTGTTAAAGATGATGTATGGATTGGTTATGGTGCAAAAATATTATCAGGTGTTACGATTGGACAAGGAGCGGTTATAGCAGCAGGGGCTGTTGTTACAAAAAATGTTGAACCATATGCGATTGTAGGAGGAGTTCCGGCAAAAGTGATAAAATATCGATTTGAACCCGATATAGTAAAAAAATTAGAGAACATTGATTTTTCAAGGCTGACAACTGAATGCGTTGAAAAACATGTGGATGAGTTGTATAATGAGGTTTGTGAAAATAGTGATATAGGTTGGTTGCCTTTAAGAGAGTAGCTATTACAATAAAAATATAAAGAAAAAGGACAAATGGATGGGTAAGACAACAGAGAATAGAACAAAAATTGCATTTGCTATGATAATAGTAATTATAGGATTAATGGCAGTTGGTGTTACGAATTTTACTTCAAATAGAGAAAGAAATAGAGAATTATCAGATATACAGCAGTTTGAGAAGATTAAGCGAGAGGTTGAGGAACTTCTCATGGATAAAGAAGATGTGCAATCATATGTAAATTCAATAGTAAGTAGTGAAAATGCTATGTATTTTTATTTTGGTGGACGTGGAAACTATGATTTGTCTACAATCAATGAAATTTTTCCGGAAATTGAGAAGATGTATGAACGAGGGGAAATTCAAACAATGAAAAGCTCAAGATTGATAGCTGATGAAACAATATATGTATTATATATAGACAGTGATATGGAAGTTCATACTATGGCAAAGTCATACAGAGATCAAAGTTATAGTAATCCTCTTGACTGCTTAGTATTGGATGATAAATTTTTTAGATAGCATATTAGAAAGAATAAGTGAAAATTTTGGAGGTAATATTATGAAAATCATGCCAAATCGGATGGATAGAGGATTTTTTAAATATCAGAATGAATTTGAACAAAAAGCATTAGAAGTGCTTAGGTCAGGATGGTATATTTTAGGAAAGGAAGTCAGTTCTTTTGAAGAAGAATTTGCAGCATATACAGGTGGAAATTATTGTGTGGGGTTAGCAAGTGGATTGGATGCCTTGTGGATAGCATTCCGTTTGTTAAATATTGGAAAAGGCGATGAGGTTATTGTACAGGGAAATACATATATTGCAAGTGTAATGGGGATTACAATGAATGGTGCAACCCCTGTATTTGTAGAACCGGATGAACATTTTGGAATGGATGTTGATAAAATTGAGGAAAAAATAACAGACCGGACAAAAGCAATACTTGTTGTACACCTTTATGGAATGGCATCAAAAATGGATAAAATTGTTGAAATATGCAAAAAACATAATTTGAAATTGGTCGAAGACTGTGCACAGTCACATGGAGCATGTTTTAATGGCCAGATGACAGGAACATTTGGTGATGTTGGATGCTTTTCTTTTTATCCTTCTAAGAATTTAGGCGCATTTGGTGATGCGGGAGCAGTTGTTGTTAAGGATGAACAACTTGCAAATGACTTTAAAGTATTTAGAAATTATGGCAGTGAAAAGAGATATCATAACAAAGTTGTAGGGGCAAATTCAAGATTAGATGAATTGCAGGCAGGCTTACTGAGAGTTCGTTTGCAGCATATGCAGGAATTGACAGAAGAAAAAGTAAAGATTGCAAAAAGATATACAGCGGAAATAAGTAATGATAAAATAAGACTGCCGGAATTGGCAGATGGAGCAACAGGAGTATGGCATCAGTACGTTATCCGGTGTGAGGAGAGGGACAGATTAATTGAATACTTAAATGAAAAAGAGATTGGGACAATTATTCATTATCCAATTCCGCCGCATTTGGCGGAAGCATATCAGTATTTAGGACATAAGCCGGGATTTTTGCCAATAACAGAGCATTTAGCAGAAACAGTATTGTCAATTCCAATGTATAATGGTATGACAGAAGAAGAACAGAGTTATGTAATTGAAGCATTAAATGCTTTTCATTAGTATTTGAAAGGGGAAAATTATGACATTAAAAGAGAAGTGTCCTATATTACAATTTGCCGATTTAGGAGATGAAAGAGGGAAATTAGTAGTAATTGAAGGAAATCAGGCAATTCCATTTGACATAAAGAGAGTGTTTTATATATATGATTCGGATTCTACAGTGGTTCGTGGACAGCACGCAAATCGAGAATCAGAATTTGTACTGATAAATGTTGCAGGACATAGTAAGGTTCGCATTACAGATGGGAAAGAAGAACTTATAGTCAAGCTGGATAAACCAATGATGGGGGTTTATCTGCCGAAAATGATATGGAAAGATATGTATGAGTTTTCTTCAGATTCTGTATTACTTTGTTTAGCGAGTACACATTATGATGGCAGTGAATACATAAGAGATTATGAAGAGTATTTAAAAATAATGGAAAATGAGGCTTAGGCAAATGGAAAAAAACGTATTGATTTCACTTTGTATGCCGACGAATGGTGTCATAGAATGGGTATTTCCAGTACTCGACAGTATTTTTGGACAAGGTGTGGATGATAATTTATTTGAAGTAGTTGTTACGGATAATGGCGATAATGAAAAATTTAAAATGATGATGAAACAGTATGTCCAAAAACATTCTAATATTGTTTATGCAGAAACCAATGCGTTGCCGTTTTTAAACGAAATAGAATCATATAAGAGAGCAAATGGTGAGTTTATTAAATTTGTGAATCATAGAACCTTATTAGTGGATGGTGCGTTGCAAAAATTAGTTGATTTTGTAAAAACAAATAGAAAAGAAAAGCCTATAGTTTATTTTGCAAATGGTGCATTAAAGATACAGAAAGAAGTGCATTATTATAATAGCTTTGATAAATTTGTCAGAAATCTTTCTTATTGGTCATCATGGTCTACAGGAATGGCGATTTGGAAAGAAGATTTTTTAAAATTACCAGAAGATGTAGAAGATTTTAATGAACTTTTTCCGCATACGACCGTACTTTTCCGTGAAAGAAATCGTTGCAGATATATTATTGATAATACAGTTATTATGGATGAAATGCCGCAAGGGAAGAAACCCAAAGGAAATTATAATTTATACTGGGCGTTTGGAATAGAATATCCAGGAATTATTTTTGATCTTTTCAGAGATGAAAGTATTAGTAAAACGACGTTCCGATATGTTCTTGATACAAATTTGGATTTTATTGCAGGGATGTATTTTGAATATCATATTAGAAAACATTACTGTTCATATGACTTAAATGGGCTGAAAGATATATTTGGCGTGTTTTATTCAAAAAGTAAATTTTGGATGAAAGTAATTCAAATAACAGTAAAGAGATTGGCAAAAAAAATTGTTAAATTTTAACATACCGAAAGGAAAAATATGCAGGGACAACAAAGTAGAACGGTAAATACAATTCGAAATATTATTATGGGCTTTATAGCTAAAGCAACAAATATTCTATTGCCATTTGTAATCAGAACGATTATCATATACCGCTTAGGTGCAGAATATGCGGGAATTAATAGTTTGTTTTCATCTATATTACAAGTGCTTAGTGTTTCTGAACTGGGTATTTCATCGGCAATTATTTTTTCATTGTATAAACCAGTGGCTGAAGGAGATATGCCGGTAATAAAAAAATGGATTACAATATACAAGACTATATATAAAATAATTGGTACAGTTATACTTGTTTTGGGTTTAATAATTTGTCCATTTATTAAATTCATGATTAATGGTAACTATCCAGAAACACTAAATATATATATATTATATTTAATATATCTGTCAAATTCAGTGATAAGTTATTTTGCATTCGGATATAAAGATGTAGTTTTAACAGTTAATCAAAGAAAAGATAAATTAAGTAAAGTTGAATTTATTATTTCACTAACAAGAAGCATTGCACAAATCGTAGTGTTAATATTTATAAGGAATTTTTATCTTTATGTTATTATGTTACCTGTATTTACGCTTCTTTCTAATGTGTTTATTAATAATTTGGCTAATAGAATGTATCCTGAGTTTCAGGCGGATAAGCATTTATCGTTAAAAGGGTTAAAAGAAATAGCAAATCAAATAAAAGGAGTTGCAATAGGAAAAGTTGCTGTAGTTGCTAGAAATTCATTTGATAGTATTATTATATCTACGCTGTTCGGTTTAACAGCCACAGCGATATATTCTAATTATTATTATATTTTTTCAGCGATAACATCATTATTGTCAGTAATTCTTATTGCAATGTCGGCAAGTGTAGGGAATAGCTTAGCAGTACATAGTAAAGAAAAAAATTATAATGATTTGATTAAATTTGATTTTTATTATCAAATGATTGTTTCATTTTGTACAATATGTTTATTTGGTTTGTATCAGCCATTTATGCAGATTTGGGTGGGAAAAGATTTAATGTATCCATTCCATACAATGGCGCTGTTCTGTGTGTATTTTTATGTGAATAACTTAGCACAGATTAGATCTGTTTATTCTGAGGCATCAGGTATTTGGTGGGAATTTAGATATTTTACAATAGGTGAAATGGTTGCTAATTTAGTATTAAATATTATTTTAGGAAAGTTCTGGGGAGCGGACGGAATATTGTTAGCAACAATTATCACGGCGACAATATCTAGTTTTATATGTATAACATATATTTCAATCAAGAAGATATTTGAAAAATCACCGGCACAATATTATATGAATAATATAATTTATGTAGCAACGACAGTGCTTGGAGCCATTTTTGTATCGGTTATATTAAAAAATATAAAAGGTGAAAATATAGCTGGATTTGTTGCAAAAGGCTTTGTTTGTGCAGTTGTTGCAGTTATTTATCTACTTTTAATTTATAGTAGAATGGGTTTGTTTAAAGGATATTTGTATCAGGTAGTTAAAAGGCGGAAAGGAAATAAAAATGAAAAAGTTTATTAAAAATTATATTGAACGGAAAATGACGGATTTAAAATATGCTTCTGCGTTAAGTGTAGCAGCAGCAATGACAAATAATGAAACTTTTAAAGATATAAAGAATTGTAATTGTGGAAAAAGCGTTGTGCTTTGTGGAGCAGGTCCTTCTTTAAAAAAGTACATTCCCATTGAAGGAGCAGTGCATGTGGCATTAAATAGAGCATTATTAAATGATAAAGTAAAATATGACTGGTTTATTGCAGATGATTGGGATGGAATTGATTTTATGCAACAGGAGTTAATTGAATACAACTGTACAAAATTTTTTGGACATCAAATTGGTCAGTATGATAGACAAATTCCAGAATCGTTTCGGATAAAATGTAACGCGCGTCGTTACTATACAGATTGTTTTATAGTAAATGGGTTTAAGAGCCGTTTTGTATGTGATATTGACAAGATGCCCGTTGGTAATATTACTAATATTGCATTATCTGCAATGCAAATAGTTTTATTTTCAAATCCATCCAAAGTATATATTGTAGGTTGCGATGCAACAGCAGATGGGCATTTTATCGAGAACAGCAATATCTCAGAAGAACAAAGAAATCGACAAATTAAAGATATGGAAATGGCTGTGGCAGGAGATAATGTTATTAGCTTATGGTATCAGTTGAAAAAATTTGCTCGGGTATTTTATCCAGATACAGAAATTATTTCAATTAATCCAGTAGGTTTAAAGGGAATTTTTAAGGATGAATATAAATAAGAGAATAAATCTGATCATAGTTTTTCAATTATTTTAGTGTTTATTAAATTATAGGGGGTATATTTATACTTGTTAAAAGAGATTTTTCAATAAGGATTTATGAAAAATATTTAATAATGTTAACAAAAACATAAAAAGCAAAGGAGATTTTATAATGAAGGTTACAGCTTTACTTACAGGAAGGGGTAATAATACACTTAAAGATAAAAATATATTGGATATTTTAGGACATCCGGTTTTATATTATCCAGCCCATGCAGGAGCTATGGCAAAGTCAATAGATACATATTATTGTAGTAGTGATGATAATAAGATTTTAGAGTTGGCAGAAAAAGAAGGATATCAACCTATAATTAGACCAGATGAATTAGGAGCACCTACAGCACAGCATATAGATGCAATAAAACATGCAATAGGTGAAATAGAAAAAAAAGAGACATTGGCAGATATAATTGTCGTCATTTTGGCTAATAATGTTACCATTAAATCAGAATGGATAGATGAATGCGTAAAAATGATGCAAGATGATATGACTATTAGTGCTGTTGTACCTGTTTATGAAGATAATGATCATCATCCATTGCGAGGGAAAAGAATTGATCAAAATAATAGACTGCAAATGTATGAACAAGGGGTAACAGGAGAAATATCAACAAATAGACAGGATCTTCCAAAATGTTATTTCCTTTCACATAATTTTTGGGTTTTAAATACAAAATTATTAAAGCAGAGCAATGGAGAAGGTCAGCAACCATGGGGATTTATGGGGGATAATATTGCATATTATGAAATTGAAGAATCCATCGATATACATAAAATGATTGATTTGTATATAGCGAAAGAATGGATTGAAGAAAATTATGATGAAGTTGAATAAAGAGGTTAGTTTCTTGATTGTGTTGAAGAAAATAGTGTGGGTAGAAATGATTAATTATATATCCCTATCAAAGAAACTGGATGTAGATAAAACATCAAATTTGGTAAAAGCCAAACCGTAGAAGAAACTTGAAATAAAAACTGGAGAACATGAGATGAAAAGTAATCAATCTATGGCAGATCAGATTAATAAATATATGAGTTATATTTACTTAATTTTATTTGCCGGAATAACAATGTGGTATTATCTGTATTCAACGGTATTGGAATATAAGTATCCATATGCGTTGTATTTAGGATTAAGATATGCATTGATGGCATATGTACTGGTAAGTATTGCACTTGTAGTATGGCAGAAGCAGTATAGTACCGTATTAGAACCTGTTTTTATGGTGCTGATACTTGTAAGTGCTGGGATTGTAACGTATGTCGCCAAAGATTATGGTGTATTTGATTTTGCATTGCTCTTGGTTGGAGCTAAAAATGTATCGTGGAAAAGAATTGCCTATGTCTATCTGTGTATAGCGGTAGTTATTCAGGGAGTTGCCTACTATGCATCAACGACAGGAATTATAGCAGATATTACTTTGCAGGCTGACAGAGGAATCAGACATTCACTGGGTATTAACTATCCGACAGATATGGCAGCGCATGTCCTTTTTATCATGCTGGTGTATGCTGCTCTGCGGGAAAAGAAGCTGACATTTGTAGAGATTACAATGATGGGTGTTGTAAGTTACTGGGTATATGGAAAGACACTGGCGCGGAATGACTTTATCTGTGCCATGGTAATGTGTCTGCTGTTACTTGTTGTAAAAGTATTGGGGCTGTGTAATATTCAGTTATCAAAGTACAAAGCTTTAAAGGTAGGCAGTATTTTAATGCTGGTAGCTGTTGTAGGCTGTGTGATGGCAGTTACATTTTATGATCCTGCCAATGCGGTATATCAGAAGCTGGATGCGGTTTTTTCTAACCGGGTATCTTTAAGTTATCAGGGATTAGCTCAATATGGTATTACGGCTTTTGGCGCTGTTGTTGAGGAAAACCAGGCAGTGCTGGGGTATAATTTCTTTTTGGATAACTCCTTTATCCGAATTGCAATTAAGTACGGATGGGTATTTTTATCCGTGATTACATACATTTATTATCTGTGCTTTAATAAAGCGGTTGATTGTAGGAAAGATGTAATGATTGTGGCATTGCTTATTATGCTGTTGTTTGGTATTTCAGAGCATCATCTGATAGATATCGCATTTTGTCCGCTTTGGTTTATGCTTTTTAGCAGCATGAAGACGGAAGGAAGAACCGGAAGGGGGCGGAACTGATGAAAAAGTATTGGATAAAGCTTGCAGGCTGCGCGGCAACGGCGGTTGTGATTCTTCTGATTATATTAGGTATGGTGGATTTGCATACGGATGGCATTCTTGTACGGGATGGCTGTTATGTCATTCGTCCGGATGAAATGAAGACCTACAGGATGGATGTGTATGGGAATTCCGGGATTGTAGGAACATGGGTGAATCTTGTTCGCGATGTTGATGGAGCAAGTCAGATTTTTGCGATTCATTATACCGGAGAAGATCAATATATGATTGAATATGGAGATCAGGGATACTGTATTGCAGTTGCATCAGATAAAGAAACGGTTGTTATGCAGGATTATGATGCGGAAAATGAATATAATAAGTGGTATATTTCAAGAATCGGTACGACACAAAATTATTTATTTACAAATGTGGCAACCGGCAATACACTTTGTTATGAATATTCATCAGATTTTTCAGCATATAGACTTTATGTAAAAACGTATGACGAAACATCCGGAAATTTTGCATTCTTTTTAGGTCAGTAGAAATAAAGTGAAATTTAGATAACGCAGGAGATATCAAAAAGATATTTACTGCGTTATTTTTGTTTGCGCGCCATGGGCGCGCGCTAACGGGTGCAAGACCCGAACATGCCCAAGTAGTGGGAAATGTATAGCCGTAAACACTCCAACCTATGTACCTACAAATACTCCGAAAAATTAGATATAACCATAATAATTCAGTTGAACATGTTGTACGATTTTAACGAATTGTACAATTCATACAACTATCACAAATTTTTCAGGAGGTTATAATTATTGAACGTAAGCGCTACATAATCCCCCGTAGTGTAATGCTTCAATTTCTGTTGTAAAATTAGGACAGTTGGAGCATTATACTCTAAGTTCTGATTAGAACCGCAAAAGTTGTAGCATTTCACTGCAAACTATTATCAAACTTTTGCATCATTTTACTCCAAATAAATTTCATTACTGGAGAGGAAAACTGGATTTATTTAACATTGTCATGATAGGACTGGCAAAGAAACTGCCGGAGCAGGCGAAGATATATCAATTGATTTGCATATATTGTATTATATAAAATGGGAAATCAATATATAGTAGTTGACAAAATGAGTTATAATTAATATAGGATTAGTAGTGGAGGGGAAGAGATGAAAGAAGAGGAATTAAGCGAATTATATTTGAAATTTCCGGCAATATTAAAAGAAAAATTAAAAAACGGTGAGGTAAGTTTTCCAAAAGAAACGCAGTTTAAATATATGCCAATTACAGCATATAGAGCAATTGAGAGAACAGAGGAGGACTCTACACCGATTAATAGAAATGATTTTCGTTCTTATGCAGAAATGAAAAAGAAAAAAACAAGAGGCCGTAGAGTGGATACTTCAAAACTTGAATATTATGGGGTTTCTTTTTTTACCAAGAGGGAAATTGTTGAAAATTTATTGGCATTTCCTAATCCAAAGAAAAAGATGATTTGTGGGGAAGTTTATTGCGAGGGTGGACCACATTTGCCAAATGAACAAACACACCATATTTGTTGGTGGTTGTTTGAAACAGTGAACTTAGATAAGTTTAGCATTTGTTAAAGGAGAAATTTGATATGGAAAAATTTTTTGAAATTGAAGGTGTTGAACTATTTTTAGATAAAATTTTTGTTGAATTTGATGAACAGGAAATTTTCTTTTCGTGTATAACAAATAGTGGGCAAAGATTTTTATGCGTTTGTACAGATATAGATAATGAAAGTTATATTGTTGTAAAAACAAATATTGAAAATATTATTAGTATGTTAAAAGGTCATGTTACGATGTATGCTTCAATTATGCAGGCATCATATTTTTGGCAGATTGATTTGGCAGAAGATATTTCAGCAGATAATGTAGAAAAAATGGATATTAAACGAATTGATGAGGAATTATTACCTCAGAGAGATGCAGCATTTAAATTGGTAACAGATGATTTAAAGCAGTATTGTAGTGAGTTGGAAAAAGAACTTTATGATTTGAATGAATATGAATTTGTGTTAACGGGTTTAAATGATAATGAAATTAATATAGTATCTGAAAATGAAATTTTTATTGAACAAGAAATTTTAAAAATTGATATATCTCATCAGAAACATGAATACAATGTGGATATATCAGAAAAGTATTACCATTATATAAATGATTATCCACGTAATATTAATATCTCACAGTTAGATGAAAACGTGTATGAGGAAATGAACATTGAGTGTGTAATAATAGGAAATATTGCAGCATAATATTAAGAGAGGTTATTTATGAGTGAAAATAAAGTGAAGAGTGCATTGTCTTTAAAAAGATTGTTTTTTGATAGAATTGAATTTCATAGACAAGGAATAAAAAATGATAATGAAATAAAATTTCAGATGCAGGTTGGAATAAAACAACGAAAAGCAGAGGAAGTGTATTGTGTTTCATTAGTATTGGAGGGTGAAAAAGAAAAAGAATATTCTTTAGTGATTGGGTTAGAGGGTTATTTTGCATTTGATAAAGCTGATGATTTAACGGAGGAACAGAAAGAAAGTATAATTAAGAAAAATACTGTTGCAATTATGATGCCATATATGAGAAGTCAATTGTCCTTGTTAACAGCACAGCCGGAGGTAGAGTGTGTTGTATTACCGCCATTTAATATAGTGAAAATGATGGAAAATTAATGAAATTCTGATATGGAATTACTGGAGATTTTGTAAGTACGTAATCATCAGTACCTTGACTTTTAAAAAATGCCGCCCATCGGGCGGCACATTTTATTTCTTCTCTTTTGTTCGAAATCCTTCCGGTAATTCATCTGACCATGGCAGAAGCCGATTTTGGAAAAGGACCCATTTTACGAAGCTCGTCTAATACATAGGTAAGATATATATACGGCTTTAGAAAAATCAATTGTCCAAATGTGATGCCCATAATACATGCTTCAGGTTAATCGAATCCGGCGTTATGGATTAGTCTCTTAAGACGATTGCTTTTCCTGCTACTGAATTCGATATCGGCCAATATGCTGGATACGAGCCCCGCACGTACAGTTCAATGGGAGAGGCGAAAATATTCATTTTCCCTCTAACCTATTTTAAGATAAAAATTATAAAAATAATAGAATTATTATTGCACAAATATATAAACTATGATATGGTGAATATATACCAGTATATAAAACTTAATACATTTGCAAAGGAGGGGGCAATGCATACGGAGGTACATAATGCCGTAACGGCGGCAGATCAGGGAACGCAGTATGATGAAAGTGCTAAAAGACTGCTCGGGCAGAAAAGCATACTGGCACAGATACTGGTGAGAACGGTAGATGAATTTAAGGGAATGAATCCAAGATATGTGGAAACTTTAATAGAAGGAGAGCCGTATATCAGCAGGATACCGTTAGAGCCGGGGCTGACGAATCCAGAAGCGATGAGGGCAAAATCCGGTCAGCGAATCACGGGATTAAATACAGAGAATCAGGAGCATGCAGAGGGGTTGGTGCGGTTTGACATTGTATTTTATGTGCGGATGAAAGACGGACTTTCGCAGATTATTATTAATGTGGAAGCACAAAAAGATGAACCGCAGAGATATGGAATATTAAACAGGGCAGTATTTTACGTAAGCCGCCTGATTTCGTCACAGAAGGAACGGGATTTTGAAAACACGGAGTATGATGATATCAAGAGAGTATACTCTATCTGGGTGTGTATGAACATGGAGGAGAACAGCCTGAGCCATATTCATCTGGTAAAAGATGATCTGGTTGGATATCATGACTGGAGAGGGAAACTGGATTTATTTAACATTGTCATGATAGGACTGGCAAAAAAACTGCCAAAGCAGGGAGAGCAGTATGAACTGCACCGCCTGCTGGGAGCACTGTTTGCTGAGGGATTGACAGCCGGGGAAAGACTGAATATCATAAAAGAAGAATATGATATACCGATAGAACAGACAATAGAGCAGGAGGTGGATGTGATGTGCAATCTGAGTCAGGGAATAAAGGAAACTGGAATTGCCGAGGGACGAGCCGAGGAAATCATTGAAACAGGTTACGAGTTCGGACTTTCAGAGCAGGATATACTGGAACGGTTACAAAAGAAGCTGAGTATTTCATTGCAGAAGGCACAGGAGTATCTGTTAATGTTTGGGAAGCGGACGGTGTAGAAAGCAATATTTTTGTGAATGGATTTGCAAAGGAGGGGGCAATGCATACGGAGGTACATAATGCCGTAACGGCGGCAGATCAGGGAACGCAGTATGATGAAAGTGCTAAAAGACTGCTCGGGCAGAAAAGCATACTGGCACAGATACTGGTGAGAACGGTAGATGAATTTAAGGGAATGAATCCAAGATATGTGGAAACTTTAATCGAGGGAGAGCCGTATATCAGCAGGATACCGTTAGAGCCGGGGCTGACGAATCAGGAAGTGATGAAGGCAGCGGTGGAGCTGAAAGCAGCAGGAGAAGCAAAACAAAATATTGGCAGGAAAGTGAAAGCGAAATCCGGTCAGCGAATCACGGGATTAAATACAGAGAATCAGGAACATGCAGAGGGGTTGGTGCGGTTTGACATTGTATTTTATGTGCGGATGAAAGACGGACTTTCGCAGATTATTATTAATGTGGAAGCACAAAAAGATGAACCGCAGAGATATGGAATATTAAACAGGGCAGTATTTTACGTAAGCCGCCTGATTTCGTCACAGAAGGAACGGGATTTTGAAAACACGGAGTATGATGACATCAAAAGAGTGTATTCTATCTGGGTGTGCATGAACATGGAAGAAAACAGCTTAAGCCACATTCATCTGGTAAAAGATGATCTGGTTGGATACCATGACTGGCGTGGAAAGCTGGATTTGTTTAACATTGTCATGATAGGACTGGCAAAGGGACTGCCGGGGCAGGGAGAGCAGTATGAACTGCACCGCCTGCTGGGAGCACTGTTTGCCGAGGGGTTGACAGCCGGAGAAAGACTGAATATCATAAAAGAAGAATATGATATACCGATAGAGCAAAACATAGAGCAGGAGGTGGATGTGATGTGCAATCTGAGTCAGGGAATAAAGGAAGCGGGAATCGCAGAAGGGCGAAGTGAAGGACGAGCCGAGGAAATCATTGAAACAGGTTACGAATTCGGACTTTCAGAGCAGGATATACTGGAACGGTTACAGAAGAAGCTGAGTATTTCATTGCAGAAGGCGCAGGAATATCTGTTAATGTTTGGGAAGCGGACGGTGTAGAATAATGGAAATCAAAGGAGTTGGGAAATCACCTGCTAATAAAGCAGATGATTTTCTAACTCCTTTTTAAACGTTCTCCCAACAGGAATAATATGATTATGAATGTGCAGATAAAGGTTGGTCTTGTCATAGGATGTAATAAAATTTGTATTAATAATATATTTTCTGTGGCAGCGGGTGAAATACGATGGAAGTATTTTAGCAATGGAAGATAAAGAATAGGTATTACTTGTAAAGCCGCCGTCGGGACAAGTGAAAGTCAGATAATGCCCGTTTGCTTTTATGAGTAAAATATTTGATAAACACACGTGAGTCGTAACATCATTTAATAATTTAATGGTCAGATAGTTGTTATCAGTCGTATTGGATAATGTGGCGAGCAGCTCTTTCATGGCATGAACCAGTACAGCTTCATTATAGGGCTTTTCAAGGTAATGGTAGCAGTGGACATCATTAACACATTTTTGGATAGTATCAGAGGTGCCGGTGCTAAAAAGCACAGGGGTTGTCCGATAAGCAGGGAGACTTCGGATATACCGGGCAAAAGTGATGCCGTTAAAGGCATCGGAAGCGGATGAGAGCTGTATGTCAAGAATAAAAATATCATACTGAACTGATAAAATGGATTTTTGAGCATCATTATAATTTTGACAACAGGTATAATGAAATTGCGGCCAGTGTTTTTTAAGAATATTATATAAAATTTGTAATTCTGTACAATTGTCTTCTAAAAGTAATATATTCATACGAATCCCCGTTTCTGAATAACTTAATATATAAGTATTTTAAGGTCTTATTATAAAGATGTCAAAAAGAAACAGGGCATTGAGGTATAAAAAATTGTCATTGGGGAAAGTTGTCTTGAAATTTAGGAAAAACAGACCTATGATTGCAATAAATTATCGCATATGCAATAAATAAAATCACAATTAGGAAGGAAATAAAGATGAAAAACACAAAATTCAGTGTATTTAAACTAGCAGCTTGTATGCTTGCACTGGCAGGCTGCATATTGCTGTGGCCAAATCAGCAGACCTATGCCGCCGAACTTCAGAAGGATAATTATAATGGCTGGTATTATGAAAACGGACAGGCATATTGGTATGATAACGGTGTGCTGGCACGGTCAAAAGAAGTTTATGATCCACAGACAGATGCATGGTATTGGTTTGAAGCAGATGGAACAATGGCAAGGGATAAGGATGTCTTTATTGTATTAAATGCAGACGGAACAGGAAAGTGGACACGTTACGACAGCGACGGCAGAATGGTAAAAGGAGAAAGCTATAAAAACGGTGCATGGTATTATTTTGATTTAACGACAGGGGCTATGGCAAAGGGTTTTGTCAATCTTCCACAGTCAGATGATCCGAATGGCAAGTGGGTATACTATGATCCAATCACAGGAAGAATGCAGTATGGAGAGCAGTATATTGATGGATACTGGTATTATTTTGATACAGCCACCGGAAAGATGGCGCATGGAATTACTAATATTCCGGATAATGATGATGCCGGCGGCAAATGGGTATATTATGATCCAATCACAGGAAGAATGCAGTATGGAGAGCAGTATATTGACGGTAACCGGTATTACTTTGATACAGCCACCGGAAAAATGGCACATGGAAAATATTACCGTGACGGCGCATATTACTATTATGACACAGCAACCGGAATTATGCAGTACGGAGAACAGACAATTGATGGGGACGAGTACTATTTTGATACAGATACCGGAGCAATGGTTACCGGAGAAGTTGAACGTGATGGAAGATACTACTATTATGATGATGAAACCGGAGCAATGCTGGGACTTGGTGAACAGATTGTAAGATATGCAGAAAAATTTTTGGGTACACCTTATACGTGGGGAGGTACATCACCGGATACCGGATTTGACTGTTCGGGATTTACACAGTACGTATACAGTAATTTTGGAATAGATTTAGACAGGACATCATCAGCACAGAGAAGACAGGGAGAAGCTGTAGATGAAGATGATATTATGCCGGGCGATCTGGTGTGCTATAGTGGACATGTTGCAATTTATGTAGGAAATGGACAGGTTATTCATTCACCACAGGAGGGCGAAGTGGTTAAAATTTCCAATATGCATATGATGTCGATTATAACGATTAGAAGATTTATAGATTAGTTTTTCTTGCACAATGTATTTTTTTATGATAGTATACATAAAAGCGTATTGTGTATACTATCATAAAATTTAAAACGGAGAGGTTGGTATATGGGTCGAATAGCAGGAATACAGATTAAGAATTACGGTTCGTTAAAGAATATAAAACTGGGGAAATTATTAGGCGATAATAGCGGCAGGGAATTAACCAACATGAATGCCATTATAGGGCAGAGTGGAACGGGTAAGAGTACGCTTGCCGATGCGTTTGGCTTTTTAGCAGACTGTATGGAAAAAGGTGTTGAGACTGCATGCGATTTGAATAATCGCGGCGGATATGAAAGTATTATATCACAGGGGGTTAATGGCTCAATAGAATTTGAAATTTATTATCGTGAAACAAGTAATGAACCACCTATTACATATGAACTGTGCATTGGTCTGGATAAATATGAAAGACCCATCGTAGAAAAAGAAAGACTTCGTCAAAGACGTGCAAATGAACGTTATGGACGTCCAATGTCTTTTTTGTATCTGGAATATGGAAAAGGTTATGCGTTTAAAGGCGATAATAGTGGATTTGTAGAAGAAGAAAATAAGGAAATTGGGGAAAAAGTGGATGTTGAGTTAGCAGACCCAAGGCAGCTGGGTATTGTAACATTAGGAGAGTTAAGAGAACATCCAAGAATTGTACGATTTAAAAACTTTTTGAAAAATTGGTACTTATGTTATTTTAGTCCGACGGCAGCGAGGGAAATTCCAAATGCGGGACCGCAAAAGTATTTAAACCGTCTGGGAAATAATGTGAATAATGTTGCGCAATATCTGTATAGAGAAGACCCGAAAGATTTTATGAAGGTATTAAAGAGTATACAGACCAAGCTGCCGGGAATCCAGCAGATAACACCGGTTAAATTACAAAATGGCCAGTTAGTGCTGGAATTTTTAGAAAAAGGATTTAACAGGCCTTTTTATTCGCAGAAGATGTCAGACGGTACGTTGAAATTATTTGCATATTATCTGTTATTGTATGAAAAAGATGCAAGACCATTGGTATTTATTGAAGAACCGGAGAATGGATTGTATCATAAGTATCTTTCTGATTTGGCAGCTCAGATGAAGAATAGTATTAAAAATACATATTCCAAGCAGTTATTTATTACTACACACAGTCCATTTTTTGTAAATGCACTGTCACCGGAAGAAGTATGGGTTTTACAGAAACAGGAAGACGGCTTCTCGACAATTACACGGGCTTCTGATTTTGAGTATGTGAAACAGTTATGTGAGTCAGAGGTTGAATTGGGAGATTTATGGTACAGCAATTATTTTGGATAATATGAGGTGGATATGGAAGAATATGCATACATTGAAATTTTGATAGAGGATCAGTCGGGAGAAATTCTTGTAAAAAATATAATGGATAAGTATATAACTGAAGTTCCGGGTATCACGTACAAAATTCATAGTTTTAAGGGAATTGGTAAAATACCGAAAAAAGTGAATAAATTATCACAGGTTAAGACACAAAAATTATTAAATGATTTACCGATGTATTTAAAAGGAATTGGACGCACGCTGGAGAGTATGCCGGGTAAAAAAGCTATTTTTGTTATTCTTGACAGTGATGATGCGGATTGTGCCGAATTAAAAAAAGATTTGGTTGAGATGTATGAAAAATCAGGAGTAACCGTTGATGTGTATTTTTGTATTGCAATAGAAGAAATGGAAGCGTGGCTTCTAGGGGATGAGAAAGCAATAGAAGAAGCATATCCACAGGCCAAAATGCCGTTGTTAAGAAAATACGTTCAGGATAGTATTGTAGGAACATGGGAGTATTTGGCGGATGTGGTTTATAGCGGCGGTGTGAATGCCTTAAAAAAGAAAGCGGAGTCTTATTATGAGATAGGGTTGTTTAAATGTGAATGCGCCGGAAATATTGGAATGTATTTAAATATTCATGAAAATAAATCACCAAGTTTTAATTATTTTATAAATAAGCTGAATGATTTTTGTGAAGTTTAGTTTAGAATAATTCATATAACGCAGCAAAAGAGCCACAGCACGTGTCCTCTTTTCCCGCGTTATATTTTTTTAATACATTCACCTATTGACATAGTAGGTAGATAGGAATATTATTTTGATAAAACAAAGGATTGGAGAACAGGCGTATGATGATTTCTTCAAAGGGCAGGTATGCCCTGCGGGTTATGGTATTTCTTGCGGAGCATAACTCAGATGAATATGTACCGCTAAAAGAAATATCGGAAAAAGAGCAGATTTCACAGAAGTATCTGGAGAGCATTGCAAGAATGTTGTCCAAAGAACATTTAATAGAAGGCATCAGCGGACACGGCGGAGGTTACCGGCTGGCAAGAAAACCGGAAGACTACCGGATTAGTGAAATATTGAGATTGACGGAAGGAACACTTGCACCGGTATCCTGCTTAAAGGACGATGCAGTGCCCTGCGACAGGGCAGGTGATTGCTGTACACTGCCAATCTGGAAAGGGCTGGCGGAGCTTGTGGATAAATATTTTGACAGCATGACACTGAAAGAAGTCGCAGAGAATGCCAGACAGCAGATGATACAAAATCAGAGATCAAATGAAAAAAGTTGATACAATATTACCCTGCCGGATACAAACAGGCAGGTTTGTGTCACAACAAAAATACACATAAAACAGCTTGCAATTAGGGTGATATAAAAATCAGGAGGAACAATCATGTCAGAAAAAGAATTACTGAATGTAAAAGATTTAGTTGTAGATGTAGAGGAAAAGGAAATTTTACACGGGGTCAACCTTACGATTCGTCCGGGAGAAACCCACGTACTGATGGGACCGAACGGAACCGGTAAATCTACACTGGGTTATACACTGCTTGGCAATCCACGCTACACGGTAAAGCAGGGGGAAATCTGGTTTGACGGAAAAAATATCACCGCAGAACCGGTTAATGAGCGTGCAAAGGCAGGCATTTTTTTATCCTTCCAGAATCCGCTGGAAGTGCCGGGGGTGACACTCAGCTCCTTTATCAGAAATGCGGTAGAGCAAAAGACCGGTAAACGAATCCGTCTGTGGGAGTTTAAAAAGCAGCTGGAAGCCGCAATGGAACTGCTTGATATGGATAAGTCGTATGCAGAGCGTGATTTAAATGTCGGATTTTCCGGCGGTGAAAAAAAGAAAGCCGAGATTTTACAGCTCTTAATGTTAAAGCCAAAGCTGGCAATTCTTGATGAAACCGATTCAGGTCTGGACGTTGATGCCGTGCGCACTGTATCAGCCGGTATCCGTGAATATCAGAAAAACAGTGAAGGCAGTCTGCTGGTTATCACACACAGCACAAAAATTCTGGAATCCCTTCCGGTAGATTATACACATGTTATGGTGGAAGGAAAAATCATTAAGACAGGCGGTGCAGGGCTTGTTGATGAGATTAATGAAAGCGGTTTTACAGGCTACGAGGCAGAGGAACACAGGTAGGAGAGCAGAGAATCAAGCACACAGTAAGCAGCGGAAAGGGAGTAACAGGCGATGAAAGAAAAAAGCTATGTGGAAGACATAGACAGAAGCATTTATGATTTCAAAGATGATGAAAAAGATGCGTATAAATTGCAGGCGGGTCTGACACCGGAGATTGTAGAAAAATTATCAAAAGAAAAAAATGACCCGGTGTGGATGCAGAACTTCCGTTTACAGGCATTACAGATTTACAATGAAATGCCAGTGCCGGACTGGGGCCCGTCGATTGAAGGACTGGATATGGCAAATATTGTGACCTATGTCCGTCCAAATACGAATATGAAAGCAAAATGGTCTGACGTACCGGAAGATATTAAAAATACATTTGAGCGGCTCGGTATCCCACAGGCAGAGCGGAAATCCCTTGCCGGTGTCGGGGCGCAGTACGACTCTGAACTGGTATACCACAATGTGCGCGAGGAGGTTGCGGCACAGGGAGTTGTATACACGGATATGGAGAGTGCCTTAAAAGGCGAATATGCCGACATGGTACAGAAGCATTTTATGAAGCTGGTAAAGCCGAACGACCACAAATTTGCGGCACTGCACGGTGCAGTATGGTCCGGCGGTTCATTTGTGTATGTGCCAAAGGGGGTATCGGTAGAAATTCCGTTACAGTCGTATTTCCGGTTAAATGCGCCGGGAGCAGGACAGTTTGAGCATACGCTGATTATTGTGGATGAGGGCGCAGACCTGCATTTTATCGAGGGCTGTTCCGCACCGAAATATAACGTGGCAAATCTGCATGCAGGCTGTGTGGAACTGTTTGTCGGCAAAAATGCAAGACTGCGGTATTCTACGATTGAAAACTGGTCAAAGAATATGTACAACTTAAATACAAAGCGCGCACTCGTTGAAGAAGGCGGCACGATTGAATGGGTTTCAGGTTCATTTGGTTCGCACGTTTCTTACCTGTATCCGATGAGCATTTTAAAGGGCAAGGGCGCAAAAATGGAATTTACAGGCATTACATTTGCAGGGAAAGGACAAAATCTGGATACCGGAGCCAAGGTTGTACACAGTGCGCCGGATACCAGCTCTTATATTAATACAAAGTCGATTTCAAAGGACGGCGGTATTTCGACATTCCGATCTTCCGTTGTAGTGGCAAAGAATGCGAAGAACGCAAAGTCTTCCGTATCCTGTCAGTCCCTGATGTTAGATGCCATATCCCGCTCGGATACGATTCCGGCGATGGATATCCGCACAAAGGATGCCAATGTCGGACATGAAGCACAGATTGGCAGTATTAGTGATGAAGCCGTATTTTATCTGATGTCCCGCGGCATGAGCGAGGAAGATGCGAGAGCCTGCATTGTCAGTGGATTTGCAGACAATGTATCAAAGGAGCTGCCACTGGAATATGCGGTTGAAATGAACAATCTGATTCGGTTGGAAATGAAAGGCAGTATTGGCTAGAAGGTGAGAATAAATGAAAGAAACAATGAATATAAAAATAAATCAGTTACCGTCTAAGACATGGCACTGGCTGAAATTAAATGAAACAAATTTTGCATGGACCGATGAAGCACAGGACTGTACAATTATAAAAAAAGAAAGCACAGAAAACGAAGTATTGTCGGGCGGTAAAGAAACGGCAGAAGCATTGGCGGACGTTAAAGCTTTTGAAGCGGTGGAAACCGGAGCGGGACGTCAGGCAGACTGTGTGTTTAAGGCAGTGGCGCCGGAAAGAATAACGGCGGCAGCAGGCAGAGAACAGGCAAATCCTGTGGTATATGAAATCAGCGGCACAGATACGTCATCTGCCGGTATGTTAGACATTTATGCAGAGGAAAACAGCCGGATTACGGTTGTGGAGCGTTTTACAAAAAAGAGTCCGGAAGAAAAGAATCTGGCATTCCGTACACGCATGATTGCAGCAAAAAACAGTAAAATCCGCCTGGTGCAGGTCATAGCCCTCGGCGAGGAGCAGACCCTTTTATCCGATACAGGCTGTGTCTGTGATGAAAATGCGCAGGTCGAGCTGTTGCAGTTATTTATCGGCAAGGGTCATGTATACAACGGCGTGCGTACAGATTTAAAGGGCGAGCGTGCGGATTTTCAGGCGCAGACAGGCTATCTTGTGCAGAATACCCAGCTTTTGGATATAAATTATATTGTAAATCACATCGGCAAGAAGACAACCAGCAATGTGACGGCAGACGGCACGTTAAAAGATGCCGCACACAAAGTATTCCGCGGTTCGATTGATTTTAAACGCGGCGCTTCGGGTGCAAAGGGAACGGAAAGCGAACAGGTACTGCTGCTGGGCGATGAAGTCATCAATCAGACGATTCCGCTGATTCTTTGTGCAGAAGAAGATGTAGAAGGCAATCACGGTGCGGCAATCGGCGAACTTGATGAAGAAACACTGTTATATTTTGCGGCAAGGGGCATTGATAAAAAACATGCCGAAGATATTATGACGCGGGCAAAGCTTGAACTTTTAACCCATAAGATTGACGATGAAGAAACAAAGGAATTTGCGGAAGAGCAGTTAAGTGAGGTATTGACAGATGACAGCTTATGATTACAGACAGGATTTTCCGCTGTTGCGGGAAAATAAAACAGTTTATATTGATAATGCGGCAACGGCACAGCGGCCGGACTGCGTACTGGAAGCAGAAAAGCGGTTTTACGAAACGGCAAATGCAAATCCCCTGCGCGGATTTTATCCGTTGAGCCTTGCGGCGACCGAGCAGTACGAAGAAGCAAGAAAGACCGTGCAGAAATTTATTCATGCGAAATCTTTCAAAGAGATTATTTTTACAAGAAATACGACAGAAAGCTTAAATCTGGTGGCATACAGCTACGGCCTTTCAAACCTGCGTGAGGGTGATGAAATTGTGGTTAGTATTATGGAACACCACAGCAACCTGCTTCCGTGGCAGATGGTGGCAAGACAGACCGGCGCAGTATTAAAATTTCTGGAATGTACACAGGAAGGAACGCTTCCTGACGAGGTGCTTGAAGCTGCGATTACGGAAAAGACAAAGCTTGTGGCAGTTGCACAGGTATCCAATGTCTTAGGCTGTGTCAATCCGGTTGAAAAAATCGTGAAACTGGCGCATGAAAAAGGCGCGGTTGTGGTTGTCGATGCCGCACAGAGCGCACCGCATATGCCGGTGGACGTAACGGCACTCGATGTCGATTTTCTCGCATTTTCGGGTCACAAACTCATGGGACCGATGGGAATCGGTGTATTATACGGAAAAGAAGAACTGTTAGAGAAAATGCCGCCATTTTTAACGGGCGGAGAAATGATTTCCACCGTGACAAGAGAGGGTGCAACGTATGCTAAACTGCCGCATAAATTTGAAGCAGGAACAGTCAATGCGGCAGGGGCTGCCGGACTTGCGGCGGCAATCCGCTATGTTGAAAAAATCGGCTTTGACACGATTATGGCAAAGGAAGAAGCACTTACAAAACGCGCCATGGAGGGTTTAAAGAAAGTGCCGCATCTGCATATTTTAGGCGATGAAGCTCCTGAAAATCATACGGGAATAGTTGCATTTACAATAGAAGGCGTACACCCGCATGATGTCAGCGAAATCCTTTCATCAGACGGAATTGATGTGCGTGCGGGACATCACTGCGCACAGCCGCTTTTAGAGTATCTGGGGGTACACAACGCAACGCGCGCAAGCTTTATGTTTTATAATACGCCGGAGGAAGTGGATGCATTTGTAGAAAGCACGGCGCAAATCAGAAGGAGAATGGGATATGGAGAATAGAAGCTTTTATAATGAAATTCTGACGGAACACAATATGCGCCCGGAATTTAAACATGACCTGCCGGATGCCAATATTGTTCTGGAAGGGGTCAATCCGAACTGCGGCGATGATATCTGGCTGAAATTAAAAGTAGAAAACGGTATCATTGAAGACGGCGCATTTGTCGGGGACGGTTGTGCCATTTCACAGGCATCGGCAGACATTATGCTTGGCATGATTATCGGAAAGTCCAAAGAAGAGGCACTGCGCCTCGGAAAGCTGTTTTTACGCATGATTCAGGGCGAAGCAGATGACGAAGAAATCGAACAGCTTGAAGAAGCTTCGGCGTTAAAAGATATTGCCCATATGCCTGCGCGTGTAAAATGTGCCGTTCTTGGCTGGCATACGCTGGAAGAAGCGTTAAAAAAACTTTGACCAATTTGTATATCTGTGTTATGTTAAAAGAGAAACAGAGGACAGATTACAAAAGGGGGCATATTTTTTATGACTAAAATGCTGAAAAGCATCATTGCCGGTGCGGCAGTTCTGATTGGTGCATGTTTTATCGGACAGACCCAGCCGGTGCAGGCAGCAGATGATTATGCACTGCGTCTGGCAGAGGATAACCAGTGGTACTATTATCAGGATGACGAAGTCGATACAGCGTATCAGGGACTTGCGTTAAACGAATATGGCTGGTGGTACGTATCGGACGGTACAATTGACTGGGATTATGCCGGGATGGCGTTAAATGACTACGGCTGGTGGTATGTATCTAATGGTACAGTGGATTTTAACTACACCGGAATGGCATTAAACGAATATGGCTGGTGGTACTTTAACAATGGGGTACTGGATTTATCATATACCGGAATGGCGTTAAACGATTACGGCTGGTGGTATTTTAATAAGGGTCATCTTGATTTGTCATATACGGGAATGGCACGCAATGAATACGGCTGGTGGTATTTTGACAATGGGATGCTTGATTTGACGTATACAGGCATGGCATGCAATAAATACGGCTGGTGGTATTTTACAGATGGATTACTGGATTTAGAGTATTACGGTTTAGGTGAAAATGAGTACGGTTTATGGCTGTATGAAGACGGACGGATTAATTTTAATTATACGGGAAGCATCACGGACGGTTCACAGATTTACATCATTCAGAAGGGCTATGTTACAGAGATTTCAAAGGTACGTTGTAACCTTGATCCGAATGATCCGTATTACAATTATGAATATGCGTACAGAACAGGCGATACATCCGTTATTAAAACAGATGAACAGGAAGCGTTTTTTGAAGGCTTGTCCGCTTGTCTGGATGCTGCATTTGAGTATAATACCCTGTTTGAACAGGAAAAAGCAGTACACGATTACATGGTGTTAAATTCAGCATATGATTATGAAAGTTATCAGAACGGAACCGTACCGGCGGCATCACATACGGCAGAAGGCATATTTGTCTATAAGACAGCGGTATGTGACGGATATGCCAGTGCGTTTAAGCTGTGCATGGATATTTTAGGAATTCCATGTGAAACGATTACCGGAACAGCAGGTGGTATCGGACATGCATGGAATGCGGTAATGCTTGATGATGAGTGGTATATGGTAGATGTAACATGGGATGATCCGGTACCGGATACGCCGGGACAGGTGCTGTATGGGTATTTTAACATTACAGATGAAAAAATGAAGCAGGATCATACCTATACAAGTGATATTACGGCAGATGGAACAAAGTATTATTATCTTGGAATGCAGGAAAATTATTTTACAGATGCAGAGATAGATGATTATTATGCTTATATCAGTGAAAAGGCATCAGAAACATCAGGGAATGTTACAATTACGGCAATGGTAGAAAGTACGGATCAGGAAATTGACAGTGAATGGCTGGGTACATTTACAGATTCAGGCAGACTGGAGATTTCATATCGTGAACTGAGTCTTTCAGTTCAGTGGTCAGGGCATATCGCAACATTTACATGGACGTTGAAAAGATAGAAAATATTCAGGAGGAATAACATGGCGTTGTTTATGACACGGAAGAAAAGAGAGCAGATTGGGGATCAGATTGATGATTTGCTGATGCGTCAGTATCATCACAGATGCAAGCTCGAAGAGGCGCAGCAGGCCGGAAACGAAGAACGTGCGCAGCATGAAAAGAATAAGATAGAAGAGGAAGAACTTCAGATTCAGAAATTAAGAAAAAAGCTTGCATAGCAGGCATGGAGATTCTATGAAGTATTCAATTGTAATCGTTACATATAATCGTTGCGATTTATTAAAAGAGTGTATTACATGTGCGTTGCAGCAGACAATTGCTGCAACGCATATTGTCGTAATTGACAATGCATGCACAGATGATACCGACAGGTATTTAAACAGCCTTTCAATACCGCAGCTTGTACATTACCGGCTGGATCATAATGCAGGCGGGGCCGGCGGCTTTTATGAAGGACTCAAAAAGGCGCATGAACTGGGAGATGAAGCGCATATTATAATAGATGATGATGCAATGCTTTCTAAAGATTTTGCAGAACAGCTGTTGGACAAAGCCCGGAAAAATCCAGAGATACTTGCATTTGCAGGGGCTGTAAAGACAGAGGGCTGTATTGTCCGGGATCACCGTCAGCGGATGAAAAGACCGGGCTTCAGAATGGAAAAAATCCCACTGGAGGAATATCAAAAGGAGTCTTTTTACTGCGATACGGCCTCCTTTTGTGGCTTGATGATCCGTGATGAGGTGATTGAGCGGATCGGATATCCGCAAAAAGAGTATTTTATATGGTATGATGATACAGAATACTGTGTAAGAATCCGTGAAATCTCCCAGATTATGGTGATTCCTGCAGCAGTATTAAATCACAAAACGGTGTTTAAACCGATGGACTGGCCAAGGCATTATACATGGAAAGATTACTATGGAATCAGAAACCGCATGCACATGGTGCGTACCCATGGAAATTTGTGGGACTATGTGGTTTTGCGGCTGCTTTTGTGGACGGGCAGCGGTATGCGTAACAGAATATTTGCACTGGTTCATCTGCATCATGAGGATTGGAAAGAAGAAGTATCCATCTATAAGCGGGGAATCCGTGATGGAAAGAAATTTTTAAAAGAGAAACAGAGGTAGAGAAATATGCATAGTGAACAGACGGAACTGCATTTGCAGCATATGATTGAGCGGGCGCAGATGGGAATGCAGGGAGAAGAAAAAGAGATTGAGGAACTGCTTTTTGATGAGGTCTATACGTTAGTTTATACGATTTACAAGGATAAAGAAAAGACACAGAAAGTAGTGCGGACCATTTTGGGAAAGTATGTTGCAAATCTTTCGGACAGAAAAATTCTGGATGTCCATAAAAATGTTCAGGTCTATGCAATTGTGCGGATTTATCAGGCACTGGGTAAAAAGAACGGGGCATTATATACAACAGCTGAAAATATGAAAGAATATGAATATGCAGTCATTGCAGATGATTCAGAATTTGAAAAAATTGCAGATACTTACGCAGATGCGTTCGAGAGCGTACATGCCTATAAAGGCAAACCGGAAGCATTTCAGAATTTAAAGGCAGAAAAGATGATAATGGCTGCTTTATATATGTATGAAAAATGTACTGTCAATGAAATCAGCAGAACCTTAAAAATTGATGAAAGCATTGTGAAAAATGAAATTGCACAGTTAAAGGAATGTATGCTCAAAATAGGAAAGAGCATGGCAGTCAAAGAAAAACGGCCACAGGAAAATGTGCAGATGCGTAAAAAACATGAGAAAACGCATCCGGGTGATGAACAGGACGAAAAAGGACTGGTCGACTACCTTTTGCCGAATCTGGGGAAAGGAGCAAAAACAGCAATTGATATAGCAGCTTCGGTCGTTGTTATAGCTGCCTATTTTGTCATTTTTCATTAAATGTATTGAAACAACACAAGAATTAGTGTATCATTAATTGATTGCATCTTACAGGGTGCTATATATTGAATTGAGGATAGATTATGAAACTAATTATACAGATACCTTGTTTTAATGAGGCAGAAACCTTAGAGGTTACATTAAATGATTTGCCGAAACACATCGATGGAATTGATGAAATAGAGTATTTGATTATTGATGACGGAAGCCATGACAATACAGCAGAAGTTGCAAAGAAATGGGGGGTGCACTATGTTGTACGCTTTCGCAGGAACAAAGGTCTTGCCAAAGGATTTATGGCGGGGCTGGATGCCTGCTTAAAGAACGGGGCAGATATTATTGTCAATACCGATGCGGACAACCAGTACTGCGGTGCGGATATTGAAACACTGGTCAGACCGATTCTTGACAAAAAAGCGCATATTGTAATCGGAGAGCGTCCGATTGATGATACGGAGCATTTTACACCGTTAAAGAAAAAGCTTCAGCATTTTGGCAGCTGGGTTGTGCGCAAGGCAAGTAAGACGACAATTCCGGATGCGCCAAGCGGATTCCGTGCGTATTCCAGAGAAGCTGCGATGAGAATTAATGTAATTAACGATTATACCTATACACTGGAAACAATTGTACAGTCAGGCCGTGAAAAAATGGCGGTGATGTCAGTGCCAATCCGGACCAACCCCGAATTGCGTGAATCCCGGCTGTTTCACAGCATGTGGGGATATATTAAAAAATCCATGCTGACAATTGTGAGAACCTATCTGATGTACCGCCCGCTATACTTCTTTTTTATGCTGGGAAGTATTCTTGCGCTGGTAGGCGTTGGCTTTTTTGTACGGTATTTTGTATTTTTCTGTTCCGGTGAAGGTGGTGGACATCTGCAGTCGCTGATTTTAGCCAGTACTCTTCTGATTGTCGGTTTTCAGACAATTGTGGTCGGGCTGCTCGGCGATGTGATTTCCGCAAACCGTAAGATTTTACAGGATGTACAGTATCATGTAAGGAAAATGGATTACAGCAGACAGGAATGTGAAGATGAAAAATCTTCCGATTTAGTAAAAAATGAGTCAGGGTTATCAGAATGAAAAAAAGACTGCTTATAACAGGTTCGACCTTTCCACGCTATGAAAATGACACCGAACCGAGGTTTATACTGGATTTGGCAAAATATATGAAAGAATACGCAGAGGTGACGGTATTGGTACCGGCAGCGCCCAAAGCAGCAGATACAGAGGTGCTGGAGGGCGTGTCCGTGATACGGTATCACTACTTTCCGGTTCATTCATTAGAAACATTATGTTATCCAGGAGCAATCGTACCCAGAATCAGAGAAAAGAAAGTCAGGGGCCTTCTGGTTCCCTGGCTTTTTGTGTCATTATGGGTGCATCTTTTTAAAATGAGAAAGTCCTATGACATTGTTCAGGCAAACTGGCTGATTCCACAGGGAATTGTCCAGTCGTTCTTAAAAAAACCGTATATTGTGACCGGACATGGCGCAGATGTGACTTCACTGAATCATGGATTGTTAAAAAAATTAAAAAGAAGATGCTTAAAAAATGCATGGGGCGTCACTGCGGTATCCCAGCCTTTGATGGATGTATTGGATGGCATTTATAAGAATGAAAACCAGGCGGTAATTTCCATGGGGTGCGATACTTCACTTTTTGGACGGCAGTATCGTGAAGAAAATTATTTTGGACAGGGAAATCAAAAGGTACTTTTATTTGTCGGACGTCTGGCAGAAAAAAAGGGTGTGTGCTATGCCATTGAAGCAATGAGAAATGTAGAAAATGCAATGCTTGTGATTGCCGGTGACGGACCGTTAAGGGAAGAACTGCAAAGACAGGCTGACAAAGTCATGCGGGAAACCGGTAAAAAAATTGTCTTTCTGGGGGCAAAAACACATGAGGAATTAAAAAAAATTTATGCTTCGGCAGATTTATTTGTAATGCCAAGCATTACGGCAAAAGACGGAGATAAAGAAGGCTTCGGGCTGGTGATACTGGAGGCGTTTGCTTCGGGGCTTCCGATTGTGGCAAGCCGCTCCGGGGGCATTACGGATATTGTAAAAGACGGTGTCAACGGCTTCCTTGTTGAAGAAAAAGATGTCAGCGGCATGGCAGAACAGATAGACAGGCTCTTGAAAGATGAGGAAATCTATAATAAAATGCAGATAGAGGCCAAAAAGTCGGCACAGCAGTATGATTACAGGCAGATAGCGGCACGTTATGCACGATTTTTAAAATTAATATGATATCAGGGGTGTGTGAGTGCGCAGCACGTAACAATCCGCAGGTATCATAGCAGGGGATGTCCCGGCATCATAAAATAGAAAAAATGGAGATTAGAGATGGGGAAACTGGACGAACAGCTGATTCAGCTGATAAATAATGAAATAGAAGGAAAAGGCGGAGGATTTGAGGAGTTTTGTACACTGGCATCTGAAGTGGTACAGCCGGTTGTAAAAAAAGTGTTTCCGAAAAATGAAACATTGTATAAAAAGGCAGTGAAGCAGATTCTGGTGCGGATGTATCAGAAGATTGAAATGGCGGATATGAACCAGATTCAGGAATGGATGGAGCGGTTTGCGCTGGACGTTCTGGAAAAGAATTATCCAAGGGAAACGGCAGCAGCAAAAAAAAGAGAAGCGCGGCCGGAGCAGGAAACGGTAAAGAATGAAGAAAGTTTACAAAAAAGCGCCCGGACAGAAGAACAGGAACAGGATGAACTCATTGCGGCGGCGATGGCGGCCTTTGCGAAATTGCAGGATGACCAGCCGGAGGAACAGGTGGAACTGCCGGAAGAAGTACAGTCTTTTTTTGAACCGGAACAGCCCAAAGAACAGGACTTGCAGGATACGCAGGAATTACAGATAGAAATAACACAGCCGGCCGGCCGGCAGCAGGAAACAGCAGATATCAGCCAGACAGGACCGGCAGCGCAGAAATCCGATGAAAACCCGGCAGGACAGACAACACAGGAATCAGAAGAACTTCCGATGGAAGATGATGAAACGGAAGATATCGAAGGATTTTCGCTGGAAAGTGACGGGGGCGAGGATGATGGAGATGAATTTGAGGAAGAACCGTCAGATATCAGCAGTTTCTGGAGTGACCGCAGCAATGTAAAAAAAATACTCATCGCTGCCATTCCGTGTGTGATAGCAATTATCGTTGTTGTGGTACTGTTAGCAGGCGGAAAAAAGAAACAGCCAGTATCGGTGAATCACAGTATGTCAACCACGGCAAAACAGACAGAAACAACAACTGTAAGTACACAGACACAGTCGTCTTCACAGGCACAGACAGCCCGGTTAGAAACACAGGAACAGACGGAGCAGACGGAACGGACGACAGCACATCAAACGGCAGAACAGACGACAAAAAAGACGCAGGCATCAACAAAGAGCAGCGCGACAACACGGCGGACACAAAAACAGGACAGCACTGAAAGTCCGGAAAAAACGGATGATTCCGGAGATAACAATACACAGAAAGATACAGAACCGGACACAGAGGAAAAGACAAAAGAACCGGAAACACAGCGTCCGACAGAAGAAAAAACAACACCGGAAGCAACAGAGGGCACAACACAGAATAGTACAAAAGCAACAATAAAAAAAATCCAGTAAATGGAATGTAAAAATGGGAAGCTGTTATCCGCTGCTTCCCATTTTTGTTCATTATTGCATAAATGGAAAAACTGTGCTATATTTACCAATATATGATTTTAGCGTGGGGAAATATGTGGACATCGATACAGTAAAATCAGTTAAATTTTTTAATATACGGAGGTTGTGATGAAAGTAGTATTACTTGCAGGTGGATTTGGAACAAGAATTAGTGAGGAGAGCCATCTGAAACCAAAGCCAATGATTGAAATCGGAGGAAAGCCGATTTTATGGCACATTATGAAAGAATATTCCCATTATGGGTATAATGACTTTATCATCTGCTGCGGTTATAAGCAGTATGTGATCAAGGAGTGGTTTGCAGATTATGCGCTTCACAATTCGGATGTGACATTTGACTTTACACAGGGCGGTAAGATGACAGTTCACAATAACTTTTCAGAACCATGGAAGGTTACACTCGTTGATACCGGTTTAAATACCATGACAGGCGGACGTGTAAAGAGAATCCAGCCGTATGTCGGAGATGAAACCTTTATGCTCACTTACGGCGACGGTGTCTGTGATGTGAATATCAATGAACTGGTGAAGTTCCATCAGTCCCACGGCAAGATTGCAACGATGACATCTGTCAGTGTCGGACAGCGTTTCGGCGTACTTGATATTGATGAGAACAATACCATCCGTGCATTCCGCGAAAAGCAGGATTCTGACGGAAGCCGTATTAATGCGGGATATATGGTATTAGAACCGAAGATTTTTGATTTTATTGAAGGCGATTCCACAGTATTTGAAAAGGCACCGCTTGAAAAATGTGCCGAACTCGGAGAATTAAAGGCATACAACTACAATGGTTTCTGGCAGTGCATGGATACCAAGAGAGAAATGGAAAAATTAGAAGAACTCTGGCAGTCCGGCAAAGCACCTTGGAAGTCATGGGAATAAGGAGAACGACAATGGATTTGAGTTTTTATAAAGGCAAAAAAGTCCTGATTACAGGACACACAGGATTTAAAGGAAGCTGGCTTTGCAGAATCCTTGTAGGCGCAGGTGCACAGGTGACAGGCTATTCTCTGACACCGCCGACCGAGCCGAATCTTTTTTCAATGGCAGATGTCGAAGATAAAATGGAATCTGTCATTGGAGATATCCGTGATTTAGCACATTTAAAAGAAGTCTTTGAAAAGACCCAGCCGGAAATCGTACTGCACCTTGCGGCACAGCCGATTGTGCGCGATTCCTATAAAGACCCGGTATATACCTATGAAACCAATGTTATGGGAACGGTCAATATCTGTGAATGTGTACGTATCAATCCGTGTGTAAAGTCTTTTTTAAATGTCACAACGGACAAGGTTTACGAAAATAAGGAATGGGCATGGGGTTATCGTGAAAATGAACCGCTGGACGGATATGACCCGTATTCTAACAGTAAGTCCTGCTCAGAGCTGGTTACACACAGCTATATCAACTCCTTCTTTAATGATATGCCGGTAGCCGTATCGACCGCAAGAGCCGGAAATGTTATCGGCGGCGGCGATTTTGCCAATGACAGAATCGTACCGGATTGTGTCCGTGCGGCATTAAAGAAAGAAGATATTATTGTAAGAAATCCACATTCAACAAGACCATACCAGCATGTCTTAGAACCACTGGCAGCATACCTTTTAATTGCGATGAAGCAGTACGAAGACAAGTCTTATGCGGGATTTTATAATGTAGGACCGGATGAGAGTGACTGCATTACTACAGGCAATCTTGTGGATACATTCTGTGCAAAATGGGGCGAAGGTTTAAAGTGGGTCAACAAGTATGATGGCGGTCCTCATGAGGCTAACTTCTTAAAGCTGGACTGCTCAAAGTTAAAGACAACCTTTGGCTGGAAGCCGGTATGGAATTTTGATACAGCAATTGAAAAGAGCGTGGCGTGGTCTAAGGTCTATGCGGCAGGCGGAGATATTCCTGCATGTATGGACGCACAGATTGCGGAATTTTTTGATAAATAAAGACAAATCCGATGAACAACAGAAAGGAATTATAGAATGTTTGAAAATAAGAATGAATTAGAAGCAAGAGAAGAGATTTTATCCTTTGTAGATGAATACTGTAAAAAATATCATGCAAAAAAAGAATATCACGAAGGTGACAGAATTTCCTACGCAAGCCGTGTTTATGACAGTGCAGAAATGAAGAATCTTGTGAATTCCGCACTGGAATTCTGGCTGACAGCAGGTCACTACACAGATGAATTTGAAAAGAAATTCGGTGAATACTTAAATGTAAAGTATGTATCGGTTGTAAACTCCGGTTCATCTGCCAACTTAAACGCATTTATGGCACTGACTTCTCCGCTGTTAGGTGACAGAAGAATTAAAAGAGGGGACGAGGTTATCACGGTTGCAGCAGGTTTCCCGACAACCGTAACACCGGCAATCCAGTACGGTGCAGTACCGGTATTTGTGGATGTAACGATTCCTCAGTACAATATTGATGTTACAAAGTTAGAAGAAGCATACAGCGAAAAGACAAAGGCTGTCATGATTGCACATACACTCGGTAATCCGTTTGATTTAACTGCCGTAAAGGATTTCTGCGATAAGCACAACTTATGGCTTGTTGAAGATAACTGTGATGCACTGGGCTCTAAGTACAACTACAAGGGAGAAGAAAAGTTCACAGGTACAGTCGGTGACATCGGAACATCCAGCTTCTATCCGCCACATCACATGACAATGGGCGAAGGTGGTGCTGTTTATACAAACAACCCACTTCTGAATAAGTGTATCCGTTCATTCCGTGACTGGGGACGTGACTGTGTTTGCCCGTCCGGCAGGGACAACCTGTGCGGACACCGTTTTGACAAGCAGTACGGTGAACTTCCGTTAGGATATGACCACAAGTATGTATATTCTCATTTCGGATATAACTTAAAGGCAACCGATATGCAGGCAGCAGTCGGCTGTGCACAGCTTGAAAAATTCCCTTCTTTCGTAGAAAGAAGAAGACATAACTTCGACCGTTTAAGAGCGGCACTCGAAGGTATTCAGGATAAGGTAATTTTACCGGTACCGTGTGAAGGTTCACGTCCAAGCTGGTTTGGTTTCTTAATTACGGTAAAAGAAGGCATTGACAGAAAGAAAGTTGTTGAATACATTGAAAACCACGGTGTACAGACAAGAAATCTGTTTGCGGGCAACTTAATCAAGCACCCATGCTTTGACGAAATGCGTGCAACAGGAGAAGGTTTCCGTGTAGTCGGCGGATTAGACAACACAGACCGTATTATGAACGATACGTTCTGGGTAGGTGTATATCCGGGCATGACAGACGAAATGATTGACTATATGGCAAAGACCATTACGGAGGCTGTAAACCAGTAAACAATGAGTGAAAAAAACAAGGCACTGATAAACCAGATCATCCGTTTTGGGCTGGTCGGCATATCCAATACGATTGTATCCTATGTTATTTACGCCGTAGCGTTTGCACTGACAGATAATTATTTTCTTGCAAATGTGTTAAGCTGGCTGTTAAGCGTTCTGCACGCTTACATCTGGCAGAATGTATTTGTATTTAAAGAAGATAAAAATGCACAAAAGAGAGTCTGGTGGAAGGTTCTTTTAAAGACGTATGCAGCATACGCATTTACCGGGCTGCTGCTCAACAACCTTTTGCTGTGGCTGTGGGTGGACGTCATTGACATTTCAAGATTCTGTACGGGAATTGCCAACGGGCTTACGGGAATCGGCATTGTGCTGACGGACAGGGAGCTTTCGGGATATCTGGGACCGGTGCTGAATATGTTTGTCACGATACCGGTGAATTTTGTAATGAATAAATTCTGGGCATACCGCCAAAAGGAGTAAGTATGAAAGTAAAATTATCGTCATATGTTTCACAGTTTCTTGTAGATCACGGCATTACCCATGCCTTTACCGTTACAGGCGGTGGTGCAATGCACTTAAATGACAGTCTGGGACATCAGGAAGGACTGACCTGTGTATACAATCATCATGAACAGGCATGTGCAATTGCGGCAGAAAGCTATGCAAGAATTCATAATAAGATTGCAGCACTTTGTGTTACAACGGGACCGGGCGGTACAAATGCAATGACTGGTGTTGTCGGAGGCTTTCTGGATTCGATTCCGATGCTTGTTATTTCCGGTCAGGTGCGTTTTGATACGACAGCCAGAAGTACGGGACTTGCGCTCCGCGCCATGGGCGACCAGGAATTTGATATTACAAAGTCAGCGGCAGCGATGACAAAATATGCCGAAATGGTGACAGATCCGAAGCGTATCCGTTACTGTCTTGAAAAGGCATATTATATTGCAACGACAGGCAGACCGGGTCCGTGCTGGATTGATATTCCGGTGAATTTTCAGGGAAGCTATATCGAAACGGAAGAACTGGAAGGGTTTGACCCGGCAGAATATGAAGCGGAGCAGGCACCGGCAATTCCCGATGAAACGGTTGACCTTATTCTCGATAAAATCCGCAGTGCAAAGCGTCCGGTATTTTATGCGGGAAACGGTATCCGCATTTCCGGCGGATATGAAGATTTCCGCAAAGTTGTGGAACTGCTTGGTATTCCGGTAGCGACGGGCTGGGACAGCATTGATGCCATTGAAGACGAACACCCGCTGTATGTGGGACGCGGCGGCATTATGGGCGACCGCGCCGGTAACTTTGCCGTACAGAACGCGGACTTAGTCTTTGCGTGCGGCAACCGTTTAAGTATCCGTCAGGTGGGCTATAACTGGAAGACATGGGCAAGAGAAGCCTATGTCATTGTCAATGATGTGGATGAAGCTGAGTTAAAGAAGCCGACCCTGCATGTGGATTTACCGGTATGGGGCGATGCAAAGGAACTGCTTGCAAAAATGGTTTCACGCCTTGAGGCAGAACAGGCAGCCGGAAATACACCGTTATTTAAAGAGAGCAGCTGGGTAGAAAGATGTCAGGAATGGAAGGCAAAGTATCCGGTTGTACAGAAAAAACATTATGAAGACACAAAGCATACCAATGTGTATGCGTTTATTAAAGAATTAAGCAGCCGTCTGTCAGAAGGACAGGTGACGGTTGTCGGTAACGGCTCAGCATGTGTAGTCGGAAGTCACGCTTATGTCATTAAAAAAGGACAGCGCTTTATTATCAACTCTGCGATTGCTTCCATGGGATATGACCTTCCGGCAGCAATCGGTGCGGTAGTCGCAGAACACGGCAATCTTGCATTAAACAGAGAAGCGTTAAAGCATGACGACATTAAAGATGTGATTTTAGTCACAGGGGACGGCAGCATCCAGATGAATATTCAGGAATTACAGACGATTATTCATCATCAGATGCCGATAAAGATATTTGTAATCAATAATCAGGGGTATCATTCAATCCGTCAGACACAGACGAATCTGTTTGAGAAGCATTTTGTCGGTATCGGACCGGAAAGCGGCGATTTAAGCTTCCCGGATATGGGCAAATTAGCGCCGGCTTACGGTTATCCGTTCTTTAGATGTGAAACCAATGCACAGCTTGATGAAACCATTTCAAAGGTGCTGGCAGTTAAAGGACCGGCAATCTGTGAGATTATGGTGTCTATCGAACAGAAATTTGAACCGAAGTCAGCGACAAAGCGGTTAGAAGACGGTACACTCGTATCGCCGCCGCTGGAAGACTTAGCACCGTTCCTTGACAGGGATGAATTTTACAGTAATATGATTATAAAGCCGATTTCATAAGGGAGAAGAAATTGAAACGAGCAGTTATTACGGGACCGACCGGTGCGATTGGAACAGCACTGATTGCAGAACTGATAAGCCACGGAATTGAAGTGGAAGCAGTTGTAAGACCGGATTCCAGAAGAACAGACAATATTCCAAAGTCACCGCTGGTACACATTGTGCCGTGTGATTTAAAAGAATTAAAAACATTGCATGAAAAGATAGAACACGCAGACGTATTTTACCACTTTGGCTGGGACGGGACGTTTGGCAACAGCCGTAACAACGCTTACGGACAGCTTGAAAATGTCCGTTATGCGTTAGATGCCGTAGAAGCTGCCGCTGCACTGGGCTGTACGACATTTGTCGGCGCAGGCTCACAGGCAGAATACGGACGGGTGGAAGGCAGCTTAAATGCGTCTACACCGGCATTTCCCGAAAACGGCTACGGGATTGCAAAGCTCTGTACAGGTCAGATGACAAAAATCCTTTGTGAACAGAAGGGAATCCGCCATATCTGGACAAGGATCCTCAGCATTTACGGACCGTTTGATGGGGCAAAGACAATGGTTATGAGTACGATTGTCAGCCTCCTGAAAGGCGGGCGGCCGCAGTGTACCGCAGGAGAACAGATGTGGGATTACCTTTACAGCGCGGATGCAGGATATGCCATGTATCTTCTCGGAGAGAAAGGCGTGTCCGGTAAGACTTACTGTATCGGCGGTGGAACGGCAAGACCGCTTCGGGAATACATCGAAGCAATCCGTGATGCGGCAGCACCGGGGGCAGAGATTGGATTTGGAGAAATTCCTTATCAGGAAAAGCAGGTGATGTATCTGTGCGCAGATATTTCCGATCTGGAAAAAGACACAGGCTTTGCGCCGCGTGTAACGTTTGCGGAGGGAATTGAAAAAACCGTAGACTGGTGCAGGAAGAATTACGTATAAAGGAATAGAAGCGATGAAAAAGATTAGTATTATGGTGCCATGCTATAACGAGGAAGAAAATGTGGTTCCGTTAAGCGAGGCATTGATTGCGATGTTTGAAAAAGACCTCCCGCAGTATGATTATGAAATTTTGTTTATTGATAACGATTCAAGAGATACAACAAGGGTGAAGTTAAGAGCACTCTGTGAGAATAACAAAAAAATCAAAGCGATTTTTAATGCAAAGAATTTCGGTCAGTTTAATTCACCGTATTACGGCATTTTACAGACCGAGGGTGACTGTACGATTCCGGTCTGTGCGGATTTCCAGGACCCGATTGATGTTATTCCGCGGCTTGTTGCAGAGTGGGAAAAAGGATATAAAATTGTCTGTGCGGTAAAGACCAGCAGTAAGGAAAATCCGGTGATGTATTTCCTGCGTTCCTGCTACTACAAGATGATTAAGAAAATGTCTTCCGTAGACCAGATTGAGCATTTTACGGGCTTTGGACTGTATGATAAAAGCTTTGTACAGGTTCTGCGCGATTTAAAGGACCCGATTCCGTTTATCCGTGGCATTGTCGGCGAGCTGGGCTTTAAGCGCACGGAGATTGAATATACACAGGCACAAAGACGTGCCGGCAAGACCCATAACAATTTTTATACGTTGTATGATGCGGCAATGCTAAGCTTTACGTCTTATACGAAAATCGGGCTGCGTATTGCAACCTTTTTAGGCGCTGCCTGCGCAGGACTCAGTGTCATTGTGGCAATTATTTATTTTATTCTGAAATTAATATACTGGAACAGATTCCAGGCAGGTATGGTTCCACTGATTATTTTAGTCAGCCTGACCAGTTCACTCCAGCTGTTCTTTATCGGACTGCTTGGGGAATATATTTTAAGCATGAACAAGCGTCTGATGAACAGACCGCTGGTAGTGGAAGAAGAACGACTCAATTTCAAACCGGAGAAGCCGGAACAGGAATAACGCTTTGAGCAGATTGGAGATTGTATGAAGTGTGTAATACTTGCCGGAGGCAGTGGTGACAGCCTTTGGCCGCTCTCAAGAAAAAATTATCCGAAGCAGTTTATGAATATTAAAGAGGGACGATCTTTATTGCAGGAAACGGTTGTCAGAAATATGCCGTTTTGCGATGAATTTATTATTGTGACAAAGGAAAGCTACCGCAATATTGTAAACGGTCAGATGAAAGCATTCCAGAGCCTCAAGTATCGTGTTGTACTTGAAGGCAGTCCAAAGGGAACCGCTGCGGCAATTATGCTTGGCAGCCAGTTCTGCAACCAGTCCGAACTGGTGTTTGTTGTGACGGCTGACAACCTGATTGAGGGGCAGGAATATAAGGATGCAATTATTCGGGCAAAGGAGCTTGCAAAACAGGGCAGTATTGTTGCACTTGGTGTAAAGCCGGCAAAGAAAAATTCCAATTTCGGATATCTGTTAAGAGATGAGGAAAATGTCCTTAAATTTATTGAAAAAATCCGTCTGGACGATGATGAGAGCTTTGGCTATGACGATGGATTTTTATGGAACAGCGGTATGTTTTTATACCGTGCAGGGGATTTAATCAATGCGGCGAGGGCAATTTGTCCGGAACTCTATGATACCTGCCGGATGGCAAAGCGGAAGGTTGCAGCAATCCGCCGTACCGTGCGTTTTTCGCAGAAGGTCATGAAAGACATTCCACAAGGCAGTATTGAGCGCCTGATTTTTGAAAAGTTAAAGGATATGAAGGTCGTGGAAACGGCATTCCGCTGGAAAGATGTCGGGAATGTCTGCGACTTAGATGAAAATTCAAGTGTATCCCACAGCGAAAATGTCTTAAAAAACCACTGTGAAGATGTAATGGTTATTAACAGTGCAGACAGACAGCTTGTGGTGACAAATGATATTCAGGATGTTGTTGTTGTAAATACCGAAGATGCCGTTTACGTATCTTCCAAGGAACGCGTTGATGACATTAAAAATATTATTTCCGAGAATAAAGAAAAGTATGAAAATTACTTTGATTATAACCGGATTTCTTACAGAGAATGGGGAATCCATGAACTGCTTAATGCCTCAGACGGTTACAAGGTCAAAAAGGTAACGGTATTTCCGGGCATGAGCATGAATCTGCATCAGCATGAAATGCGCAGTGAGCATTGGTCTGTTGTAGAAGGAACGGCAACGATTACATTAGGAACGAAAACAAAAGACTATCATAAGTATGAAAGTGTTTTTGTCCCGATTGGCATGAAGCATAAGGTTGCCAATAAAACCGATAAAAATGTAGTCATTATCGAAGTCGGTATCGGTGAAATCTTATCCGAAAGCGATATGGTAAAGATATACAGTCAGGAAAGTGACGGAACGGCAGAGGACAATTATGTCAAAGCTGCTAATGAGCCGGTTGTCAAGTTAGATCCGGCGTTTAAGGATAATTTGTGGGGCGGCACAAAGCTTCGCACGGTATTCGGTAAAAAGTGTGATTATGATGTTATCGGCGAAAGCTGGGAGCTTTCCGCACACCCGGACGGACAGAGCCGGATTGCAGACGGCAGATATAAGGGCATGCTCTTTAATGACTATCTGTCCATTATCGGAAAAGAGGCGCTTGGCTGGAAGTGTCAGGCACAGGATCGTTTTCCGGTACTGATTAAATTTATTGATGCAAAGCAGGCATTATCAATCCAGATTCATCCTGATGATGAATATGCATTGGAAAATGAAGGCGAATACGGAAAGAATGAGATGTGGTATGTCATCGACTGTGAGCCTGGGGCATATCTTTACTGTGGACTTTCAAAGGACGTATCCAAAGAGGAGATTGAAGAACGTATTGCGAACAATACGATTACAGAGGTGTTAAACCGCATAGATGTAAAGCCGGGCGATGTCGTTATGGTAAAAGCAGGAACAATCCATGCGATTGGTGCGGGCATTTTAATCTGTGAAATCCAGCAGAATTCCAACAGTACATACCGCATGTACGATTACGACAGAAGGGATAAGTTCGGCAATCCGCGTGAACTGCACGTTGCAAAGGCACTGGACGTTGTCGATACCAAAGCCTATGTCAAGGATGAAAACTGCGAAGTGATTCTGGAGAAAAACGATGCCTATACACTGGAACGTCTGGTACAGTGCAAGTATTTTGAATGCCTGAAATATGACATTTATTCAGAAGTCAAAATCGGCATGGATGAAACATCTTTCCTGTCTGTTTTATTTATTTCCGGTGAGGGAACCATTGAAACGGATGACGGTAATAAGACGATGCAGTACAAGGCAGGCGAAAGCTTCTTTATCAGCGCTGGCAAGCGTTCGGTTGTAATAAAGGGAACAGGAACCTGTATCGTTACGCATGTTTAAAATGAAAACTATAAAAGCAAAAGCACACAGGTGTTAAAAATGATGAAAAAAAAGAGCGTAAAAGCAGCATTTTATGCTGGGGCGGTAATACTTGCCTGTTTTTACCTGTTGGTATTGTGGTGGGGTAAAAATCCGGACGTAGGACTGGAATACAGAATGTATTATCTGACCCATGAGCTTTCTGACTGGCCGGGCTACGGAAAACTGTCCTATGAACCGGGAACGACAGAATATTGTACGACACTCAAAGATAAAGACGGAAATGAGCGCAGTATCAATGTATGCCGCCGCAAGGGAAAAGGCTGGAAGGAAGACCAGTACGAGGGCAGTACAAACAGCGGAAAGGACGCATATCTTTACTATGTGTTAAACCGCACGGCAGAGAATGCCTCCTATCAGTGTGAAGTCACGGAGTTTGCGGGAAACGGCAGGGTCGAAGTTTACTGCAACGACAGAAAAATCGGAGAAATACAGGGTACAGGAACATTTACATTTGAAATCGGAAAACTTGAGGAAAAGGAATGTGACACGATTCATTTTGTGGCAGATAATGTGACATTCTGTTTGTGGAGCAGTGCCATTCTTTAAAATAAAGGAGTTATATGAAAGAGAAAGTGAACGTTTTGGCAAAGAAATTAAAGCCATACAGTATCCCGGGGGCGATTACCCTGGCAGTTGTATTAATTACGCTGATTTTAAAAGGAATCTGGCCGTTTGGCGGAAACCGGATTGATTATTTTGACAATATGCAGCAGGTCGCGCCGCTGTATGCACATCTGTGGGATTTCATGCACGGAAAGGCATCGCTGTGGTTTGACTGGTATACGGGACTCGGAACGAATGTATCCATGAGTATTTCAGCCTTTTCAATGTTAAGTCCTTTTAATCTGCTGTTATATTTAGTCCCGAGAAACCTCATTTTAGAGAGCATTTCCATACTGACGGCAGTAAAAATGGTATTTATGTCCGTTGCAATGTATGCATTGCTCAATCACAAATTCCCGAAGCTGCTCTATCCGGTAAAGACAGCGTTTGCCGTGATGTATTCGCTGTGTGGATATGTCATTTTATACGGCTCCTGCTTTACACCGTGGATGGACATTGTTGCACTGTTCCCGTTGCTGATGCTGGCGCTGGACAGACTGCTGACAACGGGAAAGAAGCTGTTTTACATCTTTATGGTAGCATTAAGCTTTATCATTAATTACTATTTAAGCGCAATGGCGCTTATTTACGTATTTTTAGTCAGCGGTGTCTATATTTTACTGCTGTGTGAGCGCAAAGAATGGAAAAAGCACGCATGGAATTTAGGAATCGGTACGGCGGCGGGCATGGGACTGTCCTGCTTTGTATTAATTCCGGTATTTATGCAGTTATCCGGTTCACAGAGAGGAAATGCGGGCGGCAGTATTGTATCGCAGTACCTTGGCTGGATTAAGGGTGCGATTGTCACAGACGGCTCTATGGCGGCATTCCAGCGTTATATGATGCTGTACGGATTAAGCTTTGTGCTTGCCGTGATTCTTATCGGGTTAAAGAAATATAAAGAAGATAAAAAAATGTGCCGTGTCATGGCGTGCCTGCTTGGAATTGCCCTGCTTCCGATGTTTGTGGAAGGCATCAATTTAATGTGGCACTTCGGCTCTTACAACGGCTATACATTAAGAAACGGTTTCCTGATTGCATTTACACTGCTTTGCATGGGCGCGTATTATGCACAGAAAATGTTTGCGGATATGCCGCTTGAGAAGAAGTATATCAAACGTCAGATTGTGATTGCGGCGGTAATGTGCCTGGTATATGTAGCCGGTTATCTGCTGATTCCGCAGAATAACGAGATTCTTGCGACAATCTTTTTTGTGGCAGTCTTTATCACGATGTTTATCGTTTATTTAAGAAAGCTCAAAGAAGAAAAGGACGAATTTAACGTCAAATCCGTGCTTGCCGTGATTGCGGTGGAAGTTTTCTTAGGGGCATTTGCACTGATTGGTCCGCCGAAGTTTTATACCTATGAAGCGTACCAGGTCGGTGATTATGTGCAGTATGCCAATGAAGCCTATGAAGCACTTGATATTGAAGAATCGGCAACAGACCGTATTGTCAATCCGGACATCAGCCTGAATGCCAATTATCCGCTGATACTGCGCCGTGGCGCACTGTCAAGCTTTACGGCGGCATTAGAGAGTGACACACAGACTTTTGCAAAAAAATGGGGATATTCAAAATATTTTCTGTGGCTGTTAGATTCCGGCGGAACCGTCTTTACGAATGCACTGTTTCATGTAACGGAGGCCGTCAATCAGAATGACTTGGACCCGGCGCTGTATACACTGGAAAAAAGTTATGCAGATTACGACATAGACAGTAAAGAAGCACCGCAGGAAGGATATAAATTATATTCTGCCAATTACCGGCTTCCGTTTGCAATGACCGTAGCGTCATCTTTTGCATCAGAAGACCTGGGCGTGGACTGGGTTGACTTACATAATAAGTTCTATACGGCACTTTCGGGAGATAAAGAACCGCTGGTAAAGGGTATGTCGTATTCTGTAAAAAAGAGTGATACAGTACTGGAATATAATACACAGACAAGCGGCAATGCGGCAGTGTATTTAAAGATTGTGGATATCAATAACCGCAACAGTGATGCCAATGCATCATGGCTGATAAGCTCCATGCATGTCTATGTCAATGACAAAGAAGTGCCGGTGCCGACACTGGGTGATGTGGAAAATACAGCGTACTTTACGGATTATAACAACAATCTGCTGTATCTGGGCTGTTTTGACAATGAGAGTATCGATATCCGTATTGAATACGATGACCCTTGGTATTTAAAAGTCAGCGAAGTCAGCTTTGCACAGCTGGATATGGATAAGATGGAGAAGTTGTGCAGAGCGTATGAAAATACAAAATGCGATGTATCTTATACCAATGATTCACTGACTGTTAAGCTTGACGGTTCGGCAACGAAAAATTATGCGTTGATACCGGTGGTTTACAGCAAAAACTGGAAAGTCAGCGTCAACGGGCAGCAGGTGCAGGCAAAAGAAATCGCAGGACTTTTTACAGGGGTAAAGATTCACTCCGGTGAAAATACAATTACCATGGAATTTGAACCACAGGGCAGAAAAGAAGGACTGCTGATTACGCTTGCTACACTTTTAATACTGGTTGTATGCCTTGTCATTGACCACTTTAAGAAAATCAATGTTCCGGCATGGATTCAGTATTGTGCGGTATTTGTATGGCTTCAGCTGCTCAATGCAGTAGTCGTTGCAATGTTTTTAATACCGGTGATTGCTGCAGTTCCGGCATTTCTGTACCAGATTATATTAAAAATTATGCAGATTTTATAATAAAATGGGGCGGCATCCAATCGTGATAGGCGTCCCATTTTTGATTTTGGGCAAGAACAAATATCCCTGATGGCAGATGGGAAACCGCCTGCGCGAAATTCTTATCACAGCTTTGCGGCAAAACCGCTTAGAAATGAGGTAAATATGGAAAGACTGGCTAAAATATATAGAGAAAACGAAAATTTCCGGCTGATTTTAAAACTGTTTTTTATACTGCTGATGTCCCGCCTGTTTATGCTGGTGCTGATGGTGATTTATAACGTGTATATGGGAACGGACCGTTCCATTGCATTTTTAATGAACCAGTGGGATGCCAAGCGGTACCAGTTTATGATTGATAACGGATATACATTTCCGCTGGATACGGACCCACAGGCAAACTGGGCATTTTTCCCGATGTATGTGATGGTCTGCCGGTTTGTGAAAATGCTGACCTTCGGTGTAATGGACACGTACTGGGTCGGCATGACGGTATCAACGGTATGTATTTTTATCGCTGCATTTACAGCAGTTAAATATATGAGTCTGGTGCGTGGTGGCAGGAGTGAAGACTATCTTTTGATTCCGCTTCTGATGTTTGCAGGTCCCTATTCTTTTTACTTTGGTTCTGTGTATACAGAAGCGATGTTTGTGCTGTTTATTGCGCTGTTTTTCTATGCGGCAGCTAAAAAAAAGTACTTGTGGGCAGGGTTTGCCGCTGCATTTGCCAGTGCGACAAGAATTGTAGGCTGCCTGCTTGTATTTGCGCTGATTGTGGAAATGTATCTGGATTTGACGGCGGACGGTGGAAAACTTATCACATGGGCAAAAATCAAAAGCTTCATCGTGCAGATGTTGAAACTGCCGGAACACATTTTTGCGGTTATGCTGTGTCCGTTCGGTGCATTCTGCTATATGACCTTCCTGCGCTTTTTCTGTGGCGATGTGTGGGCTTATAAAAACGTGCAGATTGCATGGCGTGAAGATACGTATTTTCCGGTTGTGGGCGTTTTATGGAAAGCGTGCACCGGACAGATTGAACCGCGATATACCTATATGGGATGGTTTTGTATCGGTATTTTTGCAGTGTATGGATATATGCTTTACCGGAAATATTATTCCATGGCGGTGTTCGGAATCATTTCCCTGCTTGTGCCGCTGACCTCCCATGTCATGAGCACCTGCCGCTTTACAGTGGGCAGCTTTGTCGTATATATGGGCGTTTATGAGATTTTAAAGAGCGTACGTCCGAAAATACGCACGGCAATTCTGATATTTTTTGCATTTGCACAGATATGGCTGCTGTTTATGTGGTATAATTCAGACTGTTGGTTAATGTAAATAGAAAAGAGGGATATTTGTGAAAGTAAGAAAGAAAATTGTTGTCTGTTTTTCCGTAACGGTTTTTGTGGTACTGCTGATTGCTTCAGAGGTTCTGGTACATGGCGGTACAGTACAGACAACACCGGCACGATTACAAAAGATATCCAAAAATATATGGGACATTGTGGAAAGTGATAATGAAATTGCAGGCGGTTCGTCAATGCAGACGGAAAATCAGAAACCACATGAAACCAGAAAAAGAACCATCACAGCGGAAACTGTACCGTATGATGGTGTAAAGAGAAGTATTTCCTGCTGGGGTGACAGTATGATGTACGGCTGCGCGACTACACCGGGGTTTATTACGCTGGACGGCATTACAACAAATATCAGCTATGCCACGGCACCGGATATGCTTTCGCAGTTTACGGGGCTGAAAACATACAACCTTGGTGTCAACGGAGAAACGTCAAAAGAAATTGCGACCCGTGCAGGCGGTCTTACCATGGTGGTTGACCGTGATATTGTCATTGACGGGACAGGCATTGCTGAATTTAAGCTGCAGTCTTTATATGACGGGGATAATGTTTATATGGAAGATTACAGCGGTTATAATTTTCAGTCAGACCAGACCAATATCTGTGTGATTAACGGCGAAAAATATTATGTAACCAATTCTTATGACGGTGAAAGCCAGATTTTATACGGCACAGATGTGAATATTAAAGAAGGCACACCGGTTTATACACTGGCGGCGGCGGAGCGTAAAGATGACATTCTTGTGCTGGAAATCGGCAGTAACGCAGGCTGGTATAATGACTATGATGAATTAATTGCGCAGTATGATTCCATTTTGGAAGGTACAGGCTGTAAATATTATATTATTGTCGGTGATACCGATGACCCGGAACTGTCCGTGGATATGAATAAAATTTATATCGGCATGGGCGAAACACCGTGGGAGCAGGCATTATCCAAGGCATACGGGGATCATTTTATCAACATGCGGCTCTATATGATTCAGAATGGATTAAGTGACTGCGGACTGGAAGCAACCGATGAAGATCTTGACGGCTTTACAAGAGGTGAGATTTCACAACAGCTCAGGGCAGACTGGACACATTTTAATGCGTATGGCTACTATGCCAAGGCAAAGGGAATTTATGAAAAAGGTGTCGAACTCGGATACTGGGGCGGACAATAAAATAAGAAATTTATGTGAAAAACTTGTCAGATTGTAATAAAGGTATTATAATACACAAGTCGAAACATCGAAAAATAAAAACACATCAGGATAGATTTGAAGGAGAAAATTATGTTATCAGTAGTGGTACCAACATTTAATGAAGGAAAGAATATCAGAAATCTTGTAACACAGATTGATGATGCATTAAAAGGAATTCCTTATGAAATCGTTTTTGTAGACGACAGTAAAGATGATACACCACAGGTTATTATGGAAGTTGCAAAGGATTTTCCGGCTGTACGCATGGAACACAGAACCGGTGAAACAGGACTGGCAACTGCCGTATTAAAAGGATTTTCCCTTGCAAAGGGCGAATATATGGCATGCATGGATGCGGATTTACAGCATCCGCCAATCGTTTTAAAATATATGTATAAGGCAATGGAAAGCGGTGCAGACTTCTGTATTCCGAGCCGTCTGATTCCGGGCGGCGATGACGGCGGACTCAACTGGTACAGAAAGTTTGTATCTGGTACAGCCCGTAAAATCGGTCAGTTTATGTTACCGTGCCTGCGAAAGATTTCAGACCCGACAAGCGGTCTGTTCATGTTCCGCCGCGAGGTTATTGAAAATGCCGACTTACAGCCGATTGGATGGAAGATTATGGTGGAAGTTCTTGCAATGGGTACATACAAGAAGGTTGTAGAGATTCCGTACAAGTTCCAGCAGAGAACCGAAGGTGAATCCAAGTTATCAGGTAAAGTAACGATGGAATACTTAAAGCAGTTAAAGAATTTAAGAAAGCGTTACAATAAGGCAAATCATTATGAAGTAGAGATATGGTCTACAGAGAAGATGATGGCAGAATAAAAGCTTCCTTGGACATAACACCATTTCACCGTGTTACTTAACGGCAGCCTTGAACATGCCCCTACCTCAACGTGTTACTTGACAGTAGCCATGAACATGACCCCACCTCAACGTGTTACTTAACTTCGGTGGTGTCATGTTCATGGCTGTGTGAATGTGGTGTGCGGGATGTTTGGGGCTGTGATATACAGTATATATAGTATAGATTTGGCGGCAGAAGATTGGTTTTCTGCCGCCTTATTTTAATGGGCGGTATTCGGATAGAAGTTCATCGGCATTTTCAATTTTTTGTTTAGTACACATAAAATCCTCCATTGTCCTGCTTTAATCTTCATCGGTCATGGCTCACTGCCTATGATTAGTATACCATCATTTCATGCAAGCGATATCTGATATATCTAAAAATCGCCCGAACCTTGCAGAACGGGCGATTTCTTATAAATGGCGCCTTTATGCCGCATTTTCATTCCCCTGATTCTTTTCTTCAAGGAAAATCTTTCTTGAAACAAAGTTCCATACCATAACAATCGCCGTTGCCACGATTTTTGAAACCAGGTAGTAGTAGGTCGGGATAAACGGAGATAAGATACCGTTTAAAATCCACATGATACCATCGTTAATACCAAGACCGATAACGCTTAATACGATAAAAATAATAAACTGGGTCTGTTTGGACTGGTCAGCTCTGCCTACAAATACATATTTCATGCTGGCAAGATAGTTAAAAATAACGGATACCGTAAAGGAAATCGTTGCCGCAATGATTGAATCCATATGTAAGAACTGAACCAGCACAAAAAGCACGGCATAGTCAATGACAAAAGCGATTGCACCGACAATTCCGAACTTTACAATCTGCTCGAATAATTTTTTCATGTAATCTCCATTCCGCAGGCATTTTATGCCGCATTTTTGCTGTATGTGATACTCTACCATATTAAACGTGAAAATTTAAATAGTCAAGCGGCTTTTTCCCATTAATCCGTTGTGCAATGCTTGTAAATGTGCTAAAATCAGCAAAGCGGGGAATGTTTTTTAGCAAAAGGAATTTAATAAAAACGGAGAAGAAAAAATGTCGTTTATTTCAGCAGGATTTTTTATGGCGATGGCGCTGACGGCGTGCCTGTATTATCTGATTCCGAAAAAATACCAGTGGGAGCTGCTGCTTTTTGTCAGCTTCGGCTTTTATGCCACTTACGGAATCCGTTATATGGGCTATATTTTGTTTACGATTATTACAAGCTACTGTATTACAAGGCTGATGGCTGCACAGAAAGAAAAGCTTATGCGGCGCAGATGGCTGATATTCGGGCTGGTTTCCAATTTCGGAATTCTTGTCTTTTTAAAGTATGTCAATTTTACAATACTGAATCTGACTTCATTGTTTTCGGTATTTCATCAGGCATTTCCGCTTGGAAAGCTTTCAATTGTGATGCCGCTTGGAATTTCCTTTTATACATTCCAGACAATGAGTTACGTGATAGATGTTTATCAGAAAAAATATGAACCGGAAACCAATATTTTCCGGCTGGCGCTGTTTACGGCATATCTGCCGCAGCTTTTACAGGGACCGATTGGACGTTATGACCGCCTTGCACCGCAGCTGTTTGAGCCGCACGATTTTAATCTGAAAAATATTGAGTACGGCGCACAGCGGATTGCATGGGGACTGGCAAAAAAGCTGATTTTAGCAGACCGCGCATACGTCTTTTCAAAAGCCGTATTTGCCGACTTGAATACATATTCGGGCATGTATGTGATTGTGGCACTGCTCACATTCTCCATTTATGAATACTGCGATTTTTCCGGCGGTATTGATGTGGTTATTGGTGTTTCCGAACTGTTTGGAATCCGTCTGGACGAGAACTTCCGCCAGCCGTATTTTTCAAAATCAATCGGGGAATTCTGGCGCAGATGGCATATTACACTGGGAACGTGGATGAAGGATTACATTTTTTATCCATTTTCCATTTCTAAAAAAATGCTGGCATTCGGTAAGAAAGCTAAGAAAATTTTTGGTAAAAAGACCGGTAAGATTCTGCCGATTTGTGCCGCCAATCTGCTGATTTTCTTTGTAGTCGGCGTTTGGCACGGTGCGGCATGGAAGTATATTATTTACGGATTGTACAACGGACTGATTATTGCGGCAAGTAACCTGTTAAAGCCATATTACGCAAAATGGGCAGCAGTCTGTCATGTGAATACGGAAAGCCGGGGCTGGAAGACATTTCAGATATTCAGAACGTTTATTTTAGTCAATATCGGCTGGCTCTTTGATGCGTGTGCAACGGCGACAACTGCCTTTTATGCAATGCGCGCCGTATTTATCAATTTTAAAATCAGCATTTTAACAGACGGAAGTCTTTATAAGCTGGGACTGGTAAAAAGAGACTGGACGATTCTGATCGTGGCGACAATCATTTTGTTTATAAGCAGTGTGATGAAGGAAAAAGGGATGTCGCTGCGCGATTTCGTGGCGGAACGTCCGCTTGTTGTGCGCTGGGCAGTTTATCTGATATTGATATTTGCAACAGCACCGTTTGGCTATGTAAGCAGTTCAACGGAATTTATGTATGCACAGTTTTAGAAATGATTTAAAAGGAACGGAAAAATCATGAAAAAAAAGAAAAGTTTTACGTTGACGGCAGTCTTTGTGGCTTTGGTAGTGGTTTTAAATAATCTGCTGAATTTTATGCTCGTACAGCCGGGACTGACACGGGTTATGTTTCATGAACTTGAAACAACGAATCCGGACTGTCTGGTGTTAGGAACATCGCACGGCAGTTATGGGATTGCAACCGATGAACTGGAGAGCGGGCTTGATGCCGGTGCCATGAATATGTGCATCGGCGGTGAGTATATGATTGATGCCTATTACACGTTACAGTATGCCATAAAAATAAGCAGTCCTAAGGTCGTCGTGCTGGATATTGATTACCAGTATCTGATTAACCGCCACGATGAGAGTATTTTGTTTCATCAGGTGTATAACGGCTATCCCGACAGTCTGTTAAAGGTTTCCTATTTCTTTAGCAGAATCGCAAAAGAGGAATACCGCGGGGCATTTTTAAAATGGACGAATTACTGGCAGTGTTATTACATGATTGATAAGACGGTGGCAAAGAAGCTGTCTGATGACTATAAGGAATATTCGCCCGATGTTGTCAGCATGGATAAAAATGATGTCTATGAAGGAAAGGGCTTTATTAATAAGTCAAAAAATGCGTCTAAAGCAAAGACAACGGTACTTGGCTGGGACGAAAGCCTTGTTGCACAGAGCGAATGTCAGTATATTGAAAAAATGGTAGAGCTGTGCAGAAAAAATGATATTCAGATTGTTTTTACGACGGTCACGCAGGACCCCAGAACCGTTGCGCAGTATGCAGAAAAATTTGCACAGGCGGATTCTTATATCAGAAACCTTGCACAGAAATTAAATGTGGAGTATTATAATTTTAATTACCTTACTTTTGAGGCTTTTGACAGGGAAGAAGGAGATTTCTGGGACAGAGAGGGACATATGTACGGAGATACGGCGAAACGTTTTACGAAAGTTTACGCCGAAGTTCTTAAAAAAGCTTTGACCGGCAGTCTTAAAAAGTCAGATTACTTTGGAGAAGACTTAAAAGAGATTTACAAGGACGTAGTGCCTTATGAATAAAACCGGAAGGTGAAAAATTTACATCAGAATGCCGAAACGGGCAGAATGGAGGATTTATGTCAATTTTAGTAACAGGTGGAGCAGGTTACATCGGAAGCCATACAGTTGTAGAATTACAGAACGCAGGATATGAGGTTGTTGTTGTGGATAACCTTGTCAATTCCAGCAGGGAAGCGTTAAAGAGAGTAGAAAAGATTACGGGAAAGCCGGTAACATTTTACGAAGCAGACATTAATGATAAAGAAGCACTGGAAAAGATTTTTGCACAGGAAAAAATTGAATCCTGCATTCATTTTGCCGGTTTAAAGGCAGTTGGTGAGTCAGTAGCCAAGCCTCTTGAATATTATATGAATAACATTTCAGGTTCACTGGTGCTGTTTGATGTCATGAGAAATCACGGCGTAAAAAATATCATTTTCTCATCTTCAGCAACTGTATACGGCGATCCGGCATTTGTACCGATTACAGAAGAATGCCCGAAGGGACAGATTACCAATCCATACGGTCAGACAAAGGGCATGTTAGAGCAGATTTTAACGGATATCCAGAAGGCAGACCCGGAATGGAATGTTATTTTACTGCGTTATTTCAACCCGATTGGTGCGCATGAGAGCGGAACAATCGGTGAAAATCCGAACGGTATTCCAAACAATCTGATGCCGTATATTACACAGGTTGCTGTCGGCAAGTTAAAGTGCCTCGGTGTTTTTGGCAACGATTACGATACACCGGACGGAACAGGCGTAAGAGATTATATCCACGTTGTAGACCTTGCCCTCGGACATGTTAAAGCAATTGAAAAATTACAGGAAAATCCGGGCTTAAAGATTTACAACCTCGGTACGGGACACGGTTATTCCGTACTGGATATTGTCAAGAACTTTGAAGCCGCTTCCGGTGTGCATATTCCTTACGAAATCAAGCCGCGCCGTGCAGGTGATATTGCAACCTGCTACTGCGATGCAAGCAAGGCATATAAGGAAATGGGCTGGAAGGCAGAGCGTGATTTAAAGAAGATGTGTGCCGATTCATGGAACTGGCAGAAAAACAATCCAAACGGATACCAGGCATAGTTAAAAAATCCTTAAAAATAAAGAATGGAGTGCAGTTAAAATGGGTAAATATTTTGGCACAGACGGTTTCCGCGGGGAAGCCAATGTCAATCTTACAGTAGAACATGCCTATAAAGTCGGCAGATTTTTAGGCTGGTATTATGGAAAGAACCACGAGGATGGAAAAGCAAAGGTTGTTATCGGAAAAGATACCAGAAGAAGCAGCTATATGTTTGAATATTCACTGGTTGCAGGACTTACGGCATCCGGTGCAGATGCGTATCTTTTACATGTAACAACGACACCGAGCGTATCATATGTGGTGCGGACAGAAGATTTTGACTGCGGTATTATGATTTCCGCAAGCCACAACCCATTTTACGACAACGGCATTAAGCTGATTAATGACAAGGGCGAAAAAATGCGCGAAGATGTCATTGATGAGATTGAAAAGTATTTAGATGGCGATATGGCGGAGCTTCCTTTTGCGACAAAGGAAAAAATCGGCTGTACCGTGGATTATACGGCAGGCAGAAACCGCTACATGGGGTATCTGATGAGCCTTGCAATTTACTCCTTTAAGGGAACGCGTATCGGTCTGGATGCCGCAAACGGAAGTGCATGGACACTTGCCAAGGGCATTTTTGATGCGCTGGGCGCAAAAACATACGTGATTCATGCAGAACCGGACGGAACCAATATCAATAACAACTGCGGTTCTACGCATATTGAAAGCCTGCAGGAGCTGGTACTTAGGGAACACTTAGATGCCGGATTTGCATTTGATGGAGATGCAGACCGTTGTCTGTGTGTGGATGAAAAGGGAAATGTGATTACAGGCGACCATATTTTATATATCTATGGCTGTTATATGAAAGAAAGAGGAAAGCTTGTCGATAATAAAGTCGTTACAACAGTCATGTCCAATTTCGGGCTGTACAAGGCTTTTGATGCAGTCGGCATCGACTATGAAAAGACCAAGGTCGGTGATAAGTATGTATATGAATGTATGTCAAAGAACGGCTACCGTCTGGGTGGTGAGCAGTCCGGTCATATCATTTTCAGCAAATATGCGACAACCGGTGACGGTATTATCACGGCATTGAAGATGATGGAAGTCATGCTGGCAAAGAAAAAGCCGTTAAGCCAGCTTGCCGAGCCGCTTGCAATTTATCCGCAGGTATTAAAAAATGTGCGTGTAACTGATAAGACACAGGCACAAAATGATGCCGATGTACGCGCAATGGTAGAGCGCGCAGCCAAGGAACTGGGCACAGACGGCAGAATCTTAGTCCGTGAAAGCGGAACAGAGCCGCTGGTGCGTGTCATGGTAGAAGCAGGTAATGTCGAAACCTGTGAAAAATACGTTGATGCAGTAATTGACGTTATCCGCAGCAAAGGGTATGTGATTGAATAGACATTAACAGATAAAAAGAATAAAGCAGGAAACTCCGCAATAAGATGTAACAAGTCTTATTGCGGAGTTTTTGTATGAAAAATCACACTGATGTGCTGATTTTTCATACGGTTGTTTGTTTCTGAGCGGAAACAAACAACCTTGATAGCAGATGAGAAATCGCCTGCGCGAATTTCTCATCGCTGCTTCGCGACAAAGTCGCTCAGAAATGGGGAATTGTATGAAGCAGAAAAGTAAAATATCCGGGAATGTTCCGGCAAGATGGCATGCGTTTTATGCTTGCGGGTTGTGTCTGCTTGTATCGGTGCTGATTGTGACAGGCGTGTTTGGGGCGGTGTCACTTAGCGGGTGCAGTATGATAAAAAAGGACAGCAGTAAGGTCATGGGGCTGGAATATACCGTAGTGAAAGAGGAGGAAATCCCTGTGGAATTAAAAAAACTGATAGAAGCCAAAAAAGCGAACACATTGCGCATGACCTATGCCACAAAGGATGCAACGTATATCGTGGCAGGCTACGGCACACAGCCGACCAGCGGCTACAGTATCCGTGTCAATGATCTGTATCTGGGAACAAATGCGGTTTATGCAGATGTCGATTTATTAGGGCCGGAGGCAGGAGAGGATATAACGGAACTGCCAACCACGCCGTATATTGTGTTAAAAATTGAAAAGCGGGAGGAGTCGGTGGTGTTTTGTATGTAATGAAAAAACAGCCATCAGCCTGATGCGGCAGCAGGATTGTATAAAAGCTGTTTAACGGTAATTAAAAAGTGCATAAAAGGGAACGGGCATACATAAAATAAAAATATAGAAAATAGTTGGGAAGGGAGATTTGATTTGAGAATCGACAGAGAAGAAATTCATGAAAATAAAATTGTATGCAGTAACACCATGCAGATTACACTGGATGATGATTTTAACGTCCCGGACAGCAAGGCAGACATTGAAACCATTGTAAAAGAACGTGGCAGTGTCCATATTGATACGGTCAAAGCGGTGGGCGACCGGGCAGAAGTCACAGGCGGAATGGATTTTGCGGTGCTGTATGCGGGCAGTCAAAGCGGTGAAAAATCCGTGCTTCCGGTTAAAATGACGGGGACAATGAATATCGGGGAAGTTGTGAACTTATCCGGGGACTGCGAGAATACATATGTTTCCTGTCAGGCAAAATTAGAAGATATTACGGTGAAAATGATTCACTCCAGAAAATTAAGTGTAAAGGCAATCATTTCACTGACCGTTGTATGTGAAGAAATTCACGATACGCCGATTGGCTGTGGACTTTTGGAAATGCAGGACGAGGACAAATTACAGCTTAAAACGACCGATGTGGAGTATTCGCAGCTTGCCGTGACAATGCGGGATAACCTGCGTATCCGTGAAAGCTTTCTGATTCCCGCGGGAAAGCCGGAGGTAGCGGAACTGCTGTGGGAAGATGTCGATGTACGCAGCTTCACGACAAGACTGACCGATGACGGCATGGAAATTGCAGGGGAAATGAATGTATTTGTAATGTATTCGTCCACAGAAGAAAACAGTATGGCACAGTGGTATGAAACAACACAGAATTTCAGCGGAAAATTAGATGTCGCAGGCTGTACGCCGGATATGATCAGTTATGTCAAATATTACCCGGTCAATTCCAACGTTGAGGTAAAACCGGATTATGACGGCGAAAATAAAGAGGTGCAGGTGGAACTGGTGCTGGCGCTGGACGTCAAGGTATATGAAGAAAAGGAAAAAACTATTCTTACAGATGTCTATTCGCCGGTTAAAAATGTCATCAACACCACGCAGACATCAGTCTTTCATAAGCTGTTGGTGCGTAACAATTCGCGCTGCCGTGCTTCGGACCGCATGAATACCGGGGAGTACACGAACATTTTGCAGATTTGCAACTGTACCGGGGTGGCGCAGATTGACGACATTACCGTTGAAGAAGACGGTCTGCTGGTTGACGGTGCAATTATTGCAAATGTGTTTTATGTAACTGCCAATGATGCGGCACCAATGGGCAGTATCCGTGCCGCCGTTCCGTTTTCCAATAAAATACAGGTAAAGTCTGACGAGGAGATTACTAATATGGAGTATGTCGTAAATGCAGGAGTAGAGCAGTTAAGCGCTGCCATGACGGGCAGTAATGAAATGGAGATTAAAGGAAGCGTGGGGCTTGATGCAATCTGCTTTGCGCCGTGTGAAACTGAGTCGGTCATGGAATGTGAAGTAGAGGAGTATGAGGAAAATGAGTTCTTAAAATTTCCAAGTATCATCGGGTATATCGCAACCGGTGAGGAAACGCTCTGGGATATTGCAAAGAAATACCATACCACGGTCGATTCTATCAAAAACGGCAACCACGTTCTTGCAGACCGCGCCAGCGAGCGCGTCAAACGCGGGGATAAGCTGCTGTTAGTTAAGGCGGCAAGGTAACAGCAGGGGAATAAAGTAAGGTCATAAGTGAGATAATAAGCAGGGTAATAAGCAAAGTAAAGGACAGGGCATAAATCCGGGCAGAACGTTTTAGAGTAAGAAAACTGCCCGGATAAAAGGTGTTAGTGTGAAAACGCAGCAAGCTGCTCAGAAAGGATGATTAGCACGGAAATATGTATAAGTCATCACGGAAGCGGATTTGTCCAAGCTCGCGCCTGCGGTAAGTCTGGATAATATAGTGCTTTTTGGCGTCAAATATCAGTGAAATCTGCTTCGTATAGGAGTACGTACCGGGTACATATTTCGTAATAACCAGTGAGGCACGGTATTTTTTCTTGAGTTTCCAGATGTCCATAAGCCCGATGCCGCTTCCGCCGTTTCCGGCATGTGTCGTGTGGGCTTTCAATCCGAAGTCCTGAAAAATTTCAGGTGAAAACGGCTGTCCGTTGTCCGAAATTTCAACAGACAGGTGATTTCCCATTCGCCCAAGGTTAATGAGAATTTTTTTATCCGTTACATCGGACATTGCAATAAACGCATTTTCAATCAAATCCGCCAGCAAATGGGAAAAATCTTCTTCCGAAAGGGACTGCATGGCAGTGGTTTTGATGTTTTCGGTAATGCGGAGGGTATAACCAATCTGTTCCTGTAAGGCGCGCTGATACATTAATTGAAGAACGGCATCAACAGCACAGATACCGGTAGAGGCAAGCGGCTGTCCGTTTGTTTGGTATTCGGTCAAATTAAATTTTCGTTCCTGTGACATTGTCTGTAAATGCGCGGCAAGGGCAAGTCCCTGTTCTTTAAGCTGATGAGGGGATAATGTATTCTGGTTTTGCAGAAATGTATTTACGGCAAGTTCCATGGCAGGAATAAGCTTATTATCCCGGTGGATAATCTGTGCCAGTGCTTTATTATTTTCTAAAAGCCGGGCAATTTCCTGCTCTTTTTGGACAAGTTCATTTTTTAGTTTCTGCATTTCAAATTGCTGAAGCTTTCTGCGGTAATTTCTTGTTATAATAGCACGCCACCATGATATCAGGAGGAGTGCGCAGGGGAAGATGAGGAATAAAGGAATGATAAACGGCAGGTAATTATTATCACTAGTATTAGAAATGCTTGCAGTAATATAACATATTAATATGAGCAGACTGATACAAGTTCCGATATTGTTTAATTGAAGGTCATATAAAAATGGCATACCTTTTTTCATGCGTTTAAATTGAAATGGAATATGTATCATAAAATATTGTAAAAATCCATTCAATAATTTAATTACTACAAGATTATTGATGTCAATATATGAATACATCAAAAAAACAAGTGTAGAGAAAATAAAACTGGAAATTGTAAAAGAAACTAAACTCATTGCAATGGAAATGATTGCAGCATTTAAAGATGTGTGCCAGTTAGTTTTTGTAAATAGTGTAATAAAAATATAAAAAACGAATAATACTAAAAACATAGCAACAGGATATATCATTGAATGTATAAAACACAGACCGCAAGCGATAATTAGTGCGGAAAGAGTAAATAAAATCCGGGAGCGCAAAAATAAATCATTCAGATTTAAAATTTTACAATAACAGTAAAAGCAGCAAATTAATATAAAAAAGTGTGAAATAATAATAGCAGCGTACATAAAATCACCTATAGTTACATAAAACAACAAAAAGCAACGAAAAAACAACAATAAAAACTAATTTTTTATTTCCGGCAGATGCTATAAGCTTAGCTTGAACATTAAAACCAGGAGGTAAAAATGAGCAGTCTTTATTGGAAAATATGGGGACTTATTTTTAAAAATTATTAATAAGTTGATACTTAAATTTATAATTGGTTCTGTATTTTATTCGCATAATAAAATATGAATTCCATAATAGTCGGAACACCTTTTTGTGAATGAATTCTCGCGGTGTAGTAAGTCAGCAAATCATCAATATCGGAAGTCCGCCATGCACGGTTGATAGCATTCTGCATGGCACGTTCGATACTGGAATCTGTTTTTTTATATTTTTCACCCAGCACTCTAAAAATGCGGGTTTTCGGTTCGTTAATGGTGGCAAGGATTGCATCGGTAAGATAGCGGTAACCAATAACTTTCGGGCTGATACCAATTAAATTCAACTCATGCTGGATTTTTTGAATCAGCCTTTTGTCTTTTGATTCAGACGGTTTAACGGCTGTTATTTTAGAAGCTGTTTTGCCTTTTTCAGAAAAAATCACTTTTTTCATAATGCGCAGAAATTCCACAACATATTGTGCAGAATAATTTTCCTGATACTTTGCAAGAATAAAATCAGCACCTAACTGTCTTGCGGATTCATAGGTAATATTGCTTGAATTATTGGTGGTTACAAGGATATATGGGTGCTTGGAAAGTTCAAGCTGCTGAAGCTGTGCTAAGAAAAAAAGTCCATCACCGCCGCCCTGATGCAGTTCAAGGTCCAGTATAACGGCATCGGGAAGAAATTTTTCCATATATTCAATAGCAGTTGAAGCATTATTTGTAGATGCGACCAGTGTAACATCGTCTAACCGGCTGATATAATCGTTTATTTCCATGCATGAAGTGGCATCATCTTCCACTAAAAGAACACGAAGTGTATGCTCTGTCATCTGTAATTGTCCCCCTCGTTTATAACTCAATATTTAATATAATTATAGTATATAAACCAACGAAAAGCAACAAAAACCAACAAAAAATCACCAACGAAAACAAATGGAAACAGAGAAAGGAAATGGATATAGTATAGACATAAGATAGGTAGAGGGGGAAGCTGTATATGCAGTTTTCTCGTTGCCGTTTGTGATGGATCGTTTAGAAAGGATTGTTATGGAAAATAAAATTAGTTTAGCACGGACGATTAGTATAATAGGCACATTAATATTGTGTATCGCTTTAGTAGGTAATTCATTTGAAGTGTTATCTGTAACAGCATTTCGTATAATAATAGCATTTGGAATTCTGATACAGATTATATCATTGATTTGCAGCGTAAAGAAAAGAGAATTTTAAGTTTTTTTGGTTCTAATCAGGCCAAAATTATTACAGATGAGCAGAGTGTATTAAGATATGTGCTGGATAAGATTGATTTGATTGATTAGGAAATAAGGCATGTTAAGAGGCAAAAAGGTTTGGTATGAAGAAAGTTAAATTTTATTTTGTATTCAGTTTGATAGTAGTTTTTATTTCAGTGATAGGAATATTACTGGGTATGGTTCTAGTTACTATTGAACAGAAGCATCCGGAGTATCTTTCGGCAGGAATATTTAAAGGAATAATTATATTTTTCATGGCATTGCTGGTTACAGTATGCGTCCATGAGCTGGCGCATGCGATTGCTTTTAAATTACAGAGAATAGATATTCGTATGATTGCTATATTTCCAATATGTTTAATAAGAGAAAAAGAAGGTTTAAAGTTTCATATAGCTGTAAGTATGGAGATTGGATTTGGAGGAATTGTCATACCGGAGATACCAACAATTAGCAACCAAACAGAATATGAATCATTTCAGGGTAAAATGAGGGTGTCTTTAGTGTCTGCACCGCTATGTTCGGCATTTATTGGATTGATTTCATTGATATTAGTGTTGTGTACGACAAAGTATATAGGCAACGATTTTTGCTCGTATTATTTTTTGTTTTTCTCAGCGGTATTTTTATGGTCTGTATATATTAACTTGACCTCTATGCTTGATTTAGGCAGTATTGTAGGGGATTATTCCGCCGTAAAAAAAATAAAAGACAATAACGGCTACGCATTATTACAGATTTATAACTATTTTCTTCTTCAGGAAAATGAAAAGAAATTTGAAATGAGAGAGAACCAGAGATATTTTATGGAAAAGCTATATGAAGCAGGAAACAATTTATCTTTGGATAAAGAGGATAATTCAATCAATGTTTTGTTAATAAATGCAGTATTGTATGAAAGTCTTATGCGAAAGAATAGAGATAATACAGAAATAATAAATTTCGACACAGAATTATGGAAAAGAAATATGCATAATATTTTAAACAGGCTACAATTTGAAGCATATTTTCAAACTTTCTCCCATGCTGTCATTTGCATGCATTACAATGGAAAATCAGAAGAAGCACGTGAGTTATGGGAGAAGTATAAAGATAAAATGCCATGTACAAATGTTGGAAAATATAACAGTAAACAAGTTGAGTTGTGCCTCTGTGGGGAAAATATTGAAGAATTAAAGGAAAAAGAAAATATTAAGATATCCTCTTTGGATTCTTTATTATCAAATATAAACAACTATTATGATGATGAAATTTATTTGAATAAGTTAATTATCGGGGAAATCGCATTATAATAATGAATAAAATTTTATAAGTAGAAAGGGTTATAAAATGCGGGGAACAAAATATTATAAAAGACTTATTGTTGGAAGTGTTCTTTTTGGAATGATTGTATTTGGAAATGAAGTATATAATAATGGCTTATGGAATTTATCGGGATTGTTATGGGTTGCTTATGGTGCAATAGGATTTGGTGTGTTGTATCACATACTGTTTTCATGTTTTATTAAAAATAAGGTGAAGCATCGATGAACAAAAACAGTAAAACACAGCTGATTGTAATTATAGGAATTTTAGTTATAATAAATATTTCTGTTTTGATAATAAATGGTTACAAGGGAGAATCGATATTTAAGGACACTTTTATTTATGTGATAGATATATTGGCAACAATTTGGATAATAAAAGAGGATAGAAAGAAAAAATAATGTGAGGAAGATAGTGATGTGGTACTTTTTAATATTTCCCGTGATATTTGTACTATGGCGGGCATACCGGTTTGGCGGGGTGTGGCAGATTATCAGCAGTCTGGCATATATTGCGGTCAGCGGAGGCATTAGTATTGGGATATTTAAAACGGTGATGAAGCAGAATCTGCTGAAAAAGAAGAAAAAATTAATTGCATATGTAGTGTTTGCGGTATTGGTAGACCAGCTTATAAAGGTAATAATATACCAGTATCAGCCGGACATAAATCTTATCGGAAAAGCACTGCGTATATAATGTTTTTAACAGCAATGACAGCATCAGTGATAGACTCTGCTTTGTGGGGATTTACGGTGGATTATTTGAATTTTTATCAATTATTCTGTCATGATTTGAAAGATTTATATGTAGATACGGCAGTAGGATTTTTATTGTTAGGCATGAGAGAAGATAGAAAGTGTGAATAAGATGAATAAAAGGATATATGCAGGGACTACGTTAATGATAATTATTTCATCAATCTTAATTGAGATAAAAAGTTATAACGCAGTTTTTATCAGAATTAAAATAGCAATTATATTACTGACCTTTATACTGGTAGGTATATCTTCATATATAAAATTGAAAAGCTACAAGTCGTAAAATATGTGAAAATATGCAAAGTACGTCGGAATATCGACAAAGTACGTCATGTGTCTTGAAAAACAGGCTGTTTTTGTGATACATATTGTTGTATTAGAAATAATTTGAAGGGGATTGTAGGTGGAATGGATAAAAAATTTGTGATAACAGTTGGAATACTTTTAATTATTACAGGAATAGCAGGAATTTACATGGTAATAAATAATGTCAGCGGAAGCTGGGGAAGAATCGTGACGGGACTGATAATTGTATTGGCAATAGTGAATGTGAGAAATATGTATCTTTTACAGAAAAAATAAAGCTTATGTGGATACTTGATGAAATAAAATGAAAGAAGCAGGGGAAATTTAAGCGTGGCTGCCAATATTGTGCTGATTATTTTAAAATTTGTATTGAAAGAGGACATTCAAAATAGTGTATTGATTATCAATATGGATATTATAAGAAAAATAAACGGGATCTGCTTATATGTGGAATATTGGCTTTGCTGACACTTGTTATTGTATATAAGATGCATTTTATTATTGCGATACATGAGAATAGGGGGTTTTATGCATCACTCATGGAATTCATAGGTTCGTGGTATTATATTTTTGAGGTTATTGATATTATTCGGCTTCAAGACAACGCAATAGTAAATGAATATGGTCAAAAATGTATTTTTTATCATAGATATCTGTCTTTAGCAGCCCTTCTGGTTTCCGCATTTTTTATCATATTCAGTTTGTTTTATGAGCTTGACTATAATGTTGCATTGCTCATATGGGGCGCATTAACTGTTGGTCATATGTCATATTTTATAATGCTATTTATGTTTGATGAAGATTATTACTATTCCGGTGGATTTAAGATTTGTTATTCTGAAATAAATCATATTGAAGTTGAAGATGAAGTATATACTTCAAAAGCACTTGTTGTCGTATGTAAATTGATGAAAGACGAAAAAGTTATTGGCTATGACCGTATGGTGGCACAGGATTTTATCTGTTTGAAGGCTAAAATTGATGAGAAGACGAAAATAGTAAAAAAGTTATGAGGGGGGAAATGCAAATGAAAAACATGTTTAAATACTACTTATCAAATAAACGGCGGGGGATTTCTTTAATCTTTGTTATGGCACTTACGGTGTTTTCAATCTATTTTGTGACATCGCTGGTGCAGTCTATTTTTTCAACAGTCGAATATTCCAATATTGCATGTCTGAATGACTTTTCATTTGTATATCCGGTAGGTGGGTCTTCATTTTTGCAGAATGAAACGGTAGAAAAAATTAAAAATGATGACAGCGTGGGAAATGCGTACCCTATACTGCTGGAGTATACGGTCATTAACAATATTTTCGGAACCACGAGCGGTTATGTCGCATTTATGGACGAAGCAGATATAGGGGAAATATTTGATGATTTTTCGCTGACGGTAACAGAGGGCAGACTGCCGGAGGAAAACAGTTACGAACTGATTATGCACGAGGATATGCTGAAAAATAAAGGGTTATCCGTAGGGGATACATTTGGCAGTGCAGTCGATGAAGGAGAACAGATTGACGGAAAATATATGATTACAGGGGCATTTTCAGGGGACAGCTATATGGCTTTTGGGACAAAAAGCTACAGGCAGAAAGAATTGGAAGAACTGGGACTGGATTTTCAAAATACCACTTTCGGACTGCTTGTTACACCGAAAACAGATTTAGATACAATGAATAACATGCTGGATACAATGGGACACGATGAAACAGCGGCGATGACATTGTCGTATGCAAAAGAAACGCTTCAAGAGAATATAAGCAGTATCAAATTTTTAATGTTTGTTATTGTCATTGTAATCGCTGTGAGCATTTCTGCCGCGGTCTGCATTGTTCTTGAAACCATTTATAATGATAGAATGGAGGAATTTGGAATTCTATATGCCATTGGGTATAAAAAGAGCTGGTTATTTAAAAATATTATTGCGGAAATTATGGCGCTGGTTTTTGTTTCATGGATACTGGGGCTTGTGATTTCGTATGGATTTTTGACACTGGTTGCAAAATCAGTCTTTGAACCAATGGGACAGATACTGTCCATTTTTTCGATTCAATCACTGTTTTATACAATCATTGTTATGGCGGTATTTGTAGTTGTAACCATTCTGGTAACAATATTAAAATTTGCAAAAAAAGATTTGATAGCCATTATAGAAATGAGGTAGGGGAATGCTGGGTGTAAAGAATATTGATTTAGAATATATTGACGGGAGAACCAAAAGAACCATTTTTTCAGATGTGTCATTTGATATACAGAGTGGGGAGTTCGTATCTTTACTGGGACCTTCCGGGTCGGGAAAAAGCTCTTTATTATATATCGTTTCCTTATTAAAGACACCGACAGCGGGAGAAATATATTTAGATGATGTGTTGATTTCCGGGGCGAAAAATAAAAATGAAATCCGGTATGAAAATTTTGGATTTGTTTTTCAACATCATTTTTTGATTCCGCATCTTACGGTGCTTGAAAATGTCTGTACGGCAAGCTATGAGAAAAATGTTGAAAAGCAGGCAAAAGATTTATTGGAGCGGCTGGGATTAAAAGATTTGATAAATCAAAAGCCATATAAATTATCCGGCGGGGAGCGTCAGCGAGTTGCAATCGCAAGGGCAGTTGTAAAAAAGCCTCGGATATTATTTGCAGATGAACCGACAGCATCACTGGATCACCATACGGCGCAGGAAATTATGAAGATTTTTTCGGAATTACAGGAAAATACAACCATTGTCTGTGCAACGCACGATTACGGCATTTTGCCGCAGACGGCAAGAATATTAAGAATTAAAGACGGAAAAGTTGTAGAAGATGAAACAGAGGAAAATGAATAATGTCAGTTCGGGAACTTGTACTGCTGATTTTTTGGGGTATATCGTGTATTTTAATCACTGTACAGATTATAAAAATAAGGAAAGAAAAGGCAAGAATTCCTGATAAGGATAAAAATTCAGCAAAATTTATGGGAGGTATGATTGTAGTATACAGCATTTTTGTATTAATCATGTGCAGTGGGATGAAAGATTTTATAACAATGATGATTCCGACGGTGGTAGCTTTATCGAGGGTGTTGAATTTGTACAAATAAATAATTAGGTGGGAAAAAAGTTTTTATTTTGTTGAATGAGATATAAAAGGGGCAGTACCGCCCCCTTTTGCGTTTCATATTGAAAAAATAATGGGATAACCGGTTCTTTTTCGTTCTTTTCAGCTTTTGTAATAAGGCTGTCGACTGGTTGATAGTGTTTTTATTGATTTGATAAATTGTGTGTATTTTTTTGAAAAATAATAACAGTGTGAAATGTGGAAGTAGAATGGTTATAATAAATATTATAGTCACCGTTATATTTATCAATAGTATTCTGTATGCTTTTAATTCCATAACCATGATGACGGGAATCGGTTTTTGTAGTACGTTTTAGTTGCCCGTTATTGTCAAAAGGATTATTTAAACAGGAATTAATGAGTGTTATAACAATTATGGAGTGAGTTGTATTATAACCGATATTTAATTCGATAAATGAATCGGGTGTATTTTTAGTGGCTTCAAATGCATTATCCAATAGATTGCAGAATAATGAAGTGCAATCATCATTTGATAAAAAATCAGTGGAATGATGACGGATATCCGATTTAAAATCAATTTTATAATCATTACACAAATGTATATACCGTCCAATAATAGCGTTTAACAATGGATTATCGCATACTTTTTTTGGAGTAGAAAGCTTAGATGAATTGATTAAATTTGAAATATAAGCTTCAATTTGCTCGTTATTATTTTCGGTATTCAAAACCTGAATAGATTGCAGATGTTTTCGTATATCATGAAGAAGAATATTTTTATCTTCCTCATGTTCGATGATTGTCTTATAGTGCTCAATAGTAAGAGATTCACTTTGTAATTGAAGTTGAAGCGAGGTTGTCTGTTCGTTTTGCTTTTCTATAAAATTATATAACACGATAATAAGTACATTAATCAGCAGTAATGCAACGGAACTTATAATAATCATTACGTTTATATAAAAAGGCAAAGAGATAGAAAGGCATATTTCAAGAATTGTTATCAAAGTGAACGCTGTAATTAAAGAAATAAAAAAAGGAATAATAATTTTAGTATTACGAATTTGGTTGTATTTTTTACTGCTGCGTGAAAGTAAATATGCGATAGCGGTCATGGCAATAAAATAGAAAATCTTACTAATAAAATAAATTAAAATCTGAAGTTGAAAATTGTAAATAAAATTATAAACCATATGACTGTAATTTGGCACAAGCAACAATATAAGCATTTCGGTTATAATCATCATAAATGTGGCAATTATAGCATGAAAAAGACTTTTTCCCCATGTGACTTTGTATGTTAATTTTATAATAAGCATAGTATTTAAAAAGAATAAAATACTGTTTATAGCAGGAATGCTTAATACAGAGAAAATAACAGAAATGGAATATAACACAAAGTAAATAACACAGCATTTTTTAACGGAATATTTACGTACAAATAAAAGAGAACAGTATCGCCATAAAATGTAGCCTTCACATAAGTATGTAATAAGAGAAAGTATTATTATGTGGTATAATTTCATATGTAACCTCACTTCTATGATAAGTTATCGTGTATTTTCCATAAATAGCAGATAAGTTGTCTTAAAACTTTGATATGTATTGCGTGAAATAGGTATAGCCAAAGCTGTATTATCGGTGTAAAGCGTCGTTTTGTCAAAAGAAATAATATGATTCATATTAACAATATAACTGCGATGTGGTTGGAAAAAGCAAGGGTTTTTAAGCTGTTCTTTCCAGAAAATCATATTTTTTTTGGAAGTATACATTTCCGTAGGGGTGTAAATATTAACATTGCGTAGCTGTGCTTCTGCACAAATAATATCTTTTTTGGATAATGTTATAAATTTTGAATGAATTTCAAATGTAATTTTTCCGGAGATATCAGTAAGGCGTTTAATTGCATAATCAAGACCGGAATATAGTCTTTTTTTGTTAATTGGCTTATCTAAATAGCGAAATACATGAATATCCATAGCGGCATCAAGATATTCGGAATACGAAGTAACTATCATGATTATGCAGTCAGGATATAGAGAGCATAATTTTTTTGCTATTTCAATTCCGTTTATTTCAGGCATTTCAATATCTAAAAATACAATATCAGGAATAACAGACGATGAAAGCAAGGAAAATGCAGTATTAAAGGTAAAAATTTTAATAGTATCCATTTTTCTATCGGAAAAATATTCATTTAGGTATTCGGATAATTGTTTAGTGACTAAACAATCATCATCACATAAAAATATATTCATAAGAAAATCCCCTCAGTTCATAATAATACTGTTATTATAAAAGGCAAAGAAGTGAATTTCAAGAAAATTACTACATTTCATTACAAAAAAATAACATTTCAGGAAAAAATATGGAATATAGAAAAAATAAAAGATAAAATGATAATAAATTAATATAAATGGAGGAAAAATAAATGACAAAAATGAATCTTGCAAATTTTACAAAGCGTGTACTGGAAACGGCTCTTAAAGTAGAGGCTAATACAACTTCAAGTTACATATTATATCAACCGATTGTACCGGTTAAAATTAAGAAGTTTGCAATTAAAAGGCAAAAATAAATTTCTGGTAGTAGTTAATTACATTTAATAATGTTTGTGAGTATAAGAGAAAGACAATAGTGAGTGAAGAATATAAGTAAAAAAATAATTCAATGGCTGGTTGAATATGGAGTGATTCAGAAAGAAGATGCGGAATTATATGAGTATGCGGTGTTTACGGTATATATTCTGATTTTTACATTAGGAGTTTCGATAATTATAGGCGGAATAATGGGACATGTTGTGGAAAGTATTGTATTTATTATTACGTTTATGATATTTAGAAAATTTTGTGGCGGATATCATGCTAAACATATACAGAGTTGTTTAATGTTGTCGGTAATAATGATAGCAATATCAGTTTATATGATATGTATGATGATAGATTTATCAATAATGGTAGTAGGTATAACGTTATCATTAATCAGCATATTTGTATTTAGTCCTGTAGATTCCGAAAATTACCGTTTGAATGAAATAGAAAAGCAAGATTTTCATAGGGTTGTAGTGATATTAATTTTTATCTGCATCGTTGTAGAAAGTACACTATTAGCTACTAAGGAAATTAGATATTTTTATTGCATAGGTTTTGGGGTAGTAACGACAGCAATACTTCAGTTAATACAGGCAGCTCGAAATATATTGTGTAATGACTAGTATTATAATTTATTAAGGGTAAAAATATATAAACCATGAGATAAAGGAACTGTATGTAAATTATAGGATATGGATATAATAGACCATAAAATGGTCTTTATATAAAAACAAAAAGCCATTTTGACGTTAGAAGAAGCAGGGGAGAAAAGGCATCATACGGATAGGGGGCAGAAAGGAGGGGTACAAAGGATAGTTGTAAGAAACAAAGAAACTGAAAAGAGTAGGTAGAATTAATAAACAGAAGAATTAGGAGGTATAGTATGAAAAGAACAGTAAAAAAAGCAGTAGTGATAGGTCTGTCAACAGTCATGGTGGTTGCAGGAAGTGTTTTTGCTTATGCGGCAGAATCAACATCATACATGTATGCAGGTGGGTGTAAAATTAAGGTTAGGTGTGGTACAGAGTATGATGGAAATCCAGAATACTGTTTTACGGCAGTAGATTCTTCTAATGTGGTGGACATTAAAATAAATGGAAGAGGATATTGTGTACATGGAAGTCATAGTTTTTCTGATTATGCAGACCAAACATATGGATTGTTAGCAGGTTCACATTGTCCGATTGATTTTGACGGGGTAACAGCAACTGTTCAGGTATGGTCGGATGATGATAGTAATTCAGAAGACTTTTCTTGTTGGAGATAATTTTTTGTAAATTCACTAAAAGGTTGTGTAATAATGATATATAATATTGTTACACAGCCTTTTATTAGAGGGAAAAAGCACAATTTAGAGAGGGTGTTTAAATGAAAAAACAGCATTTTCAGACAATATTTAAAACAGGCACGGCGATTCTTTTATGTGGTATGGTATTAACAGGCTGTGGAACAAAGAACCAGCAAAATGTAACAACCAATATTACTACGGTGGGGAATACAGCATTGGAACAGCCGATGCGGTTAGAGGCATTAAAAGATGACGGAACGGATTATCAGGCATATTGGGGAACAAAGATACAGTGTATTACAAGAGGAGAACACGGATATTATTATCTGACACCGGAAGAACCGTTGTATCTGATGTACTGGGACGATGACACGCAGGAGAGCATAAAGCTGTGTGCAAAAGCAGACTGTAACCATGATAATGCGGCGTGTAATGCGTATTTCGGAGATGTGCGTTATTATGACAGAACGGCGCAGGCGGCAGAATACGCTTCGGGATTTCAGATTTATTATTATAATGGTTTCCTTTATCTGCTGGGGACAGAAGGAAATCTGATTCAGGTCAGCCCGGACGGAAGTGAACGAAAAAGAATTACCAAAGTCTATGACTATGACGGAACGTCCAATACAAAGCTGGTATTTTATGAAAATGCCGTTTATGTGTATAACAGTGCGGGAAATCAGGGAAGCAGTGAAGAACATACCGAAACAATTACAAGATACACATTAGACGGTAAATCACAGGAGCGTGTTGTAGAGTGGAATGCCGTAAGCGGGGCGATTCACAGTGTGAAAAATTACGGAAATACAATATTCTTTTTATTATCTGGTCTGACAATTAATAAAAATGAGTCGGGGCAGGAATGGACCTATACCTATCAGGGACTATATGCGTACAATCATCAGACCGGACAATCTGGAAAAGTAATAGATGCAGAGATTACGTCATATGCGGTTGATGAAAAGCAGGAGCAAATTTATTATTTTGCATATGCAGACGGTTTGTATGTGTATGATATTAAAACGGAGCAGACCCGGAAACTCTATGATGCGGGGAAAGAAATGGGCATTGCTGAGATGTCTTATGACGGAAAATATTTGTATCTGTATAACGGCGAATGGGTATCTTATGCAAAATCGAATGAAAAAACAGAAATTACGCGTAAATGTATTGTTCTTGCAACAGACGGAAGTGTGTTATATGAACTTCCGATTAATAAAGCGGGATATATGTTGTTTGGAAATGGGGATTATATTTTTGCCGAACAGATTGTAGCAGATGAACAACAGCAGGCAATGAAGCTGACATATATGAAGAAAACAGAATTTGCGCAGGGACAGTGGCAGGTATTAGAGTAAAATGCCTGCAAAATGTCTGCGGAACGGAGAAGTGTATGAAAAATAAAAAAATTGTTGAATTAATGCTGATTTTAGGGGTAACAGCGGGGCTGGCAGGAGGCTGTACGCAGAAAACAAAAGAACAGTCCTATGTAAATATAACTGAAACGGCGGCAGAAAATCGTATAGAGCCGTCACAGGAATATTTATATGATGAAAATGGGAATCAGTATCATTATATTAAAACCGAAGGATATGAGGTGAAAGAAATCTGTAACAATAGACAGTTTCAAGACGAAAAGGTGCTTTATGACGGAAAAAGTATGCAGACAACTGTGTATTCCATTGCAAATTCATTTGGTGAGAAGAAATATCAGGTGACATATCTGGATATTCAGAAGCTTTTTATGGAAGACGAAAATGTAAAAGAGATTTCATATACGGTTGAAAATATACCGGGGGCTTTGTATGCAAAAGGTGAGGACGAAAAACTGCCGACGTCATATCGTGAAATTATTTATGATGACAATGCCGCAGTAAAGCTTTTGCCGGAAAGTACGGAAACTTTATATTTACGTTTATACTCAGAAGCAAAAAATCAGAGTGCATCGGAAGAACAGCAGTCGTTGATAGAAGACTTGGAAAAGGTGATTTTACGTGCGGATATTGCATATGAAGACGGTACAACGGTTACAAAGTATGCAAAGATAAAGTCGTCAAGTGCGTACAGTGTGGGGTATCTTATCTTTTATGAAATACAGCCGGTATAACCGGATTGAATCCCGGCAGAAGACCAGTATACATATAGTGGTTAGGTGCAAAAATTTTACTGTTAAATGTAAAGGGGCTGATTTTATGTCAAAAAGAAAAATAAGCTATATCATCGGAGGTATTTGCATAGCAGTCTGCGTTGCGATGGCAGGAATATGGTTTCTGAACCGCAACAAAGTCAAAGATGATGCGGTAACGGTGGATATCCGGACAGATACGGTGTCAGCCGGTGAAAATGAGGAGAGCAGTTGGAATACAGATGTACACGGTATTGCCAAAGCGGAGGGCGGATATTATTATTTGCAGATGAAATCAAAGGGAATGTGCCTATATTTTTATGATGAGAGCGTGCAAAGGTCTATTGCGGTGTGCAGTAAGGCAGAATGTAATCATGGCGATGTGCAGTGTAATGCCTTTTTTCTGACATCAGAATATCTGTCATCGCCGGTTCATTATTATCAAGGAAACATTTATATGATAAAAGTAAAAAACGGAATGGGTGTGCTGACAAAAATCCAGCCGGACGGCAATGAAAGAGAGGAAATCTGTGAACTGTTTCCAAATGCAAATGTGACATCTGTCAGTATGGTTTTTCATGATAATGCGGCATATGTGTATGACCATACGGGACATGCAGGCAGTGAGCAGGAACAGGATGAAACGATTAAAAAAGTTGAACTGGACACAAAGAAAAGTGAAGATATATACACTTACCGCGGTACGGGAAGTGCAATTTCCGGGGCAAGAAGCTTTGGCAATAAATTATTTTTTAAAGTCAGAACATATGAAATTAACAAAGATACGTTGAAGCAGTCGTTTCAGTATCAACTGTATGCGTATGATTATGACACAGGAACGGTACAGACAGTAGCAGAGGGCAAAAACATATCGGATTACTATGTAGATTTGCAGAATAACATTTTATATTACTATGTTATCGGAGAGGGGCTGTATCAGTGCAGGCTGGATTCATCAGAACAGAAACTGATATATAAGGCAGATGCCACGATTGCCGTTGCTTCATTGTCATTTGACGGCAGGTATCTGTATATGGGAAATGGCGGCATCGGCAGTGCCACAGATGCCAAAAGTGCAATAGACAGAGTGGTTTACGTATTGGATACCGACGGAAATGTATGCAACAAAATCAATATGCAGAGCAATATGAAGCTGTACTACGGTGATGCGGATTATCTTTTTGCAGAAAGCGGCGACAAGGTGTTTTATATTTCCAAAGCTGACATTCTGACGGTGCAGGAGTGGAAAGAACTAGAATAAAAAAAACACACAAAGGTGGTATATAAATGAATAAGATAACTGATATTTTTGGTTATATATCAAGCAAACAAATGAATCTTGAATACATAGAAAAAATATTGCTACAGGCATTAGACCAAAAGCAAGATATGTACAAAGTTCCGGATACTGATATTGTAGTATATATAGGAATACCTAATGATTCAATATTAGATGAATATAAAAAAGGTGCAGTTCAAGACTTGTTGATTTGTAATAGAAATATAGCATATATCATCAAAAATAATCAGGTAATTGTTATCGCAGGCTATGTTATTGTAAATTGATGTATTTAAATTAAGGTGAAAATCAGGAAATACATAAGAGGAGGGGAAAGCGGTGCAGCTGACAAAATACAGGGCATTTGGAAAATCTCGGTTCATACAAATGGCGGTTTCGTTATTGAGTATGCTCATATATTGGGGATTTTCATCAGGAATATTTGAAATTTTGTTTAATTATAATGAAAGTTCCATTGATTATAATGCCCAAAAGGCAGAACAGGTACGTCACGATATGTTGGAGAGCAGTATGTATCTGAGCGAATACATGAATATACAGGGATATACAACAACGATTATGTTCATTCTGATGCTTGCTGTGCTGATTTTGTTTTATCAGGAAAAGAACGGATTATTTACGTTTCGTTATGTCCGGGGAGAAAGCCAGAAGAAGGTAATTCTTTCAACGATTTTTCAGTATTCGTGGATAAATGCGTTGTGGTATTACATTATTTATATCATCTATCTGAGTATCGGGTACTGCATTATGGGAAACCGCATGGAATATATACCGAGAAATACATTTGACGGCATTTTTGGTGAGGGTTTTAGTGCGGCAAGTCCGTATTTGTATTATATGGTTCAGGGGATTCCTTCTATATTAATAGGAACTTTTGTTTATACGTTATTTGGCTGTGTGATCGCACTGTATTGTAAGAAAAGCTATCAGGCACTGCTTTGGATGCTGGGATATTTTTGGGGTACGCAGATTCTATTGGAATTTTTCCGGTGCACATTTTTAAAACAGCAGGCAGGACTTGCATGGTTTATCGGAAAATTTGAACCGACATTTCTGTACGGATTTTACGGCTATGTATATCATAATCCAACGATAAGAACAGCATTACAGACAATGGATTCACTTATTTTACCGGTTTTGTTATCCTGCGGTCTGCTGATTATTTTCTTTAGAAAAGAGGAAAAAATAAATGCGTAACAAAAAATATTTCATTGTACTGTTTATTTTTATAGCATATGCCGTTTATGACTTTGGTGGAATGGCATTTACAGATGGACTGTATTCTCCGCTGGTTCTGTATGGGTGCTATATATTTTTAATGGCAGATAAAATGAATGAATTAACGGCAATGTCTATTTACCGGTATCATTCTGTTAAAAATCTATATATTCAATATATGAAAGAACAGATTCTGGCGGCAAGCGTCTATCTGGCAGCATTTTTTGTGGCAGGAATGATTACAGGCGCTGCCTCAGCGGTACTTGACCGGGGATTTTTTGTATCATGCGGTGCAATGATAAAATTTCTGATTACCAGTTATGTGAATCTGCTTATCATCGGATTTTTGCAGCTGGTTTTAAGAATTTTGCTGGGGAAAAAAGGCGCAGCAGGGGCATTAGTGCTGTATTTGTTTATCTGTGTATTAAAATTTATGGCAGGCAGACCGTTTATCCAGCCATTTATACTGGATACGGCATACTATAGGTGGAAATGGATTGCAGCGCCAAGAACCGTGATAAATTATGGATTGTGCGTTCTTATTGTCATAGGACTGGCATATCTGCCGTATAGACAGGATAGGAAGATTCGGTAATGAAAAAATATTTATCAAAAAAATATATTAAATACATAGGAAGCCTGTGTGCGGTGTGGGCGGCGCTTTGGAATGTATTTCTGCTTGGAGTGTCACTGGAAAAATCCGGTCCGGCAGCAGACAGTACATTATTACAATGTATTTTGGGCAGTGAAAATTACGCACACGACTTTTTTACGCGGCAGTTCTGGTTCATCAGTGTGTTTGTATTTTATATGGCAGTTTATTTGGTCATATTTTTATTTCTACAGCATGAATCCGGAAAATACCGTTCAATGAAACTGCATCGGTATGGGAAAAAGGGGTATCTGAACCACTGCGAAAGCAAAGTCCTGCATGGCAGTCTGTATGCGGTACTGCTTGTTGCTGCGGGGCTGGCGGGGATTGTTTTGTTCGGACACATTACAGGCGCGGTTATTCGGACAGGCAATGCAGACATGGCAGCAGCAGTGCTGCTGCTTGTAAAGATATTTTTGTGCATGGTTTTATACGGAAAAATTACGGTATATCAAATATTAAGGAAAAACAGCGATTTTGCGGCATTTTTTATGCTTGTGGTTTTATTTGTACATCTGGCGGCAGAGGTGTATACACAAAAAATACATTTCTTAACGTATACAGGTGCGGTGGAAAGCCTGTGCGGTATTTTAATATTAATTGTGTTGAATACGGTAACAGAACTTGTTGTGAGAAAAAAGATAAAAACAATGGATTTGTGCTAAGACAGAGAAACGGTGCGGCGGTCTTACCGTAAGAGCAGACGGAGTGCCGGTTTATAACAGATTCGTTTAGAAATGAGGGCATATATGGGCGAAGTGATTTTAAAGATAGAAAATGGAACAAAGAAATTTAAAAATGAGCTGATATTTCAAAATGTAAGCATGGAGTTTGAAAAGGGCAATAGTTATGGATTTGTAGGACCAAACGGCTGTGGAAAAAGTGTCTTTTTTAAGACTTTATGCGGATACTCCCTTTTGACAGAAGGACAGGTCATTTACCGGGGAAAAATTATCGGAAAAGAGCAGGATTTTATTGATGATGCAGGAATTGTCATCGAAGAACCGGAGTTTATAAACAGCCTGTCCGGTCTTGAAAATTTAAAAATTCTTGCAGAAATTCAAAAGAAAATTTCAGAAGCGGAAATTATAGAGGTTTTAAAACAATTTGATTTATATGAAGACAGAAATAAAAAGGTTGGAAAATATTCTGTCGGAATGAAGCAGAAGTTAAGACTTGCGCAGGCAGTGATGGAAAAGCCGCAGGTGTTGATTTTAGACGAGCCGATGAACGGACTGGATAAAAAGTCAGTAAAAAAGGTCGAAGACATTTTAAAAGCATTTGTTGAAAACGGCGGAACACTGCTGATGACCAGCCATATAGAACAGCAGGTGGAAGCGTGCTGTAAAATTGTGTATGAAATTGACGGCGGAGAGATTTTGCGGGTGACGGATTGATGTTAAAGCTGACATTCTGACGGCATAGGAGTGGAAAGAACTGGAATAAAAAGTATGAAAAAGAAAAAAATAGCGGTTATAGCAGCCATTGTGGTGGCGGTAGTATTTTTAGGGGGAATTGCCACATATGTATCTGTATTTAAAAACAATCATTCAGCACCGGAAATTAAAGACGGTGTAACGGACACGCAAAGTAGCTGGAATACAGACACACATCACATTGCGGCTGGAAATGGAGGATATTATTATACACAATATGATGCAAACGGAAAGATAAGATTGTATTATACACAGGTAGAAAATGAAAATGGAGTTGTATTATGCGCACTGCCGGAATGTACCCATAAAACGGATGCGTGCAGAGCGGTACTTTCAGGAGAGGCATATCAATTTGGAACGGTATATTACTATAAAGATTTTTTATATGTAATCCATAAGAAAGAGGGGATGGGCTATTTGTGTAAAATAGATTCAGACGGAAGCGGAAGGGAAGATGTATGCGCTTTATTTGCAATGGACAAATTTTCGTCTGTTTCATTGGTTTTTCATGAAAATGATATTTATGCGTATGATAGCGTGGGAAATGCCGGAGGAAGTGAAAATCATGTTCAGGAAATAAAGAAAATATCAATAGGGGATTATGCAGTGTCAACAGTCTATGAATACAGTGGAGTTGGTGCGGCGATTACAGGAGCAAGAGATTTTGGCGGTTATCTGTATTTTATTATAATGGAATATCGGCTGGATATGGATAGTAAAACGCATTATGCCGATGAACGGTTATACAGATATGATTACGGAAATGGCATAGCGGAAAAAGTAATTGACAAGCAGGTATCGGATTATTTTGTGTTGGGAGATACATTGGTTTATTTTGAAAGTGGTACGGGATTGTATGTTTATGATTTTAAAACACAAAAAGAAACTTTAGAAGTACAGGCAGATAAAAATATACTTGTTGCCGGTATTTCTTATGACGGTCAGTATTTTTATTTGGATAATGCCGGAATGGGAAGTATGATAGACGCAGCAAGCCGAATAGAAAGAGTAATCTACGTGTATGACAGGAATTTTAATTTAATCAGGGAAATAGACTGTGGAAAGGACTGTACGGGAGTTTATTTTGGAGATGAAAAGTATCTTTTTATAAAACAGCTGGATACAATCTGTTATATAAAGAAAGAAGATATTTTAAATGGGGAATGGGTACAGCTTAAATAATACGACCTGTACCAAGAGGATTTTAATTGATAAAAAGAGAGAAAAGTAATGCTTAATAATAAAACAGCTAAAAAGAGAATTATTTTAGCCCTGTTTTCAGTGATTCTGGTAGTTATAATGACAGTCTGTGCGGTTCAGGTAAGGCGAAAAGTATTGTATGACAGTGTTGTTGGAGAGTGTAGTAATCAGGAACTAACTGACCGCTGGCGAAGTAAGGGCGAGGCATATGATATTGGGGTTAATTCAAAGGGAATGGTTATATTTAAAGATAGAAAAGCAGCGTTAAAGCAGGCATTGGAAGATTATCAGCTGGGGTTTGAATACTTGCAGGCGTATCAGCATCTGCCGAAAGTTTCCACGAATCCAAAGATATGCAGACAGTATGCCTTGACTGCTTTCCAGCAGACCAGTGTACCAATGACGGTAGAAAACTATAAGGAAATAGGCCGGCAGTGTATGCAGATAGCGGCTTTTATGCAAACGTATCTTAACAGTTTTGGGGAATAATGGTTTTCGGGCGGATTGTGTAATGCACAATGAATATAGCAAGATAGTAAAAAAGATATAAAAAATAATAAAATTTGACAAAAACAGGCCATTCACGTCAAAAAACGTCATTTCATGCCAAAGGGGTTCTAATTGGTAAAAAATGCAGTTATACTGAAATCAAGAAATACACAAAGGTGTATATAAAGCAAAGATATAACAGGCTGTAAACAAACAGCCTTTATATAGAATAAACAGCCGTCTTGATGTTCAGATAAAGCGGGGGAAGAATGACAGCAGGCAAAGAGGGGGCAGAAAGGAGAATGTTATGAAAACGACAGTTTTAAAATTAGCAGCAAAGGCAGCATATGCAACTGCAAAAAAGGCAGGCAATTCAGCTTCTATCTATGGAATGTATCAGCCGAAAGAGCCGAAGACACTGAAAAAGAGCAAGTAAACTAAATTTGAAGGAATTTTATAGGAGGGAAGCGTATGCTAAGGATAAAAATAGTTTGATTAAAAAGGCAATAGCTGCCGGTTTAATGATAGCTACGGTAATGGGGACAAGTATACCAACGTTTGCAAGTGAATGGCATTCTAACGCAAGCGGACATGCAGAGTACGACATTTATCAAGACGGACGCTTTGATGAAAGTATTTCTGTAATTACATCATTAGACGAATATGGAAATATTAGTGATTATATCTACTAATCATTATTCAAAGACAGCAGACGAAGTATAATACCGGACGAATTGTTTTTGAGCGAAAACAGTCAGCCGGAATGGCGGATGAGAAATCACCAGGGAGGGATTTCTCATCGCTGCTTCGTGATTAAATTGTTCAGAAATGGGGGCTATTATGAAAAAAGTATATGTTGGAATACTCATTTGTCTGGTGATAGTGATAGTCAGTGCAGGCTGTGGAAAGAAATATATGCAGGAAGCAGATGATACGGACTGGGAGCAGGGAACGGTACAAAATATTACAGATGCACAGTCATGTTACGTCAATAATAAGGTGGCAGATGATGGATATGGATATTATTTTACAGACGGAACGAAGGGGAAATATTACAGAATTTACTATTATGATGCTGGCTGTGAGCAGGCAGTGCCTTTATGCAGTAAGGTGAATTGCAGTCATAAAGGGGAAGATTGTGATGCTTATTATACAGCAGACCAGTGCTATAACGGGTATATCTGGTATCAGAACGGTCATTTATTCCGGCTTGAATATGATACAAAGACAGGGGATATGAAGCTGATATATTTTGATAAGGACGGAAGCAATGAAAAGAGTGCCGGAGTATTGTGGAATGGTGAAAATGTTGTAATGAACAAAGTATCCGATTATGAGAAAAATATGATACTTCACAAAGGATATATTTATTATTGCTATGAAACTGATATGCAGGAGGAAACGACCGTATATAGATTGAAAATTGACGGTTCAGGAGAAAAAGAACAGATTGGAATAGTAGAAAAGCCGGAGATTGAAGTGAAGAATCAAACCATAGCGGTGCGGAATAATCAGAATCGTGTTTATATTACAGTAGATTATTCTGTTAAAGATACTGCGCAGCATTATATGGAATTATATGAGTACAGACTTGAAAATGGAGGATTTTCCCGGAAAATGACAGAACAGGCGGAGTTAGACTATGCCTACCAATATGATGAAAGCGGAGAGCATATTATAGGTGTAACCGGTGAAGGATATGGGGCAGTGGATTTAAGAAATATTGCATTCGATGATGACGGAAATATGTATGTCTATCAGTCCATTACTGGGAAAGTTTTGAAATGTAATATAGATACGGGAGAAAATGTGAAGATTTATCAGGATGACGGATATGGGATTATAGAATGTGCCGGAGACTGTCTATATCTGAATCAGAAAGATACCGGGTCATTTGATAAACAGTATAAAATTACGGTGATAGATTTATCCGGAAATTATATAAAACAAATAGACTGTCAGACGGCGGCGAATAGTTATCCAAGCGGAAAAAATGATATCTTTATGAAGAAAAGAGTCAGCTCAGAGCAAAGGGTCAACAGTGAAGGAAAGAATATCATGGTTGAGTATCTGCTCTATGATATGACAACAGGGGAAAGCAAAGTGATACTTGAGGGGACAGCATAAGATAGCAAATGTACTGCCGGACAAAGGGGGAAAAAGGATATGATGGAATTTAAAAGAGTCTGGAATATCAAAGTAATCATTACTTTACTTTGTCTGGCAGCGGTAAGTGTGATTTTGTTTTATAATGAGCAGATTCAAAATGGAACAAATGAAATTATAAGGTATGATGAAGGCTATAATCAGAACAGTTACAGTATTTTTGATGTAAATCAAATGGAACTGGATATGATAAGTCAATACAATACTGGGAAGTGGAAAGAAACACAGGATGGACAGACAGATGATATCAAAGCATTTATAAATTGGTATTATGTTACATATATCGGAAAAAATTCTCCTAAAAGAGATGTCTTTATGGTAACAAAAGAACTATTTTATAATAAAGCAGTTTATGTTGAAGGGTATGCTCAAAGAATTGCCGGAATGTATGAAAATGCGAAAGCAATGGTACGTATCGGGGCATTTTCTGATAAAAATTCTTTTTCATACAAAAATATATTAAAGACAAGTTATGATTTATCCCAGAATGCACAAATAAAAACAGAACTGAGAGGAATGCGTGCGTGGGAAAGTGTTTACCAGTATAAAATCATCGGTTATTTTCATATTGCTTTTATGATGATAATTGTTTTTAGTTTTTTATCTGAAAGAAAAAAAGGCTTGTGGAGCATTATATTTTTATCAACGGGCGGCAGGTGGAAACTGGCGGCAAAAAGGCTCATGATAATTGCTGTATCTGCGGTTATATCTGCAGTAGTATTATATGGAACAATCTGGGGGGAAAGCTTATTTTTATACCATGGAGGTCAGAGCTTAACTGTGCCGGTTCAAAGCAGTTGTATTTTTTCGGATGTATTACTGCATATAAATAAAATTCAGTATATAGGATTAAATATTCTATTGTGTGCATGTGCCGCAATGACTGTCGCAGTTATTGTGTGGGGAATTATTTCCGTATGTAAAAGCCAGACGGGGTATATGGCTGTGCTGTTGTGTGTGTTTGTACCGGAATACATTTTTTATACAGTAATTTCCCAAAGAAATGCGCTCGCAGTATTGAAATACTTTAACATCTTTCAATTATTTGTACCAATGAACAGCGTGGTTGAATATGCAAACTGTGAAATCGGAACACTGCTATTTGGCAGAATAGAGCTTATTGCAGGTCTGGTATTGGCATTGTTTTTAGCGGGGGCATTTTTATCAATCCGGGCAGCACAGACAAATTATCCGATACATCATTTCTCTAAAATGAAAAAGACAGCGGACATAATTAGTGAAAAATATCACAGCTTAATAGCAAAGCTGACACCGTCTGGTCTGGAAGTCTATAAACTGCTTGTGATACAAAAAGGATTTATTATTTTATTAATACTTATCGTTTTGATGTCAAATGTAAAAATTTATGGAGGAGTTTCGTATGACGAAGAAAGAATCATTTTGCGGGAATATTATGAAAAGACACAGGGAATGACGACTGGGGCAGCGGTAAATGTGGAAATTAGCAGCTATCGTGACAGGCTTGAAAGGATGCAGGAGCAGTATGCAGAATTAAAGTTGGCGGCTAAAGAAGAAAAAGAAGCAGACGGAGCGGTGCTGGATGAGCTGATAAAGGATATAACCGTATTGTCAACAGCAGTGGAGTATATGGAGCATCAGACGGAATATCTTGAAAATATGAAAGAAACACGGAGAGTAAATCCGGTTATTATAGCACCTTACATTTATGAAAATATGCTTGGAGGACGTTTGGATTACAGTATGAATATAGTGAGTCTGTATGTTTTTGTGACATTAATTCTGCTTATGAACGGAGCATTTGCTTATGAAAAAAAGGATAATATGACAATGGTCATACGAAGCGGTGCAAAGGGACGGACTTTTTTCGCTGTAAGAAAACTGTTGATTGAAAGTGTGCTTACGATATTAATAGGAGCTGGCGTATATGGATATTTTTATTATAAAGTATTATGTGTGTATCATCTGACTGGCATTGACAACAGTATTTTGTGTCTGGAAATGATGAAAGATTTTCCCATTGATATTACAATAAGGCAGTATTTAATTTGGGGTGTATTATGGAAGATTTTGTTTATGTGGACAGGAACAATGGTGATTACATTTATATCGCTGGTTTTACGGGAGCAGGCGGCATTACTGGTATCGCTGCTTATTTTAGTACCGCATGTGCTTTACCTGTTGAATTTTAAATTTTTTCAATATTTTTCTGTAATCATACCAATGAATACGTGGCAAATGTGGAGAATTTACCCAAAGAAAATAATTTATGCGGTATATTTGTGGGCATTTTTTATCGGAGGATTTGCAGCTTATGGTATTATAAAAAAATGGAGCATAAATACAAAATTACGATAGTGGTTATAGATATCAAAAAAATAATAAACGGGGAAATTAAAAATGCAGGAAACAGCGGTAAGATTTGCAATATGTGATGATGATAAAGTGTATGCGGAAAAAATGAAAGCATTGATATTACAGACCTTTCATCTGCCGCAGCCGGTTGAGTGTGTGATTTATCTGAATCAGGAACAGATTTTAAAATGTTATCGTGAAGATAAAATTGATATTGTTTTTATGGATATTGAGTTTGGTGATACCATAGGATTTCAGGTGGCACGCAGGTTAAGTATGCAGGATTCACAACTGGCGGTTGTATACATGACCAATTATGAGCATTATATCACAGAAGCCTTTGTATGCAGACCGCTGGGGTTTATCAGAAAAAGCCATGCAGAGGACGATTTGCAAATTGCAGGGCAGGAAATCCGGCGCTTCATCGGGCAGAAATACAGCCGGTTTGTGTTTGGCGGCGGGACGGCAGTCGTGGAAGTTCCGTTGTATAAAGTCTATGCGGTGGAAATTTACGGACATGATATGGTGATATTGCTGGCAGACGAAAATATCCGCGTGCGGGATAAGCTAATGCGGGTTGAAGATGAGCTGGAAGCACATGATTTTGTAAAAATAAGCCGAGGAAGAATGGTGCATTTAAAATATGTTACAGCGATTGAGGGGAAAACGGTACGGCTGCATGAGAACTACGAATTTGCAGTAAGTGCAGACAAAATCAGTATGCTCAAAAGCCGGTGGCTTGCATACAAAATGCTGCATTAGAAGGGAAAATTATGACAGTCTTTGATTCATTTATTAATTTACTGCAAAGTGGAATGATAACGGCATTTCTGATACACTGCCTCGGAATTAAGAGAAAATTCCAGAAAAAAGCAGCAATTCTCGTTTTTGTGACGGTATTTTTCGTATATCTTGAAATACAGACATTTTTCACATCATTTGAAAATTACGGAGTGTTATTAACGCTGCTGGTAACAGGGGTACTCAGCTTCGTATTTTGTGAAAAAGGTTGGATTGAAAAGTGTATCTGCAATGTGGTCATTCTGATGTTTTCAGTGGCTGCGGCGATTATCAGCGGAAGCATCGCAGGACTGATATGGAATGTGGGATATGTAGAACTCGTAGAGGGTGCTTCGGCACAGAAAATGGCGGCAATGCTTTTCACCCAGCTGCTTTTAGGCATTTTTATAGGGACATTTATCCGGTTTCAGGATATTTTGATAGATACTTACGATTTAAAATTTACACTGGGTGTATTGAGTGTTCCATTAATTTCCATTGTGGTTGTTACGGCAATACTCAGCCAGCCGGTTACAGGGCGGCGCGACATTTTACAGGCGGGACTAATCACCGGTGGAATGATTGTGGTGAATCTGATTGTGTTTATCATGATGAAATATGAAAATAAGCAGTATCGTGAAAGATTGAAAAGTGAATTGCTGATAAGAAGTTATGAACAGCAGAAGGCAGATATTGAAGAAATTAACCAGCGTTACCGGATGACACAGAAAAACCGTCATGAAATGAAAAGGGTACTCAATCTGATACAGGACTATTTGCAAAACGGTGAGCAGGAAAAGGCGCTTTCCTATTTATCGGAACTAAATGTAGAGGAGCATATCATGTCAGAACAGATACTGTATACAAAAAATTCGGTATTAAATTATATGTTAAACCGGAATATCAGCAGGTGTAAAGAAAAAGGAATTGATGTCAAATGTATGGTTACAGGCAGTATTGACGGCATACCGGACAGGGACGTTTATATCCTGGCAGGTAATTTATTTGAAAATGCGGTGGAAGCGGCATGTCAGGCGGAAAATCCGTATATCAGCATTACAATCTGCGGAAACGATACCTGTCTGTATTTTGAATTTTACAATTCCACCAAAGAAAATGTCATGCAGACCAATCCGCAGTTAAAGACGACCAAAACAGAAAAGGCAGTGCATGGGTACGGCATTGAAAATGTACGGGAAATAGTAAAAAAATATCATGGCACAATCGAATACCGGAGTGAAGGTGATTTTCTGTTTGTCTGTAAAACCGTGCTGATAAAGGAAAATGTGGAATTATAAAGTATAAAATTTATATCAATAGAATAAAGAAGGAGAGGGAGAATGATACATAAAATTGCGCAGAAAACAGCAGATATTTTTTGTATACAAAATGTGGCTGATAAAGAGAAGAAGGAAATTTATGTATATGGGATAGAACTTTTGATTTCAAGTCTGATAGGTATTGTACTGGTTCTGGGACTAAGTATAGGACTTGGAAAAGTATGGAGTGGAGTGGTGTTTCTTGCGGTATTTATATTGGTGCGCCAGTATACAGGCGGCTATCATGCAGATACATATGTGCGGTGTAATATGGCATTTTTGCTGACTTATCTGCTGTCTGTTGGTATATGGACATTTTGCAGACAGCGAGATGTAAAAGTAGCTGTCTGGCTGATACTGCTTGGGGCATATATTGCCATGGCAGCCATTGCGCCGGTTGAAAATAAGAATAAGCCTTTGACCGGTGAAGAAATGCAACGGTATAAATGGAAAAGTATTCTTATTTATTCGGCATTTATTATGGCATTTCTTGTAATGGATATTTCCGGTGTCTTTTATGGCGTGTGTTTATACATCAAGATTATTTTAATCATGATTACAGTACTGATGTTTTTAGGAAAATTGAAGCAGACTTTACAGTGATAGCAAAAACAATAAAAAAATTCCGGCAGCATCACAGATATATTTTCAACAATGAATTATGAAAAAAGATATATCTGAAAATGCTGCCGGTAATCTTTAATGCGAAGCGGCATTGCCGTAAAACATAGCCTGAAAGTGTGATTTATTTGAGCAAATCGGCAGTTGTGGCAGTAGAGCCGTTTTCCTTAAACCAATTGTCAAATTTATCCATAATAGCGCTGTGTGTATCGCTTGAAATAGAAGGCAGCTCCTGACCCCATGATTTGGTTGCAAGAGAAAATCCCTTTTCAACAGCCTTTACCATTTTTTCCATTTGCTTTTCATCACCGTTTGAAAGAGCAAGTGCGAAAGAGAAAATACGGTCTGAAGTCTGATTAACACCCCAGTAGCCGTCTTCGGAAATGTCTTCCTTTGCCTGGGCAATCGTATCGGCATCCGCAGTAAAATTACCGCTTGCAAGAACCTTCCACATATCATCGGCTGTACCGATAGCAATACCCTGTTTTTTAAACATCTGTGTAACAAGGGACTGCATCTGTGCAGAACGTTTTTCTGAATCAGCTTTTAACTGGGCAACCAGTGCGGCATTTTTTGTCTGTTTAGAAGAAGCACTGACGGTTGTTTCGTAGGTAGCACCGGCTTCGGATTTGTAAGCGGATTCTTTAGAAGAAGCTGTTGCCTTGTCTGCTTTCTGAACCTTTTCAATCGCTGTTGCAGCAGTAGCTGCATAACCTGCATTAATTCCATTTAAACTCATTATAAACCTCATTTCTGCACACCTTTTCGCTGCTCAAATTCATACCGGGTGTGCGTGGTATAAATTTTACTGCCCTCCGTGGCGACGCATTTGCAGTATTTTTGCTTCTATTTAATATATCGGACAGGACAGGGAAAAAATCAAGCGGAAAGTTAAGGTTATAAAAATGTTAAAAAAGATAAAATGCAAACACGCACACTAAAGATGATACAAATGATTGACAATGTAAATCAAAAACGTATAATATAATTATAAAAACAGCATATAATAATGTTATTTAAAAATGGAGGTGGTTTTATGGCAACAGTACCGACACAAGTAAGAATTGATGAGAATTTAAAGAAACAGGCAAGTGAACTTTTTGCACAGTTGGGAATGGATATGTCTGGGGCAATGAATATCTTTTTAAGACAGTGTGTATTAAGAGGCGGGCTTCCTTTTAGCGTCGAACTTCCCCAGTACAAGGCAGAAGTGTTAGAAGCAATGGAAGAAGCAAAGAAAATTAGCAAAGACCCTGATACAAAAAGATACAGCAGTTTTTCAGAGGCTTTGGAGGATATTGATTAATGCGATATGAATTAATACTTACCAGTAAATTTAAGAAAAGCCTTAAACTTGCAAAGAGAAGAGGTTTAAACTTAGAATTATTAGATCAAGTGGTTACAATGCTGCAGAATAATATCCCATTGCAGGAAAAATATCGTGACCATGAACTAAAAGGAAAATATCAAGGATTTAGAGAGTGTCATATTCAGCCGGATTGGTTACTGATATATTTAAAGGATAATGATGTTCTTACTCTGACTTTGGTTGATACTGGTTCACATACGGATTTATTCAATATGTAATTTGATGTTTGTCATAATCCGTTTACTTTCCCGCATAGTATTGGTAAAATACAGTTGTTTACAAATTTACAAAATCAAAGATGTCAGAACGGCAGAAATGGAGGAATTATGAAGGTTTTATTAATCAACGGAAGTCCGAAGAAAGAAGGATGTACATATACGGCTTTAAAAGAGGTGGCAGATGAACTTGAAAGAAACGGTGTGGAAACAGAAATTTTTCATATCGGAACAGCGCCGGTAAAGGGCTGTATGGGCTGTGGTTACTGTGCAAAGACAGGAAATCATCAGTGTGTATACAATGACGATACTTTAAATGAAGCAATTTTAAAGGCAAAGGATGCAGACGGTTTTGTATTCGGTTCACCGGTACACTATGCGGCGGCTTCAGGGGCGATTACGTCATTCCTTGACAGACTGTTTTATGCAGGTTATCCAATGGCACACAAGCCGGGTGCGGCAGTAGTCAGCTGCAGACGCGGCGGCGCAACTGCGGCACTTGACCAGTTAAACAAGTATTTTACGATTGCGCAGATGCCGGTTGTTTCATCAAATTACTGGAATATGGTGCATGGCAATACACCGGAAGAAGTCTGTCAGGATAAAGAAGGTTTACAGACGATGCGTATTTTAGGTCGGAATATGGCATGGATGTTAAAATGTATCGAAGCCGGAAAGAACAATGGTGTGGCAGTGCCGGAAGCAGAAGCGAAGGTGAAGACGAATTATATACGGTAAGGGATATTTTTGTATCCGTGTCCCTCAACGTGCTACTTGACTTCGGTCCACGGATACAAAAATATCTGTGAGGGTGTGGCAGCCCGGGAGAGGAGCAGGAGGTACGCCCTAGGGGGCTGCCTCCTGTGTTTTGTATTTGTGGTACAGGTCTATTTTGGGATATATAAGTACAAAAAGAATCCCCGCCAGCGCTGAGGGGGGATGCGCTGACGGGGATATATCGAAATAGGGGAAACTGGCTAATTAAGTTGTAGACGGGTCCGGTTCTGCACTTTTTTCAATCTTTACAGTGCGGTGTTTCCAAATACCTGTCCAATATAAAATGTAGAGTATCAATGCGGAAGTCGCATTACTTACTACTACGGCATACCAGATACTTTCAACGCCCATATGCAGGAGTGTTGCACACACCCACAGGGTAAGAAAACGAAATACCCAGATACGGGACGCATCAACCATCATTGTTATCATCGTATGCCCGCAACCCTGAAATAATCCCTGGGTTACGTTATAAAATGCGTTTGTCCAGCAGCAGAGTGCCATGATAGATAAGAAATCCGTGGCAAGCGGGACAACTGCATCGTCCGAAGTAAAGAAGCGGACGATTGGCTCGGCAATGAAACGTCTAGATAAAATCATGCCGCATACAAATAAGAAAACGGCTCCAATCCGTAATGCGATGTGATAAGATTTATCGGTACGTTTAATATTACCGGCTCCGAAATTCTGCCCGACAATGGTCGATATGGCTGAGCCGATACCGTTGGCAGGCATGGTAATAATGCTGTTTATTTTATTGCCGATTCCATAAGCAGTTGTAGCGGTTGTTCCGTATGCATTGACATTTTTTGTCATCAGCAGAAAACCAAACTGCATTGTACTTCCACCGATTGCCGTTGGAAGACCGATTTTCAGAATCGAAAGCATTTTTGTCTTTTCAAAACGGAATCCTTTAAAATTAATCTGAATCAGCTGTCCCTTGCGGGTTAATACATATAGTGCCAGAACAGCACTCGGAATCTTTGCAAGCAGTGTAGCCAGTGCTGCACCACTGATTCCCCAACCGAATTTCATCAGAAATAACGGATCCAGTATCAAATTTACGGATACACCCAGTACATTTAAAAGCATTGGACGAACCGTGTCACCCTGCGATTGTTTAACCGCTGTATATATATTTATCATAAAAAGGAATGGTAAGTCAAGTACTACAATGCGTAAATATGAAATTCCGTACAAAAAAATATCTCCTTCGGCACCTAACCAGCCGACAATGCCCGGTGTAATACACCAGCAGACGGCGGCGCAGACCAGTGAAAACAGCAGGGAACACAAGCATACGTGGTTTGCCATGCTGTTTGCCTGACGGTCTTCCTTTGCACCGAGATACTGCGAAATTAAAATTGCACCGGCGGTTGTAAGCCCGGTACCAAAATTTATTAAAATATTCTGAATCGGGGAGACAAGCGTGATTGCTGCCTGTGATTCTGTTCCGATTCTTCCAAGCCAGAACGTATCCGTTAAGTTATACATTGACTGGATAAAGCTGTTTATCATGACCGGAATGGCAAGCATTAAAATTGCCTGTATCAGATTTCCGCTCAGAATCATATTGCGTCTGTCCGCGCTTAAAGGTTTTGACATAAGCCCCTCCTTTGTCCTAAAAACATAAAAATCATCTTGACAACGCAAAGATAATTTGTGACTATATAAATAGTAACATAAAAAACAGTAATTTCTACGAAAATATCGTTTAAAAATGCAATAAATACAGAAAAATTGTTTTAAAGGAGCGGATTGTATGAAAAAAAACAAATCAGAGAACATTCCGGTGGATTTTAGTATTTTAAATGACATGCCGACTGATTTTAAAATTGACAGAATTACAAGAGAAGCAGGATTTCAGATGAAAACCTCGCATGTACATCCGTTTTATGATATTACCTATCTGATCAACGGGGAGTGTACCTGTTTTGTAAATCACAGTATTTATAAGCTTTCAAAGGGCGATTTGATTATTATTCCGCCGGGGGACATTCACAGAAGTACCTTTCACGGAAAGATACCGGTGGAGCGGTATGTGTTAAGCTTCCGCGAGGAGGAATTAAACTGGATAAGAAGTCTTATTGGCGATGAGATTGTATCAAAGAGTTTAAAAACCGGTGTGATTTCAATTCCAAGCAAGCGGCGTGATTACATTGAAGCCCTTTTAAATAAGCTGCTTTTTGAAAGTGAAGGACAGGATATTTTATCGCCTGCATTTATCCAGGCGGGACTGCTTGAACTTCTGCTGTTTATGATACGTTGTCAGCAGTACGAGAATAATGTCTATAAGGAAATTGATGTGGATAATCAGCTGATGCAGGAGATTGCCACCTATATTTATGAGCATTACGATAAGAAAATAACGCTTGATGATATGGCAGAGCGGTTTCATATCAGCCGTTCCTATCTGTCAAAGAAATTTAAGCAGGCAACCGGCTTTGGGTTTAAAGAATACCTTGTGAATGTCCGTATTAAAAATGCGTGCCGTCTGTTACTTGAAACGAATCATTCTATTACGGATATTGCATTTGAGTGCGGTTTTAACGACAGCAATTATTTTGGGGATGCGTTCCGTAGAATTAAGGGCATAGCACCTAATAAATACCGCAGAAACAAAGAAGCAATCTGATAAATATTACTTGCATTTAAAAAGTTGATTTTATATAATAAAACTGTGTATACAACATACAAGAAACAATTTGGAGAAAATCATGGATAGTATTAGATTGAAGGCAAGAGCAAAGATTAACTTAGGGCTGGATGTTTTGGGAAAACGCGAAGACGGTTATCATGAAGTGCGCATGGTCATGCAGACGATTGGCATTTACGACAGGCTGATTCTGACAAAGATTCCCGAAGAGGAAATCCGTATCACGTCCAATCTTGCATTTTTGCCGGTCAACGAAAATAACTTGATTTATAAAGCAATCAAATTATTAAAAGATGAATACCACTTTCCGGGTGGCGTTTCCGTGGATTTGAATAAGTTTATTCCGGTTGCGGCAGGCATGGCGGGCGGCAGTACGGATGCGGCATCGACGATGTTTGGTGTGAACAGGCTGTTTGGACTGAATCTTTCTATGGGAAAGATGATGGAACTGGGGGTGCGCTTAGGCGCAGATGTTCCGTATTGTGTCATGAGGGGAACGGCACTGGCAGAAGGCATCGGAGAAAAGCTTACACGAATCACACCTGTACCGCATATGTGGATTTTAATTGCAAAACCGCAGATTAATGTATCCACCAGGCTGGTTTATGAACAGCTTGATATGGGCGGCATACAAAAGCACCCTGATATTGACGGAATTATCCGGGCAATTGAAGCACAGGACGTTGTGCGGATTGCGCAGTCTATGGGCAATGTCCTTGAAAATGTAACTGTGCCGTTATATCCGGTGATTGAAACAATTAAGCAGGATATGCTCTCCCACGGGGCAATTAACGCAATGATGAGCGGAAGCGGACCGACTGTATTTGGTATTTTCCCGGATGAGCAGACCACGCTTGCGTGCCAGGCATTTTTAAAGAAAAAAGGCGATGCCAGACAGGTATATATTACAGAGAATTTTAATTAATGATTATATAAAGAACGGAGGATCAGACAGATGAAAGGCGAATTAAAGATGGATGTCAACGATTATCTTCCTTTAAGAGATGTTGTCTTTAATACATTAAGACAGGCAATTTTACGAGGTGAAATGGAGCCGGGAGAACGTCTTATGGAAATTCAGCTGGCACAAAAGCTGGGGGTCAGCAGAACACCGATCCGTGAAGCCATCCGTAAGCTTGAACTGGAAGGACTGGTTATCATGATTCCGCGAAAGGGTGCCGAGGTTGCCCACATCACGGAAAAGGATATGAAGGATGTACTGGAAGTGCGCTCTACATTAGAGGAACTGGTTGTAGAGCTTGCCATTAAAAATGTAACCGATGAAAAGATTGAAGAATTAAAGTGTGCCAATAAGGTTTTTGAATCTGCAATCGTATCAAAGGATGCCGTGAATATTGTAGAAGCGGATGTGAAGTTCCATGATATTTTGTATTCCATGACAAACAATGCACGCCTCATACAGATTATCAACAATCTGCGGGAACAGATGTACCGTTACCGTCTGGAATATGTAAAAGATGCGAGAACACATTCTATTATTATCAGTGAACATAATGATATTATCAAGCAGATCCGTGATAAGAATGTACCGGTTGCAAAGACCGTGATTCATCAGCATATCAGCAATCAGGAAAAGGGAATCAGCAGGCTGCTGAATCATTAAAAATTAAAAATAAATGTATAGTCTGTGTTTTTACGGTAATACTCCATTTAGAACGAAAACGCCGGAATAAAAGATTTTCACACGTCAAATGTAACCTGACGTTGGCAGCTTTGTGCCGCAGGCGCCACAAAGCTGCGCTTATCGCAGAACTTAAATAAATTCAGTTCGCGGTTTCTTCGGCATTAAAGTGCTTGTGGAATGGGGGAGTATTATGAGAAAGAAAAAACGCAGACTATCTGTATTTATAATGGTGATTTTAATTTTAACGGTTGGAATGGCAGGAATACGCACGGCAGAAGGATATGCGGCATGGCAGCAGGACAGTGCGGGCATTGCACAGGGGATTGCTACAGAGATTATCCGGTTTCATGTGCGGGCAAACAGTGATTCGGAAGCAGACCAGCAGTTAAAGCTTCAGGTGAAAGACCGTGTCGTTACATATATGGAGCCGTTGTTAAGGGAGTCACAGGATATTGAACAGTCCAGACAGATTTTAGAGGAACAGACGGAAAATATCCGTACACTTGCGTTAGATACCCTGCGGGAAGCGGGCAGTGATTATGATGTGGCAGTTTATTTTGAAAATAGTTATTTTCCGATGAAGTCATACGGCGATGTGACATTTCCGCCCGGAGAATACGAGGCATTCCGTATTGACATTGGAGCTCACGACGGAAAAAACTGGTGGTGCGTGTTATACCCGCCGCTCTGCTTTGTGGATACGTCTTACGGCGTGCTTCCGGATACCTCAAAAGATACTTTAAAGAATATTTTGACAGAAGATGAATATAATGCTATAACTAATACCCGGGTTGAGTACCGGTGTAAGTATTTAACCTTTTTAAACCGCCTGTTTGCGGAGAAAAAGTGAAAGCGTGCATATGGTTTTACGGCTGTGAGGCGGATTATTTGAAATGATGAATGAAAAGTATAATAAAGATAGAGAAAAGCCGCCCTGTGCGGCAGAATGGAGAAGAAATCCTATGGGAAGACAGGAGCCAATCGGCGTATTTGACTCAGGAGTAGGCGGACTTACCGTGGCGCGGGAAATCATGCGTCAGATTCCGAATGAACGGATTGTATATTTCGGTGATACGGCAAGAGTTCCTTACGGCAGTAAATCAAAAGAAACCGTGACAAAGTATTCCAGACAGATTATACGGTTTTTGCAGACAGAAAATGTAAAAGCAATTGTCATTGCGTGTAATACAGCCAGTGCATTTGCGCTGGATACCATGCAGAAGGAGTTTGACCTACCGATTATCGGGGTGGTAAAGCCGGGGGCAAAAATGGCGGCACAGACCACAAAAAACGGTAAAGTCGGTCTGATTGGGACGGAAGGCACAATCCGCAGCGGTGTTTATGCGGAATTTATCAAATCCTTCAAACCGGATGTAGAAGTTATCGGAAAAGCATGTCCGCTGTTTGTACCGCTGGTTGAGGAAGGCATGTGGCATGATACAATTACGGATCAGATGGCACAGCGGTACCTGGAAGGCTTAAAACAGCAGGATATTGACACGCTGATTATGGGCTGCACCCATTATCCGTTGTTACGTTCCACGATTCAGAAGACGATGGGTGAGCATGTCAATCTGGTTAATCCGGCATATGAAACGGCGATTGAATTAAAAAATGTGTTAGAACGGGAAAGCCTTGCCAATATTTGTGAGGTAGACAGTCCGTCTTCAATGTATCGTTTTTATGTCAGTGATGCAGCAGACAAGTTTAAGGCATTTGCCAATGCAATTCTGCCGTTTGACATTACCATGACACAGCAGATTAACATCGAACAGTATTAGGAGAAACCATGAAAGAAAAAGTATATATCAATATCAAGGGACTGCAGCTTGCTGCGCAGAATGTACCGCGCGATTATGAAGAGGATGAGGATGACCCGGTTGAAGTGATTAATGTCGGTCGTTACCGGATTATCAATGGCAAAGAATACATAAAATACGACGAGGTCTTAGAAGGAACGACAAAAAAATGTACAAGTACCATTAAAATTGCGGGAAATTCGGTTGAGGTTACAAAAAAAGGTCCTGTAACCGCACACCTGTCTTTTGTGCCGGGCGAAAAAACGATGACCTTTTACGAAACACCGTATGGTAATATCTACCTTGGCATTTTTTCGAGAAGCGTTGATATGCAGCGCACAGAGGATAAGCTGACAATCAGTATTGATTATGTGCTGGAGTTAAATTACGAACAGGTATCAGACTGTAAGGTAGATATTGAAATCAGTTCCAAAGGAAAATTTTCGCTGCTTTCATAGCGTTTTGCGGGAGGAGTTACAAATGTTATTCAGTAAAAAAGATTTACAAAAGCTCATCATTCCACTGATGTTTGAACAGCTGCTTGCAGTCAGTGTCGGCATGGTGGATACATTAATGGTCAGCCAGGCAGGAGAAGCTGCGATTTCAGGCGTGGCACTGGTGGATAATATTAACAGACTGATTATTCAGGTCATGGCAGCACTGGCAACAGGTGGTGCTGTTGTATGCAGTCAGTTTGTCGGAAAAGGAAAAGAAGAAGGCGCGAAGAAATCGGGCGCACAGTTAGAAACTGTGCTGCTCGTTTTTTCTGTCTGTATGACACTGCTTTCTTTAATCGGAACGAGAGGGCTGCTGCATGCGGTATTCGGAAATGTGTCAGAAGATGTTATGGACAGTGCAGTGCTTTATTTTACGGTAACATCGCTGTCGTTCCCGTTTTTAGGCATTTACAATGCGGGGGCTGCGATATTTAGAAGCATCGGCAACAGTAAAATCAGCATGCAGATCAGTCTGCTGATGAATGTGATTAATATTGTGGGAAATGCCATATTTGTATTTGGTTTCCACTGGGCGGTATTTGGTGTGGCACTGGCAACGCTGCTTAGCCGGATCGTGGCAGGCATAGTGATTACTCTGCTTGTCTGCGGAAAGACCAATCCAATCCGCATTGACAAATGGTCGGAATTAAAGCCGGACGGCAGTATTATTAAGAAAATTCTTGCAATCGGTATTCCAAGCGGCGTCGAAAACGGAATGTTCCAGATTGGAAAGCTTGCTGTAACCAGTATGGTTGCAACGTTTGGCACGGCATCAATTGCCGCCAATTCCGTAGGCTATACGGTGATTGATTTTGCCAATATTCCGGGAAATGCAATGGGACTGGCACTGATTACGGTTGTCGGACAGTGTATTGGTGCCGGTGAAAAAAAGCAGGCAAAGCAGTATACGAAAAAGCTCGTCGGACTGGCATATCTGGGTGACTGGATATGCAATATTGCGTTGTTTTTACTGGCGGGAACGATTGCAAAGTGTTTTCACTTATCACCGGAAGCCGTGCGGATTGCTGAGCAGATATTACACTGCTTTGCCGTTACATCCCTGTTTATCTGGCCGCTGTCCTTTACCCTGTCAAATGCGCTGAGAGCAGCGGGAGATGCAACCTTTACCATGATTGTAAGCATCGCTTCAATGTGGATATTCCGTGTCGGCAGTTCGTATTTCTTTGGCATCGTGCTGCAGATGGGTGTACTTGGTATATGGATTGGCATGTTTGTAGACTGGGGTGCAAGATCAGCACTGTTTGGCTGGCGGTTTTTAAGCGGAAAATGGCTTCAGAGGAAAGCATTGGCATAGGAAAATAGTCCGAAAAAAAGCTTCTGTTACTTGTTTTTTAATCCAGATTGTAATAAAATATAAATATTAATAGTCAGGATAAACGAAGGAGGACTTTGAGATGGACGACAAGGTATTGGAGAAGAAAAAGGGACTGAATCTGATGACAAAGATTCTTATTACGGCATTAATACCGCTGATTTTGATTGTAGTGCTTGCAGGTGTGTCAATTCATTCGGTCGGTTCAGTGGTTGCCAAAAAACTGGTCATGCATGAAATGCAGACAGCATCCTATGCATTGGAGATGACATTCGACAGCTTAGGCAGTGGTGATTACCACAGTGATGGTACAAATCTTTATAAGGGGAACTATAATCTGAACTCAAATAATCAGACAATTGACGATTTTAAAAAGAAGACCAATGTGGATGTAACCGTATTTTGGAAGAAGACACGTATGGTAACAAGCGCTATTGACAAAGATGGGAAGCGTGTTACAGGGACTGCCATTCCGGACAGTGTTTATGATAAAGTAATGCAGGATGGAAAGTATTTCTCCGATAATGTGGATATTGAAGGTACAGAGTATTACGGTTATTATGAGGCTTTAAAAAATGCAGATGGCAGCAGTCAGGCAATTATTTTTACAGGAATGCCTTCAAGTGATGTAAAAGCAATTTATAAAAAACGTCTGGTTAACACAACGGTATTTATGATTATAATTACGCTGATGGCCTGTGCACTGCTTGCTGTGGTTATAACATTTATCGTGAAAGCAATTACAAAGGTAATCGGACATCTGGATGAAGTGGCAGATGGGAAAATGGATTTTAAAATCAGTGAAAAGCTTTTACAAAGAAGTGATGAAATTGGTAATATTGCGCGTTCAGTCCATACCCTGATAGGAGGGCTGGCTTCTATTGTTGTAAATATCCATCACTCAACAGGAGAACTGGCTGAATTTAAAGATGATTTTCAGAAAAAATTTGAAACGATTAATAATTCTATTTCAAATGTAAATGTGGCTGTGGATGAAATTGCAAATGGAGCGACAAGCCAGGCGGATGAAACGCAGAAAGTAAGCAGCCAGATTAATGATATGGGTGATGCCATTACAAAGACCTCCCAGAATGTCGATTCACTGACACAGAGTACTGAACAGATGAAGGAACATAATGAACAGCTGGATACAACCATTCAGGAACTGATGGCAATCAGTGACAGAAATAAAGAATCTTTAGCTGCAGTTTATAACCAGACCAATGAAACCAATCAGTCTGTTATGCATATTGGTAATGCCGTAGATATGATTACGGATATTGCAGGTCAGACTAATCTGCTTTCATTAAATGCGAGCATTGAAGCCGCAAGAGCAGGTGAATACGGAAAAGGCTTTGCCGTTGTTGCAGACCAGATCAGACAGTTAGCAGACCAGTCTGCCAATACTGCAAAAGAAATCGGTGAGATTGTTGCAGAATTGATTGAAAATTCCAATACCAGTGTGGAAACCATGGGGGTTGTCCGACAGGAAATGACCGGACAGTATGAAAAGTTAAATACTACAAAAGACATATTTGAGCATTTGAATGAAGAGGTAAACAATGTAGTAACAGCCATTGAAAGTATTTCTACGGAAGTGGAATCCTTAGATAGATTAAAGGGAGAGGTACTCGGCAGTGCAGAAAGTCTGGCAGCGATTGCCCAGGAAAATGCGGCAAGCACCGAAGAAACATCTGCATCTATGGTGGAACTCGGTGAAATTGTCAACGACTGTAACACAAAGACCAAGCAGCTGGTTGACATTGCAGACAGCATGGAAGAAAACGTACATAAATTCCATGTCGCAAGCATCATCAAAGGTTAGCTGATGTTTTATAATACCGTGAGGAAATGACGATTAGAAAATGTTGGATTTTTTGTGAAGAGTGTGCTATGATAGCCAAAGAAATGGAAGGAATGGTGATAGGGCATGAGTGAGTTTAGTACCGCTGAGATTCATACCAATGAACGTCTGCTTCGTTCAGATGTGACGTTGGAAGAATGCAAAAAAATAGAAAAAGTGTTGCGCAAGAATAATATTTCTTATTTTGAAAAGTGGAAATTTCACACAGGGCTGTTTCATGTAATCAGCAGCCGTAAAAATTCCAAGTGTGATATATACATTCATTCAGATTCCATCGAAAGGGCAAAGCAGGCACTGGGAATCCAGACAACAAAGTAGTTTGTAGTACAATGATGTGCGGCAGTTTTGAAAGAGGATAACCTTTTAAAAACTGCCGCATTTTGATTATTGGAAAAGAATTCTGTAAGGTAAAATGCGGTACAAGAGCCGATTTAGCAGCCGGGCATGCCTGCTGTGAAGATAAAGACAAAAAGGGATTGGAGAAACAAAATGAAAAGGCAGATTTTAAAAGCACTTACAGTATTGCTGATAATATCGGCATTGACAGGCGGCATGGCAGCCTGTGGCAAAAAGGAAAAAGCGCAGATGTCAGACGGAACCTTTACGGTTGGCTTTGATGCGGAATTTCCGCCGTATGGTTACAAAGATGAAAGCGGCGAATATGTCGGTTTTGACTTGGACCTTGCACAGGAAGTCTGTAACCGCAATGGCTGGACACTTGTAAAGCAGCCGATTGACTGGGATTCAAAGGACATGGAATTAAATTCGGGAACCATCAGCTGTATCTGGAACGGATTTACAATGGACGGCAGGGAAGATGAATATACATGGTCTTCTGCCTATGTGGATAATTCACAGGTGGTTGTTGTAAGAGCCGACTCCGGCATTACAAAGCTTTCCGACCTTGCTGGAAAAGTTGTTGTTGTACAGGCGGATTCCTCTGCATTGGCAGCATTTACGGGAGAAGATGCAGAAGAAGCAAACCGTGCGCTTGCGGCAAGCTTTCAGTCCTTACAGCAGGTGTCTGATTATAACAGTGCGTTTATGAATCTGGAATCCGGTTCAGTCGATGCGGTCTGCATGGATATCGGTGTCGCAAAGTACGAACTGGAAGCCCGAGGCAGCAAATATGTGATGTTAAATGAACACGTATCTTCCGAGCAGTATGGCATCGGTTTTAAAAAGGGCAATACCGAATTAAGAAATCAGGTACAGGAAGCGTTAAATGAAATGCTGGCAGATGGTACATTTAACGAAATCGCACAGAAGTGGAAGCTGGAAGAAAGCGTATGTCTGGGACAGAGCGGTGCAGATGAAGTGCTGCTTGCCGAAAACGGACAGACACAGAAGAAAAATTCTGTTGCACAGCTGGGAGAAATCATTGTGCAGTTAAAAAACGGCATGTTTGCCACACTTGGTATTTTTATTCTCACACTGGTGTTCTCACTGCCGCTCGGACTTGTGATTACATTTATCCGTATGAGTAAAGTAAAGCTTTTACAGTGGATTGCGAAGATTTATATTTCAATTATGCGTGGTACGCCGTTGATGCTGCAGCTTCTGGTTGTATTTTTCGGACCATATTACCTGTTTGGCATTTCACTGTCATACTCGTATCGTTTCTATGCAGTTATTATTGGTTTTGCATTAAATTATGCGGCATATTTTGCAGAAATTTACCGCGCCGGTATCGAAGCTGTTCCGGCAGGACAATATGAAGCCGCCGAGGTGCTGGGATATTCAAAGACACAGACCTTTGTACGTATTATATTCCCGCAGATGGTAAAGCGGGTGATGCCGCCTGTAACCAATGAAGTGATTACCCTGGTAAAGGATACATCGCTTGCCTTTGCACTGGCATACACAGAAATGTTTACGCTCGCAAAACAGGTTGCGGCAACGAATGCAAGCATTATGCCGCTGTTTGTAGCCGGTGTATTTTACTACATTTTCAACTTCTTAGTTGCATGGATTATGGAACAGATTGAAAAGAGCATGCAGTATTACAGATAAATTATAGATAACGTATCTGCGGATTGCCAAAAAGGCAGGCGGCAGGAAGCGTCTGCGGAAATGAGGAATTAAGATGAAATTATTAGAGATGAAGCATGTCGGCAAAAGTTTTGGCGAGCTTGAAGTATTAAAAGATATATCAATGGAAGTGGAAGAAGGCGAGGTTGTAGCAATTATCGGACCATCCGGCTCCGGAAAATCAACCCTGCTTCGCTGTGCAACCCTGCTTGAAACAATGGATAAGGGTGTTTTGAAATACTGTGGGGAAGCGGCAACGGATAATGCGGAGGGAGAAGCCACCCATTACGTATCCAGACAACAGCTGGCACAGTTAAAGAATAATTTTGGACTGGTTTTCCAGAATTTTAATCTGTTCCCGCATTATTCGGTTTTAAAAAATGTGACGGATGCGCCGATACATGTGCAGAAGCGTGACAGGGATGAAGTCTATAAAGAGGCAAGGGAGCTGCTTAGAAAAGTAGGACTTGCAGAAAAAGAAAACAGCTATCCGGGACAGTTATCCGGTGGACAGCAGCAGCGTGTGGCGATTGCCAGAGCGCTTGCCATGAATCCGAAAATGCTCTTTTTTGATGAGCCGACTTCGGCACTGGATCCGGAAATTACAGCCGGTATCTTAAAGGTACTGCGTGAGCTGGCACAGGAAAAAATGACGATGGTGATTGTAACACATGAAATCGCATTTGCAAGGAAAGTGGCAGACCGTGTTATTTTTATGGACAGCGGTGTGATTGTCGAGCAGGGAAAGCCGGAAGATGTCATTGATAATCCGGATAATGAAAGAACAAAAGCATTTTTACAGAAGCTATCCTAATATGAATCGGAGGAATTATGGGTACAAAACCGGTAAGAATAGATAACAGAAAACGTGAAAAGGCACGCAGGCGCAGACAGACTGCCGCGGCGCGGGCGGCAGTGCTTGCAGCAGCGCTTGTGCTTGTGGCAGTGCTTGTAGTGGCTGGCATTATAAGACATCATAAAAAGACACAGACGGTGCAGAATGATACTTCTGCACAGACGGTATCACAGACAGAAAACGGTACAGATACTGTGCAGGGCCAGCAGACATCTCAGACAGAAGCAGCCGGAGAAACACTTGCAGGCACACAGGTACAGAGTGTGACGGCAAAGGGCTATGCCATTCAGGTGGTAGACGGTGTGACGTATATCGGCGGCGTGATGATTGCCAATAAGTCTTATTCCCTGCCGGAAAGCTATGCACCGGGTGATTTGCTGCCGGAAGTCAAAGAAGCCTTTGCAGTCATGCAGAAAGCCGCTGCCGCACAGGGCTTAAATATTTACATTTCTTCAGGTTACCGCTCATACAGCCGTCAGCAGACACTGTATAACAATTATGTAAAGAGTGATGGAAAGGCACTGGCAGATACGTATTCGTCAAGACCGGGATATTCGGAACACCAGACGGGACTCTGCTTTGATTTAAATACGATTGATGATTCCTTTGGTAATACGAAGGAAAGTGCATGGCTGGAACAGCATGCACAGGAGTACGGATTTATTATCCGTTTTCCAAAGGGAAAAGATGCACAGACCGGCTATCAGTATGAGCCGTGGCACCTGCGTTACTTAGGCATTGACATGGCAACAAAGGTGTATAACAGTGGACTTTCACTGGAAGAATATTTAGGAATTACGTCAGAGTATGCCGACTAGTGTGAAAAATCCATAAATGAAAGATTTTTCACACAGCAATTTGTTTCCGAGTGAAAACAAATTGCCTAATGGCAGATGAGAAATCGCTCAGAATAGGAGTAGTATAATGAAGCTTTTTGTATACAGTATGAGAGAATATGATGAACTGGCCTTTTTTGAGAAGTTCTGTGGGGAATACGGTGTGGAATTCGGGTATACGACACAGACACCGTGCCTTGAAAATGTAGAGCTTGCAAAGGGCTATGATGTTGTGGATATTATCACGACAATTATGGATAAGCCGATGATTGATGCGTTTCATGCGGCGGGAATCCGCTGTATTTCATCAAGAACGATTGGGTATGACCATATAGATACGGAATATGCCCATACGCTTGGCATGGGTGTGACTCATGTAACTTACAATCCGGCGAGTGTGGCGGATTATACCATTATGTTAATGCTGATGGGGTGCCGTAAGGCAAAGCACATTATGGAACGTGCCGCGATTCAGGATTATACGCTCAAAGGAAAAATCGGCAGGGAGTTCAGCGACTGTACGGTTGGTGTAATTGGTACGGGACGCATCGGAAAAACGGTGATTGACCATCTTGGCGGTTTTGGCTGTAAAATGCTTGCTTATGATATTTACGAGCAGGAAGCAGTAAGGGAAAAGGCAGAATACGTAAGCCTTGACAGACTGATTCGGGAAAGTGATATTATTACACTGCACGCACCGGCAACAGATGATAATTATCACATGATTGATACGCAGGCAATTCAGAAAATGAAGGACGGTGTCATTATAATCAATTGTGCGAGAGGTGCGCTGATTGACACGGATGCTTTAATTGAAGGCATTGAAAATGGAAAAGTTGGTTTTGCGGGGTTAGATGTTGTGGAACATGAGAGCGGACTGTATTATTTTAACCGTATGGGTGAACCGCTTGGCAATCCAAAGCTAGCAATCCTGCGTTCCTATTCCAATGTCGTTGTAACACCGCATACCGCATTTTACACGGATGAAGCCGTATCCAATATGGCAGAAAATTCGATTATCGGAGCAATGAAATTTATCAGCGGGGAACACAGCAGTTTTGAAGTCAGGTGATGGCAGATGAGAAATTGCCTGCGCTTGGCATATTTTCATAAAATACGGCTTGAGTACCGGTGTCGAATATTGTATACTAAAGTAAATTGTAAAAAATGGAGGATATAAAGAAAATGCAGGAATTTAAACCATTCAAAGAAGGAAAAGTAAGAGAAGTTTACGATATCGGAGAGAATCTTATTCTTGTGGCAACAGACAGAATATCAGCATTCGACCACATTTTAAAGAATAAGATTACAGATAAGGGTGCAATCTTAACACAGATGTCAAAGTTCTGGTTTGATTACACAAAGGATATTGTAAAGAATCATATGGTTTCTGTAGATGTAAAAGATATGCCGGAATTTTTCCAGTCAGAAAAATACGACGGAAACAGCATGCTGTGCAAGAAGCTGGAAATGCTCCCGATTGAATGTATCGTGCGTGGATACATTACAGGCAGTGGCTGGGAAAGCTACAAGAAGAACGGTACTGTTTGTGGCATCAGCCTTCCGGAAGGTTTAAAGGAATCAGAAAAACTGCCTGAACCGATTTATACTCCAAGTACAAAGGCTGAATTAGGCGACCATGATGAAAATATTTCTTTCGAGCAGAGCGTAGAAGTGTTAGAAAAGCTTTATCCGGGCAAGGGCAGAGATTATGCAACACAGATTAAGGACTGTACAATCAAGCTTTACAAGAAGTGCGCAGAATACGCATTAAGCAAGGGAATTATCATTGCAGATACAAAGTTTGAATTTGGTCTGGATGAGAACGGCAACGTTGTTATCGGTGATGAAATGCTCACACCGGACAGCTCAAGATTCTGGCCGTTAGAAGGATACGAAGCAGGAAAGTCACAGCCGTCATATGACAAGCAGTTCGTAAGAGACTGGTTAAAAGCAAATCCGGACAGCGACTACCTCCTCCCGGACGATGTAATCGATAAGACAATTGCAAAATATAAAGAAGCATTTGAATTATTAACAGGCAGAAAATTCGCTTAACTGTAAATGATGGAGCCAAAGCGTAAATAAAAGCAGGGAAGAACCCAAATAAGCCGAAGTCAAGTAACACGGTAAATTTTTGCCTATAATGTTCCGACTGCCATGCTCTCCCCTCATGGAGCCAAAGCGTAAATAAAAGCAGTGCAGTACCAAAATAAGCCGAAGTCAAGTAACACGGTAAATTTTTGCCTATAATGTTCCGACTGCCATGCTCTCCCCTCATGGAGCCAAAGCGTAAATAAAAGCAGTGCAGTACCAAAATAAGCCGAAGTCAAGTAACACGTTGAGGCGTTTTTGGTACTGCACTGCTTTCTTATTTTTACACTTTATGCGAAATGAAACGTATCCTTCAATCCCTTCCACAGCTGATCCTTATCGCTGAGTAACAGCTTCGTGCCGTCATCAAGGCTATAGCCGTCTCCGGACGGGGTGCCGTTATAGGAGCCGGTAAGCTTGGGCCATACAATTCCGATTTCCGGGTCATTCCATGCGAGACCGCCCTCGTCATTCGGGTGGTAGAAGTCCGTACATTTATAGCAGAATTCTGCGGTATCGCTTAATACTAAAAATCCGTGTGCAAAGCCTTCCGGGATATAAAACTGCTTTTTATTTTCTTCTGAAAGCTCCACACCGAACCACTTGCCGTATGTCTGGCTGTTTTCACGTAAATCCACGGCAACATCAAAAACGCAGCCTTTGATGACACGTACCAGTTTGCCCTGTGGGTACTGCTTCTGAAAATGTAAACCGCGCAGAACACCCTTTGAAGAAGCAGACTGGTTGTCCTGTACGAACTGCATTGTAAGTCCGGCTTCCTCCATATCCTTTTGATTGTAAGTTTCCATAAAATATCCGCGTGAATCGCCGTGAACGGTTGGTGTAATCACGCACAGGCCTTCAATTCCGCCTGCATTTTTTTCAACCTGAATCTGTCCCATATTATCTCCTTTTCTGAGCAACTTGTTGCGTAGATGCGATGAGAAATTCGCGCAGGCGATTTCTCATCTGCTATCATAACGATTTGTTTTTGTTCGCACTTCTCCATTCCACGGGCATTTTCATGCCCTTGTTATTACAAAATTTCTTTCAAATATCGTTTTAGTGCATCCTGCCATGTCGGAAGCGGAGTAAATCCGTTTTCAACAAGCTTGTGCTTATCCAGACGGCTGTTAAACGGTCTTGCGGCTTTGGAAATGCCGTATTCCGCCGTGGTAACAGGAGCAACCGTTAAATGTCCGCTGTCATATTCATTGTGTCCTAAAGCCACAGCTTCGGCAAAAATAGCCGTCGCGAAGTCATACCAGCTGATAAAGCCGCCTTCGTTGGTTGCGTGGTAGTAACCGTATTTGTCGGTTTCGATCATATCGACAAGCAGGCGTGCTAAATCAAACGTATAAGTCGGTGTGCCAATCTGGTCATTGACAACCGTCAGTTTATCGTGGCTTGCGCCGACCTTTAACATCGTTTTGATAAAGTTATTGCCGTTTAGACCGAATACCCATGCAATACGGACGATAAAATACTTGGAAAGCAGACCGGAAACGGCGAGTTCCCCGTCTAATTTGCTCTGTCCGTACACATTTAACGGTGCATAGTCCTTACAGTCCGGTTTCCAGCTGTCAGTTCCCTGACCGTTAAATACATAATCGGTTGAAATATACATGCAGGCAATATCCAGATGTTTACACATTTTAGCGATATTTTCCGTACCGATGGCGTTGACAAGATGGACTTTTTCCTGATTTTCGGCATCTTCTGCGGCATCGACAGCCGTCCATGCGGCACAGTGAATGACCGCTTCCGGAGAAACCGCTGTCAGTGTCTTTTCAACACTGGCAAAGTCCGTAATGTCCATTTCTTCAATATCAACACCGACAGCAGTGTGTCCGCGTTTTTCAAGTTCATTTACAACGTCATGTCCGAGCTGTCCTTTGACACCGGTAACAAGCACTTTCATAAATTCATGTCCTTTCTATTAGCGGTTTTTATACATTTTTTCATAGTAATCCTGATATTCGCCGGAAATAATCGTTTTCCACCAGTCCTGATTGTCCAGATACCACTGGATGGTTTTCTTAATGCCGTCTGCAAACTTTGTTTCAGGAAGCCAGCCCAGTTCATTGTGAATCTTTGTCGGGTCAATGGCATAACGCATATCGTGTCCCTTGCGGTCGGTTACATAAGTAATCAGGCTTTCCGGTTTACCAAGCTCCTTGCAGATAATCTTTACGATATCTATATTTTTCATTTCGTTATGGCCGCCGATATTATAAACCTCACCGACACGTCCCTTGTGAATAATTAAATCAATCGCCTTGCAGTGGTCCTCTACATAGAGCCAGTCACGCACATTTTCACCTTTTCCGTAAACAGGAAGCGGCTTGTCGTTTAAAGCATTTGCAATCATTAACGGAATCAGCTTTTCCGGGAAATGATACGGACCGTAGTTGTTGGAACAGCGGCTGATTGTTACCGGCAGGCCGTAAGTTCTGTGGTAGGCAAGCACCAGTAAATCTGCACCGGCCTTTGAGGAACTGTAAGGACTGCTGGTGTGAATCGGCGTTTCTTCCGTGAAGAATAAATCCGGTCTGTCAAGCGGCAGGTCGCCGTATACTTCATCGGTAGAAACCTGATGATAACGTGTAATGCCGTATTTGCGGCAGGCGTCCATTAAAACGGCAGTACCTTTGATGTTCGTATCCAGAAAGATTTCCGGGTTTTCAATAGAGCGGTCAACATGGCTTTCAGCGGCGAAGTTGACAACAATATCCGGCTTTTCTTCTTCAAAAAGACGGTAAACGGCCTCACGGTCCGTAATGCTTTCCTTTACAAAACGGAAATTCGGGTTGTCCATGACAGGCTCTAAAGTTGATAAATTTCCGGCATAGGTTAAGCAGTCTAAGCAGACAATCCGGTAATCCGGGTATTTGTTTAACATATGAAAAATAAAGTTGCTTCCGATAAATCCGGCACCGCCGGTTACAATAATAGTCATAAATCCTCCTTTAGTGCAGTACATCCATATATTTGCCGTCTAAGACATCTTTTAAATACTGTCCGTACTGGTTTTTCTTTAACAGTTCATAAACCTTTAAAACATCTTCCTTTGAAATCCAGCCGTTTAAATAAGCGATTTCTTCAAGGCAGGCAATCTTTCTGTGCTGGTGCTGTTCAATTGTTTTTACAAAATTGGTAGCTTCGACAAGGCTTTCGTGCGTTCCGGTATCCAGCCATGTAAAGCCTTGTCCTAAAAGCTCGACATTTAACTGGTTTTCTTCCAGGTATATGCGGTTTAAATCTGTAATTTCAAGCTCGCCGCGCGCACTTGGTTTTAAATTTTTAGCGTATTCCACAACACGGTTGTCATAAAAATACAGACCGGTAACACAGTAATTGCTCTTTGGCTTTGACGGTTTTTCCTCAATAGATACAGCTTTGCCATTTTTGTCAAATTCTACAATACCGAACCGCTCCGGGTCGTCTACGTAGTAGCCAAAAACGGTGGCACCTCTGCCGCTTTCGGCATTTTCAATCGCGGCTTTTAAACGTTTCTTTAAACCGTGTCCGGCAAAAATGTTATCGCCGAGTACCATGGCAACACTGTCATCACCGATAAATTCTTCACCGATAATAAATGCCTGTGCCAGTCCGTCCGGGCTTGGCTGTTCTTTGTAAGATAAGCGGACACCAAACTGGCTGCCGTCGCGCAGCAGTTCCTGAAAACGCGGTAAATCCTGTGGTGTTGAAATAATTAAAATGTCGCGGATGCCGGCATTCATGAGTACGGACAGCGGATAGTAAATCATCGGCTTATCGTAAACCGGCAGCAGCTGTTTTGAAGTGACCATTGTCAGCGGATAAAGACGTGTGCCTGAACCGCCTGCTAAAATAATTCCTTTCATAAAACCTCCAGTCTTTTGTAGAAACAGTAAATGCTTTGTTCTAAAATCAGGCATATAAATTTTGTCAATATACCCAGTATAAAAGATGACGTTACGTCACCTTCAAGCCTTTTCCGGAAAATTTTATGAAAGAATTTCTATATTTTATTCCGGCAGATAAAAAGCCCTGCCGATTTTGTAATATGAAATCCTTTGAGCGTCTTTTTTTCCACAAAGCGGCGGAAATCCTGATAACGTTCTAACAGATACTGGTTCTGGTTGCCGTGGCAGGAAAGAATATATTCAATCAGCGGTGCCGCATCCGTGACATAGAGTGCATCGTCATAGAGCCGCGTTGAAATATCCGAAAAATACGGGGCAAGAATTTCCGCACCGTTTTCAAGTCCGAACCGTGCATACAGGGCATCACCGGATAACTGGATACGGCTGTCAAACTCCTGGACGAGTGCCGTGATTTCCTGCATATGGGAAGCACCGTAGGTACTGCAAAGAAACGTCCCGCCGGGAATTAATACGCGGGATACCTCACGGCAGACTTTTGCAATATCATCACAGTAAAACAGTACATGATTGGCAATCACAAGGTCAAAGCTGTCTGAGGCAAATGGAATCCGGTGGCAGTCAAATGCCTGAAAAGCAAAGCGGGAATCATTGCCAATGCGCCTTCTGACATCACGCAGCATGCCTTCCGAAATATCGGATAAGACTGCGGAAATATTTTGAGGAAGTTTTGCCATATTTTCATTCCAGAGTGTACCGTCCCCACAGCCGATTTCCAGAATGCGCATACCGTCTGTGATTTTACAGTTGTGGTAAATCCATGGAAACCACCCCGTCTGATTTTGGGAATACATTTCATGCAGACGGATACGGGCAGAAATATTGCTGGCATTCTGATACTGTGTCTTTAAACTCTTTTCCATACCGGTCAGGTGAATCAGGTGCAGCATCTGGCTCCAGTTTACGGTGTGATTTTTGGAAATTTCACGGGAAGTATCCTGAATTGCCTGTTTCACCAGCTGCATCTGTTCGATTTTATCATCAATCAGCTTTAACTGGAGATTTAAGGCATTCTGCATCAGGTGATAGTCGGTATCATTAATCGTCATTTCACGGATATCTTCCAGTGAAAAACCGAGATATTTCAATAATAAAATCTGCTGGAGCCGTACAAAGTCCTCATCGGTATAAAAACGCGCACCGCTTTCATTAATATAAGAAGGTTTTAAAATATTCTGTTGGTCGTAATAGCGGATTGTCCGTACCGATACCTCTGCCATATGTGCAAACTGACCGGACGTATAATAACCTGGAAGCTTCATAATTGATACTCCTTTCCACAGGTATTTTAATGCATACACTTTTTCCTAGACACTATCACATTTTTATAAAAAAAGCAAAGACCTGTGCACCAGCACAAAAAACTTTGTTTTTCAAGACATTGTGAATGGATACAGGAGGTGCTAAACTTTCAATCAGATTCAAACAAACAAAAGCACAACACCGCAGGAAGCGGTAGAAAAGGAGGGGCATTATGGTAATGATTCGGGCGATTATCAGACCGGAGAAAGTAGATGAAACCTTAAAGACACTGGCAGATGCAGGATATCCGGCGGTAACTAAAATTGAGGTATATGGACGAGGCAAGCAAAAGGGCTTACAGGTCGGTTCCGTATTCTATGATGAACTTCCGAAGGAAATGCTGATGATTGTTGTAGACGATGAAGTAGAAGAAAAGGTTTGTTCTTTGATTATCGGAACGGCAAGAACCGGTGAAGGCAATTTCGGTGACGGACGAATTTTTGTAACACCGATTAAGAAAGCCTATACAATCAGTTCAAAGACAGAAGGACTGTAGAAAGGCAGGGAATGTTATGGTAGAAATTATCGCAATTGTGCGGCCAAACAAAACGGCAGAAACCAAACAGGCACTGCTTGACATCGGAAAGCCGGGATTCACATGCGTGAGAGTCAGCGGCAGAGGAAAGCAGGCAGTGGTACGGACCTTTATGGACGGTTCGGTCATTACAACAGGATTAAACAATAAGCGGATGTTTATTATAGAAGCAGAAAATGATGATGAACAGCTTATCGTTGATAAATTAATGGCAGTCAACTGCACCGGAGAACACGGTGACGGCAGAATCTTTACAGTGGATTTGCAAAGCTCTTACAGCGTAAGAGAAGGAAAGGTCATGACAATTTAATATATAAAACAAGGAAGCAAAGGGGCTTGACAGGAATAAATCCGTCAGGCTCCTTTTTGTCCGGCTATTTGTTTGTGAGCAAAAACAAATAGCTATGATGAAAAAATTTGCTCGGAAATGAGGATTAGGTATGAAGAAAAAGAAAAAAATTTCAACAGAACGGATTATTTCCGTCTGTGCAGTCATTTTATTTTTTGCCGCATGGTATCTGGTAACGGCACTGGAACTGGTTGACCCGAAGCTGATTCCGACACCGAAGGCAACATGGGATTCATTTGTAGAAGTTTTAACACAAGGATATAAGGGACACACCTTATTACAGCATTTGGGAACCAGTATGGAACGACTTTTAAAAGCCTTCCTGCTTTCCGTAGTAACGGCTGTACCGCTTGGACTTTTAAGTGGTTTTAGTTCCAAAATCAAGGCATTTGTCGAACCGTTTATCGAATTTTACAGACCACTGCCGCCGCTGGCGTACTACACGCTGCTGACACTGGCACTCGGTATCGGTAACAGTTCAAAGATTGCACTGTTATTCTTAGCCTGCTTTGCACCGATTTATGTAGCCTGTGTTTCGGCAGTTGCAAGAATTAAGGAAGATTATATCAATGCCGCCTATACGGTCGGCGCAACCCGGATGCAGGTGTTCGGGAGTGTGATTTTACCTTCCTGTGCAGCCGAAATCTTTGTCGGATTAAGAACTGCTATCGGCGTAGCATATTCCACACTGGTAGCCGCCGAAATGGTAGCCGCATCTTCCGGTATCGGCTGGATGGTTGTTGATGCGGGCAACTGGTTTAGAAATGACATTATCTTTGTCGGTATTTTCGTTATGGGCTTTACGGGCCTTTTCATTGACTGGCTTTTAAAATTCCTTGAAAAGAAGCTGGTTCCGTGGAGTGGCAAGGACTGATAAAAATAGATGACAGAAGCAAAAAACAGGGATTAAAGAAGGGAGAAAACATTATGAGAGTAAAGAGATTGGTAAGTCTGGCACTGGCAGGTATGCTTGCGGCGTCTGTTGCATTAACGGGCTGCGGCAGTAAAAAGGAAGCAACGACATCGGATGGTAAAACCATTGTAAAAATCGGTACACAGCAGATGCCAAACGATGAAGGCATTGCAAAGGCAATGAATTATTTCCAGGAGGAAATGGGTGACAGCGTCAGCGTGGAAATCGTGGAATTTAGTTCCGGCAAAGACGTAAACACCGCCCTGGCGGCAGGAAGCATTGACTTTGGACTGGAGGGTTCTTGTCCGGCTTCGCTTGCAATCGCACAGGATTTAGGCGTGGAATTAATCTGGATTCATGAAGTTTTAGGTGATGTGGAATCCCTTGTTGCAACAAATACCTCCGGTATTAACAGTGTAGCGGATTTAAAGGGTAAAAAAGTGGCAGTTCCGTTTGCATCAACAGCCCATTTTTCACTTTTAAAGGCAATGGAAAATGCAGGACTCAGCGCATCAGATGTAACGGTGCTGGATATGCAGCCGGATAAAATCTATGCTTCATGGAACAGTGGCGATATTGACGCGGCTTATATCTGGGAACCGACATTATCCCAATTATCCAATAAGAAAACTGTAATAACAAGCGGTGAACTTGCAAAAGCCGGATATATGACCTCCAATGTTGAAGTGGTCCGTACAAAGTTTGCAGAAGCACACCCGGATATTGTAGCCGCTTATGTAAAGGCACTTGATAAATCCGTATCCATGTATAAGAACGATGAAAGCACCGCAATCAAGACGATTGCAGAAGCAATGGAACTGACAGAAGACAATGCAAAATTCCAGATGAGCGGTTCGACATGGCTGACAGGCAGTGAACAGATTTCCTCAACGTATCTTGGAACAAGCAGTGCAAAGGGTGCTGTTGTACAGAACCTTTACGACACGGCAGAATTTTTAAAGACACAGGGCAGTATTACAAAAGTACCGGACAAGTCCGTATTTGAAAAGGCAGTGAATCCGAAGTACATTGAAACCGCATTGGGTAAGTAATGTCAGACAGAGAGAGGTGAAGGTTATGGCAAGTGAAATCAAAAGGGAAACGGTCGTTTCCATAAAAGATGCGTATTTAAGATACGCCAGTGAAAAGGGAAGTGTGACAGCACTTGAAAATGTCAATCTGGAAATTGAAAAGGGTGAGTTTATCTGTGTATTAGGCCCGTCCGGCTGTGGCAAGAGTACACTGCTTAAAATCATAGCAGGATTTCATCAGCCGACAGAAGGAATGGCAATGATGGGTGATACGCCGATTACAGGACCGTCTGCAGACCGCGGGGTTGTTTTCCAAACACCGACATTGTATCCATGGTTAAATATTTATCAAAATGTGGAATACGGACCGAAAATGCGTAAAGTTCCAAAAGATGAGCGCGAAGCTGGTGTTAAAAAGTATCTGGAGCTGGTCGGCTTAAAGGATTTTGCAAAGCAGAAGCCGTATGAATTATCCGGCGGCATGAAGCAGAGAGCCTCTCTTGCAAGGGTGCTTGTCAACCAGCCGAAGATGATTCTCATGGATGAGCCGTTTGGCGCGCTTGATGCCTTAACCAGACAGAACATGCAGACGTTAATCCGTGAAATCTGGAATAAGACCGGCAATACGATTTTCCTGATTACACACGATGTCGATGAAGCGCTGGCACTGGCAACAAGAGTAATCGTCATGTCTTCAAGACCGGGACGGATTGTCAAAGAATTTCATACGGATTTTACCTACGATATCGTAGGCACGAATCAGGAAAGTGCAAAATATACACAGGAATATATGCATATCCGTGAGGAAATATTAAGCATTATTAATACGCAGAATGCGGCATTGACGGCAGATGCCATTTAAAACATAAAGCAAAGCGGGCAGAAAATTATTTTTGTCCGCTTATTTGTGCGTATTAAAAAAATATAAAGAGTCTAAAAAAATCCGAAATAAAGCGTTACAAATTCTTATTTTTATGATAAATTATAGTATATATATGCAACCACAGATGTATTGTAGTGACAAAGGGGAGATTCATATGAATAAGAAAGTGTATTGTAAGCGTACAAAAGCGTTTTACAGAATCTTTGCGGCAGCAGCGTGCAGTTTGCTGCTGGCAGGGTGTCAGGCACAGAAGCCGGACGACTACGCAACCAATCAGGGCTATTCTGATAACAGTACCGTATCGGTACAAAATACCACAGGCATTACCAAAGAAAATATCAAAGTCGGGGTCATTCATTTGTCTGATCCGGCAGAGGGAAGCGGCTATACCTATACACATGATTTAGGGATTCAGGGGATGCAGCAAAACCTCGGACTTTCAGATGACCAGATTATACGCAAAATCAATGTCGATGACAGTGATGCACAAAAGACACGCACTGCGATTCAGGAGTGTATTGATGCGGGCTGTAATATCATATTTTCCACAAGCTGGGGCTATATGCAGACCACCGCAGAAATGGCGGAACAGTATCCGTCTGTGTATTTTTCACACGGCACGGGCTATTTAAGCAACGGTAAAAATTTTAACAACTATTTCGGAAAAATCTATCAGCCGCGGTATTTAAGCGGAATTGTGGCAGGCATGAACACCAAAACCAATAAAATCGGCTACGTTGCCGCAATGGATTCTTCCAATTCAGAAGTTACGGGCGGTATTGATGCTTTCGCACTGGGTGTATATTCTGTCAATCCGGATGCACAGATTTACGTTAAGGTAACAAACAGCTGGTACAGTCCTGAAGCGGAAAAAGCCGCCGCAGCGACATTGCTTGATATGAACTGTGACGTGATTACACAGCACTGTGACACGCTTTATCCACAGACACTGGCACAGGAGCGGGGCGTTTACAGTATCGGTTATAATTCGGATATGAGTAAAAATGCGCCAGATGCCTGTTTATGTAGTGTCATCTGGAACTGGAGTGCTTATTACACCTCTGCGGTACAGAGTGTTCTGGACGGAACGTGGGACGGCAGTAATTATTACGGCGGCATGAATGAAAATCTAGTCGGCATTACGGAACTGGCAGATTTTTGTGCGACAGGGACAAAACAGAAGGTGGACGAAGCCAAACAGCAGATTTTATCCGGGAAAAACGGTGTGTTTGACGGTGTCATTGAAACCAATACGGGAGAAACCGTAGGCGAACAGGGTAAAACACTGGATGCCGCAACGATTACCGGCAAAATCAATTGGTACTTTAAAACCGTTCACGTTGTCGAATAGGGGGAATTACAGATGAGTATTAAAAAGAAAATTTTATCCATTACCATTATACCGGTGCTGCTTTTAGGCATTGTATCCATTTTTTTAACCTTTACCACGGTAAAAGGTGCATTAATCAATCAGATTGAGGAAGCGCTAAAAGGCACTGCGGCGGCGACACTGGCGGCATATGACCAGAATACGGGCGATTACATACAGACCAGCAATGGCGATATCTGGAAGGGCAGCTATAACATTTCCAAGTCGGAAAGTCTGGTAGACCGTATCAAAAAGAACACGGATATGGATGTCACATTTTTCTATGGAAACGAACGGATTATGACTTCGGCTGCGGACTCGGATGGAAACCGCATTTTAGGTTCACCGGCGGGCGATGTGATTATTACAAAGGTTCTGCAAAACGGCGAAGAATATTTCAGCGAAAACGTATCATTAGAAGGAAATATAAATTATGGCTATTACATGCCGGTTTATCAGAATGGTTCGGACAGTGAGATTATCGGCATGGTCTTTGTCGGTACGGATAAGGCGCAAAAAGATGCGGTCATCAACAGGATTCTTGGCAGTATTGTTATGGCGGTGATTGTGATTATGCTTGTGTGTATTGCATTTGCCATGAAAATGGCATTGTCTATGAGCAGTAATATCCAAAGCAGCATCCAGGTTGTTGAGGAGCTGGCACAGGGCAACTTAAAAGTATGGGTCGATGAAAAACTGCTTGCAAGAAAAGATGAAATTGGTGCACTCTCGAAAGTAACGATTACACTCCGTGATGCCATGCAGTCCGTTATCTGTGAAATTTCGGAAAATGCCAAGCATTTGTCAGAGGCATCGGATGTGCTGGGGATGGCAGCAGACACCACCAACGGCACGATGACACAGGTAAAAGATACTGTGGCAATGATTGTGGATAATTCGGCACAGCAGGCAGAAAATTCCAAGAATACTTCGGCACAGATGCAGATTATGGGTGAAAATATCACGCAGACGACACAGGAAGTCGGCGTGTTAGACGAAAATGCACAGGCAATGCAGCAGTCCGGCCGCAGAGCGGCAGAAACGCTGTTAAATCTCATGAAAATCAATGACGAAGTGGAGCATACAATAAAAGAAGTACAGGAGCAGACGAACAGAACGAATGACTCCGTCAATAAAATTTACGAGGCAACGGCACTGATTACGTCGATTGCGGAAGAAACCAATCTGTTAAGCCTGAATGCTTCGATTGAGGCGGCAAGGGCAGGAGAAAGCGGCAGGGGCTTTGCCGTGGTTGCCGATCAGATTAAAAAGCTGGCAGACCAGTCCAACGAATCGAGCCGTGAAATCGGTGAAACTACGCAGGTACTTATGGAGGATTCTGCAAAAGCCGTGGAAAATATGCAGCAGATGCAGCAGATTCTACAGAATCAGAGTGAAAGCATGCAGGCGACCCAAAATATTGTGGAAGAGGTGCTTTCGGGTATTGGGGAATCCATGCAGGGTATCGGACAGATTAAAAGCAGTACACAGCGGCTTGACAGCTCCCGCAGTGAAGTCGTGGAAGCCGTGTCGGCGCTCTCTGAACTTGCCGGAAACAACATGGAAGGCACGAAAAAGACATATAATGAAACAGAAGCGGTTGCAGGAACATTTAAACAGGTCTATGAAAGTGCCGAACAGCTCCGTCAGATTGCCGAACAGCTTGTACAGAGCATTGATTATTTCAAAATGTAAAAAAGAGGTTGAATTTCACACAGTAATGTGCTAAACTCGGCAATAAATAAAAAAGACAAACCGTTGAATAAGAGTAGTAGCATGAGCGTAAGAGATTACAGAGAACTGCATGTGGTGAGAAAGCAGTATTTCCGGTTCATGTGAATGGACTTATGAGGGCAGCCTGAAATGATAGTAGGAGCTGACGGAAACTCTAACCGTTATGATGAGAGCATATCGTCTGACTGTAGTAATCGCCGATTTGACGGACTATAGAAAGACCGTATGTGAGATTTCCATACAGGTGGCGTGCAGAAAAGATTTCTGTTCCTTTAGGGAACGGAAATCTTTTTTTTTATTTCGGTTTGTAACAAAAAGAAAAGAGGAAAGACCATGAAGGAAAAGACACAAAACGCAGGCAGAGGCGCATCCCTTGCAATGGGTGTTGCATTTGTCGGATTCACAACACAGTTTGGCTTAATTCCGCTGGTTAAGACGGGTTATTCTTATATCGGTTATGCAACGCTGATTGTGATTGTGATACCGTTTATTGTCCATATGATTGTAGGCTGCGTGAAAAAACAGCCGGTCATGGGCAGCGAAGCAGCTGAAAATTAAAAAACTGATACGTGTTTTGCGGGCATGAAAATGTCTGCGGAAAGGATAGAATTATGAAATTAGAAAATTATGAATTACATTTACCGAGTTATTCTGTAGGAAAAGAGGTCTATAACCAGATTGGAAAAATCTGTAAACCATACGGCACAAAGGTGCTTGTAATCGGCGGTAAAAAGGCGCTTTCTGCGGCATTTGACAAAATCAGTAAAAATGCGGCGGACGGCGGGCTGGATATTATCGGAAAAGAAATTTACGGAACAGACTGCACGTATGAGGCAGTAGAACGCCTTGCCGCACTGCCGTCATTTCAAGAAGCCGATATGGTGTTTGCCGTGGGCGGTGGAAAGGCAATTGATACCTGCAAATGTCTGTGTATCGAGTGTGAAAAGCCGGTGTTTACATTCCCGACAATCGCTTCCAACTGTGCGGCATGTACTTCTGTTTCAATTATGTATCATGAAGACGGCACATTTTTCAAACCACATTTCTTTACACATCCGGCAGCTCACGCATTTATCGATACACAGATTATTGCCGCCGCACCGTACCGTTATCTGTGGGCGGGTATCGGCGACACGTATGCGAAAAATTACGAAGCTGAGATTTCTTCACGCGGTGAAAAACTGCCGCATTATACGGAGGTCGGGGTCGGATTTTCCAAAATGTGCCTGACACCGATGCTTGAATACGGCAGACAGGCATTGGAGGATAATAAAAAGGGTGTTGCAACCGAAGCACTGGAGCAGGTAGCTTTAGCGATTGTGGTTACGACAGCGATTGTATCCATTTTCCTTACAAGGGACTTTACACCGGATTACAACAGTGGTCTGGCACATGCCTGCTTTTATGCGCTGACGGCGTATCCGGTCATTGAAAAAGAACATCTGCACGGCGAGGTTGTCGGATTCGGTGTACTGTATGCCCTGCTTGTAGACGGACAACAGGAGGAATTTGAAAAAATCTATGCGTTAAATAAAGAGCTGGGACTTCCGGTGCGCATTGCCGATATCGGCATTACCGAGGAGCAGTTCTTTGAAACCATGGACAGGATTCCGCAGATGTCCGATATCCGCCATTATCCGTATGCAGTGACAAAGGAAATGCTGATGCAGGCATATGAAACGATAGAACAGCTGCCAGTATAAAATGTCAGAATATTCATAATAAAATATACAATTTATAGAAAAGAATGAAAATAATTAAAATTTATTTGAAAAAAGTATTGACAAATAATAACCTGCGTGTTAATATACAATCACAAACAAACAAGAACTTCAAACATAAGAGTTCTTAAAAGGAGGTTGAATTCCAATGCAGAACGAAGGAATACACCTACAATATGAGAGTGGTAAGGCATAGCAGTTCCCTCGCAAGAATACCTTTACCGATATAACAAATGGAAGATTCCTATAAAGAGATAGGAAAAGAAGGAAAAGGTAATACAGGCTGGCACTCATATTGAAGATTTACCACAACAATAATATGAAAGATTTCAGATTTGTGTAAAGAAACAAATACTGAAAAGGTATCAAAAATATACGACCGGAACACTTCTGATACCAGTAAAAGATTTTGGTTATCAACGAAATCAAAGTCAATGAAGATGCAGAAGTAAAAGGAAACTATATTTCAGATATCTTGAAACTGTCAGAACCCGTGAAAGATGACAGAAAGAAGCTTCATATTATCCGAATGAAACAGATTCAATGAAAGCGATTTCAAGGAATCAGGTATCATTCAAAAAATGTATCAATGTTCTAAGTAAGAAAACAAAAAGGAAGATTTTTTAAAGAAAAGATTCCAAAAAGAAAACTTACGAGCAGGGAATAAAAAGGTGATGTTGCCTTTGTACAATCAGAACAGATTTCATCGAAGAAATTGAAAAATGAAGTAAAATTCATAAAATCAATGAAGAATCGAAGAAAAAGGAGTTTAAAATTGGATAACGCAGAGTCTTAGAACGGTCGTTGTATCAAACATTCGTAGTTGGTATGACGGTCGTTCATTTTGCTCATTTTGCATTAAAAAACATGAAAAAGGAATAGTGCCAAAACGGCGGGAATATAGTATATAGCGTGAAAAAATGCCGGTGTAATTATTTTTTGCATTGGAATTTGGTTCTTATGAAACAAATCTGCGCGGTAAAAATCTAGTATTTGTGGATTGGAGAGGTGTATGAAACTGCTGTGGAGGTCGGGACGCAGGCGCGGTAAAGCTGATGGCAAAGAAAAGGAAAAAGACATTAGGGAAAGCAGGAAACCGTGGTCGGGGATAACGGCACAGAAAGTAAGTATCGTGGCAGTGCTGTTTTTAGTAATGTATGCGCTGGGAGCGCTGACAGCAAAAAAGGCGGAGAGTGTCGGTGTGTCGGCATTACTGCATGAAAAAAGTGAAAACTGGGGACTGGGTTTTGGCACGGAAGGAAAGCCGCCGACAGGAAATGCGAGTGCAGAGGAATTAAAAAAATACAATGCGTATTTTATCGGGGATACAACACAGAATACGATTTATCTGACATTTGACTGCGGCTATGAAAACGGCAATACAGAGCCGATTTTAGATGCGTTGAAAAAACATGATGTAAAGGCGACCTTTTTTGTGGTCGGAAATTTTCTGGAAACCAGCCCGGAGATAGTCAAACGGATGATTGCGGAGGGGCATACGGTCGGCAATCATACCTATCATCATCTGGATATGTCATCCATTTCAAGCATGGATGCCTTTAAAAAGGAAACGCAGGACGTTGAAAATCTGTTTGAGCAGATTACAGGGACACCGATAACAAAATTTTACCGTCCGCCGCAGGGCAAATACAATATTGAAAACTTAAAAATGGCGCAGGAGCTTGGCTACCACACGTTTTTCTGGAGTCTTGCTTATGTGGACTGGTATCAGGATAAACAGCCGACAAAAGACGAAGCGTTTGGCAAGCTGCTTAAAAGAATACACCCCGGCGCAATCGTGCTGTTACATTCCACGTCTTCGACAAATGCGCAGATTTTAGACGAATTGTTGACCAAGTGGGAAGAAATGGGATATACTATAAAACCGTTGACAGAACTGGCTGGCGCAGCAACATGACACATAATAAATGTATTGTTTGACAAAACTTTAGGAAAAATGTTTGGCGAAGCCGGGTGAAGCGTGTAAAGATATAGATTTATGCGTGTACAGACAAAGAAAGAGAGTAAGATGAAGAAAAATGGGAGGAAACAAAACGTGAATACGAAAGAGTATGAAACAAAGGAGCTGCTTTCACGGTTTGCACCGTATTATAAGCCGCATATGGGGACGCTCTGCATGGATTTATTCTGTGCGGCGCTGACAACAATCTGCGAGCTGGTGCTTCCGCTGATTATGCGTTATATTACCAACGAAGGAATCCGGGATCTTGCGGCGTTGTCCGTAAAGACCATTCTGATGTTGGGTGCATTGTATCTGGTACTGCGTATTATTGATGGTATTGCGAATTATTATATGGCATATACGGGGCATGTTATGGGTGCAAAGATTGAAACCGGTATGCGTAAAGATGCGTATGCGCATTTGCAGAAGCTGTCTGATACGTATTATAACAATACGAAAGTCGGTCAGATTATGGGGCGGATTACCAACGATTTATTTGATGTTACCGAATTTGCGCATCACTGTCCGGAGGAATTCTTTATTGCGGCGATTAAAGGCATTGCAGGCTTTGCAATTCTTGCAATGATTAATCTGTGGCTGACACTGATTATTTTTGTGATTGTGCCGGTTATGGTTCTATCCTGTATGAAGCTGAACCGCAAAATGAAAAAGGCATTTGCGGCACAGCGGTATCAGATTGGTGAATTAAATGCGCGTATTGAAGATACCTTGCTGGGTCAGAAGGTTGTGAAGGCTTTCACAAATGAAGATATGGAAAATCAGAAGTTTGATGGGGATAACCACAGCTTCTTTGGGATTAAAAAAGAAACGTATAAATATATGGGCGCATTCCAGACCACAACCAGAATGTTTGACGGTGTGATGTATCTGGCAGTTGTGGTTGCCGGCGGTATTTTTATGGTTAGAGGCATGATTCTGCCGGGCGATCTGGTTGCGTATATGCTGTATGTAACGACATTTATTGCAACAATCCGCAGAATCATTGAATTTGCCGAGCAGTTCCAGCGCGGCATGACGGGAATTGAACGCTTTTTACAGATTATGGACGCCAAAATCGACATTTTTGACGAGCCGGGTGCAGTCGAATTAAAAGATGTAACAGGAGATATTACATTTAAAGATGTAAGCTTTGAGTATCCGGATGACCACAATCAGGTCTTTGAAAATCTGAATCTGACGATTCGTCCGGGCGAAAAGGTTGCCATTGTCGGACCGTCAGGCGGTGGAAAGACGACACTTTGTAACCTGATTCCGCGTTTTTATGATATTGATTCCGGCGAAATCAGCATTGACGGTAAAAATATTAAATCATTTACGTTAAAGAGCCTGCGCCAGCAGATTGGCATTGTACAGCAGGACGTCTATCTGTTTTCGGGCACGGTGTATGACAATATTGTATACGGCAGCTTAAATGCGACAAAGGAACAGGTTATTGAAGCCGCAAAGCTTGCCGGGGCAGATGGATTTATCAGGGAACTAAAAGACGGCTATCAGACCTATATCGGAGAACGAGGTGTGAAGCTTTCCGGCGGACAAAAACAAAGAATCAGCATCGCAAGGGTATTTTTAAAGAACCCGGCGATACTGATTCTGGATGAAGCGACCTCGGCGCTGGACAATGAAAGCGAGTATGAGGTTGCTAAGTCGTTAGAGAAGCTGTCAAAGGGCAGAACAACGATTACCATTGCACACCGCTTATCCAGTATCCGCAATTCGGACAGAATCTTAGTGCTTACGCAGGAAGGCATTGCCGAAGAAGGAAACCACGAAGCACTTATGGAAAAGAAAGGCATTTACTACCAGTTCTATACCATGGCGGACCGGCTGAAATAGCGGCGATGTCAGAAGCGGAACCGGTCACTTCATTCTGCATAACGGATAAGCCTTCGGTTACGGTGGCGTTTGGTTCAAGCTGTTTTATCGTAGTTATCTTATATTTTACACATGTTTCGGATTTTCGCGCAGGGCACTTTCTACATATTCCATAATGTAGTAGTTGTCCTCCGGCATCTGGCAGCCGACGATATACGTGCCTTCATTTTCAGAAGAACGGATAATTCGGCCTTCCAGTACGGAATGAGCGGTCAGTGCAAAGTTATCAATGGCAATGGAAATGTCACGGCCCTTGGCAGAGGCAAAGAACGGGTCTTTTACCAGAAGGGCAAAACCGTTTGCACTGATATTGTCTAACTGACCCTTAAAGGTTTCACCGGAATTTTTCACGGTAATCGTACAGGTATTGGAAATATCCATGCGTGGATATTTCCGGCGGTTTATAATCTGCGGACGGCTGGTAATCTGAATACGGTAAGTTTCTTTCGCAGCTGTTTTACCGCTGTCAGACTGAATCTTGGCATGGCTCCAGCAGTAAAGAACATTACCGACAGTAACCTGTACGGTACATGCTGCCGGTTTTGGCAGGCTGAGCTTCTTTTCAAGAGAGGCAAAAAGCGTATTTTCAACCTGTTCCAGTAATTCACCGTGGTATTCAATGTCTTTAGAAGAAGCATCATCATGAACGGTTACGGTCATCTTCATGCCGCGCTTTACATCATCAATGCCCATGAAACCGCCGATACCCAGTTCGCACATTAAATCCTGGATAACATCTTCAATGTTGTTGATATTCAGAGCCGTTTCTTCATATTTACTGCTCATGCGTTTGGTCGTTTCGTCAGAGTCGGAAATGCAGTTGGTCATGACATTTACAATATCAGTAACGTTTTCCATGTTGGAAACCAGCTGGCGGTTGGAATTTTCCACTTCTTTAATAGCGGTGTCAATAACCTGGATATGTTCACCCAGCTGTGAAGAATCCGCAGTAATTTTACCGACATTTTCGCCGGTTAAGGTTACTTTTTCAAGGGTCAGCTGAATCAGTTTCAAGGTCTGTTCGATAGAAGATGTCATTTTTTCTGAAATCTCATCCAGACGGGTTAAGGCATCCTGAATCTGACCGGATGAAGATTTGGTTTCGGTACTTAATCTGCGAATCTGTTCGGCAACGACCGCAAAGCCTTTTCCGGCTTCGCCGGCACGGGCAGCTTCAATCGAAGCATTTAAGGCAAGCAGATTGGTCTGGCTTGAAATGCTGTCAATCGTACCGGTTTCTTCTTTTACTTTTTCAAATTCTGATTTGAATTCCTGTAAAACATTTTCAACTTCGCCAGACAGTTCAGACATCGTTCCGGCAGTTTTTACCAGTTCGTCAAGGTCTGTGGAACTGGTCTGTGCATGTGTAACGGATTCAGCTGTTAAGGAAACCATTTCGTTGATTAATGCAACAACGTGTTCCACCTGTGCATTAATATCACCGGTCATATCGGTGGAGGAGGTGGTATGCTGCTGTAATTTTCCGTTGTTGTCAGTTAATTCATTCATGCTGAGTAAAACAACGTCAGAGCCGTGTTTGTTTTCAGAAGCCAGTTCACGGACAACGGTAATACCGTTCATAATGGTATTGCTGGCAGTTTTTACCTTTTCAACGGTTGAGATGACACGCTGTAAGTCAGCCTTGATACTGTCGGTTAAAGCCCCATCAGATTCGTTTAAATGGCGGATAGACAGCACGTAGCAGATATAACATAAAACAATGCAGGATACCTGTAGCTGGTAATTTTTTATATCAGCCGCAGAGTTGCAGCCAAGTACGACACCGCGGTATAAGGCGCTGCCGATGATGACAAGCGTATTCGCGATGCCGCAACGAATCATAAAGCTGCGGTTCTTGTAAAGAACCAGAAGGCTTGTGACAGGAAGCACATAGGTAAATGCAATTGGTGAAGCTGTTGTGCAGGATACAAAGGTATAAAAGATACCGTATCCGATAACAAGATCATATTTGTACAAATCAGTTGATTTTCCTTTTAGCCGCAGCAGAATATCGCCGATAAAGAAAGGAACCCAGCATAATACTACAAAAATAATGTAATTAGAAAACGGATACAGGCCGTTTGCGGCATCGGAGCCATAGTTGGCTGTGAGTAAAAGTGCAAAGACCAGCCAGATTCTGCGGGCTTTGATGTTGGCTTTTTCTTTGAAAACATTTTCATCATAGTTCATAAGTGTCATCTCCTGTTCTAGTATTTTTGAAGGAAATCAATCATGGATTTCATTGTCTGTAAACTTTCGTCAAGTTCCGGTTCAAATACGCTGAAAGCGTGTGTAAGCTTCGGATTTTTCGGAAAATTCAGTAAATCATGCGGCACCTGGTAACGTGCCAGTGCTTTTTCAAATTGTAACGTGTAGCGTTTTAAGTAATCGTTGTGGCTGGTTACCAGAAAACACGGCGGAAGTGCCTTTATAATATCAGGGTGTTCGGGATTTACAAACGGCGCAAAGGCACTCTTTTTGTAATTCTTTCCGTAAAGATACTTTGGAAGAAACAACCCGATTTTATCCTTTTTTGTTGTATAAAACATGCCACTGATGAGTCCCAGCGCATTGATATGTAAAGAAGACGGAGTGACTTTGGCAGCTTTTGCTGCGGCAGGGGCATGCTGCAGGGCAGCAGTGTAGGTTAAAAGACACGCACCGCCACTGTCTCCGACTGCATATACATGGGACAGATCACCGTTATCGGAAGAAATCCGCGTTTTTAAAAAGTCCATGGCACAGGCTAAATCCTGACACTGGTCGAAAAATGAACAGTCCGGTATCAGACGGTATTCCACGCTGTAGACTAAAAAACCAAGTTCGCTTAACCGCATGCAAAATAACCGGTTAAATTCTTTGCTGCCAAGTAAAAGTCCGCCGCCATGCACATTTACAATTACCGGGAGAAGTTCGCCGTCCTGTTTTTTCGGGCGGTAACAGTCCAGACGGTGTGAATCGCAGATGTGTGATTTACTGCTTTGCAGTGGGAAGTCCGTGTCCAAAGAAGTGTTGTCTTTTGCGGCAGAGCCGTCTGTCATATAAGGAATGTTTTTTATCTCTGTGACAGTATCCGGGAAAGTAAGTGTTAAATTCCGTTCGGCAGACGATTTCTCAAAGTCTTTTCGCTGTTTATAAAAATTTCTTATCATAAAGTCACTCATAGCAGTCTCCTATCATGGCCAGGGGGGTTTACCATGGCATCATATCATTATTTTAAGATATTTTTGAGGGCTTTTCAACAAAATAATGAAAATGATATCTTTTGATGGTGTCTGCGGGAATTAGTAGTCTTTTTTGATAAATTATGGTATACTTCTTAATAAAGAACTATGGCTGACTTACTAAAAGGAGAAATGTTTATGGAAAATTATAATGAAGCCTTTTTCAGGGCGAAGACGAACAAAAGAGCAAGCATAACATGGGTGCTTCTGCTGATCGTTGCGTGCATTTATTATGGCATCAAAGTCGGCACCGGAACACTGACACCGGGCTATTACGCAGCATTTGCGATTGTGGGCTGGGCAGTCTATATTGTCGGACAGGCACTGTTGTTTATTAAAGGAATGGATTTTAAACCGTATAAATGGATTGTGGGACTGGGATATCTTGCATTTTATTCGGTCATTGCATGGACGGCACTCGACCAGATTTCATATGTGTTTATCCTGCCGTTAATTTCAATTCTGATTTTATACAAAGACCCGAAGTTTATCCGCACGATGATGTGGATTACACTTTTTGTACTGATTTCAAGTAATGCTTATAAGGGGCTGGCAAAGGGCATGATGGATTATATGGCAAGTCCTGAATGTGCATTACAGCTGGTCATTGTAATTGGTTGTTATGTTTGTACCAATATGGCAATCAAACATCTGGTAGAATCCGATGGGGCGCTTACGCAGTCTATTAAAAGCAACTTAGAGCGCGTTGTCCGTACCGTAGAACAGGTTAAGGATGCAAGTAATGCCGTTGTAGACGGTGTAACGGTTGTCCGTGAACTGGCAGACGAGAACAGAACGGGTGCCAATGATGTTATGAAGGATATGCAGAATCTCGATGCCAACAACGGTGTCTTAAATGAAAAGACCCTTTCTTCCATGGAGATGACAAAGGTCATTGATACACAGGTCAAAGGTGTGGCTGACCTGATGGAACAGGTAGTAGACCTGATCGGGGCATCGGTTGAACATGCCAATGTGAGTGCGGGTGAACTGGTAGAGGTTGTGGAAACAACCAATAAGATGGCAGACCTTTCAAAACAGGTTGAACAGATTCTGGAAGATTTCAAGAAAGAATTTGAAAATGTAAAAGAAGAAACCAGTACAATTGAGGGCATTACCTCAAAGACCAATTTACTGGCGTTAAATGCTTCTATCGAAGCGGCAAGAGCCGGAGAAGCCGGAAAGGGCTTTGCGGTTGTAGCTAATGAAATCCGTAATTTGAGCAGCGGCACACAGGCATCTTCTAACAGTATCATGGAAGCGCTTTCCCATCTGGAAGAAACATCCCAGAAGATGCTTGAATCCATTGCAGAAACCATTGAACTGATACAGGTTAATATTGAAAAGGTATCGAATGTCAATGTAAGTGTAACCAATATTACACAGGATGCGACAAGCCTTGGAGAAAATATCAAGGTTGTAGACAGTGCTGTTAAAGAGGTTGAAAGTTCAAACCGCACGCTGACGGAAAACATGAATCAGGTCGGTGAAGTCATGGAAGTCATGACACAGAGCATCAGCGGTGCAGAACTGACGACAAAGACAATGTTAAGCAAGTACGAAGCCAGCGCAAAGAGTGCCATGGATATTGAAGGTGTAGTTGGTAAGCTGATGCGTGAACTGGGTGTTGGCGGATTTATGGGTGTTCAGGATATTAAACAGGGCATGAAGATTTCTATTGCTTTTGGGGATGCCGGCGGTAAGAAAGATGAATATCTGGGTGAAGTCGTAGACTGTATTGATAAAGATATTTTTGTTGTGCTGGATAGTAAGAGCGGACAGGCAGGTGATAAGCGTGACAGAAATGCGTTCTGCCGGTTAAATATTGTTGTGGATAATGTATTGTACTGCTGGGAGCACGTAGCAGTACAATACAGCAGACATGGCGAAAAGGGTCAGTTTAAGCTGAGCATTGAAACCAATCCACAGGTATTTAACAGAAGAAAATATCCGCGTATGCCGCTGGATAACAGATGTACAATCCGTATCAGCGGACAGGATACAGCTTATGACGGCAAGATGGTCAATATCAGTGCCAATGGTTTCGCATTTTCAGTAAACGATTCTGTATTTGAGCGTGCGAAGGGCAAAAATGTTACACTGGACGTTCAGGGCTTTGATGTGTTAGGTGATAAACCGCTGGAAGGCTGTGTTATCCGCTGTTCTAATAATGATGGAGAATATATTATCGGCTGCAGAATGCCGGAAGACAGCGAAGCAATTAAGGATTATGTAAGTAAGAATTACTGCGAATAAGATGCAGTACAAGCAGGATAACCCTCTGTTTACAGATATTGGTTTATAAAAAACTAGTGTGAACAGATGACTTAGGTTTGTATAAATATTCACATTTTCCACATACTAACTCCAAAGCTAATATATAGCAAAAAGAGCGGCTTTATTGATTTGAACAGACATAGATTAATAAAGCTGCCGGCCCAAATATAGCATTGGAGGAAAGCAGATTATGAAAGCGACAGGCATTGTAAGAAGAATCGATGATTTGGGGAGAATTGTCATTCCCAAAGAAATCAGAAGAACGCTTCGCATCCGGGAGACAGACCCGCTTGAAATATTTACCGATAAAGAGGGTGAGATAATCTTAAAAAAATATTCACCCATCGGAGAGCTGGGGGCTTTTGCCAAAGAGTATGCGGAGTCGCTTGCGCAGACAACAGGGCATACCGTCTGCGTTTCGGACCGCGACCAGATTATTGCGGCAGCAGGTCCGGATAAAAAGGACATGATAAAAAAGAATATCACGAAAAAAATGGAGCAGCTTTTAGATAACAGAAGCACACTTGTTGCGGCAAGCGGGGACAGGGAGTTTGTGCCGGTTGCGGAGAATCTGGAAGAAGAATATAAGGAACAGGCATTAAGTCCGATTATCTGTGCCGGGGATGTACTCGGAGCAGTGATTATTACGACAAAAGACGGTAAAATACATTTTACGGATACTGAAAAAGCACTGGCTGTTGCAGCAGCTGATTTTTTAGGAAGACAGATGGAATCTTGATTGTGGAATTTAAGGGAGTATAAAAAACAGATGAAAAATCAAGAGTATTTAAAAGAAACGTATGAATGGAAGGACCTGCTGGCAATTGTGCATAAGCTGCGCCAGCCGGACGGCTGTCCGTGGGACAGCACGCAGACCTATGAGAGCATGAAAAAATGTGTGGCCGATGAAGCCGCAGAGGTTGTGGAAGCCGTAGACAACGAGGATTTTATCAATCTGAGGGAAGAACTCGGCGATTTAATGCTTCAGGTGCTGATGTATGCGGAAATTGCGCAGGAACGGCAGGAATTTACACTGGATGATGTTATTGACGAGCTGGCAAAGAAACTGGTCAGAAGACATCCGAATGTATTTGGCGATGAAGAAATGTCAAGGACACCCGGTGAAGGATTAAGCGTGTGGAAACGCGTAAAAAAAGAAGAAAAGCTGGGACGGTTAAAAGAGTACGAAAAGATGTATGAACAGGGGAAAATCCCTTTAAAGGCACTTGAAAAACAGCGGGAGAAATGCCGCATTTTAGAGGCACAGGAAGGCGCAGAGTAGGCGTGCGTTGGCATTTTTACTAAATTTTTGACGGGATTTCATTACAAAACCCTTGAAATGCCGTGAAAATGCCTAAAATAGGCGGTTTGTATTGACAAAAGCTGTAAAAAAGTTTATAAATGATTTTGTTGGGGAAATCCAATAGAAATATACTGATTGAGGAGAGAAATTCACATGAATAAGACTGAGTTAGTTGCAGCAATTGCTGACAAGACTGAATTATCTAAAAAAGACAGCGAAAAGGCATTAAAGGCATTTATCGATGTTGTAGGCGAAGAATTAAAGAAGGGCGAAAAAATCCAGTTAGTTGGTTTCGGTACTTTTGAAGTAACTGAAAGAGCAGCAAGAACAGGTAAGAACCCACAGACAGGCAAGGAAATTAAGATTGCAGCTTGCAAGGCACCTAAGTTTAAGGCTGGTAAGGCTTTAAAGGATGCTGTAAACGCTTAATTTAAGGCAAAAGAGAATCTAAGGCTGCCGTGCCGCCGATTGTATAATCGCGGGTGCGGCAGTTTTTTCATATGTGCGCCTGGCGGGGCTGCCGCCGGGATACAGCAAAAAGGAGCAGCGATGAGATTAGATAAATATTTAAAGGTATCCAGACTGATTAAGCGCCGTACCGTGGCAAATGAGGCGTGTGATGCGGGCAGGGTTGTGATTAACGGAAAAGTGGCAAAGGCATCGGCAGATGTAAAAGCCGGTGACGTGATTGAAATCGCATTTGGCAATAAGTCTGTGAAAGTCCGTGTAACCGATGTAAAGGATACTGTCAAAAAAGAAGAAGCAGCAGATATGTTTGAATATCTGTAGGCGGTTCTGAAATCATGCGGGCAGACATATACTGATACAATCAAGTATCAGGATGGAGGCCGTTATGGAAGAAAAAGTAAAACAGAAGCGTCTGCATAAAATGCACATGGAAAACCGCAATAAGCTGGAAATGACGGGTATCGTCGATGTCATTTCTTTTGATTTAAATAAAGTTATTCTGGAATCCGACTGCGGCATGATTACGATTAAAGGTGCAAATCTGCATGTCAGCCGGCTGTCCGTGGAAAAAGGAGAACTGGATATTGACGGTACGATTGAAAGCTATGCCTATTCCGAGGTAAATTCCTATGCCAAAAAGGGAGAATCCATGCTTGGAAGGCTGTTTCGATGATTGCAAAACTAATCTGGTGGGAGGGCAGGACATTATTGTCGGCACTCTTTTTAGGAATGGTGCTGGCATTAGAATATGACTGTATCCGTATCTTCAGACGCGTAATCCGTCATAAAAATATATGGGTGATGTCGGCAGAAGATATTTTGTACTGGATATATGCGGCAGTTACCGTATTTTGCATGACCTATGAAGTAAATGACGGTATTTTAAGAGGTTTTCTGGTGACAGGTTTTTTGGCAGGGGCGGTTTTATACCGGTATGCATTTGGCACATTTTTTGTAAAATACACTACAAAATTCATAAATTTATGTTTAAAGCCATTGAAAAAAGCACTCTGTTTGATTAAAATAGGAGTACATAAAATAACAGGCTGCATCAAAGCGGCGGCTGTAAGGAAAAGGGGGCAGGGCAATGAAGTTTGAAACACGCAGGGAAAGAGAAACAAGAAGAAAGCGGCAGAAACAGTCAGCAATTTTAGGCATGGTGCTTGCATTTGCCCTTGTCATGATTATGGGCGCTGTGATCTGGAGCGGCAAGCGGACACTGGAAAAGCAGAATAAAGAATATCAGGCACGCGTGGCACAGTTGCAGGAGCAGGTGGAAGAACAGCAGAACCGGTCTGATGAGATTGATGAATATAAAAAGTATATCCAGACCAAAAAATTTGCCGAAGAAGTTGCAAAGGATAAATTCGGTATGATTTATCCGGATGAACTGGTATTTAAACCGGAAAACTAATAAAATATTGTGACAGGTTACACTACCTGACAAAAACTGCACAAAACAGCGTCTATAATAGGCAGAAAAATGCCAGAAGCAGGAGGGGCTGTATGAGTGAAAGGGTGCAGGATTATGTAGTGGACTATTCCGTAACAAAGCTGGAGGAAACCGCCAGGACATTCAGACGTCTTGGCGAAGCGTATGAAAACGCTTCGGAACCGCAAAAAAGCGGTACCGGAATTTCCAAACAGCTTTTTTTAGTTGCGGATGTACTGGAAGAATGTATGACCATGTATGTGCATACGGAAGACGGAAAAAAAGATTTTGTCAGGGAACTGACACGCAAATGTTTCGTGAACGGGATACGCATAAAAAACGTACAGCATTTGTCAAAAAAAAATGGCAGAAATGCCATTGTGTTTCAGGCAAGGACTGTGGGCAGAAGCTGTGTGGCAGCAAAAAAAGTTGTTCCGGTGCTTACAGAAGTGCTGCGGAGCGGATATTATCCGGATGATTCCAACCGCCGGATTATCAATGAAGAATATCATCAGTACATTTTTATTCAGGAAGACCGGTTTAAACTGCTCAGTGGTGTGGCAAGAATGAATAAGGGGAAAAGTCATTTTAATGGGGATAACTTTCTGATTTCGCGGTTAGAATGTGGAAAAGCCATCGCTGCGATTGCAGACGGCATGGGCAGCGGAAAACGCGCTTACATTGAAAGCCGTATGGTCATTGAACTGATGGAAAACTGTATTGATGCCGGGTTTGATGAAAAAGCATCCATTGATCTGATTAATTCTGCGTATATTGCAGGCGGCGGAACGGGAAATCCGGTAACAATGGACATGAGTGTGATAGACTGCCAGTCGGGGTATATGCACTGTATGAAGCTGGGTGCGGTATCCACCTTTATCAGGCGGGACAAGTGGGTGGAGATTATCCAGTCAACGACACTGCCGATGGGGGTGTTAGAACAGGTCGATTATGACTGCACGACAAAGAAACTCTATGACGGCGATTATATTGTTATGGTTAGTGACGGGGTACTGGATAATATTCCGTGTGTGAATAAAGAGGAACGCATGGCGCAGATGATTCATGCCCTGACGATACGGGAACCGTCCGCAATGGCAGAGAAACTTCTGGAACAGTCGCTTGCCTATAATGATATGAAAGCATCGGATGACTGTACGGTTTTGGTACTGGGACTGTTTGACACCTATGAAAAATGAGAATATAATTGTTTTATGGTAAAGAAAATATACAAATATATACAGGAACACCGGATGTTAGAAAATACAGGCATCCTTGTTGCCGGCTTGTCCGGCGGTGCGGATTCGGTATGTCTGGTGGCTGTTTTAAAAGAAATTATAGAAAAAGAACAACTGGATATCCGTCTTCTGGCGGTGCATGTCAATCACGGAATCCGCGGAACAGAGGCAGAACGGGATGAGCAGTTTGCGAAGCAGCTTTGCAGACAGTTATCGGTGGAATATATAAGCCGCAGGGTGGATGTGCCGTCTGTGGCACACCAGGAGAAGCTGTCAGAGGAAGAGGCGGGAAGAATCCTGCGCTACCGCATTTTTAAGGAAATTGCCACGCAGCAGGAAAAGCATACAGGCAGAAAAGTAAAAATCGCCGTGGCACACCATCAGAATGACCAGGCTGAAACCGTACTGATGAATCTGGTACGGGGCAGCAGCCTGCGCGGAATTTGTGGAATCCGTCCGGTGCGGGACAATATTATCCGTCCGCTCTTATGTGTGAGCCGTGCACAGATTGAGGAATATCTGACATTGCAAGGACTTTCTTATGTGACGGACAGCACCAATGAAGAACTGGTGTATACAAGAAATAAAATACGCCGGGAACTGATTCCGTATCTTGAGAAGAATCTGAATCCCAATGCCGTACAGAAGCTGACGGAACTGGCAGACAGCGTTTTGCAGGCGGAAGAATATATTGAACAGCAGGCGGCCGGGCTGTATGAAAAGGCGGTTATTTTACAGCCGCAGGAAAATCCGTCAAAACCGTCCGTAAAGTTGTCTGTAAAGGCGCTGGTTTCTGCACCGCTGGTTTTACAGCAGTATGTTATCCGGCAGGCAATAGAAGCGGCAGCCAATGGTGCAAAAGATATTTACAGGGTACATGTCGGGGCAGTGCAGGAGCTTCTTGAACATTCTGTCGGAAAATGTGTGAGCCTGCCGTATGGGCTGGTGGCGGTAAGGGAATATGATGAAATTACGATTGCGCGGGACAAAACGGCACACCTCGACAGCAGAAAGCAGTGTGGCGGTATACACGGCGGTACAGAGCAATGCGGAAGTCTGCCGCAAAATCCGGCTGACAGTGCGGTGCAGATGCCGGATTTACTGGAATTTGAAAAAATATGGCGTGGGAAGAGAATAACTATTCCTGTCAATGAGCCGGTGTATTTTACACGGGTAAACGAATGCCGTAAGGCAGTGGTCATTTTAGAACAGGGCAGCTTATCAGAAATTTATGGAAATAACGACTATACGAAACTCTTTGATTATGATAAAATAAAGGATAATTTTTCTTTTCGTTTCCGGAAAACGGCAGATTTTATAAGGATTGACAGGAATGGCACGAAAAAGACCTTAAAAAAAGAACTGATTGATAAGAAAGTGCCAAGGCAGGTAAGAGATGCGGTTCTTCTGCTTGCCGTATCCGATGAGATACTGTGGGCGGCAGGTGTCAGACGAAGCAGTGCCGGGCTGGTTACGGATTCGACCCAAAGGATATTAAAAATAAGCGTAGTAATGCAGGAGGATAAATGAAATGGAACAGCACCATATCAGTGTGATGATATCAGAGGAAGAAATTGAAAAGAGAGTGTGTGAACTGGCAGCCCAGATCAGCAGTGATTTTGCAGGGGAAACCGTAAAACTGATCTGCATTTTAAAGGGCAGTGCTTTTTTTGCGTGTGAACTTGCAAAAAGAATTACCGTGCCGGTAATGATTGATTTTATGCAGGTATCCAGCTATGGAAGCGGCACGGTATCAAGCGGAACAGTTCAGATTAAAAAAGACCTGGACGAGCCGTTAAAAGATGAAAATGTTATCATTGTTGAAGACATCATTGATTCCGGAAATACATTGTCAAGACTTGTTCCGATGTTACAGGAACGCGGACCGAAAGATTTACGGATCTGTACACTGCTTAGCAAGCCGGAACGCCGCGAAGTAGAAATAGATGTTGCTTATAACGGATTTGAAATTCCGGATAAATTTGTAGTCGGATATGGACTCGATTATGACCAGCATTACAGAAATCTGCCATATGTCGGTGTAATCGAAAGTGAATAAAGAATCAGGAGGCAAATTCCTCTCCTCGCCTTAGAGGCTCGGATTTTGCTTCGCAAAACAAGGAGGAATATATGAATACAAACAGAAATAAAATGGGAGGAGTTGGCATCTATCTGGTGGTTATAGCGGTGATTGCCGTGCTTTATTTTGCACTGGCAAGACTTTCACCATCGTCATCATCATACAGCTACAGCAATTTCCTGTGGGATGTCCAGAACGGATATGTATCCAGCGTGTTAATCAAGCAGAATTCAGAAGTGCCGACCGGTGTACTCTCTATTACCAAGACGGACAACGGCGAGGAACTGTTAAATGTTTCCGATGTGCATGAAATTGAACAGTTACTGCTGGATAACAATATCCGGTACACGTTAAAAGATGTGACAAGAGACAGCGTATGGATTACAACGATTCTTCCATTTGGTATCTGTCTGGTGATTATTATTGTAATTATGATGATGACCAACAGACAGGCTGGCGGCGGTGGCGGCGCGAAGATGATGAACTTCGGAAAAAGCCGTGCCAAGCTGATGAACGGTACACAAAACTCTGTTACATTTAAAGACGTTGCCGGTCTTCAGGAAGAAAAAGAAGAACTTGAAGAAATTGTGGATTTCTTAAAAAATCCGGTGAAATATACAGAACTGGGCGCAAGAATCCCGAAAGGCGTGATTTTAACAGGTCCTCCGGGAACCGGTAAGACACTGCTTGCAAAGGCAGTAGCAGGAGAAGCGGGTGTGCCTTTCTTTAGCATTTCCGGTTCGGATTTCGTGGAAATGTTTGTCGGTGTCGGTGCTTCCCGTGTGCGTGACTTATTTGAAGAAGCCAAGAAAAACGCACCGTGTATCGTATTTATTGATGAAATCGATGCTGTGGCAAGACGCCGTGGTACCGGTATGGGCGGCGGACATGACGAGCGCGAGCAGACGTTAAACCAGATGCTTGTTGAGATGGACGGTTTTGGTATCAACGAAGGTATTATCGTGATGGCGGCAACAAACCGTATTGATATTTTAGACCCGGCGATTTTAAGACCGGGACGTTTTGATAGAAAAGTTGTTGTCGGACGGCCGGATGTACAGGGACGTCTTGAAATTTTAAATGTCCATGCGGCAAAGAAACCGCTCGGTGATGATGTGGATTTAGAAAGTCTTGCAAGAACCACAGCCGGATTTACCGGTGCGGATTTGGAAAATCTGTTAAATGAGGCGGCAATTAACGCAGCCAAGCGAAAAGAAAAATATATTACCAATGCAGATGTGAATTATGCATTTGTAAAGGTTGGCATCGGTGTGGAAAAACGCAGTAAGATTATTTCTGAAAAAGAAAAGAAGATTACGGCATACCACGAATCCGGACATGCAATTTTATTTCATCTGCTTCCGGATGTCGGTCCGGTGCATACGATTTCCATTATTCCGACGGGAATGGGGGCAGCAGGTTATACTATGCCGTTGCCGGAACGAGATGAAATGTTTAACACACGCGGAAAAATGCTTCAGAATATTATCGTCAGCTTAGGCGGACGTATTGCGGAAGAACTGGTATTTGATGATATTACCACCGGAGCATCACAGGATATTAAACAGGCCACAGAAACTGCCCGGTCAATGGTTACAAAATACGGCTTTTCATCAAAGCTGGGATTGATTAATTATGATAACGACAGTGATGAAGTCTTTATCGGCAGGGATCTGGCACATACCAGACCGTATGGTGAAGAGGTGGCTTCCCAGATTGATACGGAAGTAAAGAACATCATTGACGAGTGCTATGGCAAAGCCAAAAAGATGATTGAGGAGCATATGGACGTGCTTGAAAAGAGCGCACAGCTGCTTCTGGAAAAAGAAAAAGTAACCCGTGAGGAGTTTGAGGCGTTGTTTGAAAATTAGATTGTATTCAAAGGGTGGGGAAACGGTTGTGAAATATGCACAAAAAAAATCGACAAAATTCGTCAAGATTGTGAACACTTCACTTTGCGTTCATGATACTATAATTAACGTAAAAACCCCCCAATACATTATATATTTTTTGCTACACCCCATAATAAGTGAAATACCTTCTCCAAAAAGGACAGCCTTCCCCGGCTGTCCTTTTTACTGCTTATAGGGAGATTCAGGGGCAAAATGATGATGTTGTTGAAATCTATTGAATTTCGTTATATAATAAAGAATGTGAAATTAAAAAGAGGAGTCTGTCCATGAGAATTGTAAAAGCCATTGAAAATATGACAGCCAGCAATCAGAAGCTGATGTATATGTGTAATACACGTCCGGTATTAAAGACAGGGGCGTTATTCAGTGACGTTACAGAAGAATATAGAATACCGGCAGAACCGCAGCCGGGGGATACGGTAAAGCTTCGCTTAAGAACAGGAAGGTATAATGTGGATACGGCATACCTGTATGTAAACAATCAGGAGTATGAGATGTACCGTGTTGCCAATAATACACTGTTTGATTACTACGAGGCATCGGTGGAAGTGGCGGAAGAAAAGCTTTATTACTATTTTAAAGTCGTTTCCGGCAAAAATGTCTGTTTTTATAATCAGATTGGCGCGGCAAAAGAATTAAATCCTTTTTATAATTTTCAGATTATGCCGGGCTTTCAGACCCCGGAGTGGGCAAAGGGTGCGGTGATGTATCAGATTTTTACAGACCGCTTCTGCAATGGGGATAAAAGCAATGATGTATTAAATGATGAATACAGCTATATCGGAGAGCATGTCTGTCAGGTGGACGACTGGAACCGGTATCCGGCGCAGATGGATGTGCGTAATTTCTACGGCGGTGACTTAAAAGGCGTATGGGACAAGCTGGATTATTTACAGGACTTAGGGGTAGAGGTTATTTACTTTAACCCGTTGTTTGTATCGCCGTCCAATCATAAATATGATATACAGGACTACGATTATGTAGACCCGCATTTCGGTGTGATTGTATCGGATGAGGGAAAACTGCTCAGTGAGGGAGATCAGTGTAATACACATGCATCCCGGTATATGGACAGGGTAACGAATAAAAAGAATCTGGAAGCCAGTAATGAATTTTTTGCAAAGCTGGTGGAAGAAATTCACAAAAGAGGCATGAAGGTCATTATTGACGGCGTATTTAACCACTGCGGTTCGTTTAATAAATGGCTTGACAGAGAGCATATTTACAGTACAAGCCCGGAACAGTATGCATCCGGTGCGTATGAGAGCTTTAACAGTCCGTATCATACCTTTTTTAAATTCTACAGTAACCAGTGGCCGGATAACAACTCGTATGACGGCTGGTGGGGCAATGACACCCTGCCGAAACTTAACTACGAGGAAGCGGATACACTGGAGCAGTATATTTTAGGTATCGGTAAAAAATGGGTATCCGAGCCGTACTGCGTAGACGGCTGGCGGCTGGATGTTGCGGCAGATCTGGGCAACAGCCGGGAATACAACCACCAGTTCTGGAAAAAGTTCAGAAAGGCGGTCAAGGAAGCAAATCCGGAAGCTGTCATTCTTGCAGAAAATTACGGCGATTCCTATGACTGGCTCCAGGGGGATGAATGGGATACCATTATGAACTATGATGCGTTTATGGAACCGGTGACGTGGTTTTTAACCGGTATGCAGAAGCACAGTGATGAGTTCCGTCAGGATATGCTTGGCAATGCGGGCAATTTTTTCGGGGCTATGCATCACAATATGTCCCGTATGGGTGGACAGGCAGTTGCGATTTCCATGAATGAACTTTCAAATCACGACCACTCGCGTTTTCTGACCAGAACGAACCACCGTGTCGGCAGAACGGCATCCGTTGGAGCAGAAGCTGCGAACGAAGGCGTAAATAAAGCCGTCTTTATGGAAGCTGTCATCATTCAGATGACATGGCCCGGAGCGCCGACTATTTATTATGGTGATGAAGCAGGCGTGTGCGGCTGGACAGACCCGGATAACAGAAGAACGTATCCGTGGGGCAGTGAAGACCGGGAACTGATTGCATTTCACAAGGCGGCAATTGCCATGCATAAGTCACAGGAAGTTTTAAAGACCGGTTCTTATAAACCGCTTGTCGGAGAATACAACCTGATTGCTTATGGCAGATTTAATCAGAAGGATGCAGTTGTAGTCATTGTCAATAATTCTGAAGATGAAAGAAGGGTCAGGGTTCCGGTCTGGGAACTTGGCATTACGGATAAAGATGAGATGGAACAGATATTTGTGACATTTGACGGCGGTTTCGGTGAGGAACAGCTTTGGTATACAGTAAACGGCGGCTGGTTGGATATCGGTCTTAGAAAGACTTCGGCAGTCGTGTTAAAACGTGTAAAATGGTAGAAAAACAATAGTTAGAAAGGCTGGTAACAGGAAATGGATAACAATGGAAAAGATACAAAAAGTTCAGTGAAACTGAACCGGAAAATGAGAATGTGGCATAAATACAGAAATTACTGCTTCGGAGCGGCAGGTGTGCTTGTGGCACTGGTTATCTGCGTGGCAGTTATCCGATTTATGGGAAGATCATCTTCCGACAATAAGCAGCAGGCGGCAGTACCGCCGACAACGGCACAGCAGATAACACAGAATGAAACACAGCCGGTAACACAGGCACCGACAGTGGCAGCAACAGAAGCACCGACAACACAGCCTGCAACAGAAGCTACAACGGCAGCACCGTCAAACAGCGGCATTCTTGCGATTGACGGACCTGCCGGAGAAGCAGATTTTACAACACAGGATTATTACAGTGATGCTGTATTGTTCGGGGATTCTATTATCGGCGGTATTCAGGAATACGGTTTCTTAAACAGCGCACATGTGGTTGCCGGAAATAACCTGACAACGACAAAGGCAGTTGCAGAAGTAGACAGCGTAGCACAGTTAAATCCTTCCAAGGTATTTATCATGGTCGGCTTAAATGATGTCAATTTCGGAAGCAAGAGCGCTGAAGCGATAGCAGAAGATTTAATTACACTGGCAGGAGCCGTAAAGGATAGCTGTCCGTCCGCAAAGGTATACATTTTATCCCTGCTTCCTGTAACAAGTGGATTTGAAGCACGTGATACGAATAAAATCACACAGTCTGCAATTGATGATGTAAATGATACGGTAAGTGTTCTTGCAGCTTCTGCCGGATACACCTATATTGATGTGGCTTCTGCATATAAAAACGGTGCCGGATACTTAAATCCGGATTACAGCACCAACGGTATGAACCTGCATCATGATTACTATGCATTCCTGTTAAATTCAATCGCAGAGGTAGCAAAATAATGAGATTTCACGTACTGACTCTGTTTCCGCAGATGATTCTGGATGGACTGAATACAAGTATTACAGGACGTGCAATCCAGAACGGAATTTTATCGGTAGATGCGGTAAATATCCGTGATTTTGCAGAAAATAAATATATGAAGGTGGACGATTATCCGTATGGCGGCGGTGCCGGACTGGTTATGCAGCCGGGACCTGTCTGCTCCGCGTATAAAAGCGTGACAGAGCGGATTGGAAAGAAGCCGAGAGTGGTGTATATGACACCGCAGGGGTATCCGTTTACACAGCAGATGGCACAGGAATTTGCACAGGAAGAAGATTTGTGTATTCTGTGCGGGCATTATGAGGGCATTGATGAGCGTGCGCTGGAAAAGATCGTGACCGATTATGTGTCCATTGGAGATTATGTGCTGACAGGCGGAGAACTGCCGGCAATGGTTGTGATTGATGCGGTGTCCAGACTGGTGCCGGGTGTTTTAAATAACAAAGAATCGGCAGAAACCGAAAGCTTTGAAAACGGACTGCTTGAATATCCGCAGTATACCCGTCCGGTGGAATTTGAAGGAATGCGAGTACCCGACATTCTTTTATCGGGACACCACGGCAATGTAGACGCATGGCGTCTTGAAAAGTCTGTTGAGCGGACAAAGAAGTACCGCCCCGATTTGTATGAAGCTTATGTAAAGGAACAGGAATCCCTGCAGGATAAAAAGAAGCATAAAAAATAAATTTTGGGGATTGACTGAAAAAAAATATTATTGTATAATTATCACTGTGCTTGTCGTGTAAAGGCGGCACAGTGATAATAAAAGATAAGAAATCTTAGATTTCTGCCTAGATAGCTCAGTCGGTAGAGCAGAGGACTGAAAATCCTCGTGTCACTGGTTCGATTCCGGTTCTAGGCACTTTTGCGGGTGTAGTTCAATGGTAGAACACTAGCCTTCCAAGCTAGATACGTGGGTTCGATTCCCATCACCCGCTTTTTGTGTACCCAAAAACAAATAGCTTTTATCGCAGAGCCAAATCTGATATTTGGCTCGCGATTCCTTTGGCATTAAAATGCCTGCGGAATGGAGATTAGTGAGATTATGACAAAAAGAACGAAAAGCATTTTAGAACGGTTAGATGAGCGGTATACGACAGAATTCCGGTGTAGTTTAAATTACACGACACCGTGGGAGCTGCTTGCGGCAACGATGCTGTCGGCGCAGTGTACCGACGAGCGGGTCAATATTGTGACAAAGGATTTATTCGTAAAGTACCCGGACGTATCGGCAGTTGCACATGCAGATGTAAAGGAAATGGAGCAGGATATCCGCTCAATCGGGTTTTACCACAGTAAGGCAAAGAACCTGATTGAAACGGCAAGAAGAATCTGCGTGGATTTCGGCGGGGAAGTGCCGTCTTCATTAGAGGAGCTTACAAGTCTTCCGGGGGTCGGCAGAAAGACGGCGAATGTCATCCGCGGCAATATTTTTCATGAACCGAGTATCGTAGTGGATACCCATGTCAAGCGTATTTCCCAAAGACTGGGTTTTACAAAGGAAACTGAACCGGAAAAGATTGAATATGATTTAATGAAGGTCCTGCCGAAAGACCACTGGATTGTATACAATATACAGATTATTACATTTGGACGGGAAATCTGTACGGCGCGTGCGCCAAAGTGCAGTGAGTGTTTTTTGCAGGATATCTGTAAATCAAAGGATAAGAGATAGAAAGTAAACGGGAAACGAGGATTGGTTATGATAAGGGACTATGTGGCACTGGATTTGGAAACTTCGGGGCTGAATCCGTCAGAAAATCAGATTATTGAAATTGGCATGGCAAAGGTCTGTGACGGCGAGATTACAGAAACCTACAGCCGTCTGTTAAATTCGAAGGAGAAGCTGCCGCAGCGGATTGTGGAACTGACCGGCATTACTGATGAAATGGTGGCAGGGCAGCCGCATGTTTCGGAAGTAATTGATGAAATTGTAAGTTTTATCGGGGATATGCCGCTTTTGGGACATAATATTATATTTGACTATTCATTTTTGAAAAAAGCGTGTGTGAATCATGGGATTCCTTTTGAAAAGAACGGAATTGATACCTTAAAGCTTGCAAGAAGACTGCTTCCTGAGGTGGAACATAAAAATCTGGATGTGCTTTGCGCATATTTTCAGATTAATCCGGGTAATTCGCACCGCGCCTTAGACGATGCGGTCAGCGCCCATCAGCTTTATTATAAGCTGTATGCGGTAAAGCCGGACGATGAAGGGTTTAGAGAAACCCTGCCGCTTAATTACACGGTCAAGAAAGATACACCGGTTACGGCGGCGCAGAAACGATATCTGGCAGCACTGGTTTCCTATCACGGACTGACACTGGAGCAGGACATTGACAGCCTGACAAAAAGCCGGGCTTCTAAAATCATTGATGGCATTATTTCGGAACATGGGAAACTGCCGTATAAAAAATAAAAAGTCTGTTTAATCGTAAGCGCAGTAAAAAGTTAGGCAGGTGAAGCCTCTCCGCGCTGGATGGCTTTTAACCGGGCAATAATCGGGTCTTTGGAAAGCGAGGAAAGCTGTTCTGCCTGTGCGATTAAAAAGTCGATTTTTTCAGGCTTTCCATATTCCATGTAATATCCGGCAAGCAGGGTATAGTTTTTACCGATGTCGGTATGGGTTGCGATGCCGAATTCCAAAAATGCGGCAGCCTCTTTTTTCAACCCCTGTTCTGTCAGTAGTTCAGCAATTCTTGCAAGGGAGCGGCTCAGTGTGACATAGTTGTTGTCATAATCGGTCAGCTCGGTTAAGTTGCCGACACCGTATTCCAATTTTAAATCGGTGTTGGTAAAACCTGACAGATTTAAAATCTTTTTTTCTTTTAAAGCTTCAATTGTATGCCACTCCTTTAAGATACGTTCATCCTGCGTATCCGGACAGGTCAGTGTATCCGGAATCCGGATGTAATCCAGTCCGGAAATATCTTTTTTCCGCACAGAATTGGCTTCCGCCTCCCGTTTCCAGAAGGTTTCATTGTTAATTTTCTCTTTTTTTGATTTTTTTTTCATATTATGTTGAAGCAGAAATAATATTAGTATAAAATAAGGCAGTATCAGTTTCATAATTTATCCTTTACATTGGGATAATCACAGAAATGAGGTAAAAATGATTAATTTTAACAATAAAAAAAACAAGCAAATTTTTTCTGCAATTATCATTATTATTTTAGTATTGGCAATGGTTGTGCCGATGGTGGCATCAGCCCTGCTTTACTAATCATAACCTAAATAAGGCAAAGTGGCAAGTTTTACTTAAAGGCCTGCCGGAATGGAGAGTATATGAATCCGGGAAAAGTATCAAATTCGATTTTGAAGCGTTCCGTTTTAAAGCAGATAAAAAAACGAGAAGAATATGCGGCGAAACCGGCGATTGGTGTAGACTGTGCGTATATCAGCCTGCAAAAGAAAGACAAGCCTGCAGTGGTGAGTGCGGCAGCAGCTGCAACGGGGGACATTGCAGCGAAAAATCCGGTACAGCGAGCCGCCAATAATATTTATGCAGGCGGCGGAATTCCCGTGGCGGCGGAGTGTACGGTGCTTTTACCGCTGTCCGCAGAGGAGGCGAAGCTGCGGGAAATCATGGAAACGCTCCAAAAGCAGTGCGAACCGCTGGGTATCCAGATTTCCGGCGGACATACGCAGGGCAGTGCAGCGGTTTTAGAACCGGTTGTAACGGTGACGGTAATCGGGCTGTGTGACGGGAAAAATTTATCGGCGAAAAATATTCATCCGGGACAGGACGTGATTCTGACAAAGTGGATTGGTATCAGCGGCATCCGGCAGATTATTGCAAAGAACCGCCCGGAAATTTTACGGTTTTACAGAGAAGACGTGATTGAAAAGGCACAGGGAAATGCACAGGATATGTCCGTTGGGGAAGAAGCGTTTCTTGCTGCACAGGCAGGTGTGACCGGTATGCACGATGTTTCTGAGGGCGGCATTTTTGCAGCACTGTGGGATATGGCAGAAGCCGGAAAAGTCGGACTGGATATTGATTTTAAAAAGATTCCGGTCAGACAGGAGATTATTGAAATTTGTGAAATTTTTGACGTAAATCCATATGAATTGGAATCTTGTGGTGCTTTGTTAATGACAGCGGATAACGGACATGATATAATAAAAATATTGTCTGATGCAGGAATTAAGGCATCTGTCATTGGAAGGACAACGGCAGACCACAATAAAATTCTGCGCAATGACGATGAGGTACGGTATTTGGACACACCGAACCGGGACGAGGTATATCGTTTTATATAAGTCTTGGATTACAGCGAAAGGCGGATGAATGTATGAGAGAAAAGATATTAAATATGCTGGAAAAAAACAGCAGAATCGATTTAAAAGACATGGCGGTTATGCTTGGCATGACAGAGGTGGAAGTCGCCAATGAAATCGCGGATATGGAAAAAGAGCATGTCATCTGCGGTTATAATACCCTGATTAACTGGGACAAGACAAGTGAAGAAAAAGTAACAGCCCTGATTGAAGTGAAAGTCACACCGCAGCGCGGATTGGGATTTGACAGCATTGCAGAGCGCATTTATAAATATGATGAGATTACATCGGTTTATTTAATGTCCGGTGGATTTGACTTTACGGTCATTATTGAAGGCAAGACGATGAAATCAGTGGCACAGTTTGTAGCCAATAAGCTTTCACCGCTGGATTCGGTACTCAGCACATCCACACATTTTGTACTGAAAAAATATAAGGATTACGGCAGGGTATTGGATGCAGAAGAAAAAGATGAAAGGATGCTGGTGACACCATGAGAAATCCATTGTCAAAGAAAATAATCGGTATTGAACCGTCAGGAATCCGTAAATTTTTTGATATTGTCAGTGAAATGCCGGATGCGATTTCTTTAGGTGTCGGAGAACCGGATTTTGATACACCGTGGAATGTCCGCGAAGAAGGCATTTATACGCTGGAAAAGGGAAGAACATTTTATACATCCAATGCAGGTTTAAAAGAACTGCGTGAAGAAATCAGCCGGTATGTAAACCGCAAATATGATCTGCACTATGACCCGCTGCATGAAATTTTTGTCACGGTCGGCGGCAGTGAAGCGATTGATGTGGCATTGCGCTGTATGACAGATCCGGGGGATGAGGTGCTGATTCCCCAGCCGAGTTACGTATCGTATCTGCCGTGTGCAGTTATGGCGGATGCCGTGCCGGTGCCGATTGAATTAAAGGCGGAAAATGATTTTAAGCTGACAAAAGAACAGCTTTTAAACAGCATTACGGATAAGACCAAGATACTGGTACTGCCATATCCGAATAATCCGACCGGTGCAATTATGACGAAGGAAGAACTGGAAGAACTTGTTCCGGTGATTATTGAAAAGGATTTATATGTGATTTCCGATGAAATTTATGCGGAACTGACATATGGAGGAAAGCGCCACTGTTCGATTGGTTCACTGCCGGGCATGAAGGAGCGGACCATTGTGATTAACGGCTTTTCAAAGGCATTTGCAATGACCGGCTGGCGCTTAGGCTATGCCTGCGGACCGGCACCGGTTATTGAGCAGATGGTAAAACTCCACCAGTTTGCGATTATGTGTGCGCCGACGAACAGTCAGTTTGCGGCAGTGGAAGCACTGAAAAATTGTGACATGGAAGTTGAAATGATGGTAGAGGCATATGATCAGAGAAGACGTTTTCTGCTCAATGCCTTTAAAGAGATGGGACTGGAATGTTTTGAGCCGTATGGCGCATTTTATGTATTCCCGTCAATTAAGAAATTTGGAATGACATCAGAGGAATTTGCAACAAGGTTACTGAGTGAACAGAAGCTGGCAGTAGTACCGGGAACAGCTTTCGGAGCATCAGGTGAAGGCTTTGTGCGCATTTCTTATGCGTACTCCATCGAAAATTTAAAGGTGGGATTAGAAAGAATACAGAAGTTTATAGAGTCCTTGGGAGGAAATGATGGCAGAATTTAGCGTAGAATATATCAATCCTTTTTTAATGGCGGCAACCAGCGTGATTAAAGATATTTGCCAGGTTGATATGAAAATTGGCAGACCGTATGTAAAGACAACGGAGTTTGCAAGTGATTCCGTGATTATTATGATTGGTGTGACAGGAGAAGTGCGCGGACAGGTTTTAATGTCATTTCCGGAAGCACATGCGCTCCATGTAGCCTCCAAGATGATGATGGGGATGCCGGTTACGGCACTCGACGATATGTCTGCCAGTGCGATTAATGAGCTGGGCAATATGATGATGGGAAATGCGGCAACGATTCTTTCGACAAAAGGCATTGCCATGGATATCACACCGCCGACTTTATGCCGCGGAAATGTTTATTTAAAGCAGTCTTACAGTCAGAATATCTGTGTTCCGCTGACAAGTGATGAGATTCATATGGAACTGGATATTGCAATTAATGTGAATTAATTATAATACACGGCGGAGGCATTGACGGATAGGACGGTGCAGTTGTGTAACTGGTTGATTGCAGGATCAGAAAGGGGAAAAGATGTTAAATATTGTATTACATGAACCGGAGATGCCGGCGAATACCGGAAATATCGGAAGAACGTGTGTGGCGGCGGGCGCAAGACTGCATTTGATTGAACCGCTCGGCTTTAAGCTGAATGAAAAGATGTTAAAGCGTGCCGGACTGGATTACTGGGACAAGCTGGATGTAACGGTCTATGATGATTATGCGGATTTTCTGGAAAAGAATCCCGGCGCAAAGATTTACATGGCAACGACAAAGGCGCAGAAGACCTACTGTGATGTGTCTTATGAGGACGACTGCTATATTATGTTTGGCAAGGAAAGTGCCGGCATCCCGGAAGAAATTCTGGTCGATAATGAGGAAACATGTATCCGTATCCCGATGATTGGCGATATCCGTTCCCTGAATCTGTCCAATTCCGTTGCAATTGTACTGTATGAGGCTTTGCGCCAGCACAATTTTGAAACAATGAATCTGGAAGGACATCTGCACAGATTGCACTGGAAAAGTGAATGAATATAAGAATAGCATGAAAAAATGGTAGTCGTAGATATCTCTATTTTAAGAGGTACGGAATTTGTTCATCAGTTCCCTGGCGGCGTTGAAGTAACATTAGACATTCCGGCAGGCTATGAGGAAGCCAATACAAAGGTATTCCGTATGGAAGCAGACGGAACGGCAACAGATATGCAGGCAGTCTGCAAGGACGGCAAAGCAGTCTTTGTAACCAACCATTTCAGTACCTATGTTATTGCAGAACAGGCAAAGACGGCAGAGGAAGCACCGAAGGTTGTGAATGAAAATGTTTCAACCGCACAGACCGAAGCTGCAAAAGCAGAAAATACAAAGAATGAAACCGTAAAAACAGGCGATACCGCCAATGCAGGATTATATGTAATGCTGATGGCAGTCATGTTTATCGGTGCAGGCATTCTGGTCATCGGAAAACGTAAAGATTTATTTACAAAATAAGCCAGAAGAAAAAGCTGTCGCAATTTTTATGCGGCAGCTTTTTAGCTATGCTATAATAAAATTGTATTTATTTTAGAACATGACTTAATGCAAAATTATGGTATAATAAAAATATCATATGCATATGTTATACATTTTTTAATTTGAGGAGGACAAATGAAACAAATGAAACAAATGAAACAAATGAAACAGTATATAATAGGTATGCTATTTGTTCTGTTTTTGTGTCCAGTGAGTGTTTATGCAAATGACAGTGAGGGGGTTATTTCTAGTACAAGTGAGACGCAAAGCTCAGCTATTGTCAATACGGAAAACGTTCTAAATGAAATTCCAGAAGATGTAATCCCAATTAAATTTAAAACTAGAGAACAAGCGGATCAATTCTTTTCATTAATGGATAAAGAATTTGAGAGAGGTAAAACTTTTGATTATGACAAGTATAGTTATCTATTGAATGAACAAGAAAATTATTTTGACTTATCTAATGTAGAGATTACAGAAGAAATGTTTATTGAAACATTATCCCAAACTGAATTAGTCAGTAATAATACTAGAGAGAGTATGACTTTAGGTGATGATAATTTGATAAGCTTGTATTCGTTTTCAGATTATCCAGATCAGCAGACTGAAAGTTGTATGTTTAATCATGTTGAGCCGTATGCATTCGGAAAAATTAATGTTGATGTGAGTGCAACAATCCGATATATGTCAAAGAAGTTTGTATCGTGTGATGATTTTAATGCTTCTTTCACAGGATTGCATGTAGGATTATCATGGGAAACTACGTCATATGCAGCTAATATAAGCGATAATGGATATGAATTAACGATAGATTTTACAGGAATAGTTCATCGTTATATTTTAATTAATTCAAGTCTTACAGAAATTGATTCATATAAAAGATCAGCTAGTATTGAATTTAGTACATATGATAGAGTTGAAGGTTGGAGAAAAATTGGTGGTACAGAATATTATATAGATTCTGACGGAGATATGCTGACAGGTTGGCATACATTAGACTGGTCAGGTGGTCGAAATGAGTTTTATTTTGATTCAGATGGTTGTATGGTAACAGGCTGGCATACATTAGACTGGTCAGGTGGTCGAAATGAATTTTATTTTGATTCAGACGGCTGTATGGTAACAGGCTGGCATACGTTATATAGAAATGGAGTGATGTGCAGTTGTTATTTTGATTCAGATGGGGCTTTAAGAATTGTGGAACCTTATGATGATAGTTTTGATTAATTATAATTTATAAGAGCTTGTTTTGTCATAAAATAGGAGGTGAACAATAAATGATGTTTCCACATGATTTCAATATGTTTTTAGACGGAGCATGGTCTGTATTTAATGTGGTTTTGTTTATTGCGATTGTTATTAATATAGTTTTATTTGTGAAAAAAATTAACAGAATGAATAAATATATAGACCAACAAGAAAAACAGGAACAGCAAAAGGATTAAATCTAAAAAAATCATCTTCTTTCCGAAGTTCAGTGTAACGTTAAGGAAAGAAGATGATTTTTTATTTCTCTAAAGCCAGTGTAAAAATAAACTCTGTGCCGACGCCGACGGTGCTGACGACATCAATCGTTTCATTGTGTGCCTGTAAAATTTCCTTAGTGATAGAAAGGCCAAGGCCGGAGCCTTTTTTGTCGCGGCCGCGGGATGCATCGGATTTATAAAAGCGGTCCCAGATTTTATCAAGACTTTCCTTTGAAATACCGGAGCCGTTGTCCTTGACGGAAATATAGGCTTTCTCACCTTTTTCCCGCACGGAGATGTAAATCACGGAATTTTCGTGGCTGAATTTAATTGCGTTGTCGACAAGGTTGTAAATAACCTGTCCGATTTTGCTTTTATCGGCTTTGACGGAACAGGTTTCCGCGGAAAAGGTCAGCTGGAACTGAATCCGCTTCTTTTTACACGTTCCCTCAAAGGTTTCAATCGTGTGCTTGATAATCGAATTGACATCAAATACGGACAATTCAAGCCGCACGGTTTTCGGGTCTAATTCATTCAGCGTTAAAATGTTGCTTGTCAGCTTCGTCAGCCGGTCCGTTTCAAACAGTACAATATCAATATATTTTTTTGTCATTTCCGGCGGAATCGTACCGTCTGCAATGGCTTCCAGATATCCCTTAATCGATGTCAGCGGTGAGCGGAAATCGTGGGAAATGTTGGATAGGAACTTCTGCTGGAACTGGTCGGATTCGTCCAGCTTTGATGCCATATAATTTAAGGAAGCGGACAGCCGTCCGATTTCATCAATATCATTTTTGACATCAATTTTATAGGCGAGATTTCCTTTTCCGTATTCCTTTGTCGCTTTGATAATGCCGTTGAGCGGTTTGTGAATCTGGACAAAGTACAGTGCGATAAAGCTGAGGCTTAAAAGCATTACCATAACCAGTGTGATGTAGTTGGTATTAAAGGTTGTGTATACATTATCGGTAATCACATTTTCATCTAAATGCACAACTACATAGCCTTTCATCGTAAAGGAGCTGGTTATCGGTGCGAAGACACTTAAACAGGTACAGTCAAGCATACCGTAAAAATCGCCGGTCTGCGTGTGTTTTGTCCCCAGACTGGTATAATCAAAGCCATCAATGGTGTATAAAATATCTTTTGTGTTATGCTCCTGTGCATAAGCTGTATCCAGAATGATATTGCCTGCGGTGTCGATAAACATAATGCGTGTATCGTTGAGCAGGGCAACGGTTCTTAATTCGGTTTCAACGATACGCAGGTGTTCCTCACTGAAATAGTCATCGGCGTATTCACTTGAAATCGACAGTGCCTGCTTGTACAGGGCATCTGTATAGTAGTTGTAAACCTTTGCATAGTCGATGCGGTAGCTGATAAAAGTCACGCCTAAAAAGCCGAGCAGGGCAACTGCCGCATAGACAAAAAGGTATTTGGTTAAAAGATTAAATTTCATAATTGAAAACAATCCTTTCCGGTGTTATGACGGTTTTATTTCATTTTCGTGGATTACCGGCGTGTTACGAACTTGTAACCGATGCCCCATACCGTTTCAATCGACCAGTTTGCGTGGTCTTTGATTTTTTCACGGATTCGCTTGATATGGACATCGACCGTCCGGGTATCTCCGATATATTCATAACCCCAGATGTGGTCTAAAAGCTGTTCCCTTGTAAAGACCTGATTCGGCGAAGAAGCCAGAAAGTAGAGCAGTTCCAGTTCCTTCGGTGGCATTTCCACCGTCTTTCCGCAGTATTGTACGGAATAATTGCTGAGATTGATAATCAGATCCGGGTATTCCACGCACTGCACAGTTGCACCGACCGGCGCGGATTCCGCCGGCATCTGGTAGCGGCGTAAAACTGCCTTGACGCGGGCAACCAGCTCCTTTGTTTCAAACGGCTTGATAATATAATCATCAGCCCCCAGTTCCAGTCCGAGTACCTTATCAAAGGTTTCGCCCTTGGCGGATAGCATGATAATCGGTACATTGTTGGACTTGCGGATTTCACGGCAGACTTGATAGCCGTCAATACCCGGAAGCATTAAGTCCAGTAAAATGAGGTTCGGGCGGAAAGTGTCAAGCTGGAGCAGGGCACTTTCGCCGTCATAAACAATCTTTGTTTCAAAACATTCTTTTGTCAGATAAAGAGAAATGAGTTCTGCAATATTTTCGTCATCGTCAACAATCAGTATTTTTTGTTTTGTCGCCATGTAAAAATCCCCCTTTTATTTAAAATCTACAATGGTTACACCGGTGTCGCCCTCGCCGATTTCGCCGAGACGGAACGACTTGATATAAGGAACACCGCGCAGGTAGGCGGTAACGCCGTTTCGCAGCGCACCGGTGCCTTTTCCGTGTACAATGCGTACCTGCGGAATTCTTGAAATGTACGCATCGTCTAAATATTTGTCCAGTTTGGCAACCGCTTCGTCAACGGTCAGTCCCAAAAGATTGATTTCATGGGAAATCGAAGCCGCCTTGGACATCTTGATTTTGCCGGAGCCGCCAGCCCCCTTCGGTGCTTTTTTAGCTTCTTCCGGGTCTTTGTAGCCGACAAGAATCTCTAAGTTATTGATTTTTGTCTTGGTGCTTAAACTGCCCATCTGTACGGTGATTTCGCCTTTCGGACTTGGCGGTGCGGTCACGGTGCCGATTAAGTTCATGCTTAGAACGCGCACATGTGTGCCGACTTTAAATTCGGAAATGTCGTGTGCCTTATGTGCTTTCGGCTTTGCTGCCTGGACGGAAAGTTTTTCCTGACGTTTATTCATCTTGTCACGGATGGCACTGCGCTGTTTTTCCAGTTCTTTTACGGTCATGCCGTGCTTGTTCATCGTCTTAATCGTCTGGTCGGCATATTCTTTGGCATCTTTTAAAATCGCCGCCGCTTCTTCGTTGGCTTTGCGCAAAATTTTGTCGCGGCGTTCATCTAACCGGTCGGATTTTGTCTTTAATTCGTCCTTTAACTGCTGGATTTCCTGCTTATAGGCATTGATTTCGGCACGTTCTTTTTCAATCGTAATGCGGCTATGCTCCAAATCGGAGAGCAGGTCTTCAAACTGTACGTCATCGGCATCCATGCGGGCAGAAGCATCTTTAATAATATAATCGGGCAGACCGAGCTTTTTGGAAATCGCAAAAGCGTTACTTTTTCCCGGAATACCGATTAATAAGCGGTAGGTTGGACGCAGGGATTCCACGTCAAATTCACAGCAGGCATTTTCCACGCCGTCCGTGGTGAGTGCATACACCTTAATCTCGCTGTAATGTGTGGTCGCCATGGTTGTAATGCCGCGTTTGTGCAAATCATTTAAAATGGAAATGGCAAGTGCCGCACCTTCTGTCGGGTCTGTTCCCGCACCGATTTCATCAAATAAAATCAGGCTGTGTGCATCGGCTTCCTTTAAAATGCTGACGGTGTTTGTCATATGGGAAGAAAATGTACTTAAACTCTGCTCAATGCTCTGTTCGTCGCCGATATCGGCAAATACATTGTCAAATACGGCAAGCTCGGAGTGGTCGAGAGCCGGAATGTGCAGACCGGACTGCGCCATTAAGGTCAGCAGTCCCACGGTTTTTAAAGAAACCGTTTTACCGCCGGTATTCGGACCGGTGATAATAAGCAGATTAAAATTCTTTCCTAAATAAATGTCGATTGGCACAACCTTATGCGGGTCAATCAGCGGGTGACGTCCCTTTTTAATATTGATATAATTGTTGGTATTCATAACCGGGCAGCTGCATTTATATTGCTTGGACATCTGTGCCTTTGCAAAAATGAAATCCAGCGTAGTCAGTACCTGAAAATCCGTTAACAGTTCATCGGTAAATTCAGATGCCTTTGCGCTTAATTCTGCAAGAATGGCTTCAATTTCAGCCTGTTCCTTTAATTCAAGCTCGCGGATATCATTGTTTAATTTGACAACCGCCGCCGGTTCGATAAAAAGAGTTGAACCGGTTGCAGACTGGTCATGCACCATGCCGGGTACCTGCGATTTGTATTCGGCTTTGACCGGAAGACAGTATCTGCCGGAGCGTGAGGTGATGACAAAATCCTGTAAGCAGTTACGCACGGAAGATGAATTTAACATCTTATTTAATTCGGTGTGAATCCGTTCAGCGGCAAGCACCTTCTGACGGCGGATACTGCGCAGATTTGCACTGGCATCATCGCTGATTTCATCTTCTGAGAGAATACAGCGCTTAATTTCTGTATTTAACGGTGTCAGCGGTTCAAGTGCATGAAAATATCCCGTTAAGGAATCGGTGGTATCTTCGTAATAATTTTTTACCCTTGCAGCCGCGGTCAGCAGGGAACTGATATGCAGTAACTCTACCGTATTTAAGGAGCTGCCGATTTCAAGACGTTTTACGGAAGCACCGATGTCGTGCACGCCGCCAAAAGAAACAGCCCCCTTTGCATAGACACGGGAAAGAGCATCACTGGTTTCTGAAAGAGCAGCGTTAATATCGTGGATGTCCGTCATCGGCACCAGCTTTTTTAAGCGTTCCTTTGCTTTATCGGAAGCCGCAAAAGATACTAAGCGGTCAATAATTTTATCATATTCAAGAGTCGTTAAAGACTTGTAATTCATTCATTTCTCCAATCCGGAAATGCAGGGTCTGGCAGACACGGAATCTGTGGCATTTCCGGCACAGATTCCATTTTATTGTACCGCATTTGAAACAAAAATTCTACTATGGATATAAGAATTTACAAGTAGGTCATAAATTGTTCATAACTGTCCGTTATAATAAAATTAATTTTGCAGTTCAATAAAAGTTAGGTTATGGTGACAGAAAAAATGGGAAACACAGAACACAAGGAAGAAGACTCCTTTGCTTTATATACGGAAAAAATCGTACCCAAGCCGTCCGTGAAGTACCGCAGACTAATCCGCGCGGCAAAGTTTTTTGTGGCGGCAGTGCTGTTTGGTCTGATTGCAAGCGGTGTGATGCTTCTCGTATATCCGGCATTGGAAAAAAGAATGGTTCAGAGGAATACGGACAAAGAAATTCTGACCATTGAAAAGGATGAATATCCGAGTGAAGAACAGGATAATACGGAAACAAAAGAAACGACAGCCGATGACAATTATGAGGCAGTGTTACAGACAACCGATGCGGCAGCTTTAAAAAATGTTGCTACGGCGGCGATTAAATCACTGGTATTAATTGACGTCTATAAGACCGATATGGGAAATATCCTGACGGAAACACAGAGTGCGACAGAAACGGTCGGACTTGTAATCGGACAGGTCAATTCAGAATATATTATTTTGACGAATGCGGAGGTTGTGCGTGATTCGTCGTCACTGGTCGTAAAGGTTTCAAAAGCGACAGAAGTCGATGCCGAGCTGGTTGGAAGCGATACGGATACCGGCATTGCGATTGTCAGTGTCAAGGAATCGCAGATTCCGTCCAAAGAAAGAAGTTCGATTGTAACAGCGCAGTTAGACAACTCTTACAGCATACAGCAGGGGGATATTGTCGTTGCGGCAGGCAGGCTTTACGGACAGAATAAGACGGTTGATTACGGCATGGTTTCAGGCATTTCAACAAAAAGCGGTGTCGATAACAGCTATGAGATTATCAGCACGGGACTTGCGGGCATAGAAGGCGATTACGGTTATCTTTTTAATATGAAGGGAAATGTTGTCGGCATTTCCATGAAGAATACAAAGACGACATTTTCAGTGCTTGGCATTTCGGATTTAAAATCAATGATACAGGAATTATCCAACGGGAACAGCCCGGTATATTTCGGCATTAAAGGGCAGAATGTAACCGGTACAATGGCAACGCGCTATGGACTGCCGGTGGGAATTTACGTAACGGATATTGAACTGGACTCTCCGGCATATGCGGCGGGAATCCAGCCGGGGGATATTATTACAGGGATTGACGGAAATATGGTTTTGACAATTCAGGCATTTAGTGAGAAACTATATCAGTGTGAAAGCGGTCAGCAGATTTCTATTACAGCCAAACGGTTTGGCGGGGATGAATATAAGGATATGACATTTAACGCCGTAATTGCGGTGAAATAAAGCATATAATCCGGCTGGCGGCAGGAGAAATGAGAAAAGGAAAGGGCAGATTATGCATTTTATTGAAAAATTTAAGGACGGAGACAGAATCTCCGATGTTTACCTTTGTAAGTCCAAATCAACAGCACTCACAAAGTCAGGAAAAGAATATGAAAATGTGATGCTTCAGGATAAGACCGGACAGATGGATTCCAAAATATGGGACCCGTCTTCCGGCGGTATCTGTGACTTTGATGCCATGGATTATGTTGCAGTAACGGGACAGGTTATCAGCTTTAACGGTGCATTACAGTTAAAGATTGAAAGAATCCGCAAGGCAGACGAAGGAGAATATGTTCCGTCTGATTATATTCCATGTTCTAAGTATGATATTAAAGAAATGTATACAGAACTCATGCAGTATACAGGCAGTGTGAAGAATGAGTATCTTTCGGCACTGTTAAAGAGCTTTTTTACAGACGATGCGGATTTTATTGCAAAATTTAAGAGTATCGCGGCAGGAAAGACGGTACACCACGGCTTTTTGGGCGGATTATTAGAGCATAGTTTAAGTGTAACCAGACTGTGTGTAAAGATTGCGGAAAACTATCCGTTTTTAAACCGCGATTTACTGATTACATGTGCGGCACTTCACGATGCCGGAAAAGTAAAGGAACTCGCACCGTTCCCAAAGAACGATTATACGGATGAGGGGAATTTCCTCGGACATATTGTAATGGGCTATGAAATGATTCAGCAAAAGATTGCAGGCATTGAAGGATTTCCGCCGGTGCTGGCTTCCGAAGTCGGACACTGCATTTTATCCCACCACGGTGAGCTGGAATACGGTTCTCCAAAGAAACCGTGTATTATGGAAGCGGTAGCATTGTCTATGGCAGACAATATGGATGCCAAAATGGAAACGTTTAAAGAGGCACTGGAAGCCAAAGACACCAACGAATGGCTTGGTTTTAACCGGTGGCTGGATGCAAATATCAAAAAGACACTGTAGAGGTAAATGTGAAAAGCGAATTTAAAAAAGACGATTGTGTGACACTGCACATTGAGGATATCGGAACGGGCGGCGAAGGCATCGGAAAAGCGGACGGATTTACATTTTTTGTAAAAGATGCCATTGTCGGCGATGTTATCGAAGCCAAAATTATGAAATTAAAGAAAAATTATGGCTATGCAAGACTGATGAAAGTGCTTACACCGTCTAAAGACCGTGTAGAGCCGAAATGTCCGGTCGCAAGGCAGTGCGGCGGCTGTCAGATACAGGAAATGCGTTATGAAGCCCAGCTTGCCTTTAAGCAGAAAATGGTACAGAACAATTTAGAGCGTATCGGCGGACTTTCGGACTTTGAAATGTACCCTGTAATCGGCATGGAAACACCGTATGCATACCGTAATAAGGCACAGTTTCCGGTCGGGGAAGATAAGGATGGCAATATTGTCATCGGATTTTATGCCGGAAGAACACATCATATTGTGGAGCAGACAGACTGCTGTATTGGTGCGCCGGAAAACGGCGAAGTGCTTCGCAAAGTCAAGGCATATATGCAGAAAAATCAGATTCGCCCGTACAATGAGGAACACCACAGCGGGATTGTGCGCCACATTTTAATCCGCACCGGCTATCATACTAAAGAGATTATGGTCTGTCTGATTGTCAATGCGGCCAAGGCTTCCTGCTTAAAAAATGCAGAACAGCTCACAGAATCGCTGCGTGAAATGGACGGCATGACTTCGGTGATGGTGAATTTCAACACGGAAAAGACGAATGTGATTCTCGGCAAAAAAAGCGAGGTGCTGTGGGGACAGCCGTATATTGAAGATTTTATCGGCAATGTAAAATATCAGATTTCACCGCAGTCTTTCTTTCAGGTAAATCCGATGCAGACGGAAAAGCTGTATGCAAAGGCACTTGAATATGCGGGACTGACCGGAAATGAAACAGTGTGGGATTTGTACTGCGGTATCGGAACGATTTCGTTATTCCTTGCAAAAAATGCACGCAAGGTATACGGCGTGGAAATTGTGCCGCAGGCAATTGAAGATGCCCGCAATAATGCAAAGCGCAACGGTATCGACAACGCAGAGTTTTTCGTGGGCAAGGCAGAAGAAGTCGTACCGGCATTTTATGAAAAAGCCCTAAAGCAGGTGCAGGATTCGGAAGCCGGTAAGAGTATCCACCCGGACGTGGTTGTTGTAGACCCGCCAAGAAAGGGCTGCGAGGAAATACTGCTTGAAACGATTGTGAAAATGCAGCCACAGCGGATCGTCTACGTAAGCTGCGACTCGGCGACACTGGCGCGTGATTTAAAATTTTTAAGTGCCAACGGCTACGCCGTAAAGAAAGTCCAGCCGGTAGACCAGTTTGGACATAGCGTGCATATAGAGACGGTTGTCCTTTTGTCCCAACTAAAATAAACGCCGGATGATTATATTAATGTCACGATTGAACTTGATAATGTGGATATAACATCTGCAGAGACTAAGGCAACATATGATGAGATAAAGAAGATAGCAGGCAGCCACAGTGCCCAGAAGATAAAGAAAGTGCAATTGTGGAGGCATTGAAGCATTTTAAGATGATTCAGCAGAAATAAAAGGAGTTTGATAAATTGGAAGTTGGAGGATACACGCATGAAAATTGTAATCATTAATGGAAGTGCCAGAAAAGGAAACACGCTGACAGCAATCAATGCATTTATAAAAGGAGCATCAGAAAAGAATGAAATTGAAATCATTGAACCTGACAAACTCAACATTGCACCATGCAAGGGATGTGGTGTCTGTCAATGCTCTAAGGGATGCGTCGATAAGGATGATACAAATCCTACAATTGATAAAATTGCTGCCGCAGATATGATTCTTTTTGCTACACCAGTTTATTGGTGGGGAATGTCAGCACAATTGAAACTTATCATTGATAAGTGCTACTGCCGTGGATTGCAGTTAAAAAATAAAAAAGTTGGCACGATTGTTGTAGGCGGTTCTCCCGTAGACAGTATCCAGTATGAGCTGATTGATAAGCAGTTTGACTGTATGGCAAAATATCTTTCATGGGATATGCTTTTCAAAAAATCATATTACGCAACAGCCAGAGATGAACTTGAAAAAAACAAGGATTCCATGAACGAACTTGAGGGGATCGGAAAAAATTTATAAAGCACGTTCCAAATCCCAGTTTGCCAGAGAAAGGTATGGTGAGCGAATGAGAATATTATACGAACTTTCATGGTTATGGGAGACGCTGGTCATTGCTCTTGCGGCTGCGGCTGTTTGCGTGGTTTGTGCCATGTTAATCTGTAAGACAGTAAAGAAGAACCTCAGCAAAAAAACGGCGGCAGTTATCGGCGCAGCAGCGTTTGCGGGAGCTGTTTTGGCAGTCATTGTGATTGCCCGGACTCCGATGCCGCTTTGATTAAACGGGATGCTTGATTGCCTGTGCATAAGTACAACTTACGATTTGTGTGTATGGTAAATCTAAACTGTATTTTAGCAATATTTCCTTAGTGGGGGTAGAAAGTGCCCCCACTTTCATTATTTGGGGGCGGAAAGCGCCACCACATATAATAAACAAAGGGTTCAAGGGAAAAATCCCTTGCTATTCACAGAAAGCTGTTTACCGGTATCTATTCCCACGCCGGACGTATCAGGGATTACAACATCACGAAGAAGGAATGGGTCTTAAATGGCGCGACTGTACTCTACGGCAGAGCCACGGAGCTGCGGGCGACATTGGACTATGATTTTTCGGAGGAGAAGAAGTTCTCTTATAAGAACCTTTCGATGGATGAAATCATCCACCATCTTGCGTTTTTTATTTCAAGACTGTGGCAGATCCATGTTTTCGGTGAGGGCAACACCAGAACGACAGCGGTATTCTTTCGCAATCTCCTGTTGAACGAGAATCATCCTCTTCATAACCGGATATTGCACATCAGCGGCACTTTTAAAGAACCGGAAAAAGTGAACATTGAAAATAAAAAAGTGAACATTGAAGAGGATTTTACAGCAAAGACCGCTTCGCATGTTCGTAAATTACAAGAGGCTTTAGGAAAAGAAATCGTATTCGGCAGCAATAGAGTTGAGTGGATGGGGAATCGCGGGTATTTTGACTTATTCCCTCAGAGCGAAGTCTTGAGGCGATTGGAAAATCTGTGCACCTGCATTATATAGTAGGAACAAGCACAACATTGATTTCATCTTCCAGAAGATTAAAGACAGGAACCCAGTATTTATCTGTGGATTCCATACAGACATCATGGCAATCATTGTCAAGAAGCCATTGACTGAACTGCCACACAATTAAACTAAGGTGCTTAAACAATTCTTAGTGTACGGATTCATGATGCCACTTATTTGTGCTTGAAAAGGCAGAACTTACACTGATTATTATGCTGTCTAAAACGAAGAAAGTTATTACAACTCCTCCTCCCGTGCTTTGTAGTGTAGCTTCTTGCAAACTATTTTACAGCACAGTGTAGAGAGTTGGAACACTGTCATTACTATTTGTGCCGCCAGCCGAAGGCGGCGGAATGGAGATTATTATGAATATAGGATTTTGGTCATGTATAATTTTGGCTATACTATTTGTAATTATAGGTGTGTTGTTTGCGATTTTTAAGGAAAAAGCAGCAAAATTTGTTTCAGGATTTAATTCGTTTTCTAAAGAAGAACAGGCATTGTATGATAAAGCTCAGATCTCTCGTGATATAAGAAATCAGTGCTTTATATGGGCTGTTATAATGTTGGCAGGCGCATTATTATCCTGCTTTTTAACCCCATATATGGCTATACCAACCTATATTATTTGGTTAGTTCTGTTTTTTAGGGAAGTCCACTTTGATAATCATAAAGCGTTTGAAAAATATTTGTTAAAGTAAATCCCAGCTTGTAGAATTGAAAGTTGGAGATGTAAAATAAATTTGAATTGTGGAGAATACTGACTTATGAAAATACATATTATTGGTTGCAGTGGTTCTGGAAAAACCTATTTAGCAAATGCACTTTCAAAAAAGTATAATATTTCCCATTTCGACTTAGATGATATTCAATGGGATAATAACGCCAAAGAATATGGCAAAAAGAGAACGCTTGATGAACGAAAAGCGTTATTACAAGAAATATTATATAATAATGATGAGTGGATAGTTGAGGGGGTATATTATGCCTGGGTACGGCAAAGTTTTGATGAAGCTGATAAAATATATGTTTTAGATATGCCTGGTTATTTATATAAAAGTAGAATTATTATGCGCTCTATAAAAAGAAAATTGGGAATACAAAAAGGAAAAAGAGAAACTTTGAAATCGGTCTATAACCTTTTGAAATGGACTGAAACTTTTCAGGATAAAAATCTGAAAGAAATAAGAAGTATTTTAGATAGATATGATGATAAAGTTATATGGCTATCAAGAAAAAAAGATGTAGAGAAAATAATAAAGGCGGTATGATAACTTCCTGTTTGTACCTATGTTATCATATCGAAAAAGTGTCACCACTGGTGATACAATCTAAATAATCGGAGTTGGTTGCGTTGGCAAAAAAGAAAAATGAAATAAGCATTCGTTCAAGTGCAGCAGAATATCTTACCTACATTGCTTCTGTCGGAGAGCAGGAAGATAGCATTGAAATGCGCTACGAAGATGAAAATATATGGCTGACACAGAAGATGATGGCTACGCTTTATGATGTTGATGTGCGTACAATTAGTGACCATATCAAAAAGGTGTATTCAGATAGCGAGTTGGAAGAAACGGCAACTATCCGAAAATTTCGGATAGTTCAAACCGAGGGCCCTCGCCAGGTTCAGAGAGAAGTGAACCATTATAACCTGCAGATGATTATTGCTGTCGGCTTCAAGGTAAACAATGAACGTGCCGCGCAGTTCCGTAAGTGGGCAAACGGTATCGTAAAGGACTACACCATCAAGGGCTGGGTTATGGATGATGAGCGTCTGAAACGAGGTACTTATCTTACGGACAAGTATTTCGATGAGCAGTTAGAACGCATCCGGGAAATTCGTGCAAGCGAAAGAAAGTTCTATCAGAAAATCACAGATATGTATGCTACTGCGATAGATTATGACAAAACATCGGCAACAACGAAAAGGTTCTATGCAACCGTTCAAAACAAAATGCATTTTGCAGGATGCCGGAAAGGTTTCTGCTGAAATAGCCAAACTCCACGCTGAAACTGAGTTTGAAAAATATCGTATCATTCAAGACAGATTGTTCATGTCGGACTATGACAGGTATCTGCTTGAATTAGAGGAAAAGGCGAAGAAGTAATAAAAAAGCAAATGTAAAAGCATTTTGACACGTATTTTCTGCGATGTCAAAGCCGTTTGGTAGACTACAAGTGGTGGTTTTCCTATAATAAAAGTGCAAGGGAGGTGCAATGGCATGGAGCATGATATTGGAAGTAAAATCAAGGCAGCCAGACTTGAGAAGAAACTGACACAGGAACAGGTTGCCGAAATATTGGGAGTAAGTCGTCAGACCATCTCAAATTGGGAAAATGAAAAATCATACCCAGATATCATCAGTGTCATTAAAATGAGCGATTGCTACGAAGTCTCTCTTGACTGTTTATTGAAGGGAGAACAAAAAATGAAGACCTATTATGATTATCTTGAAGAAAGTACAAATGTTGTGAAAAGCAACACTAACAGAAATAAAATCATTACAATACTGTCCTATCTGCTGATCTGGGCGGTTGCCATGATTGTGTTCTGGTTCTTTACAAGCGGAAGTGATGCTATGGGTTATAGTTTGATGTTCCTTTGGATTATTCTTCCTGTAACTACATTCGTTGTGTCCATTGTTATCGGCAAAAATGACTTTTGGGAAAAAGGAAAATGGGCATTTACCCTTTTCTTCGGAGTAATGTATATGCTTGCTGAATACGGAACATTCAAAATGGCAAACAACATTGCTTTTGACAAACTGAATGCACCGGATTGGGGAATGATTGTAGTTGGTGCAATAATTTCTGCAATAGGTATGCTGATAGGTTCGTTGTTTAACAAGAAGCGTAACAAACAGAAGAAACAAGACATTTAATGGAGGGGCGAATATGAGCGAGTTTAGAACGGTTGTGGCTGTAATTATAATGATTTTGTGCGGAGTTGCAGGATTGTTCCTTGGAGCCACGCATTAACAATGCTATTGGTGGATGTATCCTTGGTGTTTTGATTTCTGGTATCGCCTGCATTATCTATGTGTTGGATAACCAAGACAAAAAATAAGGCAAAAGCAGTTTGATAAGGAGCGTGATGGTATGAAAAGGTTTATATCATTGATTTTATCGCTAACATTCGTGTTGGTATTGGCTGGGTGCAATAACAGAAGTATGAACTACATTATTGAAAATGAGCCAAGCGTAGTAGGTGTTGTAGAAGAAGTGCATGATGATTATGTAATTATGTATTCAGAAACGGCAGAGGGTTATCCTAACGGTTCAAGGTGGTCAATTTCATTGACTGTGGAGAGCAAAGATAGTTATGCAGACCCTGTTGTTGGTGACGAAATTGTTGTATATTACGATGGGAATGTTATGGAAACAGACCCTTTAAAGGTAGGTACAGTATATGCCATCACATTGAAAACTCCTGCTAACAGAAAATGAAAAATCTTAAATTTGGAGCGTAATTAGTGTCTGCCGATAATGTGTACCCAATGTCAAGGACAGTTACTAGAAAACTTCCAATTGATACAAAAGGATATTTTTAAAATAAGCAGTTCAAAAATATCTACATGCGTGGTACAATGGTAGTGTCAACGTATGAGGAGGTTTACACTAATGAAGTGTCCCAATTGTGGTGGAGAAATAGAAAATAATGCAAAATTTTGCACATTTTGCGGTTCACAAATTACAGTAGAAATGCAAAAAGAACGTGAACAGCTAAATAAATCTGGCTGTCCTAAATGCGGTAGCACCAATGTTACATTTAACCGAGAAAAGCAGGGAGAACTTAAAGGGAAAAATGGTACTGTTGTTGTAAGGTCTACAATAGGCTTATGTAAAGATTGTGGATATACATGGAGTACCACTAACACTACACAGCCACAGAAAAAGAATAAGACATGGCTGTGGGTACTAGGTTGGATATTTGTATTTCCAGTTCCATTAACTATTTTAATGCTTCGTAAGAAAGATATGAAACCAGCATTAAAGTATGGTATTATTGCGGCTGCATGGATAGTATATCTTATAATTGGTTTATCTGGTAATTCAAATGATAATACAGCTACAACGGGAAATAATACAGAAACAATAGTATCTGAAAACGAAACTATAAATGATGATGTGACAACAAATATTGTAGAAAGTCAAACAGATAGTGAGGTTGTTGAGCAGACAGAAACAAATTATGCTGACGATGAAATAGTAAATAAATTCATTTCAGAGTTCCAAGAAATCGCAGGGTACAAAATGACGGACATTAGCAAAGGAAACATTCGCACAAAGTACTTTGCATATGCAAATAATTGTTATCTTGAAATGATAAATGCAACAGACGCTGGTGCAGAAGCATTCTGCATTTCATATTCATTTGGCAGTTTATCAGAGGAAGAAATCTATTCTGTATTTACTGATTGCTTAAAAACATTAGGTGCTACTGATGAGGAAATAGAAAAGACCATTGCTGATTTTACCACTAATAATGATGGAGATTACATGATTGAAGGATATGAGACAAATAGCTCTATAACTTGTACATATTGTCCTACAAAGGAGTTATCAAACGGAACATCAATAGGTCACATAGAGATTGCATCTAGTACTTTTGGTAAATAAGAAATAAAAACCAAAGCCACATCAGTCATATCTGGTGTGGCTTTTCTCAAATTCCCATCTCAAACACTTAGTGTTCCCATGATAAAAAATTCATCTAGCTTTAGTGAAAAATGAATAAAAAGTGATGAAATGAATAAATATACAGGTTAGTTTAAGCTAAATACATATAGGAACACTTTTCCGAAAAGGGAGTTTTTTAATAATACTATCTTATTTAGCGCTTACGGCTTATTTAAACATTATTCTAACGGAGTGAGGGGAAATGATTATACAGACAGGAATGAGGACAGATATTCCGGCATTTTATTCCCAATGGTTTATGAATCGAATAAAAGAGGGGTATGTACTTGTTCGCAATCCTTATAATGAAAGACAGGTGACAAGATATCGTTTGACACCTGATGTAGTTGACCTCATCGCATTTTGTACGAAGAATCCCGCACCAATGCTGCCATATATGAATGTTTTAATCTCTTTAGTTATTTGCCTCCTGTGAAAAAATAACTCTTGTTTCATCAACAAACAGTTTCAATGACCTGCTTATGGCTGATATGACCGCTGTCGGTAAGAATATCATGTCGGGCCAGTTTCTTTTTTTACACTGTATAAATGGGAAGAGTTTTGGTTGAACAGCAGCTGGAATGATGATAAAATTTTGTTGTAACAAATGATCAAACAAATTTTTTCTGGAAAAGTGATGCTGAAATGTCAAAGAAATTAACGGAAAAATCATTGGAGAAGAAACTTCATAATATGGATACAGGAGAATAAAAGATGAGCAGTGATATCAAAAATGAATTTGAAGAATATGTAAAAACGCTTACGGAAACTATCTGCAACGACATTTTTCTGGAAAAGCTGGAACAGATCTGTCACGAATATGAGGACGGGGTTAAGCCGGTACAGCAGAAATCATGATGATACAGCGATGAGAAGGGACAAAGACTGGCAGACCGAATTAATGGCGGAAAAACTCAAAAAACGTTTTGCACGATATGAAAATTTCTCCATGACATACATCGGCACACATGAGAAGGTGCTGTGTATTGATGAACGGTATACGCTGGTTGGAAGTTATAATTTACTGTCGTATGACGGCGGTGAAAAAGAGATGTTTCAGGGATATCATTTCCGGTTTGAAGGCGGTGTCATGATTGACGATGCGGAATTTGCAAAACATGTCATAAAAGAGATTGGAATGTAATATAGCCAGCGGGCAAAAGATATGGTATGATAGCTTTTGCCATAAAAGCGGAAGAATAACAGCGAGGTGATTTATTGAAAAAGAAAATATTGGGAATAGGAGCGACGGTACTGATTCTGTCGGCGGCGGTTTTTGCAGGCTGCGGACTGACCGGAACGAGAATCCGGTTCGGTGCGGCAGGACTTGGCGGAACGTATCACGTTTTTGCAGATACATTTGCAGGGCTTATCACAGCCGGAAAAGAAAAATGCACGGTTGAGGTAAAGACCACTGCCGGGTCGGCGGCGAATCTGCGGCTTTTATCAGACGGATATATTCAGATGGCGGTTGCGCAGAATGATTTAACCAATGATGCATACTATGCCGCCGGGACATTTGAAAATAGCAGGAAGTACCGCGGATACAGCGCGGTTGCGGCACTTTACACGGAAAGCTGCCAGATTGTGGTACGTGCGGATTCCGGCATTGAAAGCATGGACGATTTGCAAGGAAAAACAGTCAGTGTCGGTGAGGACGAATCCGGTACGGAATTAAATGCTGAGCAGATTTTAGCTGTCAGCGGACTGACAGATAAGCTGATTGATAAAGTACATCTGGATTACACAGAAGCGGCAGAGCGGCTTGCAGACGGAAAGATTGATGCTTTTTTTTGTACGGCGGGTGCAGAAACAACAGTGATTTCAGAGCTGTCTAAGCAGTGTGAAATCCACCTGCTGGAGCTTGATGAAAGTACAAGAGACAAACTTTTAAATTCCTACACTTTTTATACGGAATCCGTGATTCCAAAGGGAACGTACAACAATCAGACAGAGGATATACATACTGTCGGTGTCAAAGCGGTGCTGCTTGTGAGTGATAAGTTGCCTGAAAAGACGGTGAAAGCGCTTACAAAAACACTGTTTGAAAACAAGCAGGAGTTACAGTATGCACTGCCTGTCAATATTGTGATGAATGAGCAGACGGCGACAGAAGGAATTACAATTCCGTTTCACAAGGGTGCTGCGGCATATTACAAGGAATGTGGAATTGATGTAGTGACAGGGAAAGGAAGCAGATAGGCAGCAGGTGGACATCAGTGGAAATATATTTGGATATGTACCAGACAATTACTGTAGCAGTACTTGTCTTAATGTTAGGTAAAGTTTTAAAGAAAAAATTCGGAATTTTAGAGCGGTTCTGTATTCCGGCACCGGTTATCGGCGGCGTAGTGTTTGCCGTTTTTACCTGTATTTGTTATGTGACGGGTATTGCGGAATTTTCGTTTGATGATATTTTAAAGGAAGTATGCATGGTATTTTTCTTTACTTCTGTAGGCTTTCAGGCGAATTTAAAAGTGTTAAAAAGTGGTGGAAAGGCACTGATTATTTTTCTGGGACTGGTCATCGGCCTGATTCTTTCACAGAACTTTTTAGCGGTCGGACTGGCAAAGCTTTTACACATTAGTCCGCTGGTCGGACTGTGTACCGGTTCAATTCCGATGGTTGGTGGTCACGGTACGGCAGGTGCATTTGGCCCGGTGCTGGAGGATTTTGGTATTATGGGTGCAACAACACTTTGTACGGCAGGTGCAACATTTGGTCTGATTATGGGCAGTATCATGGGCGGACCGGTCGGCAAGCGTCTGATTGAGAAGAAAAATCTGTTAGATACGGTTGTGCCGGAAGATGACAGCCTTCTGGTAGAAGATGAAAAGAAGCATGAACGTCATACCAGCATGTATCCGTCAGCGGTATTCCAGTTAATTATTGCAATGGGACTCGGTACAATCGTATCCCACCTGTTATCGCTGACCGGCATGACGTTTCCGATATACATCGGTGCGATGATTGTTGCCGCATGTATCAGAAATATCGGGGAATATTCGGGAAAATTTACTATTTATATGGGTGAAATTAATGATATCGGTGGTATCAGCCTGTCGCTGTTTTTGGGAATAGCGATGATTACATTAAAGCTCTGGCAGCTTGCAGATCTGGCACTGCCGCTTATCGTACTGCTTGCAGGACAGAGCCTGCTCATCTTTTTATACACGTATTTTGTGGTATTTAATGTCATGGGCAGGGATTATGATGCGGCAGTACTTTCATCCGGTGTCTGTGGTTTCGGTATGGGTGCAACCCCGAATGCCATGGCAAATATGCAGGCAGTCTGTGAAAAGTACGAACCTTCGGTCAAAGCGTATCTGCTTGTACCGTTAATCGGAAGTTTATTTGCGGATTTTTTAAACAGTCTGGTGATAACATTTTTTATTAATTTCTTATAAAATGCCTGCGGAATGGAGAGGAATATGTTTGATAGATGGAAAAAGACCCATAAGGCTGTGTATGAGGTAGAAAGTGAAAACCTGGCGGTGCCGGAGGTGCATATCAGGGAGGATGATACGGCGGCACATGATACAAAAAAACCGGAAGCGGAAGAAGAAATTACCTATGAAAATGTAGCAATTCCGGAAATTCATATTAAAAGAAAGCAGCGGGATAAATAATACATGAAAGATTTAACGAAAGGCAGTCCGTCGCGGCTGATTTTGTCATTTGCGATACCGATATTTTTCGCCAATCTGTTACAGCTGACGTACAGCCTTGTGGATACGCGGATTGTCGGGTCGTTTCTGGGAGAAGACGCACTGGCGGCAGTTGGGGCGACCAGTACACTTAGTAACCTGATTATCGGATTTCTGCTGGGACTTGCCAACGGTTTTGCGATTATTACGGCACAGCGTTACGGTGCAAAAGATATTGCCGGTGTGAAAAAATCCTTTGCCGCCTCTCTGATGATGGGAACGGGAATTTCAGTGCTTTTAACGGCGGCAGGACTGATTTTCTTAAAACAGATATTACAGTTTTTAAATGTACCGGAGGCGTTGTTTGGGACGGCGCGCTCTTATATCGTAGTAATTGTGGCGGGCATGCTTGCAACGTTTCTTTATGATGCATGTGCAGCGGCGCTGCGGGCGCTGGGTGATACGGTCACACCGCTTATCATACTGGCGGTATCGGTCGGATTAAACATTGCGGGAGATTTATTTTTTATATTAGTACTACATGCAGGTGTGTACGGTGCGGCGGTGGCAACGGTACTGTCACAGGTACTGGCATTTGTCATCTGCTGGATTTACATGATCCGCCGCTATGAAATTTTACAGTTAAAAAAGACGGATTTTACGCAGCCGGAAAAAGAAATGCTTGGCAATATGGCGGCTTCCGGTCTGTCCATGGGCTTTATGAGTTCACTGGTTAATATCGGGTCGCTGACCCTTCAGACGGCGATTAACAGGCTTGGACAGGACATTATCGTGGCTCATACGGCGGCGCGGAAAATATCTGAAATGTTTATGATTATGTTTTCGGTATTCGGACAAACCATGGCGACATACTGCGGACAAAATATGGGCGCCGGGCGTATAGACCGCGTCAAAAAAGGTATATGGCTGGCACTTTTATATACCTGTATCTGGTGTATGCTGACCGTTGTGGCAAGTTATACCATCGGTGCAGGGCTGGTTGGACTGGTTACGGGAAGTAAAAATGAAGTCGTGATACACACGGCAACGGTGTATCTGAAATTCAATACCGTATTTTACTGTGTAACGGCGGTCATCTGCATTTTAAGAAATGCAATGCAGGGGCTTGGCGAGCGGATCACCCCGCTGGTGTCGAGTTCGCTTGAAATGATAGGAAAAATCGTTATTGCAGCGGCACTTGTGCCGAGAATCGGTTACAACGGCGTTATCGTTGCAGAGCCGCTGGTGTGGTTTATTATGGTCATACCGCTGGTTGTAAGAATTTATACCATGCCGGTGATGCGTGGGAAAAAACAAATATGATATCATTATAATACAGAAATACAAAAATAGCGGCAAAACCGCTAAGGAATGAGGAGTTTTATGGAACAGATGATGGAGTATGTCCCAAATATGTATGCAACATTTTGGGCATTGGTACCGCCGCTGGTGGCAATTATTCTGGCACTGGTGACAAAGGAAGTTTACAGTTCCCTTTTTATCGGAATTGTAATCGGCGGATTATTTTATGGCAACATTTTTCAGCAGGGATTCAGTTTTGAAAAATCGGTACTGCACATTTTTGAAGACGGACTGGTCGGCGTTTTATCAGACCCGTATAACGTCGGCATTTTAATCTTTCTTGTAGTGCTTGGCATTATGGTCAGCATGATGAACAAGGCAGGCGGTTCGGCAGCCTTCGGACAGTGGGCGGGACGTCATATCAAGACCAGAATCGGTGCACAGCTTTCAGCGGTTCTGCTGGGGATGCTTATTTTTATTGATGATTACTTTAACTGTCTGACGGTCGGAAGTGTTATGCGGCCGGTCACGGATAAGCATCAGGTATCCAGAGCAAAGCTTGCTTATATTATTGATGCAACGGCAGCACCGATTTGTATTATTGCGCCGATTTCTTCATGGGCGGCGGCAGTTACGGGCTTTGTAGAAGGCGAGGACGGGTTTGCGATCTTTATGAATGCGATTCCATATAACTATTATGCATTGCTTACAATTATTGCAATGCTGACAATGGTTTTATTTAAAATTGATTTTGGTGCAATGGCAGTACATGAAGCCAATGCGGCAAAGGGAGATTTATATACAACGCCGGAGCGTCCGTATGCCAATTCCGCACCGGATACGGTAAAGGGCAGAGGTACGGTATTAGACCTGCTGTTCCCAATTATTACGTTAATTATCTGCTGTATTATCGGCATGATTTACACCGGCGGTTTCTTTAGCGGAACAGGTTTTGTAGAGGCATTTTCGGGAAGTGATGCTTCTGTCGGACTGATGCTTGGAAGCTTTTTTGCACTGGTAATTACGATTGTATTTTATGCACTGCGTAAGGTACTTACCTTTACAGAAAGCTGCGGCTGTCTGCCGGAAGGCTTTAAAGCAATGGTGCCGGCGATTTTAATTCTTACTTTTGCATGGACATTAAAGGGTATGACAGATAGTCTTGGTGCAAAAGAATATGTTGCCGGACTGGTAGGCGGTATTTCAGGACCATGGCTGGCATTATTCCCGGCAGTTGTATTTGTTGTCGGTGCGTTCCTTGCGTTTGCAACAGGTACGTCATGGGGAACTTTTGGTATTTTAATTCCAATTGTAGTCAGTACATTTTCGGGAACGAATCATACAATGATGATTATTTCCATTTCTGCCTGCATGGCGGGTGCGGTATGCGGTGACCACTGTTCACCGATTTCGGATACAACGATTATGGCATCGGCGGGTGCACAGTGCAGTCATATCAATCATGTATCGACACAGCTGCCGTATGTATTGGTTGTAGCAGCTGTTTCATGTATTACATACATTATTGCAGGATTTGTACAGAGTCCTGTTCTGCCGCTTGTAATCGGAATTGTATTGATGGTTGGCACGCTTTTTGGCATAAAGTATCTGATGAAAAATATCGGTGTGCGCGATAAGAAGGATAAGGTACAGTAATGGCGGATAAAATCAAAAACATTAAAGGAAGCCTGATTCTTCTGCTGGCAGCGTTTATCTGGGGAACGGCTTTTGTTGCCCAGACAAGCGGTGCGGATTCGGTAGGGACGTTTACATTTAATACCTGCCGCTCAGTGGTCGGAGCGCTTTTTTTACTGCTGGTGATAGTGCTTTTGGACAGTTACGGAAAACGTACCTCAGGCGGGGGAAAAGACACACGACAGGAGCCGTATTCACGGACAAAGTGGCCGGTAAAGGGCGGCGTACTCTGCGGCATAATTTTATTTGTGGCAATGTCCTTACAGCAGTATGGAATCGGTATTTATCCGGCAGGTGTGGCGGCATCCGGCAGGGCAGGCTTTCTTACGGCAACGTATGTGGTGCTGGTTGCCATCTGTTCCGTATGGATGGGCAAAAAGCTGCATCCGCTGATTGCGGTATCCATTGTCGGCTGTATTGCCGGAATGTATCTTTTGTGTATGTCCGGCGGATTTGCAGGGATTTATATGGGCGATGTGTGCGAGTTTTTGTGTGCAGTCGGTTTTATGTGTCATATTCTTACAGTTGAACATTTTGCAAAGGAAGACGGCATAAAATTATCCTGTATTCAGTTTGCGGTATGTGCTATACTGTCAGGTGTGATGATGCTTTTTACCGAAAATGTCGATTTTGCCGGAATATGTGCGGCAGGACTTCCGATTTTGTATACGGGTGTATTATCGAGCGGAATCGCCTATACCTTACAGATTATCGGACAGAAGTACGCACAGGCTTCGGTAGCTTCGATTGTAATGAGCCTTGAATCCGTCTTTTCGGTACTTGCGGGCTGGCTTGTATTACATGAGGTGTTAAGTCCGAGAGAACTGACCGGCTGTATGCTTGTGTTTGCAGCGGTGATTCTGGCACAGGTTCCGGATATGCTGAATCATTCAATAAATGAAAAAGGGTGAAAAAATGAAATATACATATTATCAACTGGGTATTATGGCGGCAGTTGTATCGTTTCTTGGATTCGTCGTTGAAAATATCTGGCTTGCCATGACAAAAGGGTATATCAATAACAGGAATATGAATGCGCCTTTTTTACTGGGCTATGGGCTGCTGATTTTGTTTATGTACGCGGTGTTTGGAACACCGGCAGCACTTAGAATGTTTGCAAAGGAAAAGGTGCGTTGGAAACGGTATCTGGTTTACTTTTTATGTTCATTTGCCGTTGTCTGTGTAGGTGAAATTGTGCTGGGCATTGTGGTGGAGGCACTTTGTCATATTGAATACTGGAATTATTCCAATATTCCGATGCACATTACAAAATATACGTCCATACCGACCAGTACAGCATTTGCGGCAATGATTACAATTCTGATGGGAAATGTTTTTCCGGTTCTGATGGACTGGATATGCCGTATTAATACGCAGTGGGCAAAAATCATCTGCGCCGTACTTTGGATTGTGATGGTGGCAGACTTCTTTATCAGCTTTGGACATATGATAAAAGCCAAAAATTTTTATTTAAAATGGAAAATTTTTTTAAGAGCGAAAAAGTAGCGGAAAAATGATTAAAGAAAGGACAGGCGGCTGTAAATATACAGTGCCTGTCCTTTTTTATTATGGACGCTGTCCGAGTCCGCCTTCTAATGTCAGGGTTTCGCCTGTCATGTACTTGAAGTCCGGAGAAGCAAGCTGTACGCATACGCGTCCGATTTCAAGTTCAGCATCACCGAAATGTCCTGCCGGTGGTGTATGTACATTCTTTTCAAAAGCTTCCGGATAAGCATTCTGGAACTGCTCTAACTGTGAAGTCCATGCAAGCGGGCAGATGATGTTGACGTTGATACCGTCTTTAGCCCATTCTGTAGCGGCAACACGTGTCAGTCCACGGATACCTTCCTTTGCAGCAGCATAAGCGCACTGTCCGTAGTTACCAAATAAACCGGCGCCGGATGCGAAGTTGATGACAGAACCCTTTGTCTTTGCAAGATATGGATAGCAGGCCTTCATATAATAGAATGCTGCATAAAGTCCAGAGTACATTGCAAGGTTAAACTGTTCTGTTGTGTGGTCTGCTAAAGAAACACCTGAAGCAGAAGCCTGTGCATTATTAATTAAAACGTCAATCTGACCAAATGTGTCAATTGTCTGCTTTACAACGTTGGCTACAACGGCTTCATTGTCGGCAGAAGCGTTGACATCAGCCTGAATTGTAAGAACTTTGATATTGTAAAGCTTTTCAAGTTCTTCCTTTGCAGCGGCAAGCTTTGCTTCATTACGTCCTGTAATGACAATATTTGCGCCTTCCTTTGCATAAGCGGTAGCAATACCGTAACCGATAGAACCACATCTTCCGTCACTTAATACGGCACGTCCTGCACCGGTAATAATGGCGGTTTTTCCTGTTAAAAATCCCATAACCTAAATCTCCTCATATAATATTTTTAGATAATCGCATAAATATACACAAATCGTTTCATGTTTTAAATGAATAAGGATATTTATCACGACATATCTAACTTAATCATAACACAGTTAGACATTCCTAACAAGGGGATTTATGTAAAATATAAGAATATGAATCAGCATGGGGAGTGAATAAAATATAAATAAAGAATAATAAAAATGCAACATAATATGGGGAATGACATAAAATCTGTCGCAGAATTAGCTGAATTGCCACAGGAAACCGTAGAAAAACTGGCGCAAAGTATATCAAAAGAAGAAAAATAAGATTGCAAAGTAGCGTGAAATCAGGGTTATTATCAGCATGGACAAAAAAGGCTACACGTTTTAAGAAATACCCCGCAGGGTATAAACAGAAATGTAATACGCTGCGGGGTATTGTAGTTGATAAAATACGATATTAAACAACAGATTTCCATGCATCAAGGATTTTCGTGCATTGTTCCACGTCAATATCGGAAACAGCCGTCTTTAGCTGATTTAAAAATTCCAGCTGGTTGTCAGGATAGATAAAGTGTGTCATTTCCTCCAGCGTAGATTCCATGGTATCACTGTCCAGATTATCAATTGCATCATACATGGCATAAAAAAGCTTCTCCAGAACCGGTGCAGTAATCGTTTCCTGTGCGGAGATTTTTTCTTCCTTTTGAAAATATGGCTGCAAAATAGACTGGTATTGTAAATAATCATGAAGGAGGGAAGCAGTCTGTTCATGAATGAGTGCCGCATCTTGTCTGGAACCGGCAAGTTCCAGACGGGCAGCGGATTCGGCAAGGTCAGTCGCACCAATCTGTCTGGAAGCGCTTTTTAATGCGTGGGTTTCAATGGTATAGGCGTGCCAGTCTTCCTGCTGCTCATATTTCTTAATCAGTTCTGCCTTCTGTTTAATGACACGGTAGTAATCTTTTAGAACGGTCATATATAACTGCGGGCTGCCAAGAAGCTGTATGGCAGCTTTTGTATCAAGTCCCTCAATTGCCGGAAATGCTTGCGTATTGTCCGCAGCGGCATTCGTGGCAGTTACAGTGTTGTCAGTGCCTGTGGTATTTCTGCTTGCAGACATACCGTGCTGTCGGTCAATCTTTTCCGCAGGAAGCCAGTGCTTGATTTTTGCAGTTAAAAACTGCAGTTCAATCGGCTTTGGTACAAAATCGTTCATGCCTTCCTTTAAAAACATTTCTTTTGTGCCGTCAATGGCATTAGCAGTCAGGGCGATAATCGGAACATCGTCATATTCAGGATGAAAACGCCGGATAATGTGCGTTGTTTCCACACCGTCCAGTTCCGGCATCATATGATCCATAAAAATAATGTCATACATCTGTGACGAAATTTTTTCAATGGCTTCTTTTCCGCTGAGGCAGGTGTCAATCTGCATACCAAGCGGCTTCAAAAGTCCTTCCGTAACGGTCAGGTTAATAGCATTGTCATCGACAATTAAAATCTGTGCATCCGGTGCCGTAAATTCAAAGTGGTCGGCATCATCTTCTTCATCAAAATGCAGATCTTCATTTTTTAAAATCGAAATCAGATTTAAAGAGTACAGCGGCTTTTTTACAATGTGCAGATTCTTTAAATTGCAGCTGACCGAAGTATAAAAGTCTGTAATCAATACAGCGGTCAGTTCAGGGTGTGCCTGAATATAATCCTGCATGGCAGAGGAAAATACCGCATAATCGATAAAAAGATAATCAGGTGTATTGTCCGGCTCAGTCCCGGTCACGGTACAATTGTCATAAGCAATATGCAGACGGTCCAGATCCTTTTGCAACTGTTCCTGTACAAGGCTGTTTTTAATAAAAAGTGCAGCATGAACCGGCGGATCATTGTTAAATACACCGCTTGGACGGTCATCCAGGACCTTTTGCGGCAGTGTAAAAGAAAAGGTACTGCCAATACCGTATTCGCTTTCAACGGAAATAGTGCCGTGCATCAACGTCAGCAGCAGCTTGGAAATGGCAAGCCCCAGTCCCGTGCCTTCGATATTGCGGTTACGTTTGCTGTCTAACTGTTCAAAGGAGCGGAAAAGTCTTCCAATCTGTTCTTTTTTAATGCCGATGCCGGTATCTTCAATAGAAGCGTGCAAAACAGTTTCACCGTTTTCTACAGGGTCCGCATAAATTTTTAAAAGTACGCGTCCGTGTTTGGTGAATTTTACGGCATTATTGGCAAGATTTAACAAAATCTGTTTAAAACGGATACTGTCACCAAACAGTTTGTAAGGGATATCCGGTGCAATATCTAAAATCAGTTCAACATTTTTGCTGCCAATCCGCGTGGTAATAATATTTGCAACATCGTGGATTGTAGACATCGGTTCATATTCCACCGGAATAATATTCATCTTGCCGGATTCAATTTTTGAGAAATCCAGTATATCATTGATGATGGTTAAAAGTGTCTTTCCGGAGGCTTTAATCTGAGTAATATAATCCCTTGCGGCAGGCGGCAGGTCTTCACGCAGCGCCATTTCTGCCATGCCGATTACAGCATTCATCGGGGTACGGATTTCATGGCTCATATTAGCAAGAAAATCCGACTTCATGCGGTTCGCCTTTTCAATCTCAATATTTGCCTGAAACAGCTGGTATTTGTGGTAGGCAATATTGGAAAGACCGTTTGCAATGGTATATAAAAAGCTTGCTGCTTTGTCAATCTGGCTTTTTTCCACGATATTGACTTTCATAACCGCCTGAATGTAGCTGGCAGGGTCAACCCCCAGTTCATCGGCGACCTGCATGATTTTTGAAATATCCGGCGGCTCGGTCAGCACCTGACCGCCGATAAAACAGCCTACCATTCTGCCGTCCGCAATAATCGGTGCGGCAAAATCCACGAGTCCTGCGTGACAGAAATAGGTTGAAGAAGCCCCTTTTTTAAGTGCCAGCTCCGCCCCGTTTTTATCGCATAATTCACACCGCTGGCAGCCCAGTGGTGAAGAACGTGTATATTTCATGCAGAAGTCTGAAAAATGAGAGCCTTTTGTTACGGCAACTCCGTCAGCATCGGTTGTGACGGAAGCAATGCCGGTCATGTCAGAAAAAGCATCCTGAATTCTTTGCAGCATTTCTACATCGATTAAATCCGTTAAATGTAATTCGTTTTCCATAGGCATCTTCCTTCCGCAGGTAGTTTTATTCTTATAGCTGCGACTACGATTCAAGTGTATTCTGGATGGCAGCAAGCAGGCGTTTTCTGTTAATTGGTTTTAAAAGGTAACCCTGCGGTTTCATCACCAGTGCCTCCTGTATCTTTTTGCGGTCGGTAATGCCGGTTAAAAAGATGACAGGAATATTTTTGGTCGACGGATTGGCACGCAGCTTTTCAAGTACGACAAGACCGTTTTCATCCGGCATGGCATAGTCGAGTAAAATTAAATCGGTGTGCTTGGTTTCTAAGAATTTTAAAGCAATTTTTCCGCTGATGGCAGTTGCTACATCGTATTTTTCATGCAGATGAAGCTTAATGACTTTTAACATACGGGCATCATCGTCAATGACCAGAATATGCTTCTTGCCGGAAGTCATTCCTGGTATATTTGCAATATCACGTATATCCGGCATATCCGTCACGTCCGGCACATCTGTTTTTGGCGGAAATGTTTCGTTAAAGGCAAGGTCTGCTTTTTTTAATTCTTCAGCAATCGGTTCGTGCATTCGCTTTTTCTGTTTTAAAAAGACATTTATGCGCTGTTCAATCACTGCGGCGGTTAAAGGGCGCTGCAGTATCAAATCCGCAACCTTAACAGCGGCTTTTGTAAATTTGTCACAGTCGGCAGCATCTCCGATGATAATCAGCGGAAGCTGTACGGCATCCCTGCTTTTCATAGATATAATCTTTGTAATGTCATCGACCGGTTCGTCCTGTAAGCAGTAGACAAAAGCATCTGGATTGAAAGCGTGCATATGGCTTATCATATCTTCATAGCGCTTGGACGTTGTCTGACACTCAAAGCTGTTATACATTTTTGTGAAAAATTCATCAATTGCAGCATTGTTCTTTCCGGTTAGTAAGACCTTATATTTCATAAGTACCCCTCCTTGCGTTGTTATTTAGTTGTTCACGTTGTTTTGTTATCTCTATTATATAAAATTTTTATGGATAATGCACTCTTTTTTTATAGGAAATTGAATATACATTTGAAGAATCGTCTGTTATAATATTAACAGGTTTTTTATGCGGCAGGTAAAAGCCAGCCGCGGGCTATATTGTTTCCGGGCGAAAACAGATAGTCATTATGGCAGGGGAAATACCTTTGCGACTGAATCGTCCGGAAATGAGGTATAACATGGCGGGACAGATTAGCTGCGATTACTGCAACAATTTAGTTTACGATGAAGAAATGGAAGAATATGTATGTGATGTGAATATGGATGAAGATGATTATGCACGTTTTTGTGCATCGGAATATAAGAATTGTCCATACTATCAGAGCAACGATGAATATAAGATTGTAAGACATCAGATGTAGGACAGGGAAGGCAGAAGGGAATGGAAGATAAGCACTATGCAGTGTTAATTGACGCCGATAACATTTCCTCAAAATATATTGCGTATATTTTGGACGAAATGACAAAGTACGGTGTGATTACATATAAAAGAATTTACGGGGACTGGACGAGTCCGCAGGCGGGCAGATGGAAGGATGCACTTATGGAAAATTCAATTGTGCCGATTCAGCAGTTCCGCAATACGGTCGGGAAAAATGCAACCGATTCCACATTAATTATAGATGCCATGGATATTTTGTATACGGGGAATGTGGACGGGTTCTGCATTGTATCGAGTGACGGTGATTTTACAAGGCTGGCGAGCCGCTTAAAAGAATCCGGTATGGACGTTATCGGCATGGGAGAAAATAAAACCCCGCGGTCATTCAGGGCAGCCTGTTCCGTTTTTACGGATCTGGAACTGCTGTTAGAGGCGGCGGAGGAAGAAGAAGAAACACCGGTCAGGAAGCAGAATAAGATTCCTGAAAATATCATCAGTCAGGCGGTCATTGAAAATGCCATCATTGAAATTGTCATTGAAAATGACGACAAGGGCAGACCGACAGGACTGGGCGAGATTGGCAGCCGTCTGCAGAAGAAATATTCAGATTTTGATGTCAGAAACTACGGATATAGTTCGCTGTCTACATTTATCGAAGAAATTGATAATTTCGACTTACAGAAAGTCAACAATACCGTGATTGTCCGTTTAAAAGAAGACAACGGCAATAAAAAGCAGGTAACGGACTTTGCAATCGCCTGCGTGCGGGAAGCCGGCAGCAGAGGAGTTGAACTTGCCGCACTGGGACAGAAAATCCATGTAAAGTATCCGGGATTTAAAGCTAAGGAATACGGTTATTCCACATTGTCGAAGTTTATCAGTTCCATTAAGGTGTTAAAGATTGAATCCGTTCATGAAAACCGCAAAATGGTATATATAAAAGGAAACGAAAGGTGAGCGCATGGAGTATTTAGATATTCGTACAGAAAATGGTGAGCTGACAGGCGAAATCAAAGAGCGTACACAGGTGCATACGGACGGGGATATTCACGGAACATCGCACGTATGGCTTGTGCGTTATACAGACAAAAATAAAAAGAAATTTGATATTTTACTGCAAAAAAGAGCCGCAACAAAAGATGCGTATGCCGGCTGTTATGATATATCCTCGGCAGGGCATATTCCCGCAGGACAGGATTATCTGGAATCGGCGGTGCGGGAGCTGGAAGAAGAACTGGGAATTAAGGCAGACCCGGAGAAGCTTAAATTTATCGGAATGCATGACGGGACAATGGAAGCGGTTTTTGACGGAAAGCCGTTTAAAAACCATGAATTAAGCGCCGTTTACATTTATGATGAACCGGTGAAGGATTCGGACTTTAAGCTTCAGGAAGAAGAAGTGGAGTCTGTACGCTGGATTGATTTTGACGAATGTAAGAACAAGCTGTGGACAGGTGAAATCCGCAACTGTATATTTGAAAGTGAATTTAAGATGTTGGAAAAAGCAATCCGCGGATGATGTACAGCAATTCCGGTTGAATTGCAGGAATAGAAGGAAAGGACAGAAAAAATGAATAAAATTGCAAGTTTTACGGTAAATCATCTTGATTTACTCACTGGTGTTTATGTTTCAAGAAAAGATTATTTAGGAGATCAGGTGCTGACAACCTTTGATCTGCGTTTTACAAGACCAAACGAAGAACCGCCGATGGACAATCCGGGGATTCATTCTATTGAACATTTAGTTGCGACATTTTTAAGAAACCACAGGGAATGGGCTGATAAGACGGTTTATTTCGGACCAATGGGCTGCCGCACCGGGTTTTATGTGATTTTTGCAGGAGATTTAAAATCAGAAGATATTTTGCCGGTACTGCGTGAGGCCGCAGATTTCGTACTGTCTTATGAGGGCGAAATTCCGGGATATTCTCCGAGGGACTGCGGAAATTATCTGGACAACAACTTAAATCTTGCCAAGATTTATATGAGAAAGTTCAAGCAGGAAGTCTTAGATAATCCGGCGCCGGAGCGTCTTGTGTATCCGCAGTAGACAACAGCACAAGACAGAACGGGTATCTGATACGGAGTGATTAAGCGCTGTTTTAGCCTTGCGCTTAAAGAGCTGCGGATAAAGTAATAAAGCAATAAAGACCAAAATAAGGGTTGTTCCGACAATGAAATATCGGAACAACCCTTATTTTATATAGTTATCATACGATTTTTAAGTAAAATTCTTTATAAATTAAACCTCGAATAATAAATCACCGTAAGAAGGGAATGGCCAGAAGTCTTTGTCAACAATCATTTCAAGCTTGTCGGCAGGTGCTCTTAAAGCATCCATTGTAGTTTTTACGGTATCTCTGAAGAACTTCGCCTGTTCTTCTACATTGCTGATTTCAGCACCGTCAGCAATAGCCTTTTCCAGTGCAGCAAGCTGTGTCTTCATTTCCTTTAAGTAACCGGTTACGGTAGTTAATAAATCGGCCTGTGTAGAAGCATCGGCACCGGCTTCCTTTACTGCAAGAACAGAGTTTGCAAGTTCTGTTGAGTAAGCGATTACAGCAGGGATTAACTGCTTGCCTGTAATATCAAGCATAGCCTTTGCCTCGATATTGATAGCCTTCGCATAAGCTTCGTACTTGATTTCAGCTCTTGACTTTAATTCTGCTTCTGTAAATACGCCAAAGCTTTCAAACAGCTTAACAGCCTTTGGTGTTGTAAGAGCAGGAATTGCATCAACCATAGAAGGAATGTTTGGAAGACCGCGTCTTTCAGCTTCTGCAATCCATTCATCTGTATAGCCGTTTCCGTTGAATACAATCTTGTGATGGTCTGTGAAAAGCTTTTTAATCATATCATGGCAGGCCATGTCGAAGTTATCAGCCTTTTCCAGTTCATCAGCGATTTCTTTAAAGCTTTCTGCAACGATAGTATTTAATACAACGTTTGCAGGAGCGATAGAGTCAGCAGAACCAACCATACGGAATTCAAATTTATTACCTGTGAAAGCAAACGGTGATGTTCTGTTTCTGTCGGTAGCATCCTTATTTAAGTCAGGAAGTGTAGAAGCACCGGTCTTTAACTTACCCTTCTGGATTGAGCTTGTAGCATCACCCTTGTCGATTAACTGCATAACAACATCTTCAAGCTGTTCTCCAAGGAACATAGAGATGATAGCAGGAGGTGCTTCGTTCGCACCGAGTCTGTGGTCGTTGCCGACATCAGAAGCAGATTCACGAAGTAAATCAGCATGGGTATCAACAGCCTTCATGACAGCACCGAGTACCAGTAAGAACTGGATATTTTCATGAGGTGTCTTACCAGGCTCTAATAAATTGATACCGTCATCTGTTGTGATAGACCAGTTATTGTGCTTACCGGAACCGTTTACACCTGCAAATGGCTTTTCATGAAGCAGACATACAAGACCGTGTCTGTAAGCAACCTTCTTTAAAACTTCCATTGTCAGCTGGTTGTTATCTGTAGCTGTGTTGCACTGTGCATAAATCGGAGCAAGTTCGTGCTGTGCAGGAGCAACTTCGTTGTGCTGTGTCTTTGCGGAAACACCAAGCTTCCAGAGTTCCTTGTTGACATCCTTCATGAATGCACCGATTCTTTCACGGATAGCACCGAAGTAATGGTCATCAAGTTCCTGACCCTTAGGAGGCATGGCACCGAATAATGTACGGCCTGCGAAGATTAAATCTTTTCTCTGTAAATACTTTTCTCTGTCTACGATGAAGTATTCCTGTTCAGCACCGACAGAAGGTGTAACCTTCTTAGAATGTGTGTTGCCGAATAATTTTAAAATACGTAATGACTGTTCATTAATAGCATCCATTGAACGAAGAAGCGGAGTCTTCTGGTCAAGTGCCTCGCCTGTATAAGAACAAAAAGCGGTAGGAATACAAAGTGTAGCACCTGTAGCATCTTCACGGACAAAAGCCGGTGAAGTGCAGTCCCATGCTGTATAGCCTCTTGCTTCAAATGTTGCACGAAGTCCGCCTGAAGGGAATGAAGAGGCATCCGGTTCACCTTTGATTAATTCTTTGCCGGAAAATTCCATCAGAACTTTTCCGTTTTCCTTTGGTGCTGAAATGAAAGAGTCGTGCTTTTCAGCAGTTGTTCCTGTCAATGGCTGGAACCAGTGTGTATAATGTGTAGCACCCTTTTCAATCGCCCAGTCCTTCATTGCATTTGCAATCACATCGGCATCTGTTAAAGATAATTCCTGAACGCCTGTCATAGCTAATTTGAGGTTTTTGTAGACATTCTTTGGTAAACGCTCCTTCATGACAGTATCGTTAAATACATTTTCACCAAAGATGTCAGCTACGTTAAATTTTTCACTCATAACTTTGTCTTCCTTCCTTTTATTATGTTAATATATTAATAGTAAAATCAAAAAAGGCATTCCAATTTATATGCAGATAAATATGGAACACCTTTGTTCTACTATTTAATTATCGACAGCACTTTGTTTGTTTGCTCTCTGTCTTTAAATAAAATAACGCAAAATGTCTAAGAATGCAAGTTCTTTTTTGTATTTTATTTAAAAATTAAATTAAAAGCACAAAGAATGTCAAAAATCAGTAGGTTAATAAGGCTTCTCCCACATAAGCACCCTGAACGATAAAACGCTTCGAACCGTCAGAGGTACAGGTAGAAAGTGTTACAACCTGCGAAACATCATCAACAGAAACACCGGTATTATAAATTGAAAGTGCTTTCATGGATCTGGCATAATCCTGTAATCCGGAAAGCGTTGAAAAATTAAAGGTGTACGTATCACTGACAGGTTCACTGATATATGCACTGAAAATGCGGTACTGCATGATTTTATTTTCAGTGTAAATATAAAACATGTCGTGGCCTTCCGTATAATAGAAGCTTTCATCATCATAGCGGGAAAGCTTTCCAAACATACTGCCGTTGTGCATATTGTGTCCGTAAATAATGACGTTGGTAGCGGAAAGTCCGCCGGTAATCCGGTAATCCTCAAAAAGGCAGCCGTTTTTATTAGCGGTCTTATTAAAGGTGTGGGTTAAATAAAAATCATTATCTGTAGACTGGACCATCGGAAGCCGTACATCAATTGAAGGAATGTAAAGATAGCCAAGTCCTTCGGGATTGATGGAGAGCAGCTGCTTATGGTCATATACAAACGGAATTTCGACTTCTTCATCGTCAAGCGTGACAGAAGTTGGTGTGTCTGTATCTAATACCTGATTTTGAATGGTATCATAAATATCATTGCCTTTTTTGTATTCCCAGAAAATCTGAAACAACATAAAAGCAGAATAGCAAAAGACACATATTGCCGCAATCAAAATAATGCGCCGTAAAATAGACGGCTTTGCGGCAACGTCCGCATTTACAGAATCTGAACCGTCAGTGTCCGTAAATGTCTTTTTACCGGAAGATTCCGGAGAAGATGTCTCCTCTCCGGAATGCTCATCTTTTGATAAATCTGCTAAAACGTCTTCGGATTTTTCATTGGAAGTTATCTGTTCTTTATCGTTGTTCATGCTGTATTACCGGAATCAGGCCTTATTTGCAGAACCGAATAATTCGATTTTTTCACGGACAGTTTCTTTGATTGCATCACAGCCAGGTGCAAGAAGCTTTCTCGGGTCAAATCCCTTGCCTTCAAGGTCTTTTCCTGCTTCGATGTACTTTCTTACGGCAGCAGCGAAAGCAAGCTGGCATTCTGTATTGACATTAATCTTTGCAACGCCTAAAGAAATGGCTTTCTTAATCATATCTTCAGGAATTCCTGTACCACCGTGGAGAACGAGCGGCATATCACCGACCTTTTCCTTTACGGCAGCCAGTGTTTCAAAGCTAAGACCAGGCCAGTTGGCAGGATATTTGCCGTGGATGTTACCGATTCCGGCAGCAAGCATTGTAACACCAAGGTCTGCAATTGACTTGCATTCATTCGGGTCAGCACACTCACCCATGCCGATAACACCGTCTTCTTCACCGCCGATTGCACCGACTTCCGCTTCAAGGGAAAGTCCCTTTTCATTACAGATTTTTACAAGCTCTGTTGTTTTTTCAACATTTTCTGCGATTGGGTAGTGGGAACCGTCAAACATAATAGAAGAAAAACCGGCTTCAATACACTTGTAGCAGCCTTCATATGTACCGTGGTCTAAGTGCAGAGCCACAGGAACGGTAATATTTAATCCTTCAAGCAGTCCGTTTACCATACCGGAAACGGTTTTAAAACCACCCATGTATTTACCTGCACCCTCTGATACGCCGAGGATAACAGGGGAATTTAATTCCTGCGCTGTAAGAAGAATGGTCTTTGTCCATTCCAGGTTATTAATATTAAACTGACCTACAGCATACTTACCCTCACGGGCTTTTGTTAACATTTCTTTTGCAGAAACCAACATAAATCGTACCTCCTGATATTTTTTAATTTAATATAGGTTGATTATACCGCAGATTGACTGAAAATAAAAGCGGCAATCTTAAATTATAATAACCGTTCAGAGCCAGCCTCCAAAATGCAGGCATTTTGTCGGTGAGGCGTATCCGCCAGATAACTTTTCAGACCTAACTGTTCGTTCATGCAAGCATGACTCACAATAGTGTCTGAAAAGTTGCCTGGCAGAAAATAATCGTAACCGTTCAGAGCCAGCCTCCAAAATGCAGGCATTTTGTCGGTGAGGCGTATCCGCCAGATAACTTTTCAGCCCAAATTGTTCGTTCGTGCAAGCATGACTCACAATTATGTCTGAAAAGTTGCCTGGCTCTGAACGGTTGCAATTTATAAAGGTTTTATGATGTTTTCAAAATAACAGACTGTTAGTATTGTGAAAAATGTTGTATAATAAATACAAAATCCGCCGGTGAGGCAGAAGGGAGTGCAGGCAATGGTATTATTACAGAGTGTATTATGTGATATTGATTTTAATGACAGTGAGAGTTATCGTGGAACTTCATATCTGCCGTTTTTGGGGTTTATGGTGTTTTTTGCAGGCATGATGATTGCATTTATCGGAATTGTAAAAATATCCAATTCCAGACACCAGTGGAATATTTTCTATGATGAAAGAGACCGTAAAGATTTAAAGTCACCGGCAGTCAACAAAGACCGCAAAACCGGAATTATCATGCTGGTTGTGGGAATTGTGATGATGATTGTTTCCTTCTTGATCCGATAAAAAAACATCGCCCTGGCTAGGGGCGATGAAAAGAGGGAGGAGTTGTTTATTCACTTAAACAACTGGGATTATGAAAAAAATCTTTATTAAAAAAATATTGGCTAATTTCTTAATACAAATGTATTATATGCAGGAAAAGTGAAGAAAACGTGTGCATATTGTTAAGAGATATTAAAAGAAATATGAACAAAATATGAATGCCCGAAAGCTATGAGCCGTGCCGGACGAAAGCTCGAAGCAGAACTGTGCTTGCAAAAAGTTCTGCATCAGGCTTGAGAACGATAACGTGCATGGCGAAGCAGCGAAAGGCATTAAAGAAAAGATGATATAATGATGCGGATTCTTGCTTACACGGATAGCGTATCATATAATAAGTATCATAATATACTAAAGTGTACCTGATGAAGTATCAAGGGGAATGGAGGGAATATGCCAATAACGTACAAATGCCCGAATTGCGGGGCGGCAATGGAATTTGACAGCACGGCACAAAAACTTAAGTGCCCATCCTGCCAGATGGAAATGGATGTACAGGACTACGAAAAGCAGTACGGACATCTCTACAGCGATGCAGAAGCCGGGGAAAACGCACAGTCTGCACAGTCTGCACAGTCAGAGGGACAAAAGGGTAAAGGCAGCATGAATATGAAAGTGTATCACTGCCAGAGCTGCGGTGCAGAACTGTTGGCAGATGAGTATACATCTGCAACAATCTGTTCATTCTGCGGCAATCCGTCACTGGTGGAAGACCGGTTAAGCGGAGAATTTTCACCGTCATCGGTCATTCCGTTTCAGATTGACCGGGAAGCAGCAAAGAAAATGTATAAAAGCTGGGTAAAAAAAGGGCTGCTTACGCCAAAGACACTGTCAACAGAAAGCACCATTGAAAAAATTTCCGGTGTTTATGTGCCGTTCTGGCTATATGATTTCGATGCCGAAACCGAGATGACGGCAAAAGCCGAAAAAATCAGAACCGAGCGCCACGGCGATACAGAGTATACATATACCGACCATTTTCACGTATACCGTGATGTAGAGGCACAGTTTGAAAAAGTGCCGGCAGATGCTTCGGAAAAAATGGACGATGACACGATGGATAAGTTAGAGCCGTTTGACTATACGGCGTTAAAACCGTTTGCAATGCCGTATCTGTCAGGATATCTTTCAGAACGGTATAATTTCACCGATGAGCAGATGCAGAGCCGTGTCAGAAAAAGGGTAGACCGTTATATTACGGAAATTGCAAGAAGTACAATGCTTGGATATTCGACTGTCAGCGTGCTGGATAATCACATTTCCATGAATAATAAGCACAACGAATACGCACTGCTTCCGGTATGGATGTTAAACTGCCGTTATCACGGAAACGATTTTAACTTCGTTTTAAACGGACAGACGGGTAAAATCGTAGCAGACCGTCCAATCAGCAAAGGAAAAGCAGCTGCTTACTTTGTAGGAATTTTTGTAATCATGATGATTGTGCTGACATTAGGAGGGCTTGCGCTATGAAGATGAAAAAGAAAATGATTTTACTCGTGAGCCTGCTCCTTTTAGCGGCAGCAGTTTTAGGCGGTATGCCGCAGGATGCATGGGCAGATACGCAGTCCAAAGAGTATGTGGTCGATGATGCGGGTTTATTTACCGATAAGGAAAAAGAACAGCTTACTAAAATGTGCCGGAAAGCATCTGATGCCTGCAAGACGGATGTCGTGATTCTGACACAGAGTAAAGGACTGGACGATAAAGAACTGGAAAATGATGTACGCGGCATTATTAATGAAAGCTACGGCTATGATGAAAGCAGTTCGGAGCCGGATGCAATTGTCTATGTCATTGATATGAAGTCACGGGCGGATATGCTGGTTACATCAGGTATTGCAAGAACGACGAAAAGCTTTACGCAGAGTAAATTAGATGCTATCCGTGAAAAAGCGGAAGATAAGCTTTCAGATGGCAATTATTATGCAGGCTGTAAAAAATATATTGCAGGTGTACGCAAACAGCTCGATACCAGCCTTTCTTACAGACTGTCACTGTATCTGCCACAGAAGCTTTTAATTTCACTGGGAGTTGCTGCGGCTGCGGTCATTGCCATGATGTTTCAGGCAAAGTCTAAGATGACAGTGGACAGCAGAACGTATACCAGGAATCATAACTTCAACGTCAGAAGACGTGAAGACCGTTTTATCAATACAACGGTTGTTACACGTCATATTGAATCCAGCAGCAGTTCGGGAAGTTCCGGCGGCGGTGGCGGCGGAGGAAACTCCGGCAGCTCAGGCGGACATTTTTAATTTGAACAGGTATTTTGTGAAATATTAAAAGAATAGCAGAAGCGGAAATCATATTGCGATTTCGTGACAGGGTCACGGAAAGGAGGTATGGTTTCCGCTTTTTTGAATACTTTGCCGGGGGGGGGATAATGTATAGACAACTCTAGCCGGAAAATATATAATGAAGTTAATTAAATCGGGATTTGTGGAGAGATTTCTTGAACTTTCCTTATTTTACGGGCTTTCCAGCCCCTTAAATAGTGAAATGATATGTATTTTCCCTTATTTTTGACCTTATGCGGAATCAGCAAGGGAAATAAGGGAATTTTTTATTTAGTCGTTGCCTGCCACTTTATCAAGAAGTCTGGCGGAGTTCCGCTTTGCCTTTCTTGTAGAGTGGGCGTAGACATTCATTGTGGTACTGACATCAGAGTGCCCTAACAGTTCCTGCACATCTTTTGGGGCAGCTCCGTTTGAGAGGAGGTTGCTTGTGTAGGTGTGTCGCAACTGGTGGAAATGGAAATTCTCAAATCCGTCCAGCCTTTTTGCAACTGATCGGCAGGCAATGCTGAGTGTGCTTGGCAGTTCCAGACATCCGTCCGGTCTCAGGCAGACAAAGGAGATTTCCTTGTAATCTACCGGGATTTCTTCGGTTCCGTCCAGATGATAATATTCATAATACACTCTGTTTTTGTCCTGTGCTTCCTTGTAGAAATTGCGGTGGTAAAGTTCACCATACTGCATCCGGCTTTTAAGCTGTTTTTTTCTGGCGGTTTTCAGTATTTCAGTCAGAGTATCGCCAAAATCAACAATCCTTACTTTCTTTCGCTTGGTCGGTCCGATGATGTTTTTATGTTTTGTGCCATCATAGCGGATACTTCTTTTAATGGTCAGGCATTGTTCTTCAAGATTGATGTCCTGCCATGTCAATCCGCAAACTTCACCGATACGAAGTCCCGCATAGTATGCGATCTGGATTGGCAGGATTGCAGGTGGATTCTTTACTTTGAGGTATTCTATCAGTCTCTCATAATCTTCATGGGAAATAGGCTGTATGCCTTCTTCTACCTCATCATCTGAGAATAAATCCACATCCTCTGCCTGTTTTTTCAGCTTAATATACTGCATAGGATTAAAAGTAATCAACTGTTTTGGAAATACTGCAAACCGGAAAGCCTGTTGTAATACTGCTGAAAAGGAATGGATGTAATCTTTACTGTATCCTTTTCTCACTTTTCCATCTGGAAATTCCCCACCGAATGTAAGCAGATCGAGAAATGCCTGTAAATGTTCAGCAGTAACGGTTTTTAATTTGCGTTCTGCAATCGGATGTTTCTTGATACAACGGATTGCACCAAGATAATTTTCCACTGTACCATTGCTGAGTGTTCCGACTTTCAGTTCTTCTTCCGCCCACATATCAAGAAGTTCTCCTACAGTAAGATTATCTGTCTTTGCGACAAATTTCTTGCTTTCGTAATCATCCATTGCCTGACGGAGCAGTTTTTCCGTTTCACTTTTACTTTCTGTTCCAGCGTATTCTTTCTGAACCAGATTGCCGCTTGCATCTTCTACATAGAAGCGGTAGTACCATTTCTTTCCTTTTTTTCTTACAGATCCTTTTGCCATAATCGTGTGTCTCCTTTCGATATCAGACAATCGGAACTGATGAAATGCTTCTTGCGTGTAAGTATATCATAACTCCGGTTGTCGTTCTATACCGAATCGGAATCCTCATACAAAACTTCTGATAAAAGATTTTCAAGCCTTTGTTCTGCCATTTCCGGTTTCTTGGAATAAAGCCTTACGATATCTGCCATGTCGTTAAAGGCATTAACAGTGTGGGTGATCTCCCGGAGAAACATAATCTCGTTATATTCATCATTCGATTCAAACCCCATTACTTTTGCAATATCAGCTTCATTCGTGTTGCCCTTGTAATTCTTGCAGGCAAACTGGAATGATTCCAGAAACAGGTTATATTGCTTTAACATCAACAGCAGTAAATCTTTGGAAAAAGCATCTTCCTTTTTACTAAGGTCGAGAGGTAACTGTTTGAGAATATCGCCCATTGCATCACGAATCTGTAATTCTTTCTTATCCGTAATATCGGTTTCGTATTCATCGGTTTCCCCTCTGAGCCATTCAATAGATACATGAAGTGCTTCCGAAAGACCTTCCAGCACCATCTTTTTGGTATTGTCAATCGAACCATTCTCATAACGCAGGATTGTGGAAGCGGTAACTCCCATCTTCTCTGCAACATAAGGCTGTGTCAGATTTAATTCCAGACGACGCTGTTTTGCCCTGCTGCCTATCAGCTTGCGTAGTTCTTTATCTTTCATGCTGATTGCCTCCTTTTTCGGTATGTATGAATTATAGCATGTACCTCACATAATTGCAATATGCAATATAATAATTATTTTTAAAATTTCATAACGCTTGACAACACAATATAAAACCGCTATACTAACAGCACAACAAAAATTGCATAATGCAATTCATAAGGAGGTGACAAGATGACGGAAAGAAAGATTGCATTATCCATCGAGGAAGCAGCCGACTATACAGGAATTGGCAGAAACACTTTGAGAAAGCTGGTTGAATGGAAGAAGCTTCCGGTATTAAAAGTCGGAAGAAAAGTCCTTATTAAAACTGACATTTTAGAAAAGTTCATGGAAGCCAACGAGGGGCGAGATCTGAGGGATAAAGGAAATGTAAAAACTGTCACAAGAAATGTGGCAACTTAAAAAGGCGGCTTCCTACGAAACCGCCAAAGGTTCTATCAGACCGAAGCCATGATATACCTACACGCAAGAGGATTATACCATGTGCTTCTCCTGATATGCAACCGGGAACTAATGTTTATCTTGTCGGAAAAACATCGACAAGATAATGCTCCGCAAGGATGCACCACGATTCTGATTGGAATTATGTCAACAGAGCTGACCAGAATCGTGTGCCAAATCTTAGCAGAGCAAGATTTGATTATAAGAGAAAGGATGAAGACGATATGGCGAAATCAACAAAGACTTATGAAGAAAGAATACGTGCATTAGAGAAAAAGGAACAGGAAAGCATCGAAGCTACCAAAAAGCTCATTGCACAGCGAAAGGAACTGGAAAAGAGAAAGAAAGCCGAGGAAAGTAAAAAACGAACCCACAGGCTCTGTCAGATTGGCGGTGCGGTGGAATCGGTTCTTGGCTGTCCGATTGAGGAGGAAGATTTACCAAAGTTGATAGGCTTCTTAAAAAGGCAGGAAACAAACGGAAAGTTTTTCTCAAAGGCGATGCAGAAAGAGCCACTTACAGATATGGAGGAAGTGTAATGGCGGAGGGAGTGGTTTTTCCATTCCCTTCATTGCCTTTGAATGAAGGGCGCACTTATGGACAACCAGAGGTCGTCCTTATAAGTTTGCCACAAGTGGCAACCGGTCTGCGCTTACGCTTGCCGGGCTCGTTCCGTCGGCGGGGCTTTCAGCCAGACCTGCTCATGCCGCAGGGGGCACTCTTGCGCAGAGGGCGTTCCGACAGCTTCACTTCTGCCAAACCAGAAGAAGATGCTGTCGGAAATCAATGCCGGATACGGCAGAAAGGGGGAATCGTATCATGGCGATATTTCACTTTACAGTAAAGATTGTCGGGCGCAGTAAAGGAAAATCTGTCATATCCGCATCGGCATATCTTAATGGAGATGTGATGAAGAATGAGGAAACAGGCAGAATCAGTTACTATACTTCCAAAAAGGAAGTCGTCTACACCAGTCTGATGATGTGCGAAAATGCACCTCCTGAATGGCTGCATGTACCGGAAGAAAATATAAAAAGGTTTCAACAGTCTATCCGTTATAAAAGAGCGGATGATAAAGATGCCGCACTGGAAAAGTTTAAAATCACATTTCAGAAACAGCGTCTATGGAATGAGGTATTGAAGATAGAAAAAAATGCAGATGCACAGCTTGGACGCTCATTTGAATTTTCCCTGCCGAAAGAATGGAGCAGACAGGAACAGATTGATTATACAACCGAATATATTCAAAAGACTTTCGTGGACGAGGGAATGTGTGCCGACTGGAGCATACACGATAAGGGCGACGGGAACCCACATGTGCATTTACTTGTAACCATGCGACCATTCAATCCAGACCACTCATGGGGCAGCAAGGAAGTCAAGGACTGGGATTTTGTCAGAGATACTGACGGAAATATCGTGGTTGATGAATCCCACCCGGACTGGTGGCAGGATAAGAAAAATCCAGACCGTCATGGAATCCGTATTCCGGTACTTGATGAAAACGGAGTACAGAAAGTCGGGGCAAGAAACAGAAAACAATGGAAAAGGGTTCTGACTGACGCTACCGGCTGGAACAATCCAAAGAATTGTGAGTTATGGCGAAGCGAATGGGCAAAGATGTGTAACCGGCATTTATCCATAGACAATCTGATTGACCACCGCTCTTATGAAAGACAGGGCAAATTGAAAGTCCCTACGATTCATGAGGGTGCAGATGCAAGGAAGATTGAGGAAAAATATCTCACCGGGCAGATAAGGAAAGGTTCATGGAAGGTCGAGGAAAACCAGATGATAAAAAAACAAAATGCACTGCTGCAAAAGGTAATTGCAACCTTTGGTAAGGTATCCGGTGCATTGTCGATGTGGAGGGAGTGGTTGAATGACATTAGAAGAAAGCAAAGAAGTAATTCCCATGATGGAAGCAATGATTACACAGATAGAGGAACAGCAGAATATCATGGCAGAGATGCTTCAGGAGATACAGGAAAAGGACGAGAAGCTGATGTGCTTTCAGGAGCAGGAAGAACGATTGCAGCAATTAGAGAAAGAATTGTCAGAGCTGCTACAAATCTTACCGGATACAGAAGAACTGTTGATGCTTCTGGAAGAAAAGACAGACCAGATACAGAAACTCACAGACGAAAATCAGCAATGGCAGGAATTGGCACAGAAATTAAACAGCGAGAACCGGCTATTGCAGAAACAGAACAGCGAATTACTGAACTTGAACAGCAATTAGAGAAAGGAAGGTTGATTGATGAACGAATTAAGAAACTCAAAGAGCGACGATCAACTGGAAGAGTTGCTTCTGCTGACAGAGCAGATGCAGGAAGAACTCGACCAGAAAGACCGGACTATCAGGGAACTGAAAGTGCAGCTCGACGAATCGCTGACCTTGAACGAGAAGTTAAACAGCGAGAACAAAACAGAGAACATTCAAGCCTTAAAGAACGACTTGAGGAAAACAAAAGAATTGTTGCAGAGCGAGAAAGAGAAAACACACACCGTCCAAGCCATGATAGAGGAATGTCGAGATAAGCAGAGACAGGCAGAACAGGAACGGGATTATGCACTCTCCCATCAGAAAAAAGTAGAGATACCGGTTGAAAAGCCGGTACTCTATCAAAAGTGCGGGAATTGTAAACAGACAGCTTATCTGAAAGCTAAGGAAAAGTATGATATGCAGAGGGAAAAACTGGCAGGCAGATATAAAACAAAAACAGCCATGTATGAAGCATTGATGTTTCTGCTGATATGGTATTCCGTATCAACTACTCTTTTTCAGATGATACGGTCAAAAATATTTATTTCTGATTGCGTGGTATTCTTTGATACAATCGCAACTTTCACACAGACCATTGCTGGCTGGGTTGTACTGGCAGGAAAGAACGTGGCACAGATTAGTGATGGAATATCCAATCCTGTCGTTGCTGGAATTATAAACTGGCTGATAAGAATATTGATTTGCGGTGGATGTCTGGTGGGTGTGGGAATACTTTTGGCATTCATCGAAATAAAGATTGCAGGGCTATATAAGAAATACTGTTGGGATATGATTACCATAATGGTGATACTTGTAAGTATGGCAATAGCTATCTACTTTGGGGATTGGATAAAGGAAGTATTGCCAATCAATCTGCTATTTCTCTTATTATTCGTGCAACTGGTATATGTTGGAATCAGGTGGTATGTAAAGGGATGGCGGGAAAACAGAGGTTATGTTTAAAAATAAAAAAATTGTCTGAGACGCAGCGAAGTAAATAAAATGAGTAGTATTATAAGAAGTCAGCAGTGCGTGAATAAACTGCTGGCTTCTTTTTTGATAGATACAGTCACTCTCAGAGAGTGTGCAGGATAGTAAAGTAATAATATCAACATGCCGATATAGAAAATGCAGGGAAGCATTGTATTTCAAAGAGTTTGAGATACAATGCTTCTGCGTTTCTATAGGAGATAGTCGTTCTATGCGGAAAATAGTCATTTGATGCGGAGAATGATCGAGCGGAAGATTTGTTTGATATAATAAAGAGTGCTAGGTGAGACTTGTATGGTTTACAGGTATGAGAGAAATCAAAGACAGGAATGAAAAATATGAACATTATTATTTGTGATGACAGGATAGATGACAGAAAAAATCTATCAGATTTGCTGTCAGACTATGGTGAAAAAAAGAATTATGAGTTTGCTATTACAGAATATGATTCTGGAGAACAGTTATGCGAAGAACAATCAGCTTTGGAAGCGTGTCAGATATTATTTCTGGACATCAATATGCAGGGGATGGATGGGCTGAAAACAGCTATGAGGATTAAAGAAAAATATCCAAAACTTCCGGTTGTGCTGGTGACGGCATACATGAATTACGCACTGGATGGATATAAGGTGAAAGCAAGCCGTTTTCTGCTGAAAGATAACCTTGCAGATACTATAGAAGAATGTATGGATGATTTGATAGCAGAAATTAATAAAAACCGTAGGATTCTCGAATTTCGTTTTGTGGAGGGAACGATAAAACTCTATGCAGATGACATCATTTATATAGAAACAGAACTTCACAAAAATGTATTTTATACTGAAAAAGGTACGTTTCAGATTTATAAAAAACTGGATGAACTGGAAAATGAATTCAAGGATATGGGATTCGTGCGGGCACATCTAAGTTTTCTTGTAAATGAGTTAAACCAGATAGGGATAAAAATAGATATGTATCGGCAGGAGTACAGATTTACTCCTGCTTTCGCCTTTATTCAGGCGGTTTGACGTGTAGTACGCCGCATATATTCCCGCTCCATTTCCCGCATTTCCTCGTCTGTGGGAATATCCACAATCCCGACATAGGAATAGTAAATGTCGATTTGCTGTGTCCGTTTCCCGTCCTTTTTCTCACGCTCATGGATTACGATTTTATCCACAAATGCGTTTAGGATTTCGGGCGTGAGTTCGTCAATGCGGGTATATTTCTTCGTGACGGCTATCAGCTTTGCTACATTGGTCACTTCCATATCGGCTTGGCTGACCTCTGCGGTCAACGCTTCGATTTCACGCTTTAACTGTCCCTGCTCCGCTTCATATCCGTCTGACAGCTTGTAAAAGCGTTCGTCATTCAGTTTTCCGCTGACATTGTCCTCGTAGATTTTGCGGAACAGGCGGTCAAGCTCATCCATCCGCTTTTCGTCTTTTTCTATCTGTTTCTGCTTTGCGGACAGTTCGTATCGGCGTTCCGCAAGGGTGGTGTCTATCTGCCGTCGGATAAATACCCGCTCAAACTGCTGTAAATAGGACAGGAAATGCTGAAGCTGTTTCAAAACCAACTGGTTTAATGCGTCCTCTCGGATATAATGCTGCGTGCAGTTCTGCGTGCGGCTCGTCCGTTTGTACTGCGAACAGCCTTTAAGGTTGATTTAATAGGGTGCGTCTTTGTAACCGCCATATCTCGTCC